>Ga0233425_10001306_pt1 | contig 57140 bp, 95 predicted proteins | sample Watercolumn_Towu_2_FD_181712 | JGI IMG/M metagenome (GOLD analysis project Ga0233425, IMG submission 181712) | Freshwater microbial communities from Lake Towuti, South Sulawesi, Indonesia - Watercolumn_Towuti2014_140_MG | ecosystem: Environmental > Aquatic > Freshwater > Lake | place... | reverse complement strand
ATGGCATAATAGATTTGATCGCACCTTTTTACCTATAGATGCATTCAAGACAACGAAGGAAGGTAACCTCGCTCACATAGCAACTGGAGATGAGGACTTCATGAAGTACAGATTACAAGCCCCACCTGAAGTACAATAAGCATACTGAAGACCTCTGAAGTATACTCACTAAGGCCTCAGATTATCTAGAGGCATCTCAGCACCACTCAAGTCATCTCAGGCTTGCTTAAGCATACTTGAGATCTTTGAAGCATACTCGATAAGGTCTCAGTATTACTAGAGACATCTCAGGTTTACGGAATAGATCTCAGGTTATCAGCAGTGTTGCTGCAGCATACTAAAGACCTCTGAAGCATACTGAAGGTCGCGGAAGCATACTTACGACCTCCTCAGCATTACTCAAATCATCTCAGGTTATCGTAAGTTATCTCAGGCTTACTCAACCAATCTCAGCACATCTCCGGAAGTATCACATACACTGAGCAGAGTAATACATTAACGCAGTATACTCTGCATCATCTGAGGTCACCTGAGGCGCCTCAGCATACATTGGAGCAGAGAATAACTTACTGAGTTGTTCTGACACATCTTCTAGTGTGTCTAAGATGGCGGAGATCACTTTAGATTACCTAGTGCGTTCCATAGCTACGTTAAGGTCATGTGGCTCTGGGTCCCCCTTCACGTAGAATAACACTTTGAGTACGAGTTCATTCGAGTCAAGCTGATCGAGTAACTGTACGTCCTCAATGACCACTCTAGGTTCATATTGCTCGACTTGCTCTGTGATTTTGCGCTTCAACACAATACGCATAGCTGGACTGAAATTTTCGAATAGGTATCCATATAGACCGAGACCATAAGAAGGATCGAATGGCTTATCGTACTGGTTGCTGAGGAGCAAGTTGCGCAACGCTTGCTTCACTGCTGCTACATCGTACTTCCGGAGTATGTCGCGATTACCTGGATGTTTCACGAAGCTAACGTCTAAATCTTTATACATTGCCTGTACCATGCGTTTTTCTCCATAGCCTGCGTCTATTGTAAAAATGAGTTTTTGCTACTATTTTTTATTATGTGTCTGTAATTACATTGCTTAATTAATGAATACATTCGGACTCGCTGTGCCTCCGGCGTGGTCTCCACACGTGACTGCGTCTGCTACTCTCGCTTGTGCTCTACCGTTGACGAATACGTTGGGGCTACCCTGTGCTTGTACTCCAGTATGACATTTATTGGAACAACAATGCGTCGGATACTTATCGCCTATCCTTCCTGCTCCCCTACTATTATAGTACGTGTTACCTGATGCTGTTATTAACGGATACGGCTGGAAACAATGTCCAATAGTTAAATCGAGGAAGCGAATTGCAGCAGGCATAAATCTTTATATGTTCTATTTAATATGGTAATATTTATGTGCGAAAATGAATTTACCTGCTATTTGTGCGGAGAAACGTTCGAAAAATCCAAATTTATTGCTCACTTGCACGACCATACGTGGGAAATTCCTTTTGAGATTCCTGACGAGCTTACTAACGACGTTGTTGATCGATGGACTCAGATCGGAATTCTTTAAACAAACGGCGGTCTCCACTCTGCGTGATCTGCTAAGATCTGCTGCACTACCTCTCCATCATTGTATGTGTTAATGACTGTTACGTAGTACTCTGCGGTGCCCTTGACTTCCCTCGTAATCGGATGCACTGCTGTGAGTGTAACTGGAACTTGTTTCTTTGCTGTTTGCTCCTTGTAGTATCCATACAGAAAGAGCTTTTGCTCGGGGAGCGCTGAGATTCTGTCCGCCTCACCATACGTACGGTTGAGTGGCTCAGGGTTGTCCACTAAGTAATCTAAGTTTCTCACGAACGCGTCCTCAATGATTCCCTGCATTTTTGCTGTTTTCTGACCATTTTCATAGTTCATTCCGTACAGTCTGCACGAAATATTCACTAATAATAACTCCTGACCTGTAATGACTGGAGGGTTACCACCGTCGTCGGTTACCCACTGTGCTTCTGCTGTCGCATTGAGTGTACCCATCTCATAATACGGAACCTCTGACGTTTGCTCTGGATCTGTCAGTCCTGTTACTGTCCATTGTACGTATTGTGCCATTTTGTGTTTTACGCTCTACTTAGAAGTTGCAAGCCCTGTGCAACTGATTTATGGTTATTAAATGTCATCACTTGAGATCTATTTCCTGATTTTTTAAACGAAATATGAATCCAAACCGACCCTGCATCAGTATATTCCAATAAAAATTGGTCATGTGGCACTAAATTCTTTATTTCCTGTGCGAATTCAAAATATTTTTGCCTATTTCCGTGATATTTACTAAATCCAATATCCACTGCCTGACCTATTTCGTGTTGCGACGTACCATTTCCGTTTCTAAATCCACTGTTGATCTTGAAACCATATTGAGCGTACTTCTCAAAGATAGGTTCTACCACATTCATGCAGAGATGTTTCAAGTTGCACGCTATCTGTACGTCTGACAGTCCTCGCTGCGAACCTCCAAATGGGAATCTGTTCGCGTCTTTGACCATACTTCTGATGTTGAAGTTTGCTGTCAGTGTCGTGTTCGCTGACAACGGTAAGATAAAGTCGCACTCCGACACTGCTGGCTCCCTTGGAGGTGGTGGAGTGGTGTCCTCTTGCGTGACTACTGGTGGAGGAACGTCTCGTGCCTCTCGCTCCCTCTTTGCTGCCTGTGCTGGTGTGTTTTCCAATGCTATATCCTGTTGCTCTTGTCTTGTAAATGGCGCTGGTAGTTCAATTTCTGGGCTATATTCTGGTATTGCCTCGGGCGCAGTTGATTTACCTGAATTAAGGAACACTGCTGCACCTGTATCAACTGCAAAATCCTTAGCTGGTTGAATCGAAGTGGTGCCCCCAGTGGATACTCTGTAATCACCACCCACCGTAACGTGATAATCGCCAGTTACATTGTGGTACATCGAACCATCAACATTGACGTTAGCATCACCTGTAATATCTACGTGACACTTGCCTAATACTTTTATACTGAGGTCACCACCTAACATTACGTGACCAGAACCTATTACGTAAACCAATTGGTCTTTTTCAACCACAATAACATCTGATCCTTTGATCTTTGTAGTTCTAGTCCCTGTAACATCAATTTCAGAAAACGTTCCTGACTTATGATGCACGTTGATTCGCTCACGTTCAGGTGTATCATCAATCTCTAATATATGCCCACTTTCACTCTCCACTACATGATTAAATGGGTATTGAGCGTTGTACGGAATAGGAGGTTGATCCCATGTAACAGTACTGTTCGCTACAGGTACCTTAAGTGTTCGTTCCTTCTCTTTAGTGAATACTATGGTATTGTTAATCTTTTGGTGACGAGCCAATCTATTCGTATCTGGCTCATTCATGAATTCCTTCTTAGGATATTTCCCATTCGGATCATTGAATCCTGCCTGCATTGTGGAAATATTTTGTATCTCTCGGCGCTGCACCTCTGGTGATTGAGTAGTATCGTAACGAGTGGCGTCTGCAGGTCTCGTTGGATTCTGCGCAGGGCGGTCTGATATATTTTCCCTCGTTGGCATTTCAGAGGAGTTTGGTTTCACTCCAGTAACACCCTCATACCCAACTTCATACGCTCTTGCTGTTGTTTGACCATTACCATCAGCTGTTTGTGTATGACCACCACTATTTAAGAACCTAACTGCAGTCTGATTCCCCTGATTGTGTGCCACATATAACAACCCACCCAATCGACCTGGATCTGCTGTGGTACCGTCAATGTTACCACCATTGACTATTGACTGATATGAACCATTCAATGAACGATCCATTAGTTGCTCTTGTAAAACAGGAGCACCTAAGAACGCATCCTTTGAGGTCATTCCATCTTTACCTGTCCATGCGTCTGGATGCTGTACCGCAGATGCACCATATCTATTATAGGCATCCCTACTTATGTAACCATAGTCACTTAGCTTACCTGCACCGAATTGATACTTACCTAAGTAATTTCCATTTTTCTTTTCGACTGCTGCATAATTGTTACCTGATTCACGTTGCCCTATGCTTTGTTTTAACTTATTGTATTGATCTTTCGACAGCGAACCTAAATGTTTCTCACCTGCTGAGTCTGGATCTGCCACAGTAACCGGAGCACCCTCACTATCTGTTACGATACCACCTGATCCTGTACGAACGTACGTTTGTTCGTTAGGTGTTGCAGGCTCTGCACCATCAAACTCTGCCTCAATGTCACCTAAAAAGGCTTCGCGCGAACTAGGCACAGCTGCAATGGTGCCTAATATGATAGGTGTTTGCTGCTCAGTCTCAGTGAATACACAAATAACCCACGATCCCTCAACGATACCTGTTGGTGAATGTCCTATTCCATTAACAGAGGCACTATAGATGGGTTGTAGGGGAATTGCCCAAGGTAGATCGTCTGTGGGTAACTCAGTTCTGTTTTCATTATGCAATCCAATGATTCGAACTTTGCAGCGCCCTAATTTGTAAGGATCTTCGCGGCTTTCAACAATTCCGTAATAATATAAATTTGTCATGATAAATTTTCTATATCTAGGATTTTGATTTGTTCTGGGTAAAAAGAAACATACTCAGGTATTGGTTCTTTTCCTGACCCATCGTAATAGGCACCATCGTGCCCTTGTTTTTTCAATGTCTCAATTGTTTTAGCATCCAATGAACCAATTTGCCACATATGTTTAAACAGGATTGGGTTGTTTAGCTTGAATTTTACTTTGTAAAGATAATGAGGAGAACCATTCGATTTACCTTTAGCATAGCCTGTAGCTGCATCTCTTTGTGGAGTGAAGTATGATATTCCACTAAATTGATTTATTTTGTTTGCTGATCCATGATACGCTACAATGTATTTCTCGCTTAGGTATTCTCTAAACTTAATCAAACTTAATCTCCTCACGAATGCTGTCTTTAATCAATGTCATTTTTATTTGATGTCTTGTTGCTGTTAGTCTATGCATGATGGCGGTGACGAGGTATTTACCCGAGTAGTATTTATCTTCGTTGGTTTGTGTTAGGTCCTTTGAGTCTCTACCTTCGTATGAACCCAATTCAAGATACACTGTTTTACCTACTTCGAGATCAGTTCGACCAGGCACTGTCACGTCAACTGAATACATATCTAACTGTGCCAATAGAGGAACTCTTTTGGATAATGTAAGTCCTAACTCACTTTCAAAGTCATTGTGCGTCATTGGGTATATTGGTTTAGTTGAAACAACACCATTCTTATCATCGAACTCAATAAACTTAGACGCCATTGGATACTTCTCTAAGTGATTTGTTTGCTCAAAATCATACCAATAATTATAAATGTGTTTCTTGATTGTTTTTCGTAATATGTCAGGTTCAAATACCTTATGCGAATATACCCCAGACATCATTCGCTTAACGTAGTCAAACGTCTGATTGATTTTCAACTCACTAACAGTCTGCAATTCTCGCAGAACATCTCTAGTTGACTGACCACTGTCATTATGTTTTCTTCTAGTGCTTGAATCGTAGAAGTACTTGATCTTTGGTTCCTCTTTGAGCAATGAATCAGCTGAACAGAAACGATAGTTTTTGTTAGTTTCAAAGAATAGGTAATTAGGTGTTCTGAACGCCTCTTGGTTTGTAGATACACTAGAGCAATAGTTTAAGCAACGAAATGGGCTCCAAAAGTTAGAAGTGAACTTAATCAATGAACCTGACTCCTCAACACGAATATTCTTTGGTGCACGTTGCTTAGCTGTTGCAATGTAACGATTAAATATTTGTTGAGCAACATCCGATGATGTACCACTAAATGTTTTGGATATCTTAAAGTTGAGGTCAGATACAACATCATACGACATTAGGTTTAAAACATAGAGCGCTTTACTGTCACCACCTATGACCCTTGACTCTAGCTTATAGACATAGAAACGATGTTTAATGACGTATTCATCCGGAAATGATGGTGTTTTAAACTCAACATCTACATATTCTTCACCTATGATTGGGAATGAGGTAATTAGGTTATGCGTATCAAGAATAGTGATAGTACCTGACATTGTGTTAGAGAACAGGTCCTCATAAATGTCCATCTCAACGAATAGGTTAGTTAGGTCAAGTTCTCTCTTAAGATCAGACCGAACTAAAATAACCTTAGATAGCGACGTTTGCCCAGCGGCAGTCAATTCATCCTTAACAATCATACCTTAAGTGAATCCTCAAATGATTTAACAAATTGAGCAATGTACTGTGGTTTAATGAGTAAAATATTTCGACGCTTCTCATTTTCATGCACTTCGTGTTCAACATTGGTGATAGGAATTGCGGTACCAACGCCATGGGTAGATTCGATGTAATCGGAATCCATAACTAAACCACCATACTCATAGTGGTGTATGTCATCTATATGATCCTCACCATATAGATCCTTAGCTAATTCATACACTAAATGGTCTGGTTGAGGCCACTCTCTGCCCAAATCAGCAATTTTGTTGATAACCAAAATAGTCCAATGCAGCTCAACATTATTGTAATACTTATGTGCGATAATCTCAGGTGTTTCACCCTGCAGGATGTAATATTTTTCAGTTAAGTTAGGTACTGTATCTGGGTCAATATATAGTGAGACCTTTGTAGCTAAATCAGGTATCACATGACGATAATTCGTATGATCGGTTTTTAACGAAAAATCATATAACACTTTAGGTAGTTTTCTTAGATATGTAGGCATAATATTAGAATCCTCCGTCAATCAGATTGCGATTTAAAGGTTCGGTTTCCTTAAATCGAAGTGCCATTGTAATGTGAGTAGGGCTACCAGTTCCACTAAATGCCTGCCATGTATTGTTTGGTGTGTAATCTACGTTCATTGATGTTAGAACACACGTAGTGATTCTATTTACCTCAAGGTTCTCTTCGTTCTTGTAGTAATATTCAATGTCGAATTCACTTGGCATAACTAAATATTGACCTGTTGTAGTTAACTTCGAAATTTCTGGATGCATGTGGTACTTAAACAAATAAATGATGTCTTTAATGAGTTTGGAATCTTCTTCGGTTTTAGGTGCGAATATGTAGTTAAACTCAAACTCTCGGAATCCAATACTCTTAAATAGTGTTTCTGCTCTAGGGTTTTCTGATTCACCACGAGCCTTTTCAATAGCAGACATAGCTCCTTCCATCCCAATAACTGTTCCTACTGAACCAGCAGCTATTCGTACTCCCTCTTTCAATACTCCCTGAGCAGCAGAAGAAGCAATATCACCAAACTTCTGACCAGATAACCAACCATGCAATGCAGAACCAGCTATACCACCATTAGTAAATTCCTCATAATTAGCGTTGTATGAGGAACGAACCTGATGTGGTGTATGTAGTACGATAGCGTGTTTCAGTCTTCGAACACGAGATGCGACAAACGACGCTGCCATATCACCCAATGCACTAAGTGTACTCGATATCATGGACGGTTCCTCATTACTATTAGGTGCCGACCCATTAGATTGTGGTATTCTATCAGACTGCCCTTCATTTCCAATACGTCTACTATGTACTTGCGAACCAATACCCTGATTAGCTCTCTTAGTTAAATCTAAATCATACGTAGCATCTTTCCCACCCTGCGCCACTTGAGCCTTTTCGTTGGAGTTTATATAGAAAATGACATAATGAGGATAACGACCGACACCTAAATCTAGAGGATATTCGAGAGTTTCAAAGGACTTTGCGTCCTTTGTGTCTTTATATGTTTTTGAACGATTTCCCCTCGTTTTAGATGACAGTTTGTTTCCGTAGAAAGATAGTGACATTGCATAGTTCCTGAATAAATACTTATTATTTATAAACAAAACGCAATGTCAAAGTACTTTCAGGGAAAATATGTCCCTAAAAATCCTAAAAAGTATGCCGGAAACGTATCCGAAATATTTGCTCGCAGCTCATGGGAACGAAGAATGATGGTGTACTTTGACACGAACCCTAATGTACTAAAATGGTCATCGGAGGAAGTGGTGTTGAAGTATGTTTCACCTTTAGATAATCGGATTCATCGCTACTATGTCGATTTCGCAGCAATGATACAAAACAAGCACGGAGAAGTTAAGAAGTATCTAATAGAAGTGAAACCATTGAAAGAGACGATGCCTCCACAAAAGAAGGCAAGAAACACACAAAGGTACTTAACAGAAGTATCAACATATTTAGTCAATCAAAAGAAATGGGAAGCAGCAAGGGAGTTTTGTGCAAAGAATGGATGGGAGTTTGAAATTATCACAGAAAGACATTTAGGTATATGAGTATTTTTGGTGACATAAAGAGCAATCCAAAATACAACGCAAGTAACAGTTGGTCTTGGTTTATGCGTAACGTACGTGATTTTGCATCATCTCAAGGTGTAAAACCAATGGCACTGATGGGAGATCATCAAGTGCAGCAGGTAACACAAATTGCACCTGGTTCGATGTATATGTATTTTTATGACCCAAAGACAAAGGAGAAACTACCTTATTACGATACTTTCCCATTGGTGATACCATTCAGTGCATCTGCAGAGCATTTTACAGGAATCAATATGCATTATTTGTTTCCAAAGACACGATTGGTTCTTCTAACCAAACTGTTAAACTTTGCGAATGATGATACATTATCAGATAAAACTAGGTTGCAATTATCTTGGAGACTATTGAGAAGTGCATCTAAGTTTCCTGAGGTAAGACCTGCAGTTAAAATGTACCTTAAAGGACACGTCAAATCAAAATTTTTGAAGATACCAGCACAGGATTGGCACTCTGCTATATTTCTGCCAATGGAAAGATTCCGTGGTGCAGAGGTGCAGAAGGTATGGAAAGATTCTAGTAGGAGAATATAAAAATGTTACAAGAGTTTATTTCAGAGTTGAAGCGAGATGGGTTTGCATTGTCAAAGCCATTTCTATTTTTGGTGCAGATGTATGGTGGGTTTGACCGAAAAATGTCTATCTTATGCCACACTGCATCTCTCCCATTTTGGACTGCTCAGACAGTACCTAATCGAATTTATGGTTACTCAACCGAAGTATTAGCAGACATAACGTTCAATCCAATAAACTTAGGATTCTATGTTGATCGTAAATGGAACGTTGTTAAGAAATTTGAAGAGATGCGTGATAAGATGTTTAATCAAATTGATTACTCACCTGAGTATTATGCAAACTACACTTTTGATTTAGATATAATCGCATTGGATAACGCAAATAATGGAGCTCAAGTAGCAAAATTCAACGTGCAAAATTGCATCATCAAGAATTATAATGTGCAACCTCTATCATGGGGCGCTATAAATACAGTGCAGAATGTCACTTTAGACATAGTATATGAAAAATATGATGCCGACTTTACTTCAAGTCCTGGATTAACAACTCCAGGTGCAACAGGATTAATGAATAGGTTGATTGGTGCACCATCATCCATTTCTGACGAAATAGGATCTACATTAAATTTTGATACATTGAGACAACTAGCACCTGATATTGCACAGAACTTTAACTTAGGCAATCAAACGACACCACCATTGACTGAAAATGATGCGGGGAATACACCAACTGAGCTAAGAGACACTGTTGGAGCATCGTTCCCACGAATTTTTGGATGAGATTTATACATAGGAGACTAAAATATGCAACTACCTGAATTGACATTACCACAATATGAACTAACATTACCAGTACTAAAGAAAAAAATAAAGTACCGCCCATTTATTGTTAGGGAGGAAAAGGTTTTACTTTTAGCATTACAAGAAAAGGGATCTGCGGAGATTGTCAGAGCAATAAAACAGATCATTAGCGCATGCACGTTTGACAAACTAAACGTAGATAACCTGACAACCGCAGACATTGAATACCTATTCATCAATATTCGTAATAAGTCATTCGGTGAAGGTGTGCAAGTTGATGCTGAATGCACTACATGCCAAAAGAAAACAAGTTTGTTGTTAGATATGTCAAAGATCAAAGTTATTTCTGAGAAGGTTGACCCAGAGATTCAACTGTGGAAAGATTCTTGGATCATCATGCGATATCCATCTATAGATGAAACGTATAAATTAGTTGATGCAGAAAATATATCAGACGCAGCCGAGGAATTAATTGCTAGTTGCATTACTAAATTGATTACAGGTGATTCAACGTATGAGTTTCAAGATGCACCACTTGAGCACCGTCTTGGGTTTGTGGGCAGTATGACACACGAACACTTAAAGAAGGTACAAGATTTTATTCTATCTGCACCTAAAGTTGTGTTTGAAGATCAGTTTAAATGTGTGCATTGTGGTGCAGATAACAGCGTGCAATTGGAGGGAATGCAAAATTTTTTCGACTGATTCTCTCTCAGGAGGACTTAGGCACTTATTACAGTCTCAATTTTAGATTAATGCAAGTGCACAAGTATTCTCTAACAGAACTTGAACGCATGTTGCCTTATGAGAGAGAAATATACATAACACTTTTACTACAACACTTAGAAAAAGAAGCAGAGAAGGAACGAAATGGGCAGACCTAAACAAAAATTTAGTGCAACGGATGAGTTAGAACTCGCGCGCGCATGGGATCAATTGCCTGCAGGTTGGGTAGCACAAAATCCTGTTGAACAGCAAGAGTTACTCACCGAATATCGTGATCACTTAGGTATGGGTAACCTAGCTAAAACACCTCAATTCATACCACCTGATTCATATCTAAAAGAACTTGGAATGGATCCTCGATCTGTTCGTACACCTGTTGAGGTCGATTCAGCTAAGTCTGGTGCACCATCCAGACGTAGAATTACTGATGTTAAAGCAGAGCGTGATGCGCAATTAAAGGGTTTATATGAATCATCAGTTCCATCTTGGATCAGGGAGAAAAAACAAAGTATAAATCAAAGGGGAGCATCAACTAACTCTCCAGCAATGCGTGTTGCGTATGCATTGGGCGCAAAGGCAATCAACAAACTAGAATCCAAATATACAGGCACACAAGAATATCAGCAAAAAGCCGAAGATATTCGCACTAAAGCTGACTTAGAGATGAATCAAATTCGTGAGGATCGTATAAAGGATCCTTCGAATAAACGAATCATTGAATTGTTGGAGGAAATTGAGTCGAACACCGCCTCTGGTGGTGTTGGTGGTAGGTATGGTGAAGATGAACCAACAGCTGAAACAGAGCGAGCAACAAAGAAAAAGGGATTTGGTTTAGGTTTACCTGGTAAAGCATTGGGCGCTGCAGTTATTGCTAATATGGCAAATGACCCATTTGGTGCTAGATTAATTGGTGCATCATCAATCATGATGAAAATGTTGGGCAATGCATCATCTAGCGCAAGTAGAATGTTTAGTACCATTGATCGAAACACAACGTCAACTAACAAAGTTGATACAACCAAAATGAGTTTTGCAGAACGGTTCACTAAAATATGGGAAGGTGATCCTAAAAAGGAGACCATTGGTACAGGAGAGAAAAAGGAAAAGACTGGTTTATTTGAACGATTGTTCTCATTCTTAAAAGGTGGATTCATTGGGTTGTTTAGTAAATTGAAGGCATTCATTACTCCTTTAGTTGGTTTGTTTTCTAAATTGGCAACTATATTAGGACCTGTTGTAGCGTTGTTTGCTGCATTTAAAGCAGGTCAGTGGGTAGGGGAACAAATTAACAAATTGGTAACTAATGAAGATGGATCAAATAAAATTGCAGATGCAGCATTAAAATTGACAGGTAAGGGCGACTTTGACCCAAACAAATATGATCCTGTTGCTGATATGGCTTACTTTAGAAAGGCTGAAGCTGCGGGAGAAAAAATCTCACCAGAATTAGCAGCCAGAATAGAAAAAATATCCAATGGTGCGGTTAAGGTTAAACCAGAAATGATTCGCTCTAACGTGACACCTACACCATCGGAGGGTTCCAAAATAGCGCAACAATCAGCAGCAGTTGTTTCGGCTGAAGCGAAGAGGGATGAAATAGCTAAAAAGAACGAGGAGCAGAAACACAAAGAATTAGTTAACGCTCCTAAAAATGTTCAAGTTATTGCACCACAGACAAACAACAATAATTCCAATCCACAAATTAGTTTGGATACTCGAAACCCAGACTCAACACTGCAGTTGTTCCTACAGAGTAGAATGAGGTACGCGTAAAAGAAAAGGGCCACCGAAGTGGCCCAATTCCTTCACACGACAGGTTAACTATCAGCTTTCATCAGCGATTGTTCTGAAAAACGCCATATCATCGTCATCTTCACCACCAGAAGATTCCTCATGCACACCCTTACGTTGCTGACGTTCAGGCTTCACTTCATCATCATCTTTAGATGATGCCTTAGGTGCTAGTGCACTGGATGTACCGAGAACCTTGTCCAACTTAGCTTTCAGTTCGTCGAATGATTTGAACTCAGAAGGTGCTAGGAATACACCAATGTCATGAATTGAATCCATAACATTCTTTTGTTCCTTTTTGTTGATTGCCGAAACTTCATCGAATTCTGACTTATCGAAGTTTGCAAATCCTTCGACACGACGCATCTTAAGTTTGAAGTTTGCACCTTTGTCTAGGTCGAAAGGATTGATCGGTGTTTCATCTTCAAATTCAGGTTGCATAGCTCCGACAATTTTGTCGAAAATCTTTTGACCATATTTGAATAGAAAAACCTTACCTTCGTTTTCTGGGTGCTTCGAATCAGCTACAACTAAAATATTGCTGATGTAGGAAACCTTGCGCTTCCTCTTACGAGCAATATCTTTATTTGCGTCAATTCCACTGTTCCATAATACAGAGTTTGAGTTGCAAACTGGGCAATCTTGTCCCAATGTGGTCAGACAGTTGTCGATGAACCACTTTCCGGCATCGTTTTGGAATCCATGGGAATAGGTCTTAACGAAAACATCATCATCTTCAGTCTTACCAGGTAGGAAACGAATGACAGCATAGGCATTACCAGCTGCATCTGATTCAACCTTCCAGAATTTATCTGCATGAGGATCCTCGAAGCCACCTGAGGATTTTGCTTTATTGACCTTATCTAATAGTTTTTGCATTGCGTTCGACATCGTTTAAATCTCCTTTTGCGTTAATGTGCGTTATTTGCGAATATAGCATAACAAAATTACTTCATCACATCTTATTTATGATACAGACAAACTTAATTTAAATCAAATCGGTATGCTAAAAATTTTAAAATTGGCTGATTCCGGAAATGTCGTGTAATCATAGAAGGAAGGTACTAACTTTCTAGATTTTAGTATATCCATGATAATTTGTTTTTCTGTAGGTGGTTTTGTTTTACCGTAACATATACAACGGCATATATTTTCTTCATCGTCAATGTAAAATGAATATTTCCAATCAGGAAATATATCGCTGGGCATATCTAGTAAAATTGGTGCCGGCATTGTGCCATTTTCGGCACGCCCTGAGGTATCATCGAAAAACTTAAAAAATATTTCCATGTTAATTGAATGGATATACTACCTTTTTTATACCCGATGATTCTCTAATTGTTGTATGATCGAACCATATAAGACCATCGAACTCAGACTGTAGCATGTCCAAAATAATTTGTTTCTTATCTGGTGCATGTTTGATATTTGTGGTATTCATATTAATTACAACTGAATTATTTTCGATGTAAAATGTGTAGTCAATTCCTTTGTCAATTCTGAAAAAATCGGACATTGACTCAACACCATTAGTGGCACATTTCACGTGACCTTCTCTATATTTGATATAGATTTTCATTTAGAAACACTGCCCAATTTCACTAGCATGAAGTGTCTTAGTATATCATCTTCTGTTACTTCCGGTAGTAGTTTAACATTCCGATAGTCGGTGTTTTCGTAATATACTAGGTGGACTATATTTGTCGAAAACTCCTCAAGAAACACACTGAGTTTTAATTCTGTATTGCTATTCTTAATAAAATCTATTAGCATAAAACTAATACCCAAATCGTAATAACTGAATCTTTCGGTTTCTGTTTTATCGACGACCTCAAAATAGCAGATACACCCATCGAGAGGTATACTCATGACCAGGCTGTATCCTCTGTCGTTGTTACGCACAATTTTACAATTAGGAATTGTTTTAACTCTTCCTCATTGCATGTTTCCCAAGAGGGCCAGGCTGGAATTTCTTGCTCATTGAATTTGGCAATGAAAACATCGTCATTAATTTGAAGAAAAATATTTCTAATCCGTTCCATGAGGGTAGAATCACCCAGTATTGCACTTAATGAACGCACATCTGAAACTGCAATACTTCTGATGGCGTCATCGACTACCAACTCAACGTAGAAGTTTTTAAATTCTCTGTAATTTACTACTGCGCCCATTTTCTATACTTGTACTTTTGGGCCCATTTTTTGTACTTGTAGTTTCGTTTGGATGGACAGTGACAATACCTATATTCACCATCTTTGAATTCCACTCTAAATGATTTGGCGCAACCACAGAGGTACACTCTGTTATTTTTATCGGCTAGATGATAGAAGGTTGCGTGTAACCGTTTCCACCTATCTAGGGCTACCCCTTTGACCGTGTGACTGAACCTATGCATAGTTTTCTATTTGATTTTCTTTTCGTCTACTAGATATGAGTATGGATTTTCATCATCCAAGTCAATATCATCGTCGATTTCTCTTAGTTTCGAATGTTTCCTTTTGCCTGCATTTTTTTGTTCGACAAGATCATCGTCAAACACATGCCTCTGATTACGCTTCCTGGTGTCACCCATTTACCGCCTGGTCCTCCAATTTATTAAAGTTAATGAAAGGTTTGTACTTCCTCAACCTGAAAACTGTATCAGCAACCAAAGGATCACTGCTAGTATTCCAGGTAGATAGGAATCCATACCTGTTATCAAGAACGAAGATAGTTTCAGGTATGATTTTTTTATGAAGATAGAGCTGCAATAGAGGCGGGTTTTTATTTGTCCCGCGAAATTCGAATAGTTCATTGAACGTTTTAACCTTCTTTGCTTTAACAATCTCCGATAATACATTGAGGTCATGATTTACGTTATCTTTTAGATTTTTTCTGTAGTGTACCCAATCCCTATAAACAGCCCAGGCATCATTTAACTCTTTGTATAGCCACCGATCGGTTTGAATGAAGTTAGCAACGCACAGACCACCGACTTCTTCTTTTGTTTTTGCTTGTTTTGCGATTTGTTCGAAGAGTGCTTTGTCTCTTCTACTTTTAAAGAATTCAAAAGTACAGCTTTTGGGCCTTTTACCATATTTGAATATATCGTAACTAGTTGTAAAGTGAAGATGTATTGGGTGATAAACTTGAAAAATATCCCAGCCGTTCATATGAACTCATAATGGTAGTGTTGCAGTTTGTTTCATTAGACCGTCTGATATTGCATCAGATCGAATTTTCTCTTTTAGATTTGATGATACTACTTTGGAAATATCGGCTGGATCCAATTCGTTAATTTCGCAATAATACAAGATTGCATCTAAGTGGCTTAGTCTTTTTTCCTTGACTAAGGATTCGATGTTGGTTTGGAATGACGCCTCGGTTAAAAACTTACTCATTAATGTACTGCCCTATCCTCTCGTCCTACATATTTTAACATATCGAATCGAACAAAATTGACCCGATGGAAATCTGGTGTTGCTTCAACGTAACGAACACCTTCAATTTCTTTAAACACCGGATCGTTGGTAGTATAATATATATCACCACTACCTATTGTTTCATATTTATGAAAAATCATTTTCTGTTTTTGTAGTAATTCAAAATTGAATACTTATCGTTCATGCCTTTAAACCACAACCATCCTTCGTCATCCGCATCGTTCATTTTGTGTTTAACTGCAGCGTCATCACTATCTAAGAATGAATCAATTTCGTTCGAGACACGCTCAGCTTCGACACTGCAGAGATCGCTGAAAAAGTCCAGTAAACCAACCTGTTTATTTAGGTCGTACTCATTCTTGATGAATGTGTAATAATCCAACCCAAATTTGGTTTGAATATGTACCGGTGTTTTCATTGACCAATCACCGAATAACGTTCATCGTTAATTGTATTCAACATAATGCCGTATGGGGTGAAATTTTTGCTGCTTAACACCGACTTCATGATCGAAGGGCTGAATCCGCTAACCAGCGCAACTCCTCTTTGATCGAATGCAACCGGTACGTTATTGTATGCGTTCAGGTTCCAGAAAACCACCTTAGGCAACTCGTATCCAGCATTCTTGTATTCTTCTTCCAAGTATTCGAACAGTGTAGATTTGACCCTAGTGCACCTGTCGAACTGCATATCGGACATAATCAACAAAGTCCTTGGCATTTCGCTTTCTGGTACTTTATGTTTTTTTGCAACTTCCAGTATTCTATTGAATGCAGCTTCAATGTTTGTATTCATACCCCAGTGTGCTCGCTCCATATTTTTAACCCTATCAACTACGGTTGCACCTTTAATCCTCACAAACTCAGGGCTTTCACTGAATGTCATGAATAGATCCTTAAAAGGACCGCTTAGCCGTTCCGAACAGTACAGTCCCAATGAAACTGCAATGTTTAGACAAGAAACATTACTTTTCCCTGCTCTGCAATCCATCGAACCAGAGACATCAACCATAGGCAAGATACCTGCTGCGCCATTGATATAGTCAGGTAGTGCCTTCCATTGTGCATTAGCAATATCAGATTGTCCCTTCAATGCACCAACAACCACATCGTGCGGGAAGATTGCAGAGGCATTAATTTTTGCTTCTCCACTGACCAGTTTTTGTTTGTATTTTTCATAACCAGTTGGATCGTGTCGCTGGAACGTATTTTGGTACAGCTTTGCCGCAACAGAAGGAACGTGACCATATTCAATATTCGAGAAGTCCTTAGCGCACAATTTTTGCTCAACGGTGTTACTGTTGCTGACAACCAATCTGCGCCATTGTTTTGGTGATAACCCCATGTGCTTAGCCAGTCTAGCTGCCGCTGGACCTTGTCTAGGCATCCACTTTGCGCATAATGCATCTCCAGAATAAAGCGCCTCACGAATGTAGTCCATGATCGCAGTGTCAAGGTTTAAAGTGCTAATATCCAAAATCTCAAGAAGGTCGTCCCAACGACCATATTCTGGTATATGGGGGACAAATCGAACTGCCATTTCCGGTTCAACACTTGCTACATATTTCAGAATCTCTCGGAACCCTCGACGTTCGCCTGCCCCACCACGAACATCACGAGACCAAAACAGAATTTTGTTTGCCAAAGTCAAATCCTCTTGTGCTGCATGGTAATACAGTCTGACAACCTCAAGTTCAGGTATGTTTCTAGATGCAGCAACCTTGAAAAAGAAGTCAACTAACGAGGAACCAGTTCGTTTGAACGCAACCGCTCCATTTTCAGTTGTGGTTACTCCGATGTTTGCTGCCTGGGCAAATGTTCTCATTTATTTAGTCCTTTCAATATCATAGTACAATTATATGGGGTGTGGGTTTATTTGTCAAGCCTTTTCCCGTTCAGTAACAAATCTTACCACAACGCCGCCTGTGCAATAAACAGTGATTTCTGATACCACCGAAGTTTCGACGTAAATACTTTTAACGGTAGTATTTGGCGGGCACATCTTGGACGCCAACTCATATTGTTCTGGTGTAATCGAATGCGAACACCCAACCAAAAACACAGCCACCAATAGTAAGCTAACGTATTTCATAATTCATTCCTTTCAATAAAGGCCCTGCAAATCTTATACTGCATCATTGATACCACATCCAGAAATGGTTCTTCGAGAAAAAACCTCATATCAGGTAACTGTCTACCATGTTCACGAAGAGATTGATAGGCAGCAAGGTGATCCTTATCGTTCGGATCAAACACACAATACTTACTTAGATGGTTTTGTTGCAAAATGTTTAATATCTGTCCCATATTATTTGTCCATCGGAAGTGAGACAATCGTGTACCCTTCATCGGTTGCGATGTTGAAGAATCCAAAATCAAACCTTGATCCAGGAGTAAACCTAGGATGGTTTGATTCGATGACACGCATGGCTTTTTCATATCCGAATTCTGTTTCGGGAACCCATTTAACTACGATCGTTTTCATCACTTCTCTCCTAACAAAAATGTGTTGCTGATTGCCTTGAAGGATAAATCTCTGGAAGTACTTTTCCAGACCACACCTTCTCGAACTAAATGATTGAGTGAGTGCCCCTCAGCATCCTTCAAAAACCATTCAACACTATAACCTGGCGCAGCGCGTGTTGAAAGAACAGGAACGTGCTCTCCTTTGAATCCCAAAATAGCTAATTCTTTAAAAACGTTGTACCGTTCACCTGGTAGTAGTCGTTGTTGTTTTAAGATATCAAAAATATCAAACACGAACAGTTGTAGTCCAGGTAATGATTCCCTGTTTCCTTGCACACCAGGACCCATGAGTTCAGCTTGCACCGCAATGCTTCTACCTGTTTTATTGCAATATTCTGTCAATGATGCAGTGAGACCAGTGTCAATTGCTGCACGAACAAATGAATTAGTTTGGTTTTCTTCGATTTTTAGTTGCAAGTTTCTTGAGCAAACACCTAATTCACGATCGTGGTAGAAAACAGTGCATGACGAACCATCAAGTTTAACTGTTCGCTCAAACACCTCACCATCTTGTTTTGTTTGCATTATGTCATCGAACGCATTCTGAATTCGTTCCTGATCGGTTTTGGGAATGAATGATGGAAAGTTGCCTTTTGCAACACCGCCGAGCTGAGCTGGAAGAGGAGGATCCCATTTTACCACACCAACGAGATCGGTAACATCAACTCCTTCTTGTTTGTGTTCGTTTCTCCAATCAACATTGATTGCACCGAGGTGGACTACTAGTCCCTGAGACACAGCTCCACGTAGCTTGATCGTACGAAGGCGCATACCTTCGCTGTTCGGTAGCCAATCTTTCTTGACATAGCACCCTTTACGAAGGAACTCGAACTCGCTGCGAACTGGCAGTACGGAGTCAATTTCAAAGTACACGACAAGGTCACCAGGAATAAACTCACCCCGTTTTGCGACGCATTGCCACCCTTTGACATACACAAGGTCGAGTAGGTCTGCGTTCGGATGCTTTACTACGTCAGATACTCGCTGAATTGATGCTAATTTTCTTTTCATATGTCCTCAATTCAATTTTTGGATGAGATGCAGTACCTCAAAAACTGCCTAGTGTCTCCACTGAACAGTGAATCGTCGCTTCCACCCGAAACCTCTACACGAAACGAATCTCCGGCGCGAGAAACTTTATAATTAAAGTCTTCACCACCACACTCTGAGACGATGTAGCATCCACCTGCACCCAATTTAAACAATGTAACAATTTGGGCAGCTAAGCACCCCATCCCATTAGCCAATCCGGAAGTGTCACCCAGTGGCAAACCATTGACGAGTTTGATACCCGAAAGAAATTTCGCTAACTTTAAACCAACACTACTGGGGTAACCATCAAACTGTTGATAGATATTTACCAATGTCTGATCGTCGTCACCCATGACAGTAATAATTGAGCGAGTTCCCATGTTATTTCTCCATTAAATTGAATTAAGCAACCGCATTGTACAGAGCAACACGCTCGAACGATTTAGCTTCATCCTGATCCATACTGTTACGAATTTTGACCAGGTTCATTGCGCTGCGAACATTCAGGTCGGTAAACTTGACCGCATGCTCACGAATGAAATTCATCACTTCCATTTTAATATGGAAGTCAACGTTCTGCATGAAACCACGCTCCTGCATGACCATCTCGATACGATCGACCTTTTCTTCGGTATTCATATCAAGAGACACCTTCATGCAGCGAGAAACGATCGCCTGCGGAACTTTCGACATCACCAGGTTGCTGATGAAAATGACTCGACCGGTGAACTCGAAACGGCTGGGCAGGTCATCATCCTGACTACGAGTCTCAGCCATCCAGGAGATCACTCGCTTGTCGCTAGAATCGAGCGCGCCTTTCAGAATGTTAGCACCGATCAGATCGCGGAAGGAGCTATCGGCATCATCAAACACAATGATTTTGCCATTGTTTTCCCAAAGGGTGCGATACATACCCTTCGCGGTGGTGAATCCTTTGATAACGATAAAATCACCATCAATCTCACCGATGGCATCCTCTTTTTTACCGCACTGTTTCAGGGTTTCCATAATGGTGTGGGTTTTGCCTAGACCACCGGGACCCGAAACGAACAGTGCATTGCTTTGACCGCGAGCAACCATCTTGACGAAATGCTCGAGGAAGTGAAACCTCTCGGTCACCGAGAAGTGAACTTTTTCTTCGGGGATCGTGAAATCCACGTTGCTGTTGGTATTCACGTTGAAAGTGGGTTCGCCTTTCTTAGCCAGGGTGCGCTTGACCTTTTCCTCCGAGGAAGCGCGAGACACAACGCGACCATCCAGAAGACCTTCCCATTTACCGAAACTACGATTGTAGCGAATTTCGACAGTCATGATATATCTCGGTTCTCATTAAACATTCAACATTTACTATTATACATGAAACGAAATAAAAATGTTGAAAAAGATATAACCGATTGATTTTATGAAATAATCTTTGGTTTGTTCACTTTTCTGAAATGTTCATGAATCATGAACAACGAGTAGTTTTGAACAACTATATTAATGCTGGAGATCAGAGATAACAAAGAAAAACACAGCTACTAGTAGCAAATAGAATCCGGCTTCGAAATTGTTTATACCCCATGCCAACCCAAAAAGTGAAAATAGGTAGGCTGAAAGTGATTCAATGCTTTTCATTCCCACGCTCTCCACTTGCATCTGCACAGAATATTACCATCGATATCCAATTCGTACAGGTAGCCGTCACCATTGTGTGCGTCGAGGAACCTCGAAACAGCTTGCAACTGTAATCCAGGTGTCAATTCAACAAACAAACATTTAGTAGTCATGACATTACTCCACCACCGAACCGGTTACATTGTACTTGGTGACCATGGTGTGGTTGCATTTCTCGACTGTGGAAGCACGAGTCACCACCTTACCATCAACATAGCCATCGTATTTTTCGAACTTTTCATTCCAGACGATGACTCCATGCATGACACCAGAAGTTCGTTTTTGATAGGTTCGTGTTGCCACCACAGGTTCGGGTTCATTGGGAATAAACTTCTGGATCACGTGAGGAAAGTCCTCAGCAAATTTCAATGTTTTGACTTTTGCATATTCAAACAGTTCGTCGTTTTCCTTGCCCAGGTATTTGCCCTGCACGAGATACTTGTAATAATACTCCTTGTGGAACGATTGGGCGCCCTCAGGTGCAATGACACCGAAATCCGACTTTAGCATCGCAGCGTAATCAGAGTTATTAGGCAGAGCCCTCAGAAAACTAATCATGTCCGACTGCGAAGAAAACTTAGGAATCATAATCAACCTCGTCACAGAAATTTTTAACCATGGTCGCGACTTCGGGGGCGACCATGATTGCAACAAACAACAGAATGACCAATTCAAACATTTATCGTTCCTAATTCAAGGTATAACATCTAATATTATACAGTATCTAGAATAAATGTTGGTATTTTTGTTTAACCTATTGATTTATTTGACATTAACCAAGGCTTTTGTATCAGCTGGCATGATAATTTAAACTCGTTTAACCGCTCTAGTTTTACCACCAGAATGAATGATATTGACAGAATCACCAATATTGAAAACCGTACCATCATCATCTTGAACGATTACATACCGTTGCTTATAGTTATCAATCAGGATTAACTCAAGTCCCTGCCTACTATTGAAATTGGATTCTGCATTGAATGCAGCAGCGACACCTAACAGGGCACCGAGAAGAGCACCATAGGTTTTACCGCTACCATTTCCGATCATGTTGTAACCCAATGCTCCACCCAAAAGCAACCCGACACCCTTTCCAATTCCGGAGGAATCACCAGTAATTTCAACCTTTCGGACAGATTCAACTTTGGCGATTGCTACGTGTGACTTCGATCCCAGATCCCGTTCGTCATACGTATTAGGTTTGTGCATATTGTTTGAGCACGCCATCAATGATGTAGCAAGAACTGCAATTAGAATGTTAGTTCGCTTAGACATTTTTCCAACCCTTCCTTAAAAGATTTATGTTCGATGATTGTTAGATCGTATGTTTTTTCACCTTTAGCAAATGCACCTGTATCAATCATCAAGTGATTATCAATCAACTGTGCTTTTGGTAAAAGGTTATGACCAACATATACGATTTTTTTATCTAAATTGTATCCACGATTGACCTCAATGTTATTGAATACAGTAATTACCTCAGAGTTATAAATTCTATTTCGTAGGTTTCGATTCCACACGAAGTTATCTAAACAATATGCATCATTCGTTAATTCTGAATGCGTCACGATGAAATCTGGTGTTTCAATGATTGCGGGTAAATCCATAATCTTGTCTGCATAATCTTCCAGCATTGAGTTGGCGACTTGATGGACCCAATGACCATCGTTTTGCATGAACATAAGTTTATCGTACACTTGATATTCTGAATCCAATCTATTCATGTACGTTAGAAACATCAATTCATGGTTCCCCATTGTGGAGAAAAACCATGGTTCATACAACAACTCAGCACATTTTGCAGAATCAGGACCTCGGTCAATCAGATCACCCACACAGAAGAGTCTGTCGATCTTGTGGTTAAATTTGACTTGATTTAATTTTTCTTGCAGAAGATCGTAGCAGCCGTGTAAATCACCAATGATGAAGTCACGACCGCTACTATTACCACTCAATTGTATTTTTCTAATGCCAAGGCTCATGTAATGAGTAACACGGCAAAAGTTAGAATTCCAGTCATTGCAATGAACAGAACCACAAGACGAACTAGTGCAACAATGATATTCATAACGCCTCCCTAATTGGATCATGGTGAGTCATAATTGGACGATCTTTCAGAATTGCATGGATTTCGTCCCACGTCCATAGCAACAGATCACCCAGTGGTCTAGCATCAATGCCAACGTCCATTGCTCGGCGATCGTTCAATTCCATGTCCTTACCATGGACGTGACCATAAAGATGGTATGAACCTCGATGCATTTTATCCCACTCCTTGATAGGATAGTGGAACATGACAACATCAATTCCTTCAACTGTAGTTCTGAAGTAATCACGAACTGATTCGAATCTAGCTTTCAGATCCGAACGGAGTACAACCTGATCGTGGTTACCTTTAATCAAATGAATATGACCATTCAGTCTATCCAGGACGTTTTTGGTTTCGTCATACGAACCGAATGAAAAGTCACCCAAGTGAAAAACAGTGTCCTGAGGCTGAACCATTGAGTTCCAATTGTAAATCATGGTTTCAGTCATTTCTTTGTAGTCTGTGCCCGGACGTGTGGTTGGGCAAAACTTCTGGATATTTTTATGCCAGAAATGTGTATCCGAAATGAAGAGTGGTTTGCGTTGCATTTTAATGTGTTTCCAAAAAATTCCTAATCATTATTAAACGATCTTGCTCATTCATTGTAACAATATTCCTATTTACTGTCAAGTATTCGAATAGTGGGTAGTATTCTTCGTCCACTTTTTCCTTCCATGATCCAGTATCCAACATTTTATCCAGGTTCTCCGACTTCATCCTTGCCACAAATTTCTTCATCAAATAATATGGCGACTTCATTTTGAGGACAGTATATGGTTCCTCCAATTGATGCACCACAAATCCTTCGTGATGGCATTCTTTTAGTTCCTCAACTATGTGACCAAAAACACCGATTTTATGTTCTGGTCGTCGAACTCCAAAGTTATATGCAATTTCATCAAGGTATGATTGCGAAAACGGTCGTTTATCCTCCCAGTCAACCAGTTGAACTTCCAACAGGTATGCACCTACTTCCTCAGGAACAATGTGAGGATCTGATTCGTCACATATTTCAAACAGATAAGTTAACCCCAACGAAAACATCAGTGGGTTAATATGCCCCAGATGTTTTTGTACTAGTTTAGCGTATTCCGAGTCCAAGGATCCTGTAGTGGAATAAATTACTCCATGTTTTTCAGTTCTGGTAACCGCACCCATGAACCCATTTACTTTTCGAACTGTAGTAACCATAGAATCTCGAGGAATATCAGTTCCATTTTCTCCACGGTTGAAAATTTTCGTGAATGGGCGTACGACAATATTAAAGTCTGCATCAACCACCAGACCCCGCATGTTCATTAGATACTCGTCCCACAATGAATCGTAGAACACCTTACGAGTATATTTCAGAACGAACAATCCCGGATAGGATGTCGACTCCTTCATTGAAACCTTTTTAGGGTTTTTCAGTACGTAATCTTTAATTGAGGTATTCATATTTCAAATCTTCCGATGACCCAGTCATTTTTTCCAAATCAGAATTATCCTCGAACCTGTTGCGCATGATCGCCATTTTCAGGTCGGATACTCCATGAATGTTCCCATATTCTGTTCTGCATTGAACGACAATAACTTTAGCGTTTAACTCAAACGCTGAAACAAGGTAGTTTTCCAGTTCCCAATATTTAGTGAACGTATTGGAAACAACAACCGAATGTCCTTTTTTCAATTCTCGCTTGGTTGCATTTAGGCACCACGAGTGGGCAGCATTCAATTTGGTATGGTCGAACTGATACTGTCCGTTTCTGGAAAAGTACATGTCCGCCTCAACGTGCAAAATATTCAGCTTGTGTGCCAATTCTTTTGCCTTCGTGGATTTACCAGTTCCCGGAATGCCACGAAAAATGTAAAGTGTGGGTCTTTTATTCATGTTTTATCCAATTAAATCCATCACCAGAATTATAACCATTCTGTTTTAGGGCGGCCTGCATGTTAGCCCGCCCTACCGGGTTGGACGTAACTAATCGAACTTGTGGAAAGCACTGCAGATCTTCCAGTAACCAAACAAGAAAATCGTAACCAGTTTTATCTCCACCTAGGTCGTGATCGAGGCAAATTCCGACGATTTCTTTGTGCATGTATTTCATTATTTTAATTGCTACGGAATAATTACGAGCAACAATGTCACAACCCATGCTATCACGAATATCATCGACCAAAAGCCACACTTGAATTTACTCCCTGTGTTATGTTTTGATTAAAGCATCTCTGCATGAAATGTCTTAATCAAAACTCCTGGGTATTTTTAGGGCCCAGGAGTTCACTACTTTCAATCAAATTAAGGTATCTATAAAATATTTAGTGTTGCATCGGTGTAGAGGACCTCCTCGGCCTAAACTATTTATCTTAAGGTTGACCTAAACAACCCCCAAGAATTACTTCTTGCCTTTCTTGGGGGCGACTTTAACGTTGCCCGCACCGTCGGTGACGATCGGCTTCGAGGGACGCTTAGCAGCGCGTTTCGCCTTCACACCGACCACCACAGCCTTTGCACGTTCGGCAGCCAGGCGCGCCTCGAGTTTCTTGATGGTGGCAGCACGTTTTTCGGCGCGAACTTTTTCAGCTTCGGCGCGCTTTTTGGCACGTTCCTCGAGTTTCGCTTTGCGGGCCTCGACATTGATTACAGCAGAAGCCTTGCGGGATTCGAGTTCGGCCTTACGGAGACCAGCCAGGCGCTTCAGTTCCGCAGTGGTTTCGACTTTGAATTTTTTCAGTTGCTCACGCAGGGCCGCCATCTCGGTGAGGATCGCGGATTTGACTTTCGGTTTCATGTTGTAAAACTCCTTCAAAAATTGATAATGTTTATTTACTACATTTTCAATTATACAGAAAAACGATTAAATTACATCAAAATTATGTAACATCTTGTTTTGTTTGATTAAAAACTACTCAACATCCACGTATTCTGTTTTTGGGATATATGGAAATTCAACTACAACTTTGCTATCTGCGTTTGTATATTGACAACCATCACCCATGAAAACTCGTCCATCAATGTCCCATGCATTGTTTTCGTCTTTAAATACTCGACTGCATCGGGTATTTTGCCATAGGTGGTCAGTTACTTGCATCCATTCGTTATCATGACCAGTTAGAGGAGTTAATGGTTCAAATTTAAGTAGTCGATGAACAATTGCATTAGTAATAGCTGCAGAAGATCCGGAATGTCCAGCGTTAGAAAAAACTCTAATCATAGATAAAATGCTATGTCTAAGTTCTCTAGTCATTTTATCTTTAGAATTTGCAGTCATATTTATTAAATCCAATTCACGTTCTGCAAAAACTTCAAGACCAGATTTCTTCGGTAATAACCATTCATAAAATCTATTTAACATACAATTTCTCCTGTTTTGTTAATCCTTCGTTTTGGAACTCTAACATAACTTGCTACTACAAATCTGTGTCTGTCTGGATCAAATCCAGCATACGCAGCCCATTTTCTTGGTTTGAATTTCAATCTGATAATAGTTTCATTGGGTTTTGGTATATTTCTAAATAAAGCGATTACACCCACGTCGCTATTTAGAACTACAGTCGTGTACTGCTTCATGTCCATAGCCCTTTTCTGATTTCGATTACCTCTTTTAGATAGAAAGTATCTTCATCTTCTTGCATTTTTTCCAATTCGTCGCACAATTTCGATTTTTCTCTGTAATCTTCGTTGTCGCCAAGCTCACGGATTGATACGTCTTTATCCAACATATCCATTAAACCCGATTGATCCATAGGATCCAATCTCATGGGTCTGATAAATTTCCACCAAACATACACGTCTAGTAGGCGCATGGCAGTTGCCGCCTGTGGTGTGGGTTTCATGTATTCAGAGTTATTTTTCTTTTCCTCTTCACGACGTTTTAGTTCTTCCTCAGAATCGGTCCAATAGTTGTAACCAAACCAAGAATCATCTTTGCGTAAGGTAATTTCCCATAGGAGGTGATCTACACCTAATTGCTGACTTCGGAATGGAATTAGACGGCTAACAAATTTTGGAAGCCAATTGGTTCGTTTGTAATTTTTGTTTTTGTCAGTCCATAATTGCATTGATGCACACTGAATCTCAACGAAGTCAACAACCTCCTGCATCACACCATGAAGAATTTTATCTTCTGTTTCGTGAAAACGACCCTTCTCTAAGCCTGTATTGATTAGGTGGGTTTTGTCGATGAAACGATTACTGATATACGTAATAGATTCGTTTAGAACATCACTTGGGAACATGATAATATCCTGCAGAGTGTCCAAACCATCGTCGGACAGCCAATATACGAACCTATTTTTCATTCTGGCTGCTGTTCGATATTCCTTCCACTCTTCTAAAGTGGCTGCCTTAGGTTGAGATGGAACACCCCCAACTCGTCGAAGCCAATCAGCAAATTTTGAATTCCCCCAATAATTGATTCGCCATTTATACATTTAAATACCTCAAAAAGGAAAGTGGGATTTTCATCCCACTTTTCGATTCACCTACGGAAGAACTCTTGAGTGTTTTGGTACCAATGGAAGCAAGAACTCCATCTGATCTGCAAGAATTTTTCGGTTTTGCAGAATCAATGCTTCCGCATGGTTCGGAGCATAAGGCACGTATAGCAACTCAAGGCTCGTTTCGTTTAGCATACGGTCAGACTTGTGCGTGTTGCATCTCTTGCACGCAGTCACAACGTTTGTCCATACGTTCAAACCACCTCGTGAAACTGGGTGAACGTGATCTCTGCTTAAGTTGTTTGCAGAGAACACTTTGCCGCAATATGCACACAGGTTCTGGTCACGAGCAAACAGTGTCTTGTTGGTCAGTAAAACTTTTCGTTCTTTGATGATCGAACCACTGTGGTTTTTGACCGCAACAATTGATGGTGTCGAAAGTTCCGATCGAAGTCCATCAACCCGGCGGTTACCACCGCGGAAGGTTGCAACAATGTCACCCAATGACCAAGCAACCAAGTCTTTTGCGTGATACTCAATAGCGTTCTGGATTGTAATCCATCGCCGAGGAATACCTGATTGGTCTAATGCTAAAATTGCAGTCACTTATTTCTCCAGTTTCATTGCATATGTATGCAGGTCGTTTAAGTCAAATTTGATTTGTTGTTATTCGATTTATTGGTACCCGAAGCCGGACTCGAACCGGCATGCCAGTTTCCCAGCGACGGATTTTCGTACCACTATAGCTTTCGCTACCAGTCTCTTTCCGTCGCCCTTGCGGGTATCCTGTACTTGAGTATCCTGTTTGTGGTCTGGACTATGCCTTGAGCGTGGGTCAGTTACCTAAACCTTTAGCCCCTTCCCATCTAGTCTCTACACCTTCCTAGTAGTATCCATTCTAATGAATTCATTAGCTCTGTTGTCACCTAGGCTTGGCTCGGCGTTGGCATATTTGGCTAACAGCGCTCGAACGTACTATCAAGCTAGTCCTGCCTGTTCAATTTAACTTTAGTACCAAACGAAGCGTTCGCCGACTTTGGGAAGATTCACCCAATTCTGTTCCAAAGACATGCAGGTCTCTCTCCTACATTCAATGCGCTTTTGGACTAACGTCGATACAGATAACTCTTGTCCAGAATTGTTTTACCGTCTTTCGATTGCACTGTTACGCCATTATCAGGAATTACCTGAATTTTTTAACCACCTTCTATATTTCAAGTCGAGTGGATGGAGCATGATTTCCATATATCTAATGACTACCAATGCATTTTTCGGTGGTGCTCAACGACTTGTCGTAAGTCCGTTGTGACTACCTATTCCACCATTCGGGCCCAAATTTTAAAAGAACTCCTGCAAGCTCTGCAGGGCGGGACATTGGTCCCTACTGCGCTCTGAATCGAGGTTTCTTGCTAGTCACGCCAGTTCGCCTAGCTCATTCACGTCGCCGTTTTTATCTCGGCTCCCAGACCTCTCTAGTTCTAGGACTAACCGCCTAGACTCGGCTTGTTACATATTAGCACAACCACGAATTTAATTGGTGATTTTGTTTAACTCATTGATTCTTGAATGCTTTTATGTTAATTGTTTGCAAGCGTTGCCCTTTGTCAATGTCATGCAAAATAAGGTTTGGGACTACATCGTCGAGGAGGATGCAATCATCAACTTCCTCAAATTTGCACCAATCAAAGAATGCACGGTGTTTTCCCCAAATAGAGATAATATCGTGAATGCTAAAGTGCGTTTTATTCCCACGCTTGATTGATGCAGCTATTTCCTCGACAGTGGGGACACTGATAACCTCAACTCCTAGGCCCCGTTCAATGTTTCGTCGAATGCCTCGGTGAAACTCCTCACGATCCTTTGAGTTCCAGATAGCAAATGAAAAAATAGAAACCTTAGAGGTATTGTGTTTAGTCAAAAATCGTTTGACCAAATCAAGGTTGCACAGAAGTCCCTCGTCGAACGAGGTGATCACTGTTTCTTCGAGGTCCAAAAATACTTTATTTGAAGTGTTCTCCATATTCCTTAAACTCCAGTGACTCTGCTTTCAGAAGCTCGAGGTCCTTCAAAAACTCCGAAATGTGTTTGGGCTGAATCAATGCAGGGTTGTGGTATTTCACCGCTGGTTTTACCCGCTTAACCCGCTCTGAGATGAAGTCGTAGATTTTAGCAGTCATCCTCGGCATCCTCGGTAAACAGATCGTTCGCGTGGCACATATCCGCCACTTCATCCTCTGACATATAGTTCAGACACATTTCGACCACTTGTTCATTGGTCAGAAGACCGTCTTTGATTGCATCAAGCAACTTGCAGGTAAACACCCTAACTTCACTATAACGTGCCATGATTACACTCCATTAAATCAATGGATTCATTATTACATGAACTGCAATATTTTTGTTGAACTTCATGTAACTTATTGATTTAATAGTGTTTGGTGCGAATGATCGGACTCGAACCGACAGGCGTTTGACTCTCATTCAAACAGGTATACCAATTCCCGTCACATTCGCGTATGGTGCCTCTTCCTGAAATTGCATCAGGTTCTATGCTTTACGAGGGCATCGTATCACTATCAATACTTAAGAGGCATATTTTGCGGTGAGTTCAGCTAGCAGTTGTCTTTCAGCCTTCTCCGTACTGGCTTTTTTATTTAACTCTTTCTGCAATTTATTTTTTTCTTTTTCCTTAATCTTTTTGAGCCTTGCCGCTTCTAATTTCCTTGCCTTCTTGAGATAGTCTTCGACGGTTTTGGAAATGAATTCCTCAGAATCTATTCGCTCAATTATAGTAAAATCTCCTCCATTATATTGGTGTTGTTTCAATATTTGATAATCTTCATCCGATACTTCAGACCAATCAGTAATAGATTCGATAATCATACTGTAACTTTCATAGTCATGAAGTTCTCTTCCGCGAATGATTGCAATTAATTTTGTCATTTTATCCCTCATATTTAATTTAATATCGCCACATACCCGCACAAAATAGAAAATTGTGCGCCTGGACTTCACCATGCTAGTATGTTATTGTGTGTTTGCCGGCAGAATTTTGACCATTAACCTGGGCGAATATTTGGAGTCCTCGGGCGGAATCGAACCACCACAAGCTGGTTTAGGAAACCTGCTGCTACTCCATTAGCGAGGACTTAGTTCAAGAAATGTTCCATCTTTGGTACAATATTCATCCCGAAACTTATAAGTTCTACCACAGGAAGGACATAGCTTTTTCCGATTAACTGTGATTGGTTTAGTATCATTGATACCAACCAATTGCAGAACTATAACGTACTCTAAACACTCAAGTTCACCGATGCTACCTTCCGAAAACTTTTGACGTGATTCGGACCCTTTGACTGTTATTCCGGGGTCTGCAAATCCTTTTACTGACCTGGTTGTAACAGAATTGGTTGCTAATGTTGAGTTGCATAGAGTCTCTCCATACCAATTAGGACCACGCCATGGATCATACGGACTCTGATTGTGCCATTTATATGGCGGAATGTATGTTGCCTGCAATCTCTCAAACGAATATTTGATAGTTACCAAACCATCCTCGGCACCCACCCCTCTAAAGGATTCAATGTCCTCGGTTCGCTTAATGAACTTGAACTTTCGACCTTTATTTAGGTTTCCGTTGATAAATCGCTCAAGATTACAATTTTCGTGATTGCCTAAAATCAAACCATTCGACGTTACGTTCTCACCATCTATGCTGACGTGGACTAACGCTCTCTGTGAATTCAGATTCTTTAGGTAAATTGAGTATTCAGAATTCCAGGGAATAAACACCTTATCTCCCTGTTCTCTCAATACCTTGTTGCCCACTTTGATAGTTGCTACTAGTTTGTTGTTATACATCATAATGCCTCCTTTTAACGATTGATGGACTAACAATCCGAAATTTAAAGTCCATTGGATTAATCATGATATAGTTATTTCTCACTCATTCTGGTGGGAGCACAGAGAATTGAACTCTGGTCATACGGGTAAGAGCCGTAGGTAATCAGCCACTATACGATACTCCCATTTAATATTTCCATTCCTTCCCAATTCTTTTCATGAACCACTCAAACATTCTTCCGAACACGATCAAAGGAAAAATATTTATGATAACAAACGCCGCCCAAATTTTGTACAACCAAGTTGGCCAACTATACATTTTGTTCCTCTCATTTAATCAGTGGTGCCTCAGGGCGGTAACGCTCCGCCGTTTCTTCTTTACCGGAGAAGTAGTCTACTTTTAACTTACAGAGGCATCGGTTAATCATCTAATAGCCAGGATTCTGTATCTAATCTAACATTCATCTCAGTTTTTGACAAACTGGCACACTAAGTGCTGCCACAACCCGAACCTATAGGTGAAAGATTCCCAAGTTCTGTTTGTGTTGCTTTCTATATCACGGTAGTTTGGCGAAGCCTCATCGGGTCCGCGTATTGTGACGCTACCCGAGCTATATCTTCTCCTACTCGTCTTTCACGAAAGTCCTGAACTTCCTCTACTCTATATAGAGCAGCGTTAGACTTGATGATTAATTCTTATAAATCTTTACTCGATATTCAAACCCATCCTCGTGTTCAATCATTCCTGTTTTTACATCACAGGTTATGCTACTAATGCCATCACCTAACCATTCACCAATAGTGTCATCTTGTTCGCCTTGACCCTCAAACCAATCTAAGAATTTCTCGGCTTGCTCTTTAGTTTCAAAGCCACTTAATATTGCTTTATAAGACATATCAATCTCCTATGAATGGTGCATCTGACTGGACTCGAACCAGTATAGTCTTCCTTGTCACGGAAGTAGCTAACCTCTCACTACACAGATGCAAAAGTGGTACCGTCGGAGCGAATCGAACGCTCGCATTGCGTGCTTCGTAGGCACACCGCCATTCCATTGGCGACGGTGTTTATGGTGGATAGTACTGGGATCAAACCAGTCTGTTCTTCTTTATGAGGGAAGCTCGTTGCATCTTGCCCGACTACTATCCATTATATTAATATGGCGGGAGTTGAGGGAGTCGAACCCCCACGTGCATTATCTGTCCTTGGTTTTGGAGACCAATGTTTTGCCAATTAAACTAAACTCCCATTTTGTTGTCGTTAAACTTTAATATAAAACAGATACACAGTTACAACGAATGATACGACACAAAGTAAAAACACCAATTTGACCTTGCGCCAATAATCTTTTCGATCCAAGTCAGAACATTCGTTGCACACCCAGACTGTTTTATTACGAAAATATTGCCGCCCAGAATTTACTCGAATGTCCAAAGGACCTTTAATGTGTCCTGTTAATGTGCCCAAAAAATTCTTGCCTGTAGTAATTGATGGTCCTGAATGACCTACATTGATACTAATGTTTCTTTGTGTGGCGTTTCCAATATCAACAATGTCACCACAGGAATAACATTCAACTGCACCAAAATTTTTTGGTTTCAATCGTCTTTTCATGATAATCTCCTATTAAATTTTTAGTAACTTTACCCAAAGACACTAAAAATGGGGATTGATTTGCTGACAAGGACAATCCCCGAAGACCCCGCGGTGATTACGCTGCTAGGCGCATCTCTCCGAAATATGCATCATTTGCATTTATTACATTTTGCTCTATTTTACGTCAGTGCTTGACGAGCGCCATTCGTCCTATCTAATCCCCTGTCGAATCCTTTCACCCCCATCAAAAATGTACTAATATGAATACACTTTTGGTGGAGGTGTCGGCATACGATAGCCGAATCCAGAGAACCCTTATTGACTAAGGTTTTACGCCGTTTTACAAACGCCAGTTTGTCTTGGCGGAGAGTGTGGGACTCGAACCCACGGAACCATTACTGGTTCGCCGCTTTCCAGGCGGCTCCGATAGCCTCTACGGGAACTCTCCATATTTTATAATATCCCTTTTGTTTTTAGTTGTTTAATTGTACCAATAGCAGTCGAATGGAGAATACCAATTCCACCTCTATCATTCCATTGGGAAACATTTAAGTAATTATCATCAATCAAAACATCACCAGGATTACACCATTTTTGTTTATCAACAGAATGCGGACCAAAATTAATTTTATATTCAGCACCCAAATAATTCCTCACCCACTCTATTTTGTCACTCATAGCGTTAGGCATATCAACTTTGCTTGGAATAGCTGTAAGAATTTGGGGGTTTAAATGTTTAATCTCAGACCATAAATCAAACGCATCAATCATTGGATCCAAATCCAAATATAGATTTGGGTGTTGAGATAATCGCTTCCATATCCAATCATTGTTTAAATCTTTGAAATTTTTGTCAAACAGTTGTTTGATTTTTTTGTTAAAATCAACAAGCACACCATCCATATCAACGTAAATCATTATTGATTCTCTGACCATCTAGCGCCACAGTCTGGGCACACAAAATCATACCAATAACGGTCATCACCTCTGCACCAATTACCAATGTCTGAATTACCGGACTTAATAACTCTTGGGTGTGTGCAGTCTTTACGCAAATTGTACAGTTGTTGTTCTATTTGCGCCATTTTAGTATGTAATTTTTCTTTAGTTTTTAATATTTTCTTTTGAGTTTTTATATCGCCTCTACAACCAGGACAGAGCCCACTTTTATCATTATATTCATATTGAGAATTACAACAAAAACATTTATAAAGGCCGTATCTTTTTAATGTCTGATTAAATTGTGTTCCATGCTCGCAGCAATTCTTTTTACCCATTCTGTTCTCCAAATTTGACGGTTCCAGATTTACTATTTGTCATCTGTTCCCATGCCCAATGATAACGTCCAGTGTTACCGTTTATATTCATTCTTATCATTTCTAAAAATTGTTGTGCATTCGGCATGTATCGCACAAGGTTTTCAGCACCATGAAAATAGTGACCATCATAAATTATTCTATGCTTAAGTGGGATGAAGGTTCCATCTGTCATTACGCAACCTTCATCATCCGTAACAATTATGATTAATTCCATTATTATCCAATACGCTATGAATTCGTGAGGCTCAGTTTATACTCTGACTCTTATCCGGCGGTGCGTGGGCACCCCGACCTCCTTTTTGCCGTGGAGGTAAATAATGGACTCGAACCATCAACCTTTCGGTGGAACAATTTTCGAAATTGCTTGGAGCCCCGCTCCTCTATTTACCGTTTCATTTTAAACTTCTTCATTATCTTTCTTCTATCGCCAGTTAATGGTTCAACTGCAATTGACGTATATGCACCAATATCTGGTTCAAAAAACATTGAATGTCTAATTTCATGAAAACTCAACCATTCAGAGGCGATGAACAGATCTTCTTCGGATGATGCAGAAAATAATACTACATGACTCATCTTAAGAGGAATTTCAATCTTATGAAATAGTTTTTCCACTGCATGAGCAGTCTGAATGATTTGCTGAGCATGCGAAAGATCGTCACGAATGAAAAGATACAAATAAGGAGTCATGATAGATCCTTAAAGAAACCTTCTGGTTTATCAATTCCAAAATGGTTCTTGAAATTGATCTCGTACCGTTTCATCCAATCGCCATCCTTGTATGTAGAACATACCCTGATAGCATACCTCTTTGCTTCATTGTATGCGTACCAAGAATTATTACCCTGGATATTTTTGGTTTTTTCCGTAAAACCATTCTTAAGATCCTTTGACCTAAGAATATTATAGACAATGTGTTCCCACGATTCTCTAGGTTGTTTTTTCCAGGTTGCCTTGATTGTTAAATAATCTTCTTTTGAAATTAGAAATTGTTTTTGTTCCATGATTTTCTCCTTAAATTGTAAATGATAGTTTTTAGTTTCCATCAAAACAGTTTAAGGTGGCTTGGGCATCTACATCATTTTGCTTCTCCTTTTGTTGATAAAATTTGGCGCTCCGTGTCAGAATCGAACTGACGTAAAAAGTTTTAGAGACAATTGCTTTTACCGTTAAGCTAACGGAGCGAATGGGACAGGATGCACTTTTGGTTTCCACAGTAGAAAATTAGTTTGCTGTAGGCATCCTTTAATCGTTGGCGGCGGAAGTGGGATTCGAACCCACGGAACCAATTTCTTGGTTCTTCATCTTAGCAGGATGATGTCTTAATCCATCTCGACCATTCCACCATTGTACTTGGTACCCGAAGTCGGACTCGAACCGACATGCTTACGCGCTGACTTTTGAGGACAGTGTGTCTACCAATTCCACCACCCGGGCATTGTGTTTTCGATGAACCCTCGTAAGAAGATTCATTGAAAACCTAATCACTGAGATTACATGATTAGCACAGCCACCTTAGTTCCATTATCCACTGTATTGCGTACAGGGTTCTGAACTTATCCACGATTCAAAATCGTCTGACTGCATAACCGCCTTTTTAACGTTGTGGCATTTCAACGATCTAACAACATTACTCTAGTATTGATCTACTCCCAACCTTGCGGGCTGTTCGGGCTGCTACACCCTAGATGCGACCTCAACTAAACACACTTAGCCTTGCGAGCCTTGTATGCCAACCTTCATCTTTCGATGGATTGGTTTAGGTTATTTGTCATGTTGTTATGAGTGCGACTTTGCATTTTTAATAAGGTTGGACTTGAACCAACAACAGTCTCTTCAAATAGAGATTGATCTACATTGATCAACTTAATATGCACCTACATCAAGAGCGCACTCAACGCTTCATTACCTTTTGAGTAACAAAATACGCTTCTTGATCTGTCTTTCTGCTGCCGCATACTCAACCGAATTTCTAGATGGCGTGCATGTCATTTCTTGCAGACATTGACCGCAACCTATTATTCTGGACTAAACCCCTTTCTTGCTGGATCAGAGCTTAATCCTACCTTTTACCTTCATAGGTGATGAATTTGGTTTAAGTGTGAGATCGGCACCACCCGTCTATGCTTTCGCACTCTCCATGTACTGACGTTCCCGGACAAGCCGGCGTCTAAGTACAAGTTCTTGTCACACCATTCACGTTCCTATTACAACCACCGCATTTGTAAGTGATTGCCCTGTCACCAGGGAGGTTAGGCTTGCATGAATCGACCTATTGCTAGGCGCTAGTGTAGTAGGTACTTCCTAGCTTTTTGCATCTTGCGATGCATTATCGGCATCATGCTGCATAATACTTATATTACATTGTGCTACATTTAATTGCAAATTGGCAGCCATGGTGGGACTCGCACCCACTTCGGACGGCTTCAAAGACCGTTGCCTCGGCTCCTTCGGCATCATGGCGATTGTTAATGGAGCGGCATGTCGGGATCGAACCGACGACATTTTCGTTGGCAACGAAACATTCTACCGCTGAATTAATGCCGCATTTTTATTTTCTGGTGCCCCTTGGAGGAGTTGAACCCCACGCCGTCCGCCAAACTCTAAGGATCGGTTTAGAAGACCGATGTCTGGAACAAGGGACATATTAAAATTCTGTGAGCGCCTGTTCGGACTTTTACCGCATTCTTATGTCTAAACCAGTGCCCCCAGTTAGACTGTTTTCTTTCTCGAGTAATATGGTTGCGAAAAACGGGAGTCGAACCCGATATCTCCTGCTTATGAGACAGGTATGATTAATCCGTTTCACTCTTTCGCAAATTTTGGTAGTCCTGGAAGGATTCGAACCTTCTCTACCCGCTAATCTGGCGGTAATCGAGCTTATAAGACTCGCGTGCTACCATTACACTACAGGACTATTTTGATTATGACACTTCCATAAATGCAATAATCAAAATTGATGGTAGGGGCACCGAGAATCGAACTCGAGTTGACTGGTTAAAAGCCAGATGTTCTGCCACTGAACTATACCCCCATTCGTTTCATTGGGTCCTTAGATTTTTGTTTCATGATTGAACATCTCCTTAAAATTAAAATTGGTGCTGCATGTCTGATTTGAACAGACGACCTATCGCTTACAAGGCGATTGCACTACCCCTGTGCTAATGCAGCATTGTTTTGGTCCTGCAAGTTGGACTCGAACCAACTTTGATCTTGTCGATCACGCCTTATCAAGACGGTGCCTACCCATTCGGCCACTGCAGGATTATGTTTTGGTGGGTCAGGCTGGATTCGAACCAGCAGTGCCGAGGCGCCAGTTTTACAGACTGGTGGGAGTACCTATTCTCCCATCTGACCCAATAATTATTTCAGAATGGTATATCGAGGCCTACAGCCTCGGTCTCTATCAAAGAATTTATTTGCTGTAACCATTCTTTTTAAACTGTGGAGTCTAGCAACTCCATTTGCATAAATAAGTATGAACCATTAGATGTTCCGTTAGAGCGAAACATCAACCACACGAGGAGTGATGGCTGTCTGGTTCGCAAATATTTATACGAGGAGATAACATGACTAGTTCAAGAAAGTGCACCTGCATCTTATGCAAACAACCAACAGATGCCTCTAATATTCAAAAACATTTTGATTCAGAGTAGTGCAAACGAAAACAAACCTTAAATTTATGTCTGTGCTGCGGAAATAAGTGCTATAACAAATTTTGTAGTTTATCGTGTGCTGCTCAATACCTAAACAAAAATAAGGTACGAGGTTATACAAGATATTTTCATCAAATAAAACTTTCTTGTGTAAGATGCGCAAAAACGATAAGAATCCAAGATTGGAAACGACATTCGTGTCAAAAATCAAGAAAACCATTCAGTGTAAAAAATAACCCAAAAGATAAGTATAGATACGAGTGTACTTTTAAATTTTCTATTAAGGAATTCCCCGAATGGTTTTCTACAGCAAAAACATTAATTGAACGCTATGGTTGGTATTCTCCGTCAAACAGAGGAAATAATCTAAATGGTTGTTCCCGGGATCATTTATATTCTATATCAGATGGATACAAAAATAATATTGATCCTGATGTTATTTCACATCCTGCCAATTGTGAAATAATACCACATAAATTAAATCAACATAAACACAACAAGTCTACTATTTCAATTTCTGAATTATATTTCAGAATTGCATTATTTTCTAAACAATATGGAGAGAAATATCAGATTCGAACTGATGAAAATGGAGGTTGCAGCTCCACGCCTTAAGCCACTCGGCCAATTTCTCTTCGTATTATTCACATTTACCATCTCCTAGACCAACTAGACAAATTTCACATAAGGCTACCGACTGCAATCACGTGTAAGGAATCGAACCTTTTCCACCCCCGGGTGGGGGGGTGTGCTACCGTTACACCAACACGTTTCACTGCGGTTAATAAGTTCCGCCAAGAACTTCACCGCAGAGGCAATCTCACCTGCTACAACGATTGGCGTCGAAGTAGCCTTATGCAAAATTTGGCGGAGAAGGTGAGACTCGAACTCACACACCCATTGCTGGGTCTTCTGCTTTCAAGGCAGCTGCCGCTAGGCCGACTCGGCTAACTTCTCCATTGTTGTTTATGGTGATCACGAGAGGACTCGAACCCCCAACCCAGTTAAGGGCGACACGTTCGAAGCGTGTTTGCTTTCCATTCGCATCGTGACCATTTGTAAATTGCACCATGACTCACCAGAGAACCAGGATCAGCGGTTGAGAATTGAACTCATTTGTATGCATGGTGCACGTTTTGGCGACGCCACCGAGTGCTGACCTCGGACCTTCGCTGTGACAGAGCGATATACAGACCGCTATACTATGGCGCCATTGTTTTGGTGCCCCAGGTCGGACTCGAACCGACACGCCCGAAGGCACAAGTTCCTAAGACTTGCGTGGCTGCCATTACACCACCGGGGCATTAAATCCCACCCTGCAAATTTCTCTGCAGAGTGGGGTCTGTTTATTTCCATAAAACAATGCTTTACGAATCATGGATTTACAGCAAAATCCATTCGCTCTTGCTGAAGGAACCGGCAAAAGTCTTCACTAACTTGTCGCCGTTCATGAAGCATTGATTTATGAAAACAAATTGATTGGTCCTCACTCTTGGTTACGCTCCAAGCCTTCATGCTCTTCAGGCATGCACTTCCACTAGGTTAGTTTAGTGAGGTTATTTGGTCCTCGGCAGTGGACTCGAACCACTATACTTCGTCTTGTAAGGGCGACGCTTGAACCTCTCAGCTACCCGAGGATGAATTGGTGCCTTCGGTCGGATTCGAACCGACAATGGGACGGATTTTAAGTCCATATGCTGTACCAATTTGCGTTATCCACGAAGGCGAATTACACAATAACAGGGAAGAAAATGTTCTCATTACGATCTTTCGTAGCCGACTCATCGATCCATGCCTGTTTTATCCTCCTTCGTGGAGGTGTCCATGTTATCATGGGAGCCAAAACGCTCCTGATGATCGAGGCTCATAACCCCGTTATTGAAATTATTGTCCATTTTCTCAGGAACGTGTTCTCCGCCGTACCTTTCGGCCCTATCGGCACTTTCGGTGCACTGTTTTGGCACCGCCCGTTACTCATTTATCCGCATATCTCAGTTGTCGTCTCCCGACGTAACATAATCCAAAATATGTTTCAGGACATTGTTAAATAGGTAACAGGGAAGAAAATGTTCTCATTACGATCTTTCGTAGCCGACTCATCGATCCGATCCATGCCTGTTATCCTCCGTACGTGGAGGTGTCTATGTTATCTGGGAGCGTCCGGACGCTCCCAATGATCGAGGCTCATAACCCTGTTATTAAAATTTGGTCGGTCATGCAAGATTCGAACTTGCGTTATGCCTGATCCCAAATCAGGTGCCATACCAGCTAGGCGAATGACCGTTATTACTGGTGGACCATGACGGTAACGCTCCGTCTCTTCTGCATTGCAAGTGCAGTGTGCTACCTTCTATCACTAATGGCCCATTGTGTTTGGTGGGGTAGGACCTGATCAGACAGCAATCAGACCCACCCCCATTGTATTTTGTCCCTTCATCATTCTGTCTTCGGAAATGAGACTAGAATGGATTCGATGGTGAATCTACATTCTGACAGATATTAGGACGCTCATCTCATATTCATGGAGCGGGTAGTCAGACTTGAACTGACCTCTGAAGCTTGGAAGGCTACGGCACAACCTCTATACCATACCCGCGTTATTATTTGGGGTGCAATCCCGGTTCCGACCCGAGGACCTTCGCTTTCACAGAGCGAAATGCAGCGCCACTACACCAATTGCACCATCGGATTTAAGATTGCCCGTTAACTTCTGTGTCAAAACTACGGGCCGAGCTGTCCTGAGCGCATTACCAACCTCCCATGCTCGAAACTCTGCGTTTGGCCTTCTCTCAGTAATTGACTCTGACTAGATACTAAGCTGTGAGGGTGGGGATCGAACCCACCTATTTCTGCTTAACAGGCAGACCCGGCTCACCTTGAACGGTACCTCACAACTTAGTACCCAAAATGGGTTAGCTGTTTTTGGAGCTCCGTATGGGACTCGAACCCATTAGGTCTAGCTTGAAGGGCTAGTCACTCGACTCTTTGTATTACGGAGCAATATGTTCTTGAACATGATGATTAATCTTCTTGCGTAGGCTAAGTTCGTAACCTAGGGCCTATTCAGGTAAAGCCTATAACCTGCAACTATTTTATCGAAAAAGTTACCAACACGCTTCTCTACGTAACGTCAGGAAGCAACCGGGTGAATAATTTTACATCTTACACCTAAGATGATCTCTTAATCAGAGAGATTCTTGAATTCTTGCTCGGATTACATTCCGCTAGCTCCGAGCTGGCTCCTGGAAGTGATATGGCGTCGTACCGTTTCATATCAGTGGAATTATCAGAATGGTTTTGCTCGTTTTGATTTATTTCGGACATAGCAACCGAATACCTACTTTTTTGCTGGTGGCATGGTCAGCAACCTACACTTACTTGGTGTTTGCCACTATCACTGGATATACGTGATTTGCTGTACCCATTCTTTTCTGAATACTACTGAATTAACCTGACAATGCCGAACCCTCGCCACTGGGGCACATTCAACAATATCCAGAAAAGAATGTCCTATTTCTAGGACAATTGATTCGATTAAACTACATCAAATCAACTTAAACGACCGATTTTTCATTCCACACTAGGAACTCCATCCCATGTCGCCGCCCATTCGGTTTTATTTACAAGGTTCCGCAGTCTCGTTCCGCATATCCTTGACTCACTGTTGTTCGGGAGCTTTCCGACACACAACCACTTCGCTCTACCATTTTAGGTCACAATCAAACCGGAGTACCGTCTGACTGAAGAGAACTTTTTGGCGGGCACGTGTTCCCTCAAAGCCCGATGCGTTTCAGCATTTCATCATCTAATTTTTCATCACAACTACATTCAACATGAATCCAATTTTACATACATCTCAATTTATTGTCAATATAAATTGTAATTCATTGATTCAAAAACAAAAACCCCTAGATTTTGGTCTAGGGGTCTGTGTTATACAACCTTTGCACGAGTCCCCTAGATTACACTGGTGCGCCTTCCCATCCGCAATTCATTAGAATTGAATCGGATGCTAAATTATATGTAAAGGGTTTATGTTGCATTACTGTTCCTGTGTTAAAAATTGTTTCCATTATTATATATATGCAAACTAGGCTCTTAAAACACACATTTTTCAAAATTATTTTGTCAAACGATGCATCATTATGAATTTACCTCTAGTCACTTCATCGTAGAATCCAACCAGGTTACTAATCACAACACCATCAAACCTTTCGATCAAATCAATATCAAAATTAATTCGTTTGAATGTTATCCAGTATGTTTTGGGTTCATTTTTACTTTCCCACACAACCATATCATTAAATACGGTTTCATTTATCTCAATGTCATAATTAGAATTCGTTGTCATCTCGGTGCCCAATACGCATTGCCATATTTGCTTCTGTTTCCCTTACTTCAACTCTGCAACACCAAACCCTCTTCGCCTCCCCCGAACCGAAACTAGGAAGAAATATTGTATTAACGTATTCGTACAAATAATCAGCAAGACCCTCGCATCCAGTTCGCTCAACCTCAATGATTTTGGCTAACCCCAATCTACCAAGATTTTTAATAGCTTCGTATTGAGGATCGTCTTGAGCTAGTAACAGCGTATGATCGAACCAATCTTCAAGTGTATCCTTTAGTGACTTCAAACCACCAAAATCCATTACCCAATTTCTGGCATCCAAGTCATCTGCCTCAAACTGAAAATGGAATGAAAGCGAGTAACCGTGTATTAGGTTACAGTGACTATCGGCTCTCCATTGCCTATACGCAACTGATCCTAAGTTGTTATATGTCTTTGTACTGATGAATTTCGCCATTATTTTACCTGTTTAATCAATCCAGATATATCATTGTATGCGATTAAGACTTTTTTGTCATATCCATTGGGCATCTCATTCGATCCATTGTAGCATAATAGAGCGTTTTCTTTATTCTTGAACTTTGTTAGGCACTCTTTGTATATCCAAGTTCCCATAAAAATGTTTGTGTTCGGATCAAACAGTTCTGGATTTCCTAGTTTAGCTCTCGCTTCAACAATTTTACTTAAATGCCATTTAGGTACTATCTGCATAAGACCGAGCGCCCCTGCAGAGGAAATAGCATGATAGTTGAATTTCGACTCAACAGTCATAATCGCCAAAATCATTTTTTCATCAACACCAAATTCATCACCCCACTTTAGTGATGACTTGATGATATTAATTACTTCTGAATTCGTTAAAGATTCATTTTGTTTTTTGATGTACTCAAAATATACAACATCCTTAACTGTTGGTGTAACTTCGTGTTGCATCAGGTTAGTTTGTATGTAACTTCTAGCTGATTGATTTGGTACAAAAATTACAAACAAACACAAGATGGTAATTAAATACTTAAATCGCTTGATCCAGGGGTTTTTTCTAACAAACCATCCATTTTTGTCTAAATAATAATCCTTTAGGCTCAAAATTTTGGTAGTCATGATGAACTCCTTTTTGAGTGATAGAGAAGTATTTATCACTTCAATATTGTCTCGTACAGTGCTTCGAACTCCTCAACCTCCTTTGCTTCACTGTCGAAACTAGCCTTGTTATATACACGAACCATTTTGTTAAAAAACTTCTTAGGAATTTTTAGGTCCTCTTGCATAACCTCAGCGATTGCTTTTAGTTCGTCTTTTTCTGATTGTATTCGAATTAGGCAGTCGTTTCCTTCTTTCACCGCCGCCTTGATTCGTTCAATGTCCTTTGGATTTGATGGAAGAATAACTGTGGTTGGTTGTGTCATTATCGTCCTTTCAGTGTATTTTTGTAGTATTCCATGTCGAGTTTGCCCTCAGCAATTTCTTTCAGGGCAATTGATGGGGCGTTGTAATTTTTAGCTCTCCCAATCTCCCTGACACGTGCAGCGGCAATGACAGTCATTTCGTATTGGTTTGGAATTTTCTTTCGTGCGTCTTCGGTTGAGTACAGTGTCATCTTTCCTCCATTATTTAGAATGTGAATATCCGATAACAGAATCTGTTCGGAACGCTCGCCAATCTTTCTTCTCCAGGTCCCAAACTGAAACTGAATTTAACGGTGTTTTTCTACCGCTTACAGATTCCTTGAAGTTTGGAATTAGGCTTGGTGACATTGTGCATTTCATTATTCGAATGTCACCATTGACCTTTCTAAACTTGAGCGTCACCACACCATTTTTTAGTGCAGTGACTAAGTTTTCAATATATTCATTATCAGTCATAGTTGTCGTACTCATGCCAATCTCCAGTCAATAATATCCTCTTTTGCGATATACGAAAATTTCTGTAAATTTACGTTCCAGAGTCTAATCCTAGTTTCTTCCCATACAGGATCCCTGTATTGAACGGGGTGGTTGAGGAGAGTAAAAACTCCATTCTCCTCAACCACACTACACCCCTTCCTTCGTGTCAAATAAAATACATTGATGTTACCCTTTCTAGCAGCACCCCTCATCTGCTCAAAATATGGTTCGTACATGGTCACACCTCCACGATAAGGTTTTCGTTGAATCCACTTTTTTCGGTCATGTAACCACGAGGGTTGCATACGATTCTGCAATCACCGATCTTGTAATTAAATGCGGTATGTGTATGACCATGAACCCACAAACAGAACTCTTGCTCTAGTCCGTAAGGTAGTTTGGTTGCAAAACCTGCAGTCACTGGATCATTTTTGTATCTAGTATCAATACTCCATTCCGCACAGTGATGGGTAACCAAAACGTACTTCTTGTTTGGATTCTTGTTTTTGACAACTCGTTCAATAAATCGAATTGCAACCTTGTTGTATGCAATTTGATCGTCGGGGGTGAAACGATGCCATTTACGTTGAATCCAAATGTAGTCGTTCAGGGCTCTTCTGGTTAACTCAGCGTGAAGGGGCTGATTACCAAATACGTTAAAATCAGTCCATAGTACAGTTCCAACAAAAACAACGTCACCGATCTCATGAACCTGATTATTCAGAATGTTACAATGTTTAACTCGTCTGAATTCATTGTTCAGAGTACCAATATTCTGACCATAATATTCATGGTTGCCGGGAACATAAATCACCGGTACGGTGATTTTCTGTCGTTTGATCCAGCCGCACCCATGAGTTCCCTCAGCAATATCACCGGGAAATATCACCACATCCTCGTCTAGTTGCTGAAAAGGAAAATCATCATGCCGACGAATATGCAGATCGCTCATTACGCGAATTTTCATGATTGATACCTAATGATTCCGACAATATTCATTATGATGTAATACACTCCAACCAATATCAATGCCCACTGTTTATGCCATGCAACCGAAACTGAAGAGTGGTGTTTGATTATCAGATACAATCCGATTACCGATGCAATCAAAAATGATGCAAAGCCGATCCTATTGTAACCAATGTTCAACGCAATTAATCCGGCGCCAAAAATTGACCCGATGAAATAGACCAAATTCAAAATGAAGTTTTTACCCATAAATGGTATTATGACATTATTTTTATTTCGTGTCAATCTGAAAATAACTTCATTTTTTCAACAGGTTATCTAAAACAACATACTTATCGTATGCGTCGCTTAGAAGTTTATATGTTTCAATTTGAGTTTTATTCGGTTCTGTCAGAATTTTTAATCGTTCTTCTATTTTGGTTAGTCTATCATTTATTCCGCTAATAACGGAACTAACATCACTAACGGTATAATCACTACTATTGACACCAATGTACCACGGCCCACTAGAGTCATTGGTAATGTCACCGTCGATGGTATATGATGTTTTTATATTATTGCCACTCATCTATAATCACCACTCAATATTTTTATCAACAACTGTTTTTCGGCTTCATTTTTAAAATCTGGGAAAATGGCGAAAAGTTGAAACTCATCTACCTCTTTGTATCTATGCCGTTTTTGATTTTCTACACCACGCAACGATTGCCTCGAATGTTGTTTGAATTGTAACTTAGCTCCTCGTTTGCCCCAAGCACAGTAATGTTGGTCACCACACGACATAGAAACCCATACCTTATCTGAATGGTTATCTTTCACCCAACCGATAAAATTGAATGTGAAATTGCTCATAATTTAATTCCTACATCCTCCAATTCATCGATGAATTGTGCACTCATTTCAGTGGGAATCTTTAATTTAATTTCTCTACCAGAACGAAGGGTGTCACAAATATCTTTAGCCTCTTTTAGGCCCATTCCAGTATAAGTTCTTACAACTCTTATTAACTGTATGTAAGTACTACTGCTGAGATGAATATTATTAGGAGTAGTTGGTATAGTAATAACATCATCGAAATCTCTAGATAAGATTCTGATAATGACCTTACTAGAAAGATCCGGTGAGAATGAATCTGATAGTGATTTAAATGCTGTCATGCCAGCATCCTCACCTAATTCTGAGACGACTAGTTTTAGGTAATTAACACTACCTTCAATAAATTTTCTAGAGTATTCCATTATAACCGTATTTCAAAATGAACATCATCAAGTATTTTTGTTTGATTTTAACCATTATAGTATAAGTTGTGTAGTCTGACCATTGTAAAGACATCTTAGTGCAACGTACGAATGCGTCACTTAACATAGTATTAACCTGTTTAATGCATTCGTTTATACTCGATGTTGGTCGCTCGAACTCAATGGCACGAAAAGTAATTGAATTATTTTTCGTATCTACACACCAATCCATGGGTGGGATTAATATCTCTGTTTCTTTCGTTATGAATAATCCAGATAACATCGGTATATTCTGAATCTCCCCAACCATCATAACTTTCTCCATCTGTGAAAAAGATTAATTTCTTGGGTTGAATATTGTTTTCTTTCATCCAATCCCAATTGCATTGAAACGACGTTCCGCCACCACCCATTATTTCGTATGAAAGTATATCATCAGAACTATTTTGAGTGAATTCGATTTGATTATGAACCGCAGTATCAAAACACCAAACGTTTAATTTAAATTCATCAAACGAATCCATAATACCCTTCACCTCAGAAAGGAAATCTGTTAGCATCTCCTTAGTGATAGATCCCGAATTATCAATTGCAACTGCAATGTCAATGGATGTCCCGGGTATCATTCCCGGCAAAATTGCATCAATATGCCAGCTTCTCCTGTTTGGTCTAGTCCATGAATAATCTACCCTAGCGCAACTCTCAACTTGTTGACTAATCAACTCCCTCCAATTTATTTTAGGTTCGGTTAATTGATTGACCAGGCGCTTAATACTATCCGGACAGTTTCCGGCGGCAGCCTCGGCGGAACTAAGAATTGCTTCCCTTATTTCATCCTTTATTTGCTGACGCATCTCCTCAGAAATTTTTGGTGAGTTGTTACCATTACCATCGTTATCCGTCCCAGACCCATCCAAATGTTGATCTAATACAGATTCACCTAGAAGTTGAATATCTATTTTAGTTGCATTTTTTATTAGATCTTCGTATACCTGCTCGAACGACCAACCACGATATTTAATATCATGAAGTATTTTTGTTGATGTTATTTTCGTTCCGATGCGTTGTAAAATCAATTCATCGTTAACGACATAGTCTGCGGCAATATTTGCTATCAGTTTATTTCTATCACCAAAACGATCCATATGATCGAAACATACATGATATACTTCGTGACCAAATAAAAATTCACACTCACCAACTGACAATTTATCCACAAATGAGGTATTGTAATAAAACTTACGACCATCAGTGGCTGCTGTTGGGCACCAATCATCTGCATTGGTTAATTCAAGCCGAGTTGCCATGTTACCAAAGAATGGTTGCTTCATCAACAAACCAATCCTGGCAACGACTAGTTTTTCACGAATCTTTACATCCAATTCGTTATTGGGTTTAGATGGATGATCCTGTTTCTGCATCATTGGTGGTTTCATTTGGTTGGTCATATTTTAATTTCCAATATACGAGTGCCTTATTCAGAAGTTCTTCCAAAAAAGGATCGTGTTTTGATGCTTCGATAACCATTTCCCATTGTTGATGTTGGGACTCATACTGCTTGTTATAGATTCTGTTAAATATATTACTCGATACTGTTGAGGCTTTAACCATTTGAGTTTGCCTGGACAATCAGCTTACCATACTTGTTGTAAAACTCGTCAAACTTAGACATTTTCCTAGGATCAAATGGTAGCTTGTAGGTAACTAGTGCAGTTCGAATTGCCATCACCGCAACCTCAGTTTGGAAATTATCCATCACAAAGGACATAAAGTTGTTTGTGCCACTATGGAATTGTTCCTCCTTTTTGGTTTTCCCAACTTTTTGCCACAAGTCTTGCAATTCATAACAGCATCCAACAGCAACGCTGTATTGTGCTGAGATTTCTTTTGTATCAAGAATCGTTTCAGTTCCATCAATGATTTTTGATGGTTTTGGTAGTTTTCCAGCAACCTTACGGTGCGCCAGAAATTTCAACGCCAATCCTTCGCCAATGGTACCCGAAATAATATCCGTCATTGTAACTTCATCGATGGAATCTGAAAGTAACTGGCTAACGAATTCCCACGACCTCGGTGTGGCAAATGAATGCTCATTACTCTTAGGATCGAAATCATACAACGAATTCTTACTGAATGAGATGAAGCCGACGACGTCTTTGTGAATTCGATTGTTGACTGCCCATTCTTCCCACGAATCAAAATCAACTTTTAGTTCGAAGTGAACTAAGCGGTTTGCCAATGGTGTGGGCATTCTGAATGTTACACCTCGGTCACCATCCCGATTACCCGCTGCAATGATAACAACGTTGTCGGGCAACTTGTATGTACCAATTCGACGATTTAGTGCAATCTGGTAACATGCAGCCTGACTAGCCGGAGAAGCACTATTCATCTCGTCGAAAAATAAAAACACGATCGGATATTTCTTGCACACCTCCGGATCAGGAAGATCGATAGGTGGTGCCCATTCCATTCTGCCAGTATCCTTGTTGTAATAGGGGATACCACGCAAGTCTGTAGGTTCCATTAATGATAGACGAATATCATACAAAAATCCACCCATCTCTCTGCATAGTTGTGCGACTGTATCAGACTTTCCGATACCTGGCGGCCCCCAGATAAACACCGGACGTTTCACCCTGATGCATCGCTCGATTGATCGTTTCAGGCGCTTAATCGAAATTGCTCGTCTTTCACTTACATTAGTCACGAAATACCCCCATTATAAAAAGTTACAACTACATTGTACAGAAGTTTTAATTAAAATTCAACATCTACTGCATTTTCGTTGTCCAACAAGTATTTACAATCATGCCACACATCTGTGGATTCAATCATTTTCGTCATTATGTCATAAGATAGCTTATGCCAAGTTGTAAACGCATCGCTGTCTAACGACATTGGTATTTTATTTGATATATGTTTTGCCTCTTCATGTAGAGACATTCTCATGGAATATGTAATAATAGCACGAGATACAATACTGGTGAATAATGCTAGAGCATATTCTTTTGTCATAATCGTTCCACACCAACAAGAAAAATATGTATTGGTTTTCGGATCGTGACATAACACCGGACGATTGGTGTTTAGTAAAGACCATGCTTTTACTGCATCAATATGTGCCATCTATATCGCTCAAATTAGTTACTTGTATATCAGTGATATTCTTATCAAACTGATCTAGTACCTGTTTTGTTGGTTCAAACCCATAGCATCTGTACTTTATCAAACGGCAAAACGAATTTTGTGCTAATTTTCGAAATCTCAATGTTTTTGTTTTCAAATCTTCCAAGGCAGTTTGCGTGTATAAGACAGAGGATCCATCTGTCAAGAACTGACAGACTGTTATATCAAAGTCATTAATAACATCTTCGGCTGAGTCATACCACCTTCTCTTGATTAATTGCACTGTTTTATCGTTGTCTATCTTATACGTAAGAGCATTTTCGGATTTAACTATGGGCCCTCGTGTACCTCTCAACATGGGCAAACGAGGGTCTTCAACAATTTGATTATATTGACCAATTTGTTCTATTTTATCCTTCACTCTTAATAGTTGAGCTTCGTTAGCAAAGAAAACATCAATGTCACTATCAACGGGTTTATTCTCAATCCATCTGCGTACAGCCCCACCCGCTACCCATGGACCCATTTTCAGGTTTAGTCCAAAATAAGATTTATAAACTGCCGCCTCGGGATGCAGTTCGAATGTTGGTGCAAGAACTGTCTCTGTGTGTGTCATAATTTAAGAATATGGAGTGCAACAATTCGACCGATCTCTAGAGATAAATTCTCATGGTCGCTGTCGTGAAGCAAATACATTTTTCGTTCTGGATAATCACCATGATCCTTGAAGGTGGTTGTTCGCATAACAATACCACCTTCGGCAACAGTCAATTCAAAACCTATATTAACGGGGATAGATTCAGGTGAAGAACTTATTCTGGATGGGACCTTAATCCTATCCTCACGAATCACACCATCACTATATTTTTCTTTAAGAATCTTGCCCGCCAACCAATTCCAAAAACATCTCATGCTAGTTCCTTTTATTTAGATAACATTGACATTAGACACAAATTTTCAACTAATTTAATACTTTCGTTTATATCGTTAACCAATTTTTGATGTCTATTAGAATTCTCTAGTTTTCTGTGCCATCGTTTGCAATCAATTTCGTAATTAGCCAAAATGATAATACTATTATTGATGTTGTCGATAAATTTCCGACCACTAGAATTGTAATTCGACCCACTCATATTGTTGATTAGTCGGTCTCTGACAGCTGCCCAGTCACTCGAAGTTTTAATTTCGTTATGCATAAAAATAATTATACATTAGACACAATAAATAATCAAGTTACAACACTTTTATGTAAATCTATGTGGTTATACTGCAACTTTCCTCTAAATACGGCAATGATGCCATACGATGCAATTGGGTTTCTCTATCAAATAACTCACATTCCTTCTGGTAAGAAATACATAGGCAAAAAACTTTTAACTAAAGCAGCAACACAGATAGTTAAAGGTAAAAAGAAAAAGATAAGAAAACCATCAGACTGGCAAGATTATTGGTCATCTAGCCCTATTCTGCAGGAAATGATAGAAAAAGAGGGCACTGATAATTTCAAACGAGAAATAATAATGTTCTGCAAAACAAAATCGGCACTAAATTATGCAGAAGAAAAAGCATTGTATTATTTAGGTGTACTAGAATCTGATAAATGGATCAACTCAAATATCAGATCTAGAGTATTCAAAAAACACATCGAAAAGCAAGAGCAATTTATTTCTGAGTTGAATTACAGCTTAAGCAAATTCTGTTGAATCGAAGTTTGATTCGTCATCCTCATCTGCTGTCTCAATCGACTCCGAACAAATTGGACAAAACGAAATTTGTTCGGAGCAGATAACGGTGAATTCATTGTCACACGAATAGCAATAGTATTTTTTTCTCATATTAACTCACAAACACCAGAAGTACATGCTAATGCTTGGGTAGAAACCGTGTTATCCTCATGTTCATTTACATTGAATTTTGTCCAGTCAATGGTTGGTGTCTTGTCCAACCAAACTTTATATTCATCCTCTGAAATTGGTTGGTACGGTGCCTGCAAGTAGTTGTGCTCTGAATATGGAAGGAATGAAATCCCACCAATTTCATCAAAGTGTTTATATACCCACGCACCAACATCTAACCATTCATGTTCTCTAACATACACGGTTATGGAAATAGTATGCTCAGCCCAATGCCTATAAAACGCTAAGTAATGCTCCAATTGATCTATGGCGGACATATCACTTGCCACTAAACAATGTTCGGGTGATTTTATTGGGAAACTAAACACCCAAGTTTTTTCAGGTTTCATCAGATCATCTTCACAATGAATGCCCTGATCCTTTAGGAATTGCCCAATTGGATCTGTTTTATCGCTTCGAACCGTACGAATGTAGTACTTGGAATACCTAGGATGAATACCACTAGAAGCATCTACTAACTGTGAGGTTGTGCCCTCTGGTTTCGTGCACGTAACTGCAACAGATGGTGAGATTCCCAAAATTTCAGCCCACTGTTTATTGGTTTCTATGGCATGTTTTTTGAGTGTATCTAACCACTCAGCAGTTTTTTCGAGTCCCTCCATACCATTCAATACCGGATGATCCATAATTCCAACCATTGATACACCCAACAATCGTTCTTCTTCCGCATTCTTTTTCCACACCGAACGAACATATCTAAAATTAGTTAGAGTTGATTGAAACGTACCTATAATGGTAGCAATTTCAATCTTTTTCTTTAATGTCGATAACGTATCGTTCTCTCGTATAACACTAGTAGATAAGTTGCACAATCCACTACTTCGAAGAAATATTTCTGAGCACGGATTTGTTCCACCATTCATCTCTTCGTATTTTTTCCAATCACGCCTACCAAGTTGTTGCATCTTTTTGATGGCACCCAATCTATTGAATAATCCTCGCTCACCAGATTTGGAATTATACAACGAAATCCATTCTTCCATAAATGAACCAATTTCTGGTTTTTCGGTGTATGCCACAGAATTGTTTGAAAGTGCTCGTTGTGGATTATCAATCCACCACTGACCAGTCTTGCAATTTCTAATTCGATCGTCTGTTAGGTTTGATAGAGAAATAAGTGCACTTCGACGAACACCACCTACAACAATACATGATGCGATCATGTTCATTAAGTCATGACATTCAAGACTATTTAACTTTCTACCCTTAGCATTTGCAAAAAGTCTAACTGTGAATTTAAACAATTCATTGAGTGGTTCTGGACCCGAACTTCGACCACCAAATGTTTTTAATGGAGATCCAGCAGGCCTTAGTGCGGATAGGTCCCATTTAGGAATTTGCCCTGACTGTAACATTGAAATTAGTTCTTTGAACGCTGCCGCCCAACCAATCTTTGAATCTTTTACTTTGATTGTCGTATCCGAATAATGAAATTCTTCTGCTACAATGGGTAGTTCCGAAATAATTTGTCTCTCAACCGAAAATCCTATTCCAGTACCACACATTAGTGCGTACATAGTTTCATCAAACGCCCTCAAGTCATCAACTGCAATGTATGCACAATTATACCCAGCCATCTCATCTCGTTCAAGTGCTTTTCCTGCAGTCATCAATGCCCGCATTGATGGCATTACTTTTAAATTAAGTATTGCATCATGCACCAATTCATACGGAAATTTATCACCAAACCTATCTTTCCAGAAATCACAATATCTGATAACAGTTTCTTCCCACGTTTCTCTCCTATTCTTTTCTGGTAGGAAGCGTGAATATCTGCTGGATGCGATGTAATGCTGGTAATCTGTCATCTTATTATTTTTCATTTAATCTCCTTATCTACCGGTACTTCCAAATCCACCAGCACCTCGGTCGGTAGAACTAGAAAACACACTAACAATTTTTGGTTGTGACCTGATGATTGGGAATATAACTAATTGCGCTATTCTATCGCCGTGCTGAATGATTCGATCCTTGCAGAATGTTGGGTTGTTTCGATTCCACAAAGAAACCATTATTTCTCCATGATAATCTTGATCTATTACACCAGTTAGATTTCCAAGAACTACGCCTTCTTTATGCCCCAAACCAGATCTAGGAAAAATACACCCAACACACTCTTCGGTTACAGTCATCATGTTTATTTGAATACCTGTTGGTATTAATACCGAGGGTGATCCAGAAGGTATGATCACTGGTTCATCCAAACAAGCATACAAGTCCAACCCCGCTGAGTATGGTGTCCCATACGTAGGAATAATAGCTCGTTGGTTTAATAAAATTATTTCAATATCTCTTAACATTCATTTTCCTTTATAATCATTTTTATAAAACCCTTTTCCCTTTAGATTAAATGATCCTGGTGTGGTGAGAGCCTTCACCATAATAAATCCACAAGGACATCTTGGATGTGGATCGTTTAATTTCTGTAATTTTTCTTCTGTGTAGTCACAGTTAACACACCTAAATTTATATATTGGCATTATACTTCCCAAATAATATTAGCTGGGTTTGGGTGGCTTAAATGGAAATATTCTTCCTCAAAAAGAAACGGCCACCGACTATAAAAGTTTTGTGCTAACGGAATCATGATTTGTTGCATCTGCGGATGGGCATCCCTATGAGTTCGCAATTTGAAAATATGATTCCACTCCCTAACATTGGCAGAAACTTGTATTTCTGTTTTCAACGAATTGGGTAGTACTGATCTAGCCTCCTGCGCCGTTGCTCCGTTTTTTAGCATATCCAAATATGTGCTTTCCGCTTTTTGGCATGATTCAACCCATAAGTTGTACAGGTGTGGGTTTGTCTGTGAAAAGAAATAAGGCCGAATGAAGGTCACACCGCCAAATTTGTCCTTACCATAATTACAGTACCTAGTACTCTCTTGAGAGAAGGCACACAGTCGATGGCGAACCAATTCGTGAGTGACACCTCGATCAGTGACGATCTGCACAGTAATTAATGAATGCTCTAAAACACTTTCGTGTTTCATATTTTTCAATCGTTTTATCAGTTGAGCATCGGATCCTTCACATATCTTATCTTCTGACTTATAACAAATGCGACCACCTCGTTCGATGGTTCGCATTATGTTACTGCAATCAATTATTATAACACTTGGGTCAATTACTCTCAAAGGTTAATCTCCTCATTGGAAGTTTGCACCATGAGCCAAATTTCAATTCTGCACTTAGCCCTCGGTGAGTATTCGCATCAATCAATTCAACAATATCGGAAGTTGTCATACCGGACTTAACCATTTCGTTAATATCCTTCCCAGAATCATCGTTGGGCAACATGCAAACAGATAACCCATCATCAATCATTCGCTTGACAACCTTCATTACTTCAACATTCCTAACATCCTTATCTGGTACATATACAGTATCGTTAGTGCTTGCAAATTTCCACAATGCACTGGTGCCCACGGCAACACTATTTGGAAGGCACATTGAATCCATAGCACCTTCCAAAACGTAGATTCGCTTATTAAAATCTACACGATCCAAACCAAAGAAACCTTTATCTTCAACCAAAGGAATCGTGTAGTATTTTGGCTCAACCGAACCCAATGACCTAGCAGAGTACGCTGTTGCGACCTTTTCTGTATTCCGCCATGGTAAAATCAACCTTGCATGGTCTAGTATTACCTTATTAGGAAACTTATCTGGTACATGCTTTTTCGCCCATGCGACAAAATTGGGAACAAAGTATATATCATCCCACCTATCTCTGGGGATTTGTCGTGAACTCAAATATTGATAGGCAACATGAGATACATCCAAATCGGATACTCGCTTTAGTTTTGCGAAAATATTGGTTGATTCTACTGATTCGGGTTCAACCTCAACCTTAGGCAAAGTAAGTGTTTCTGATTTGTCCTTACTGAATTTTTCGAGTAAGAATGAGCGATGTAGGTTACCATCAAATTGCTTCAAAAAGGAACCAAACGACATTGATGCACCACAATTATGGCACATGTAGTTTAGATTTGAGGAACGAACGTAGAAAAACCCTCTTCGTTTTCTGTTATTTTTTGAGGAATCACCGCAGATAGGGCATCTTAGATTGTATAGTTCGTTGGGTTTCTTTTCCTTGAAACCCTCCAAACGATAAGCAATCATCTTCAAAAATTTTAGATCAACCCACAGCATACACTACTCCCAATAATATACCATTATATAACAACTTCAATTAAAATGCAATTTCAATCTTCTGCGAGGCCACTCTTCGATTTTATTTCGATCAAAATGTTTTCCAACTTAAGGGAATACTCAATAACATCCAAATAATTCAATGAGTTATTCCTGATCTGTTGTCCATCATCATCAACATTGGGTCTGAGTTCTGGTCGCGCGGGCATTTCAAAGTCTGGTGTTTTATAGATGTATTTTGTGGTGCCCCAACATCCACATAAAAATAGGGAACAAACAAGTATGATTATTTTTTCCATAATTGTATTGCCCTATCATTGACTTCCCTTGTTTCATTAATCATTCCGGAACAATTTGTCGGAATTGGTTTATTCATCAAATCCTTTTTCAATTTTTCTATGGTGATTGTTAGTGTTTTATTTTCTTTTTGTGCTTTATCTATTCTGTCCTGCAAATCCTTACTCTCATTAGCCGCTGTGTTTGCATCATCTGTTAGTTTTTTATTCTTCACCTTCAATTCAACTATGGTTTCTCTATTCTTGTTAATTATTAATGATTGAACACCCACAGCTGACATTAGAGCAATAACTAAAATCCCTCTAACACCTAATTTAGTGAATACAGATGAAATAAATTTAGTTATGATTGGTGTTGTTAATGGAACCATTTTTGAATTCCTTAAACTTAGGATACTTATATTTTTCGTTTCTTCTGACCATAGCAGGTTTTTTTCTGACTATTGGTTCTGAATTTAATCCTTGCACATTGGCGACAGCTGTGGAGGCAATTTCTTCATATAGACTAATTTCATCATCTGTTAGTAATTCTGACAACTGCAATATTTTTTCTTCTGTAATATCATCATTACCATTCTCAAGACACTCTCTCATTAGTAGGAAAGATGCTACTAAGGATTTTAGTCTAGAATCTCCACCTGGTAACTTTGCTAATAGACGCTTTATTCTGAAAATAAGACGATGGAGGAGGGTGCAACTATTCTTCTCCTTATCTGTCATATCTGAGACAGGTTTTAATACATTACCATCTTTATCTATAACACCCAACTCATAGGCGTCAAAGTCTGTAAATGGAAGTTGTAGTAAATATACTATTCTTATAGCAATTGCGTTGTCAACTATTGCTGGGGTTGTCATATTTTCCTCAACTCATCTACAATTCTACTGTCCAATGGTATATTGGAGGATATAATAGATAGTTCAGCTATTTTCTCTGGCATTACATTTAAGTATGTCAATATTGTTTTTAGTTTTGACCACATATCTGAATTGAGATACGAAAATAACATTTTGGTACATGCCGTCCTATCAAATACGTTATACAACACTACAATGTGGTTTAATATTAATCTAACATCACCATCCGATCGATTGAATAACTTTTTAACGTATTTAAACCTGTTAAAGTCATTTTCAAATTCGGAAATTGTGGTGCATTGAGGGTTTTCATAATACTTCAATGCTAATGGTAAAATGTTTCCGTTAACCAAAAAAACAACATCATCATTCATACTGTCGTTAGAGAAACTCCGTTGTTACCTACACAAATCCACTTTGAGTTTAGATATTTTAAGGTACAACCATCACCCACTGCAATAGACAAACCAATTCTATTGAATCCAAGACCATTAGCTACAGTTATCGTTGCGCTAGACCCACCTGTATCAATTGATTTTAGATAGATATACTTTGTTTGCCCTTCTGCGCCGTTTCCTAATGAATATGTTGATGCACCATATATC
>Ga0233425_10001305_pt1 | contig 57152 bp, 39 predicted proteins | sample Watercolumn_Towu_2_FD_181712 | JGI IMG/M metagenome (GOLD analysis project Ga0233425, IMG submission 181712) | Freshwater microbial communities from Lake Towuti, South Sulawesi, Indonesia - Watercolumn_Towuti2014_140_MG | ecosystem: Environmental > Aquatic > Freshwater > Lake | place... | reverse complement strand
AGCTCGACGTTCAGCTCGGCGTTGTCGCCGGGCATGATCATCTCCACGCCTTCCTTCAGCTGCACGATGCCGGTCACGTCGGTCGTGCGGAAGTAGAACTGCGGGCGGTAGTTGGTGAAGAACGGGGTGTGACGCCCGCCCTCTTCCTTGGTCAGGATGTAGGCCTCGGCCACGAACTTGGTGTGCGGGGTGATCGAGCCCGGCTTGCACAGCACCTGGCCGCGCTCGACGTCCTCACGCTTGGTGCCGCGCAGCAGCACGCCCACGTTGTCGCCCGCCTGGCCCTGGTCCAGCAGCTTGCGGAACATCTCGACGCCCGTGCAGGTCGTCTTCTGCACCGGACGGATGCCGACGATCTCGACTTCCTCGCCCACCTTGATGATGCCGCGCTCGACGCGACCCGTCACCACCGTGCCGCGGCCCGAGATCGAGAACACGTCCTCGACCGGCATCAGGAACGGCTGGTCCACCGGACGCTCCGGCTGCGGGATGTACTCGTCGACCGTCTTCATCAGCTCCAGCACGCGCTGCTCGCCGATCTCCGGGTTGACCCCGTCCGTCGCCGCCTTGGCCGAACCCTTGGTGATCGGGATCTCGTCGCCCGGGAACTGGTAGGACGACAGAAGTTCACGCACTTCCATCTCGACCAGCTCCAGCAGCTCCTCGTCGTCGACCAGGTCCACCTTGTTCATGAACACCACCAGCGCCGGCACGCCCACCTGACGCGCCAGCAGAATGTGCTCGCGGGTCTGCGGCATCGGGCCGTCCGCGGCCGACACCACCAGGATCGCGCCGTCCATCTGCGCCGCGCCCGTGATCATGTTCTTCACGTAGTCGGCGTGGCCCGGGCAGTCCACGTGCGCATAGTGGCGCTTCTCGGTCTCGTACTCGACGTGCGCCGTGTTGATCGTGATCCCGCGCGCCTTCTCTTCCGGCGCCGCGTCGATGTCCTCGTACTTCTTCGCCGTCGCGCCGCCCGACTTCGCCAGCGTCATCGTGATCGCCGCCGTCAGCGTCGTCTTGCCGTGGTCCACGTGACCGATCGTGCCGATGTTGCAGTGCGGCTTCGTGCGTTCGAACTTTTCCTTGGCCATTCTCTTCTCTCCGTCCCCTGAGAGGGGGCGTTCCTTCGGGTTTCAGGGGATCCGGCGGGCCCGGGCGGCCAGCCGGTTACGCTTGGGTTCAGGCGCTGTACTTCTTGATCACTTCGTCGGCGACGTGCTGCGGCACCGGGTCGTAGTGGTCGTACTGCATGGTGAAGGCGGCGCGGCCCTGGGACATGCCGCGCAGGGTGTTGACGTAGCCGAACATGTTGGCGAGCGGCACGAAGGCGTTCACCACCGTGGCGTTGCCGCGCATGTCCTGGCCCTGGATCATGCCGCGACGACCGTTCAGGTCGCCGATGACCGAGCCCAGGTATTCCTCCGGCGTCACCACCTCGACGGCCATGATCGGCTCGAGCAGCTTCGGCCCGCCCTTCTCGCGCAGCTCCTTGAAGGCGGCGCGCGAGGCGATCTCGAAGGCCAGCACCGAGGAGTCGACGTCGTGGAAGGCGCCGTCCACCAGGGTGGCCTTGAAGTCGATCAGCGGGAAGCCGGCCAGCAGGCCGTTTTCCTTGGCCGAGGTCAGGCCCTTCTCGACGCCCGGGATGTACTCCTTGGGCACCGCGCCGCCGACGATGGCGCTCTCGAACACGAAGCCCGAGCCCGGCTCGCCCGGCTCGAACACCAGCTTGACGCGGGCGAACTGGCCGGTGCCGCCGGTCTGCTTCTTGTGGGTGTAGTCGATCTCGGCCTTGCGGCTGATCGATTCCCGGTAGGCCACCTGCGGCGCGCCGATGTTGGCCTCGACCTTGTAGGTGCGCTTCAGGATGTCGATCTTGATGTCAAGGTGCAGCTCGCCCATCCCCTTGAGGATGGTCTGGCCCGACTCGTGGTCGGTCGAGACGGTGAAGGACGGGTCCTCCGAGGCCAGCTTGGCCAGGGCGACGCCCAGCTTCTCCTGGTCAGCCTTGGACTTGGGCTCGACGGCGATCTCGATCACCGGGGCCGGGAACTCCATGCGCTCCAGGATCACCGGCGACTTGATCGGGTCGCACAGGGTGTCGCCGGTGCGGGTGTCCTTCAGCCCGGCCAGGGCGACGATGTCGCCGGCGTAGGCTTCCTTGATGTCCTCGCGGTTGTTCGAGTGCATCAGCAGCATGCGGCCGACGCGCTCCTTCTTGTCGCGGGTCGAGTTCAGCAGCGACTGGCCGGTCTCCATCTTGCCCGAGTACAGGCGGCAGAAGGTCAGCGAGCCGACGAACGGGTCGTCCATGATCTTGAACGCCAGCACCGACAGCGGCTCGTCGTCCGACGCCTTGCGGGTGACGGGCTCCTCGGTCTTGAAGTCGATGCCCGGGGTCGGCGGGATGTCGACCGGCGACGGCAGATAGTCGACGACGGCGTCGAGCAGGGTCTGCACGCCCTTGTTCTTGAACGCCGAGCCGCACAGGATCGGATAGAAGGCGCCGGTCAGCACCGCCTTGCGGATGCACTTCTTCAGCGTCTCTTCCGACGGCTCCTGGCCCTCGAGGTAGGCCTCCATGGCCTCGTCGTCGAGCTCGACCGCATTGTCGATCAGGTACTGGCGGGCCTCGTTGGCCTTGTCGACCAGGTCGGCCGGGATGTCCTCGTCATGGTAGGAGGCGCCGAGACCGTCGTTGTCCCAGACCACCGCCTTCATGCGGACCAGGTCGACCAGACCCGTCAGGTTGGACTCGGCCCCGATCGGGAACTGGATCGGCACCGCCTTGGCGCCGAGGCGGTCGCGGATCGACTCCACCGACTTGTCGAAGTCGGCGCCGATCTTGTCCATCTTGTTGACGAAGACGATGCGCGGCACGCGGTACTTGTCGGCCTGGCGCCAGACGGTTTCGGTCTGGGGCTCCACGCCGGCGTTGCCGTCCAGCACGGTCACGGCGCCGTCCAGCACGCGCAGCGAGCGCTCGACCTCGATGGTGAAGTCCACGTGGCCGGGGGTGTCGATGATGTTCAGCCGCTTGCCCTGCCAGAAGGCGGTCGTGGCGGCCGAGGTGATGGTGATGCCGCGCTCCTGCTCCTGGTCCATCCAGTCCATGGTCGCGGCGCCGTCGTGGACCTCGCCGATCTTGTGCGACTTGCCGGTGTAATAGAGGATCCGCTCGGTCGTGGTCGTCTTGCCCGCGTCGATGTGGGCCATGATGCCGAAGTTGCGGTAGTCTTCGATTTTATGCGTGCGGGGCATGGGAGCGTGCCTTGCGGTCAATGCGGCGCCGCGTCGGGCGCCTCGGGATGTCGGATAAGCGAGCGCGGGCGATTTAGCTCAAACCGCCCGCGCCGGATAGTCGGTAGATAGGGGCCCCGGGGGGCCCCTTTAAGGCGTTACCAGCGGTAGTGGCTGAAGGCGCGGTTGGCCTCGGCCATCTTGTGGGTGTCCTCGCGCTTCTTCACCGCGGTGCCGCGGTTGTTGGAGGCGTCCAGCAGCTCGGCCGCCAGCTTCTCGGTCATGGTGTTTTCGCCGCGGTTGCGGGCGGCGTTGACCAGCCAGCGGATGGCCAAGGCGCGACGGCGGTCCGGACGGACCTCGACCGGCACCTGGTAGGTGGCGCCGCCGACGCGACGCGACCGGACCTCGACCGCCGGGGCGACGTTGTCGAGCGCGGCGTGGAAGGTCTCGACCGGGGTCTGATCCTTCTTCTTCTCGCCGAGGATGTCGAAGGCGCCGTAGACGATGTTCTCGGCCACAGCCTTCTTGCCCTCGTACATGACGTAATTCATGAACTTGGTGACGATCAGGTCGCCGAACTTCGGATCCGGCAGGACTTCGCGCTTCTGGGCGCGGTGACGACGCGACATGGGGTGTTACCTTCTCTGGATCTTCGTGGGCGCTGCGGCTTACTTCGGACGCTTGGCGCCGTAGTGCGAACGGCGCTGCTTGCGGTCCTTGACGCCCTGGGTGTCGAGCACGCCGCGCAGGATGTGGTAGCGGACGCCCGGAAGGTCCTTCACGCGGCCGCCGCGGATCAGCACCACCGAGTGCTCCTGCAGGTTGTGGCCCTCGCCGGGGATGTAGCACACGGCCTCGATGCCGGTGGTCAGACGCACCTTGGCGACCTTACGCAGCGCCGAGTTCGGCTTCTTCGGGGTCGTGGTGTAGACGCGGGTGCAGACGCCGCGGCGCTGCGGGCAGCCCTTCAGGGCCGGGACCTTGTTGCGGGCCGGCTTGGGGGCGCGCGGCTTGCGGATCAGCTGGTTGATCGTGGGCATCGGGTACTCGTTCTCTTCGATCGATGGGGGCGTGTGCCTTTCGGCCGGAGCGCCCCGGTGGCCTTCTTTTCGGACGGCGACGTCGCCGCCCCGGGTGAGGTTCCGAGCCGGTCCCGCGACAAAAGACAAAAGCCGGAACGCGCGCTAAGGACGTTCCGGCGGGCGCAGCCCGTGTCTTCGGTTGTCACGATCGCGGAGGCGCCCGGAGACGCCCTCTCGAAAGTGCGCGGCTTCTACGCCCCGGGGCGTGGAAGGTCAAGGGCGCAGGGCCGCCCCATTGCCGCCACGCTCGCCCCCTCACCTCGCCGGCGGACAGGGAGGACGCATGCGGGGGCCGGCAGGGATCCAGGCGACAGGCGGGCGGCGCTGGCGGACGCCGGCGCTGGTGGCCGGGTCGCTGGCGGTCCATCTGCTCGTCCTCGGCCTGCTGGGCCTGCGCGCGGTGCGCCTCGACCTGCCGCCCGCCGAGCGCATCATCCAGCTGCAGCTGGAGCCCCGGCCGCTGCTGCCGGGCGAGACGGTCCGGACGCCGCGGCCCCTGCCGTCGCCCGCCGCAGCCGCCCGGCCCGCCGCCGGCCGGGCCGGCCCGCCCCCGCCGGCGCGGCCGGAGGACGAGGAGCCGGCGGTTGAGACCCCCGCCCCTCGCCTCGCCGCCCCCGCGCCGGGCGCGCCGCCGCCGCCCGCCGACGTCGACCCGTGGCGCGTCCGTCCCCGGACGCTGGGAGATCGCATCGGCCAGGGACTGCGCAACGGCCTGCCCGGCTGCGCCTTCCGCGGCGAACTCACCGCCGCCCAGCAGGCGGTCTGCGACCAGCGCGCCGCCGCCCGTCCGGCGCCCGACATCACCGGCAGCGGGAATCCCGAGCGCGACGCCGGCTTCGCCGCGGAGGGCGCGCGGGCGCTGGCCCGCTACGAGGCGCGGCGCCGGCCGCTGTCCGGCGGGGTGGGCGTCGTGGGGCCGCAGGACGGGCCCGGCTCCAACTTCGGCATGGGGGTCGCCGGCGCCCACCTCGACCCGTCGCTGCGGCCGGACTCGACCAGCAACATCCGCACCCGGCGGGACGGCCCGCGGGACTGAAGTCTACTTCAGGTTCGGCTCGGTGAGGTCGTCGACGGGCTCGTACGGCCCGCGCGCCGGCGGGGTCTGCGCGGTCGCCGTCTCGGCGGCGCTCTCGTAGCGCTGCGGGGCCGGCGTCTTCGCGAAGAAGTGGGTCCAGCCGTAGATGGCGATGGCGCTGAACACCAGCAGCGCCAGCGCCAGCGGAACCGCCAGCGCCACGCGCTTGGGGGTCTTCAGGCCTTCGGGCGTCGACATGGGCGTCTCCTTGCGTGTCTCGCAAGGACAACCCGCGAACGGCCGGCGGGTTCGCCCCGGGCGGCCCGTCGCCTGCAGCGCGAGCGCCGGCGCCTCCGCACAGCAAAAGGGCGGCCCCGTCGCCGGGGCCGCCCTCCTGTCCGATGTGGACCCGGATCAGCCTTCCGACTGCTCCAGCTCCAGCGCCAGGTCGGCCGGCAGCGGCTCGACCGCGTCCTCGCGGGCCTGGGTCAGCTGCGCATCCCGCTCGTTGGCGATCTTCTGCAGCGCGCGGAGGTAGGCGCCGGTGCCCGCCGGGATCAGCCGGCCGACGATGACGTTCTCCTTCAGCCCCTCCAGGGTGTCCCGCTTGCCGTTGACCGAGGCGTCGGTCAGCACGCGGGTGGTCTCCTGGAACGACGCCGCCGAGATGAAGCTGCGGGTCTGCAGCGACGCCTTGGTGATGCCCAGCAGGACCGGCTGGGTGGTCGCCGGACGGCCGCCGCGCTTCTCGACCTTGGCGTTCTCGGCGTCGACCTCGGGCTTGTCGACATGGTCGCCCTTGATCAGCGTCGTCTCGCCGGAGTCGAGGATCTCGACCTTCTGCAGCATCTGGCGAACGATCACCTCGATGTGCTTGTCGTTGATCGGCACGCCCTGCAGTCGATAGACCTCCTGCACCTCGTTGACGAGGTACTCGGCCAGCGCCTCGACGCCCTGGATGCGCAGCAGATCGTGCGGATCCGGGTTGCCGTCGATGATGTAGTCGCCCTTCTGGATCAGGTCCCCGTCGTGGACGGAGATGTGCTTGCCCTTCGGGATCAGGAACTCGACCGCCTCGCCCTGGTTGCCGTCCGCGTCCGGCTCCGGGGTGATCTTGATGCGGCGCTTGTTCTTGTAGTCGCGACCGAATTCGACGCGGCCGTCCATCTCGGCGATGACCGCGCAGTCCTTCGGACGCCGGGCCTCGAACAGCTCGGCCACCCGCGGCAGACCGCCGGTGATGTCGCGCGTCTTGGCGCCTTCGGTCGGCACGCGGGCGATGATCTCGCCCGGCTTGACCTCGTCGCCGTTGTTCACGGACAGCACCGCGCCCACCGGCAGCAGGTACCGGGCGTCGGAGCCCGAGGCCAGCTTGGCGTAGGCGTCGCCGTTGGTGATGCCCATGGCCGGACGCAGGTCCGAGCCGCGCGGGCTGGCGCGCCAGTCGCTGACCACGCGCTGGGCGATGCCGGTGGCCTCGTCGGTCTCTTCCTTGACCGACAGACCCTCGACCAGGTCCTCGAAGCGCACCACGCCGGCGACCTCGGTGAGGATCGGGGTGGTGTAGGGGTCCCACTCGGCCAGACGCTGGCCGCGCGCGATCTCCGCCCCGTCGCGGACCCGGATGCGGGCGCCGTAGGGCACCTTGTGGGTCTCGCGGTCCTTGCCGTCCACGGAAACGGTGACGACGACGTTGCGGCTCATCGCCACCAGGTCGCCGTGCGGCGCCTGGACGGTCGGGCCGGTGACCCGGGCCACGCCGGCGTTGGTCGCCTCGAAGAACGAGGTCTCCGCCACCTGCGCGGTGCCGCCGATGTGGAAGGTCCGCATCGTCAGCTGGGTGCCGGGCTCGCCGATCGACTGGGCGGCGATGACGCCCACGGCTTCGCCGATGTTGACGTTGGTGCCGCGGGCCAGGTCACGGCCGTAGCACATGCCGCAGATGCCCGCCTCGGCCTCGCAGGTCAGGGCCGAGCGGACCTTGACCGACTGGACGCCGGCGGACTCGAGGACCTCGATCTCCTCCTCCTGGAGGTAGGTGTCGGCCGGGAACAGCACGGTGTCCGTGCCGGGCTCCTTGATGTCCTCCGCCGCATAGCGGCCGAGGACGCGCTGGCCCAGGGAGACGAGCACGTCGCCGCCCTCGACCACCGCCCGCAGGGTGATGCCGCGGGTCGAGCCGCAGTCTTCCTCGGTGACGATGGAGTCCTGGGCCACGTCCACCAGACGGCGGGTCAGGTAGCCCGAGTTGGCGGTCTTCAGCGCGGTGTCGGCCAGACCCTTACGGGCGCCGTGGGTGGAGTTGAAGTACTCCAGCACGGTCAGGCCTTCCTTGAAGTTCGACACGATCGGCGTCTCGATGATCTCGCCCGAGGGCTTGGCCATCAGGCCGCGCATGCCGCCCAGCTGCTTCATCTGCGCCTGCGAGCCGCGGGCGCCCGAGTTGGCCATCATGAACACCGAGTTGATGTCGGGGTTCTGGCCCTTGATCAGCACGCGGGGCTGGGCGATCTCGCCCATCATCGCGTCGGCGATCTTGTCCGTGGCCTTGGCCCAGGCGTCGACCACCTTGTTGTACTTCTCGCCCTTGGTGATCAGGCCGTCGGCGTACTGCTGCTCGTACTCCTCGACCTGCTTGCGGGTCTCCTCGACGTACTCGACCTTCTTCTGCGGGATGACGATGTCGTCCTTGCCGAACGAGATGCCGGCCTTGGCCGCCTCGCGGAAGCCCAGCTGCATCATCTGGTCGGCGAAGATGACCGTCGCCTTCTGACCGCAGTGCCGGTAGACCTGATCGATCAGGTTGCCGATTTCCTTCTTGGTCAGGTTCTTCTCGAGCAGGCGGTAGCCGATGTTCGGGTTCATCGGCAGCAGGGCGCCCAGCTTCATCCGGCCCGGCGTGGTGTCGATCACCTTGGTGACCACCTCGCCGGCGGCGTTCATCTCGGTCCAGCGGGCCTTGATCTTGGTGTGCAGGGTCACGACCCGGGCGTCGAGCGCCGCGTCGATCTCGCCCATGTTGGCGAACAGCTTGCCCTCGCCCGGCTCCCCGTCCTTGACCAGCGACAGGTAGTAGAGGCCCAGCACGATGTCCTGCGACGGCACGATGATCGGCTTGCCGTTGGCCGGCGACAGGATGTTGTTGGTGGACATCATCAGCACGCGCGCTTCCAGCTGGGCCTCAAGGCTCAGCGGGACGTGCACGGCCATCTGGTCGCCGTCGAAGTCGGCGTTGAAGGCGGTGCAGACCAGCGGGTGCAGGCGGATCGCCTTGCCCTCGATCAGCTTCGGCTCGAAGGCCTGGATGCCGAGGCGGTGCAGGGTCGGGGCGCGGTTCAGCAGCACCGGGTGCTCGCGGATCACCTCGTCGAGGATGTCCCAGACCTGCGGCTGCTCGCGCTCGACCATCCGCTTGGACTGCTTGACGGTGCCCGACAGGCCCTTGGCGTCCAGCCGCGCGTAGATGAACGGCTTGAACAGCTCCAGCGCCATCTTCTTCGGCAGGCCGCACTCGTGCAGCTTCAGCTCGGGACCGACGGTGATGACCGAACGGCCCGAGTAGTCGACGCGCTTGCCGAGCAGGTTCTGGCGGAAGCGGCCCTGCTTGCCCTTCAGCATGTCGGCGAGCGACTTCAGCGGACGCTTGTTGGCGCCGGTGATGACGCGGCCGCGACGGCCGTTGTCGAACAGGGCGTCGACCGACTCCTGCAGCATCCGCTTCTCGTTGCGGATGATGATGTCGGGCGCGCGCAGCTCGATGAGGCGCTTCAGGCGGTTGTTCCGGTTGATGACCCGGCGGTACAGGTCGTTCAGGTCCGAGGTCGCGAAGCGGCCGCCGTCCAGCGGCACCAGCGGACGCAGTTCCGGCGGGATGACCGGCACGACGGTCAGGATCATCCACTCCGGCTTGTTGCCGCTCTCGAGGAAGGCCTCGATCAGCTTCAGCCGCTTGGAGGCCTTCTTGGCCTTCATTTCCGATGGGTTGTCGGCCAGCTCGGCGCGGTGCTTCTCGGCCTCGGCGTTGAGGTCGATGCCCATCAGCAGGTTGCGCACGGCCTCGGCGCCGATCTCGGCGGTGAAGCCGTCGTCGCCGTACTCTTCCTGGTAACGGTAGAACTCGTCCTCGGTCAGCAGCTGGTTCTGCTTCAGCGGGGTCAGGCCGGGCTCGGTGACGATGTAGTTCTCGAAGTACAGGACGCGCTCGACGTCCTTCAGCGCCATGTCGAGCATCAAGGCGATGCGGCTCGGCAGCGACTTCAGGAACCAGATGTGGGCGACCGGCGAGGCCAGCTCGATGTGGCCCATCCGCTCGCGGCGGACGCGGGCCAGGGTGACCTCGACGCCGCACTTCTCGCAGATGATGCCCTTGTACTTCATCCGCTTGTACTTGCCGCACAGGCACTCGTAGTCCTTGGTCGGACCGAAGATGCGCGCACAGAACAGGCCGTCACGCTCGGGCTTGAACGTGCGGTAGTTGATCGTCTCCGGCTTCTTGATCTCGCCGAACGACCACGAGCGGATCTTCTCCGGCGAGGCCAGGGCGATCCGGATCTGGTCGAAGGTCGGGGTGACCGGGACCGGGTTGAAGATGTTCAGGACTTCCTGGTTCATCTTGGTTCCTTGCTGCGGGAGGACCCGCGAAAAATCTATGAGAGCGGAGCGGCGGCTGTGAAAAGTGAAGAGTGAGCAAGAGGTGAGCGAAGATCAGTTGCCTTGGGGCTCACCTCTTCGCTCACTTTTCACTCCTCGCTCACCCGTCCTCAGCTGTTCTCCAGCTCCACGTTCAGGCCCAGCGAGCGCATTTCCTTGACGAGCACGTTGAAGCTCTCGGGGATGCCCGCCTCGAAGCTGTCGTCGCCGCGGACGATGGCCTCGTAGACCTTGGTCCGGCCGGCCACGTCGTCCGACTTCACCGTCAGCATTTCCTGCAGGGTGTAGGCGGCGCCGTAGGCTTCGAGGGCCCACACCTCCATCTCGCCGAAGCGCTGGCCGCCGAACTGCGCCTTGCCGCCCAGCGGTTGCTGGGTGACCAGCGAGTACGGGCCGATCGAGCGGGCGTGGATCTTGTCGTCGACCAGGTGGTGCAGCTTCAGCATGTAGATGTAGCCGACCGTGACCGGACGCTTGAACTGCTCGCCGGTCTGCCCGTCGTAGACGATCGACTGGCCCGAACGGTCCAGCCCCGCCTTCTCCAGCAGGTTCTCGATGTCGTTGATGTGGGCGCCGTCGAACACCGGGGTGGCGAAGGGCACGCCCTTCGACAGGTTCCGGGCCAGCTCGACCAGATCCTCCTCGTCCTCCGGCAGCGGGGTCTCCGGGCCGTAGATCGAGCGCAGGTGGTCGATCAGCGCCTGCTTCTGGCCGCCCTGTTGCCAGGCTTCCAGCAGACCCTGGATCTGCTTGCCCAGACCCGCGGCGGCCCACCCGAGGTGGGTCTCGAAGATCTGGCCGATGTTCATGCGCGAGGGCACGCCCAGCGGGTTCAGCACCAGGTCGACGGTCGTGCCGTCCTCGAGGTGCGGCATGTCCTCGATCGGCAGGATCTTGGAGATGACGCCCTTGTTGCCGTGACGGCCGGCCATCTTGTCGCCCGGCTGAAGCTTGCGCTTTACGGCCACGAAGACCTTGACCATCTTCATCACGCCCGGCGGCAGCTCGTCGCCGCGCTGCAGCTTCTCGACCTTGTCCTCGAAGCGGCGGTCGAGCGCCTTGCGGGCGTCCTCGAACGACTTCTTCATGGCCTCGAGCTCGCCCATGGCCTTCTCGTCGTCGAGGGCGATCTGCCACCACAGGCCGCGCGACAGCTCGCCCAGCTTGTCCTCGGTGATCTCGCCGCGGCCCAGGCCCTTCGGGCCCGAGACGGCGTTCTTGCCCAGCAGCAGCGGCTTCAGGCGGCCGTAGACGTTGCGCTCGAGGATCTTGAGCTCGTCGTCGCGGTCCTTGCCCAGACGCTCGATCTCGGCGCGTTCGATGGCCAGGGCGCGTTCGTCCTTGTCGACGCCGTGGCGGTTGAACACGCGCACGTCGACGATGGTGCCGGCCACGCCCGGCGGCAGGCGCAGGGAGGTGTCGCGCACGTCCGAAGCCTTCTCGCCGAAGATGGCGCGCAGCAGCTTCTCTTCCGGGGTCATCGGGCTCTCGCCCTTCGGCGTCACCTTGCCGACCAGGATGTCGCCCGGCTGGACCTCGGCGCCGATGGCCACGATGCCGGCCTCGTCGAGGTTGCGCAGGGCTTCCTCGCCGACGTTCGGGATGTCGCGGGTGATCTCTTCCGGCCCCAGCTTGGTGTCGCGGGCCATGACCTCGAACTCCTCGATGTGGATCGAGGTGAAGACGTCGTCGCGCACGATCCGCTCGGAGATCAGGATCGAGTCCTCGAAGTTGTAGCCGTTCCACGGCATGAAGGCGACGAGGGCGTTGCGGCCCAGCGCCAGCTCGCCGAGGTCGGTCGACGGGCCGTCGGCGATGACGTCGCCGGCCTTCACCTCATCGCCCACGCGCACGATCGGGCGCTGGTTGATGCAGGTCGACTGGTTCGAGCGCTGGAACTTGGACAGGCGGTAGATGTCGACGCCCGAGCGGCCGGCGTCGAGGTCGCCGGTCGCGCGCACCACGATGCGGGTGCCGTCGATCTGCTCGACGACGCCGTCACGACGGGCGACCACCACGGCGCCGGAGTCGACGGCCACGACCGCCTCCATGCCGGTGCCGACCAGCGGCGCGTCCGACTGCACCAGCGGCACGGCCTGACGCTGCATGTTGGCGCCCATCAGCGCGCGGTTGGCGTCGTCGTTCTCGAGGAACGGGATCAGCGCCGCGGCGACCGAGACGACCTGCTTCGGCGACACGTCCATCATGTCGACGTCGGCCTTGGTCAGCAGCTGGGATTCGCCGTTGATCCGGCCGGGGACCAGGTCCTCGACGATCTCGCCGTCCTTCAGCTCGATGTTGGCCTGGGCGATGACGTGCTTCGCCTCTTCCATGGCCGAGATGTAGACCACCTCGTCCTGGGCCTTGCCGTCCTTCACCCGACGGTACGGGCTCTCGATGAAGCCGTACTTGTTGACGCGGGCGTGGGTGGCCAGCGAGTTGATCAGGCCGATGTTCGGGCCTTCCGGCGTCTCGATCGGGCAGATGCGGCCGTAGTGCGTCGGGTGCACGTCGCGCACCTCGAAGCCGGCGCGCTCGCGCGTCAGACCGCCCGGGCCAAGCGCCGACAGGCGGCGCTTGTGGGTGATCTCGGACAGCGGGTTGGTCTGGTCCATGAACTGCGACAGCTGCGAGCTGCCGAAGAACTCACGCACCGCCGCCGCGGCCGGCTTGGCGTTGATGAGGTCGTGCGGCATGACCGTGTCGATGTCGACCGAGCTCATGCGCTCCTTGATCGCCCGCTCCATGCGCAGCAGGCCGACGCGGTACTGGTTCTCCAGCAGTTCGCCGACCGAACGCACCCGGCGGTTGCCGAGGTTGTCGATGTCGTCGATCTCGCCCTGGCCGTCCTTCAGGCCGACGAGGATCTGCAGGACCTTGAGCACGTCCTCCTTGCGCAGCACGCGGATCTCGTCCGAGACCTCGGGGCTCTCGAGACGCATGTTCATCTTGACCCGGCCCACGGCCGACAGGTCGTAGCGCTCGGCATCGAAGAACAGCGACTGGAACATGGCCTCGGCCGCTTCCGGCGTCGGCGGCTCGCCCGGGCGCATCACGCGGTAGATGTCGAACAGCGCGTCCTCGCGGCCGGTGTTCTTGTCCACCCGCAGGGTGTTGCGCATGTAGGCGCCGACCGTGACGTGGTCGATGTCGAGCACGTCGATGGTGGTGAAGCCCTTCTCTTCCAGCAGGTTGATCGTGGCCTGGTCCAGCTCGTCGCCGGCCTCGGCGAAGATCTCGCCGGTCTGGAAGTCCACCGCGTCGGCGGCCAGGTAGCGGGTCAGCAGGGCGTCAGCCGCCAGCGACAGCGACTTCAGGCCGTTGTCGGCCAGCTTCTTGGCCTGGCGGGCGCTGATCTTGGTCCCGGCCGGAGCCACGACCTCGCCGGTGTCGGCGTCGACCAGATCGAACTCCGGCTTCACCCCGCGCCAGCGCTCCGGCTTGTACGGCGTGACCCAGCCCTCGCCGCGCTTCTCGTACGGGACGGTCTCGTAGAAGGTCTTGAGGATCTCCTCGCCGTCCATGCCCAGGGCCATCAGGAAGGTGGTGGCGGGCAGCTTCCGGCGGCGGTCGATGCGGACGTAGACGATGTCCTTGGCGTCGAACTCGAAGTCGAGCCAGGAGCCGCGGTACGGGATCACCCGTGCGGCGAACAGCAGCTTGCCCGAGCTGTGCGTCTTGCCCTTGTCGTGGTCGAAGAAGACGCCCGGCGAACGGTGCATCTGGGACACGATCACCCGCTCGGTCCCGTTGACGATGAAGGTGCCCTTGTCCGTCATGAGCGGGATGTCGCCCATGTAGACGTCCTGCTCCTTGATGTCCTTGACCGAGCGCGCGCCGGTCTCCTCGTCCATCTCGAACACGATCAGGCGCAGCTTGACCTTCAGCGGCGCGGCGTAGGTCATGTCGCGCTGGATGCACTCCTCGACGTCGTACTTCGGCTCCTCGAATTCGTAGGAGACGTATTCGAGGATGGCGCGTTCGTTGAAGTCCTTGATCGGGAAGACCGACTTGAAGACCGCCTCGATGCCCTCATCGGTGCGCTGGCCCGGACGGCCCTCGCGCTGGAGGAACTGTTCGTACGACGCGCGCTGGACCTCGATCAGGTTCGGCATCTGCACCGCTTCCGGGATGCGGCCGAACGAGTGGCGGATGCGCTTCTTGCCGGTGAACGAGGTGGCGGTGAGGAACTGACCGTTGACGGTGAGTTCCGCTTTGGACTTGGCCATTCTGTCTTCCCAATGCGGCGGGGCCGGGCAGCCCGCGCTCAATGCAGCAGCCACGGTCCGCCGGGCGGCGATCCGTGGCCATCGGTTTCGGCGTCCACCCTCGGGCCTCGCGGCTCCAGGACGCCTGAATTCGGGGCCCCCTTGGGAAGGGGCGCGCCTTCGCACCGGTCGGAGGGCGACAAACCGGGCCTCGGCGCTTTCGCGCAGACTCGTGACGGAGTGAGCGGAACGCGCTGATATACTCGCTTTGACGGCGAAATAAAGGTGGGCGCGGAAAAAGTTCGAAGAGGCCTCGACGCCCGCCCGCGGCGCCACTGGCCAACCGCCGCCAAGCTGCTAGCGTCGCCGCATGAAGCACCTCGTCCCGCTCGCCGCCGCCCTCGCCCTCGCCCTCGCCGCCTGCGCATCCACGCCGGAGCCCGCGCCCGCCGTCCAGCCCGGGACCGGCACCGCCGAAGGCTGGGCCGCCGGCAACCGCGAGTACCTGCGCATCAACGGCCAACGGCGGGGCTGGACCACCACGGAGAGCGGCCTCCAGTACCGCCGCGTCGGCCGGGCCAATCCGTCGGGCCGCCAGCCCACCGCCGCCGACACGGTCAGGGTCCACTACCGCGGGACCTTCGTCGACGGCCGCCAGTTCGACAGCTCCTACGACCGGGGCGAGCCCGCCGAGTTCCCGCTCGGCCGCGTCATCAAGGGCTGGACCGAGGGCGTGGCCCTGATGCGCGAGGGCGAGACCTTCGAGTTCGTCATCCCGGCCGAGCTCGGCTACGGCGAGCGCTGGGTGGGCGGCGACGAACTGCCGCCGAACTCGACCCTGCTGTTCACCGTCGAGCTGCTCGAGGTGAAGCCGGCGGGCTGAGCCGGAACCGGGAACATGACAGGGATTTAATGCGACGGCGGCCCTCGCGGGTTGACCGGGCCCGCGGCGCACGGGTGTTCTGCGCCTCCCGCCGTTGCTGCCGCGAGTCCCGTCGATGATGCGTCCGTCCGCCCGCCTGCTGGTCTCCGCCTGCGCCTTCGTCCTCCTCGCGGGAGCGGGACCTGTCGCCGCCCAGGTCGGGACGCCGGCGCTGCCGGCAGCGCTCGCTCCGGTCCCCGCCCCGCGGGCGGCCGCCTTTCCCGGCGTCATCGACATCGCCGTGGACGCGACCGACATCGATCGCCGCATCGTCTCCGTCCGCCAGACCATTCCGGTCGCCGGCCCCGGGCCGCTGGTCCTGCTCTATCCGCAGTGGATCCCCGGCAACCACGGCCCGGTCGGCCCGGTCGACGACATCGCCGACCTGCAGATCACCGCCGGCGGCAGGACCCTGCCGTGGGTGCGCAACACGGTTCACACCAACGCCTTCCAGGTGGACGTCCCCGCCGGCGCCAGTTCTGTGGAGGTGGCCTTCAAGTGGCTCACCCCGATCGAGGGGAACCAGGGCCGGGTGGTGATCACCGACGAGATGCTCAACATCCAGTGGGAGAAGGCGCTGCTCTATCCCGCCGGCTACGACACCAGCGGCATCACCTTCCGGCCGTCGCTGCGCCTGCCCGCCGGATGGAACTACGGCGTGGCGCTGGAGACGGAGTCCTTCGTCGACGGCCTCGCCACCTTCCGGCCGATCAGCCTCGAACACCTCGCCGACAGCCCGGTCTTCGCCGGCGCCCACTACCGCCAGATCGACCTCGACCCCGGCGGCCGTTCGCCGGTGCGGCTGAACGTCGTCGCCGACGATCCGGAGATGCTGGCCGCCACCGACGCCCATATCGAGCTGCACCGCAATCTCGTCGACCAGGCCGACCGCCTGTTCGGGGCCCGCCATTTCGACCACTACGACTTCCTCGTCGCGGTCACCGACGAGCTCGGCGGCATCGGGCTGGAGCACCACCGCTCGTCCGAGAACAGCGTCGACGTCCGCTACTTCACCCAGCCGCAGGCGACGCTCGGCGACCGGGACCTCCTCGGCCACGAGTACACCCACTCGTGGAACGGCAAGTGGCGACGTCCGGCCGACCAGCTGACCGCGACCTTCAACGAGCCGCTGCAGAACTCCCTGCTCTGGGTGTACGAGGGCCAGACCCAGTACTGGGGCCTCGTCCTCACCGCCCGGGCCGGACTGATGAGCAAGCAGCAGGCGCTGGACGTCTTCGCCATGACGGCGGCGACCTACGACGACAACCCCGGCCGCGACTGGCGGGCGCTGCAGGACACCACCAACGATCCGATCATCGCCCAGCGCCGCCCGCAGCCCTGGCCCAGCCTGCAGCGCAGCGAGGACTACTATCGCGAGGGCGCGATGATCTGGCTGGACGCCGACACCTGGATCCGCGAACGCTCCGACGGCCGCCGCTCGCTGGACGACTTCGCCCGCGCCTTCTTCGGGGTGCAGGACGGCAGCTTCGACCCCGCGCCCTACACCTTCGCCGACGTCACCTCGACGCTGGACGAGGTGCAGGCGAACGACTGGGCCGCCTTCCTGCGCGCCCGGCTCGACGCCGTCGGACCGGACGCCGAAGGCCCGCTCGCGGGTATCGAGCGCGGCGGCTATCGCCTTGTCTGGCGCGAGACCGAGAACGACTACCAGAAGGCTCTGAATGCGGAGTACGGCCGCAACGACTTCCAGTACTCGCTGGGCGTGATGACCAACGGGTCGAACCGGATCACCTCGGTGCGCTGGGGCTCCCCGGCCTTCGAGGCGGGCCTGACCTCCGGCTGGGACGTCGTCGCGGTGAACGGCCGCGCGGCCAGTGCGAAGGCGCTCGCCGACGCGATCACCGCCGCGAAGGACCCCGCCGCCCCCGTCGAGCTGATGGTGCGCCGCGGCGACCGCTTCCGCACCCTCCGCTTCGACTATGCGGGCGGCCTGCGCTACCCGCACCTCGAGCGCATTCCCGGAACCCCCGACCGGCTCGGCGACATCCTCGCCCCCCGTCGCCGCTGATCGCGAGGAGCCCGACCATGATGATCCGCACCGCCGCCCTCGCCCTGCTGCTCGCCTCGGCCGCCCCCGCGGCCCTGGCCCAGACCTCGCAGGCGCAGACGCCCCTGCCCGTGCCGACCAGCCTGCCGCGCCCCCTGCCGCCGATCCCGGCGCCGCAGGACGTCGACTACCCGGGGACCATCGGCATCCGCGTCGACCTGACGGACCTGGCCCGCAAGGTGATCCGCACGCATCAGACGGTTCCCGTCCGTCCGGGCCCGCTGGTGCTGCAGTATCCGAAATTCCTGCCGGGCAACCACGCCGACACCGGCCCGATCCAGCTGGTCTCGGGCCTGACCGTCACCGGGAACGGCCGTCGCATCGAGTGGGTGCGCGACACCGTAGATCCGCACGCCTTCCACCTCGACATCCCCGCCGGGGTGGAGACGATCGAGGTGGACTTCGAATGGCTGACCCAGCCGGACAACTCGACCTGGCGGGTCGTGATGACCGACGAGATCGTCAATCTGCAGTGGGAGAAGGCGCTCCTCTACCCGGCCGGCTACCATCACGACCGCATCACCTTCACCCCCTCCGTGGTCCTGCCGGAAGGTTGGAACTACGGCGTGGCGCTGGACACGGTCTCCCGGGAGGGGAGCGTCGCGACCTTCGCCCCGATCTCGCTGGAGCACCTCGCCGACAGCCCGATGTTCGCCGGTCGGCACTACCGCCGGGTGGAGATCGATCCCCGCGGCGACGACGTCCACCTCAACCTCGTCGGCGACACCGCCGCCGCCATCGAGATCACGCCGGAGTGGACCGCGAAGTACGAGACCCTGGTGCAGCAGGCCGACCGCCTGTTCGGGGCCCGCCACTTCGACCGCTATGAATTCCTGTTCGGCCTGACCTCCCGCCTCGGCGGCATCGGCCTGGAGCACCACCGCTCGTCGGAGAACACCGCCGCGCCGGACTACTTCGCCTCGGCCAGCCCCGCCTTCGGCTCGCGCGGCCTGCTGCCCCACGAATACGTGCACAGCTGGAACGGCAAGTTCCGCCGCCCGTCCGACGAGCTGGTCCCCAATTTCAACGTCCCCACCCAGAACACCCTGATGTGGGTCTATGAGGGCCAGACCGAGTACTGGGGCGACGTGCTCACCGCCCGCTCGGGCCTCGGGACCTACGAGGAAGCCGTGGTCAACCTCGCGGAGATCGCCGGCTTCTACGACCAGCAGCCCGGCCGCGCCTGGCGCGCCCTGCAGGACACCACCAACCACAACCTGCTCGGCTACCGCACGACCAATCCCTGGCCGTCGTGGATGCGCGGCACCGGCGACTACTATCGCGAGGCCGCCCTGATCTGGCTGGACGCCGACACCCTGATCCGCGAGGCCACCGGCGACCGCAAATCGCTCGACGACTTCGCCCGCGCCTTCTACGGCGTCGAGGACGGCGTCTGGGAGGCCCGGCCCTACACCTTCGAGGACGTGGTCGAACACCTCAACGCCGTCCATCCGTACGACTGGGCGACCTTCCTGCGGGCGCGCCTCGACGCGGTCGGCCCCGACGCCGAAGCCCCGCTGGACGGTCTCGAGCGCGCCGGCTGGCGTCTGACGTACGTCGATGAGCTGACCCCGCTCGAGAAGCGGATGATGGGCGGCTGGGCCAATGACTTCCAGTATTCGCTCGGCTTCACCCTCGGCGGCGGCAACCGGATCGCGGGCATGCGCTGGGGCTCGCCGGCCTTCGAGGCCGGCCTCGGCCACGGCTGGGAGCTTGTCGCCGTCGGCGACCGGGTCGCCTCGGCCGAAGTCCTGCGCGAGGCGGTGACCGCGGCGAAGGGCGGCCAGGAGCCGATCCGGCTGGTGGTGAAGCGCGGCGAGGAGTTCCGCACCGTCGAGCTCCCCTGGCGCGACGGTCTGCGCTACCCGCGCCTCGTCCGCATCGAGGGGACCCGCGACCGGCTCGCCGACATTTTCGCCCCGCGGCGACGGTAGGGACATCCTGTTCCTCCCCCTCCGCTTCGCCGGGGGAGCAACGAAAAACGGGCCGGGGATCGCTCCCCGGCCCGTTCGTCGTTCAGCTTGCGCTGGACCAGTCTTACTTGATCTGGACCTTGGCGCCGGCTTCGGTCAGCTTCTTGGCGATTTCGTCGGCCTGCTGCTTCGAGACGTTCTCGACGACGTTCTGCGGAGCGCCTTCGACGAGGTCCTTGGCTTCCTTCAGGCCGAGGTCCGAGCGAACGCCACGCACTTCCTTGATGACGTTGATCTTCTTGTCGCCGCCGTCGACGAGGACGACGGTGAACTCGGTCTGCTCTTCAGCGGCTTCCGCCGGAGCGCCGCCGGCGGCGCCGCCGGCCGGCATGGCCATGGCCACCGGAGCGGCGGCCGAGACGCCCCACTTTTCTTCCAGCAGCTTCGAGAGTTCGGCGGCTTCCAGGACGGTCAGCGCCGACAGGTCTTCAACGATCTTGGCGAGGTCAGCCATAGGGATAGTTCCTTCGGTAGGATGGGTTCAGGGAGTTGTTTGCAGAGATGGAAGGTCCGCTTACGCGGCGTCCTTGGTGGCGTAGGCGTTGAACACCCGGGCCAGCTGGCCGGCCGGGGCCTGCAGCACGCCGGCGACCTTGGTGGCCGGGGCGTTGATGAGGCCGAGCAGCGAGGCGCGGATCTGGTCCAGCGACGGCAGCTTGGAGAGGGTCTCCACGCCCTTCGCGTCCAGAACCTTTTCACCCATGAAGCCGCCGAGGACGACGAACTTGTCGTTGCCCTTGGCGAAGTCGGCGGTGACCTTGGCGGCCGTCACCGGGTCGGCGGCGTAGGCGATGCCCACCGGGCCCTTGAAGAGGCCGTGGTAGTCGCTGCCGTCCTCGGCTTCGAGCGCCTTCAGCGCCAGGCGGTTCTTGACCACCTTGAACGTGCCGCCTTCCTTGCGGAGGCGGCCACGCAGGTCTTCCATGTCCGCAACGGTCAGACCCAGGTTGTGGGTCACGACCACGGCGCCCGCGTCGGCGAAAACGCCCTTCAGCGTTTCGATCGACTCGGCCTTTTGTGCGCGGTCCATTGCGGTCTCCAGTCAGTCGTTCGACGCCGGGGCTATTCCCGACGCCGGATTGGCGAAAGCGCCGCGCATCGCTGCGGGGCGTTCACGCCGGTCGTATTGTCCGAAGGAAGCTCATATCCCCGTCCGTCCCGGAGCCGGGCCGACGTCGGATCGTCTGCATCCCCATCTCCCCACGGCGCCAGAGGGCTCTCTGACAGTTACGGCATGGGTGGCCCCCACGCCCCGAAGTTCTCGGACAGGCCCGCCGCGGCCGAAGCTGCGACGGAGAAGGCGCGCTCTATACACGGACGCCGCGGAAACTCAAGCGGGGGCTGGTCAGAACGGCGAAAGAGGTTTCTCCTGCCAAGGTCGAGGGGAGATGACGCATGACCGCCGTCCGTGACACCGCCGCCGAAGACGGCGCTCCCCCGCCCTGGCTCGGCCCCGTCCGGCTGGGCGTCGGCCTGCTGCAGGGACTCGCCCTGTGGTGGCTGCACCGGGTCTCCGACGGGGTGACCGGCTGGCCGTGGGCGCCCGCGGGGTTCGTGATCCTGCTGCTCCTCTTCGCCTTCACGCCCCTGCTTCTCCTCGCCGGGATCGGCCGGATGCGCTGGAGAACGCTGGCGGCGTGGGCCGCCGCCGCCGCCGCTCTCCTCGGGCTCATGGGCTGGCACGAGACGGCCAGCCAGGCTGCGGAAACCCTCCGCCAGCCGCCCTACATCGCCGGCCCCATGCCCCTGTTCGCCGCCGCCGCCCTGTTCATCGGCCACCACCTCGTCCTCGCCGCCGACATGGAGCGGCGCTGGATCGCCGCCTTCCCCACCTATTTCGACACCGCGTGGAAGGCCGGGGTGCAGGTGGTCCTGTCGATCGGCTTCACCGCCGCCTTCTGGATCCTGCTCTTCCTCGGCGCCGGCCTGTTCCGCGTCATCGGCCTCGACTTCCTTGAGGACCTGACCCGGAAGACCTGGTTCTACATCCCGGTCACGACCCTCGTCTTCGCCACCGCCGTCCACCTCACCGACGTGCGCGACGGCCTGATCCGCGGCGTCCGCACCGTCGGGCTGATGCTGCTGTCGTGGCTGCTGCTGGTCATGACCGTCCTCGCCGCCGGCTTCGTGCTCGCCCTGCCGTTCACCGGGCTTCAGGGCCTGTGGGACACCGGCAGCGGGACCTCCCTCGTCCTCGCCGCCGTCGCCGCCCTGATCGTCCTGATCGGAGCCGCCTACCAGGACGGCCGGCCCGAAAACCGGCCGCCGCTGCCGGTGCGGCTGGCGGTGCAGGTCGGCTCCCTGCTGCTGGCCCCGCTGGTCGTCATCGCCTTCTTCGGTCTCGCCCTCCGCATCGGCCAGCACGGCCTGACGCCGGACCGCATCATCGCCCTGGCCTGCGCCCTCGTCGGCGCCGTCTTCGCCGCCGGCTACAGCTGGGCCTCGCTCCGCACCTTGCTGCGCAAGGGCGAGTGGATGCGCCCGCTGGAGCCGACGACCCTGGCCGGCGCCGTCGTCGCCTTCGGGCTGATCGTCGCCCTGTTCAGCCCCCTGCTCGACCCCGCCCGCCTCTCCGTGGCCGACCAGGTGGCCCGGCTGGAGCGGGGGGCGGTGACGCCGGATGCGTTCGACTACGCCTTCCTTCGCTTCGAGAGCGGCAAGGCGGGCCGGAAGGCCCTTGCAGCCCTTGAACGGTCCTCCGACCCGGAGATCGCGCGACGCGCAGCCCGGGCGCTCGCCGCCCGGGCCCGGTGGAACGACCGCCCCGTCACCGAGCCCGACCGCACGCCGGTGTACTCCGTCTTTCCGGCCGGCCGCGTCTTGCCCGAGGGCTTCTCCGGACCGGTTCCGGCCACGGACGGCCGCGCCGTCTGCACCGCGACCGCAGCATGTGCGGCCGCGCCGATCGACCTGAACAGCGACGGCCGCACCGACGTGCTCCTCGTCCACCGGTTTCACGCCCGTGTCTGGACCCGGGACGCGGCAGGAGTCTGGACAGAGGCGGGCGGCTACAGTTTCCAGGATTGCGGCGCCGAAACGGGCGATCTGCGCGAGGACCTCAGGGCGGGTCGGCTGCGGGTCGCACCGCCTGCGTGGAGCGACGTGATCCTCAGCGACGGCCGGAGGTCGGGCTTCCAGCCGGCGACGCCCCCCTGCACCCCGCCTGAACAGCCGGTCGCTCCCGCCCCTTAACCCTCCGCTCACCCTGCCCCCCAACCCGATCTTCACCTTGTCGGGCCTAGAACGTCCCGGAATGAGCCAGCTCCGCCGTATGAGAGCCGGCCGGACGTGATGGAACAGGGGCCGCCCGCATGGCGAAGACCGTACTTGTCGTCGACGATGATCCGACCCAGCGCCGGCTGGCGCAGGCGGTGCTGGAGCGCGAAGGCTATGCGGTGGCCCACGCAGCCTCCGGCGGCGAGGCCATCGACCGCCTGACGAAGGGCGGCGGTGCCGATGTCGTCCTGCTCGACATGGTCATGCCGGGCATGAGCGGCCTCGAGGCCCTGGCCGAGATCCGCACCGCCGGGGTGCAGACGCCGGTCATCGTCCTGACCGCCTCCGGCGGGGTCGAGGCCGTGGTGAAGGCCATGCAGGCCGGAGCCCAGGACTTCTTCGTCAAGCCCGTCTCGGCCGAGCGCCTGCTGGTCGGGGTGCGCAACGCCCTGCAGCTGACCCAGCTGACCGCCGAGGTCGGCCGCCTGAAGAAGCACGTCGCGGGACGCACCTCCTTCGACGACCTGGTCGGCCAGTCGGCCCCCATGCGCCTGGTCCGCTCGCTCGGCCAGCGCGCCGCGAAGTCCTCCATCCCGGTGCTGATCACCGGCGAGAGCGGCGTCGGCAAGGAGGTCATCGCCCGAGCCCTGCACGGCGCCTCCGACCGCGCCGGCAAGCCCTTCGTGGCCGTCAACTGCGGCGCCCTGCCTGCCAATCTCGTCGAGTCCATCCTGTTCGGCCATGAGAAGGGCAGCTTCACAGGCGCCCACGACAAGCACCTCGGCAAGTTCGCCGAGGCCAACGGCGGCACCCTGTTCCTCGACGAGATCGGCGAACTGCCGCTCGACATGCAGGTCAAGCTGCTGCGCGCCCTTCAGGAGGGCGAGATCGACCCGGTCGGCGCCAAGCGGCCGGTCAAGGTGGATGTGCGCATCGTCTCGGCCACCAACCGCGACCTCGCCGCCCAGGTGCGCGAGGGCCGGTTCCGCGAGGACCTGTTCTACCGCCTCAACGTCTTCCCGATCGAGGCCCCGGCCCTGCGCGAGCGGCGCGAGGACATCCCGGCCCTGGTCGAGCACTTCATCGCCCGCTTCAACGTCGAGGAAGGCAAGCGCGTGGCCGGCTGCAGCGCCGAGACCCTCGCCCTGCTGCAGGCCTTCGACTGGCCCGGCAACGTCCGCCAGCTCGAGAACGCCGTCTACCGCGCCATCGTGCTGGCCGACGCCCCCTTCCTCCAGCCCCACGACTTCCCGGCCATTTCGGGCAAGGCGATGAGCCTGCCCCCCGTCGAACATGCAGAGGGGCACGATCCGGGGCCGGAAGGGTCCGCCGAAAGCCCGACCGCCGGCCTCCCGCCCCTGCCCGACGCGCCCATCCGCATCCTTGACGACCGCGGCCACCTGCGCACCCTCGAGGAGATCGAACGAGACCTCATCCAGCACGCCATCGAGGTCTACGCCGGCCACATGTCGGAGATCGCCCGACGCCTGGGCATCGGCCGCTCGACCCTCTACCGCAAGGTGCGCGAGCAGGGGCTCGAGGGGGTGCTGCGCGAGGCCGGCTGAGCGGACCCGCCGTCCCGTCGCCGGAATTCTGAACGAAAGTTCATTGGCCCCGCGACCGCCGCCGGTCGATGACGGCGTGTGCCGCCGCGCGATCGGCAACCGAAGGTTTCATCGCTGAAACGCGACGGAAAGGCAGGCGCGGGACGTTAGCGGTTCGTACCTCCCCGGGATTCGCCGATGCTGCTCGTCACCACCGCCCTGTCCGGCCTCATGGCCGGCGTCATCCAGACTGCGCCGCCGCAGACGCCGCCGGCGCCGACGGCCGGGCAGGAAGCGCGGCCGGCCACGGCGCCGGATGACGCATACAATCTGGGCACGGTCTCGGTGACCGGCACGCGCCCGCGCGGCAGCGTCGACACCGACATCCCCCCGGACGTGACCCTGACCGCCGACGAGATCATGGCCTACGGCGCGTCGGACATCGCCGAACTGATGACCTATCTGGAGCCGATCACCCGCAGCTCCAGCGGCCGCACCGACCTCCAGCCGGTCTTCCTGGCCAACGGCCGTCGCATCTCCGGCTTCCGCGAGATACGCGGCATCCCGACCGAGGCCATCGAGCGCACCGAAATCCTGCCCGAGGCCGTCGCCGTCCAGTTCGGCTACCGGCCCGAGCAGCGGGTGGTGAACTTCGTGCTCAAGGCCGACTTCCGCTCGACGACCTTCGAGGTCACCGGGCGCGTTCCGACCCAGGGCGGCCGCACCACGGGCGAGGTCGAGGCCGACCTGCTGCGCATCGCCGGCGCCAACCGATGGTCGCTGGATGTCGAGTACGAGCGCTCGACCCCGCTGTATGAGTCCGAACGGGATATCGTTCGCGACGGCGGCTCGACGCCCTACGACCTCGTCGGCAACGTGTCCGGGAACCCGTTCGGCGACCCGATCGACCCCGCCCTGCCCGGAGACGCGACGCCCGTCCCTGACGGCCTGACCAGCCCCATGCTCGCCGACTTCGTCGCCGCCGCCGGCGACCCGCGCACCGGCGACCTCGGCGCCTACCGCACCCTGCTGTCGGCCTCCGAGCGCGCCCAGGTCAGCGGCACGATCAAGCGCGACCTGAACAGCACCACCCAGGGCACCCTGAGCGCCAGCGTGGAGGACACCTCCAGCCGCAGCTTCAACGGCCTTCCCGGGGTCACCCTCGGCCTGCCGGCCGCCAATCCCTTCTCGCCCTTCGCCGACGACGTCCTCGTCCACCGCTTCATCGACGACGCCGCCGCGCTGGGCCGCGAGACCGACCGGCTGCAGGCCGAGGTCGGCTTCGTCCTTGACGGCTTCATCGGCGAGGCGTGGCGCTGGACCGCCACCGGCGAATACACCCGCACCGAGAGCGACACCGTCACCGGCCGCGGCTACGGCGCCGACCCCTTCCAGGCCCGCCTGACCGCCGGCGACCCGACCGCCAGCCCGTTCGGTGCGCTGGACCCGGCCGACTTCGCCCGCATCGCCAACGACACCGCGCGGTCCGTGTCCCAGCGCCTCGACACCGAGCTGGTCCTGACCGGCGACGTGTGGGCGCTCCCGGCGGGCGACGTCAGCTCGACCTTCACAGTGGGCGCCGACAGCCTGTCGCTGGACTCGACCAGCACCCGCGGCGGCGCGACCGCCGACCGCCGCCAGTCGCGCGACCGTCTCAGCGGCCAGAGCAGCCTCAACTTCCCCATCGCCAGTCGCCGCAACGAGGTCCTGCCCCTGCTCGGCGACCTCTCGGTCAGCGTCGACGCGGGTTTCGAGGACCTGTCCGACTTCGGCGGCCTGTCGACCTTCGGGACCACCGTCAACTGGTCGCCGATCGAGAAGCTGTCCTTCCTCGCCAGCTGGACCGACGAGCAGGGCGCCCCGACCATCAGCCAGCTCAACGACCCGCTGATCGCCACCCCCAATGTGCCGGTGTTCGACTTCCGCACCGGCGAGACCGTGCTGGTGACCCGGTTCACCGGCGGCAATCCCGACCTCGACGCCGACGACCGGCAGGTGGTCCGCATCGGCGGCACCCTGCGCCCGCTGACAGATACCGACCTGTCGCTCAGCTCGACCTGGACGTGGAGCCGCACCGAGGACGAGATCGCCTCCTTCCCGACCATCACCCCGGACCTCGAGGCCGCCCTGCCCGGCCGGTTCGAGCGCGACCCCGACGGCAACCTGGTCTCCATCGACGCCCGGCCGCTGAACTTCGAGCGCTACGAGCGGCAGGACCTGCGGACCGGCCTGAACTTCTCGCGGGCATTCGGCACGCCGACGCCGCGCGCCGAAGGCGAGGGCGCGCGCGGGCCTGCGGGTCCCGGCGGCGGCGCTCCGATGGTGATCCGCATGGAAGGCGGCGGCCCGCCCCCGGGCGGCCCCCGCGGCGGCGGTCAGGTCCGCATGGGGGGCGGCGGCCGCGGCGGTTCGATGCAGCCGGGCCAGGGCCGCTTCAACCTGTCGATCTACCACACCTGGCGAATCCAGGACGAGATCGTCATCGCCGACGGCCTGCCGGTGCTCGACCTCCTCGACGGGGCCGCGACCTCCGCGCGCGGCGGCAGTCCGCGCCACGAGATCCAGGCCATGGGCGGGGTCTTCCGCAACGGCCTGGGGTCGTTCGTCATGGCCAACTGGCGCCAGGGCACCCGCGTCGATGGCGGGACGGGCCCGGATCTGGAGTTCTCGGACCAGCTGACGGTGAACCTCAACGTCTTCATGGATCTCAACCAGCGCACGTCCTGGGTCGAGCGCTTCCCCTGGCTCGCGGGCTCGCGGATCCAGTTCGGCATCCAGAACCTGTTCGACAGCCGGCCGGAGGTCACCACCGCCGGCGCCGACGTCCCCCTCAACTACCAGCCCGACTATCTCGACCCCGAAGGCCGGACGGTGCGGCTGACGTTCCGCAAGATCCTGTTCTGACGGAACGGCTGTCCGGGGGCCCCGTTGATCCTGCAACGGATCAAACGGAGGCCCCGATGGGCAAGTCGAAGAAGAAGAAGAAGCAGGCGGTCCTGCCGAAACGGATCGCCGGGGTGAAGGTCCCCAAGGGCCTGCGCAAGGGCCGGGCGGGCCGGTTCCTCGCCTCGCCCATGGGGATCGCCCTCGTCTCCGAAGCCGCCGTCGCCGCAGGCGCCTGGGCGGCCGGCAAACAGGCCCGTCCCGGATCGGCGACGCGTCGCTTCGCCGACCACCCTCTGGACAGCCTGTCCCGCCTCGCCGATGACGCCCGCCTGCGCGGCAGCGCCTCGACCGAGGCCCTGCGCGAGGCGTTCGCCGCCGCGTCGGCGGCCTTCGCCGACACCCTGCGGCACAGCGCCGACGTCGTGGACCCCGCGTCCCCAAAAAAAGCCGCGGCCCGCGAGGCGGCGCGGGCCAGCTGATCCCTGTCCCCTGCGACCCGGCGGCCGCCTCGCCGCCGGCTCCGGTCGAGCGATCCCATCCTGTCCGCGACTGGGCCGCACGCCAGGCGGCGCGCGCCCTCCGCGCCCGTGCGCGCCGGGAGGCCCGCGAGCTGTCCGACGCTCCCCGTACGGGCGTGGTCTGGCCGTGGACGCGGCGCCCGGGCGGCGGGGGCGACCAGACCCTGCGGGCCTTCATCCAGATCAACGTCCTGCCGCGGCCGCGCTAGGCCTTCGGGCGCCGTCCCCAGCGCGGGCGCGGCGCCTCGCCCTTCGCCTTGGCGGCGATCTCCTTGAGTTTGCGGCCCTGCATCGCCGACAGCGCCTGTCCGGGCGCGCCCAGTTCGGGGTCGCCGAAGGCGCGGCCGTGGGTCTTCACCCGCTCACTGACCGAGTCGAGGAACTCCCCTTCCCACTCGGACAGGGGCACGCCTGCCTTCTCGGCCGTCCGCCGCGCCCGCTTCAGGGCGTTCAGCGCCGCCCGCTGCGCCGCCTTGCGCTGGGCCTCGAAGGGGGAGAGCGGCGGCTTGCGTTTCACGGGCGGGATGAGGGAACAGGGATGAGGGATGAGGCGGCAGTCAGGCCGTGGCTAGGGCATGCTGATCCCTGATCCCTCATCCCTCATCCCCTGGCGGCGAAGCCGCCCTCAGACCTCTCCGAGCGCCGACAGGTAGAGGTCGAGGATCGCCTCCTCCTCCTGCCGCTTGGCCTTGTCCTGCTTGCGGATGCGGATGACCTTGCGCAGCGTCTTGACGTCGTAGCCCTCGCCCTTGGCCTCGGCGAAGACCTCCTTCATGTCGGTCATCACCGCCTGCTTGTCCTCCTCGAGCCGCTCCAGCCGCTCGATGATGGTGCGCAGCCGGCCCTGGGCGGTGGCGGTCAGCACCTCGGGCGAGGCGTCGAAGGCGGCGTCGTCGGCCATGGCGGGAACTCCGGTCAGAAAGGTTGGAAACGGCTAATCACGTCGCGCCCCGGCGCGGAAGGCCGGACGCGAAAAAGGCTGCGGACAACATCCGCAGCCCTGTTCATTTCAGACCGCGCCGCGACGGGCGCGAGACCGTGTCAGCCCTGCTTGGCCTTGAAGCGCGGGTCGGTCTTGTTGATCACATAGACCTTGCCCTTGCGGCGCACGACCTTGCAGTCGCGGTGGCGGGTCTTGAGCGACTTGAGCGAGCTGCGGACCTTCATGGTCGTCGGGCCTCGGAAAAGCGAAAACAGAAAAGCCGCGAGGCGGACCTTGCGGCGGGAGCGGTGCCTATAGAGAGGCGTGCGCCCGTCGTCAACCGGCGAAGCCGTGTCCGCCGCGGTCTACCGCCGCGCCGGAAGGCCCGACACCGATGAGTCGGTGATCGGCCCTTCCACGCGGGCGATGCAGGTCAGGGGGAAGGTGTCGGTCCGGACGACCCGGACCCTGGCTTCCTCTCCCACGCAGATCCGCTCGCCGACCCCCCCGGTCGGTTCGAGCGAGAGGCTGGTGACCCCGCGGCCGAAGCAGGCGCCCGGCCCGGACAGGCGGTAGACATAGCCCTGATTCGACCGGACGTAGGTCGAGTCGTCCGGCGTGCTGAACGTATGGATCTGGCTGGCCCGGAAGCACTGGCCGGTCGCGGCGGTCATGTGGCCCGAGGCTTCGCCTCCGGTCCCCACGGGCGCGCACCCCGCGAGGGCGAGTCCGGCGATGACGGGAAGAAGCAGTCGCATGGTCGGTCTCCACAGCTTCCTGGGACAACCACCATACCCTTTTCCGGTGTCCCGGTCTGCGGCCGGCCGCTCCGCGCCCGGACACGAGCCGCCGCGCGGCGAGCGATAGCGCTCCCAAGAAGGTTGGAGGCCTGGCCTCCGAGTCGAACGGAGGGATTGCGGGGTTGCACCCCCGCCGCGTTGCCGCTCCGCCACCAGGCCGCTGAGCGCGCGGATTCCCTAGGCCCGCGCGCATTTCCGTCTCAAGAAAATTGAGGGTTAACGACGCTGGGCGGCGAAATTTACGGCAACGCTTTCTCCATCCGGGCGCTGTATGCCGCTCAACCGGACTCGCGGACTTGTTATGAGGCCTCGTCCGGCCGGGAGATTACCTTGCGAATCATGCGTCTCAGCCTCCGCCTTCTCCTGATCGGAACCGTCGCCGCCTGCGCCCCCATGCTGCCGGAGGCCCCGCCCCTGCCGGGCGCGGCGCCCGTTCCGGCCGCGCCGACGCCGGCGCCGCCGGCCCCCGAACCGGTCCAGCCGCCGGCGGCCGACGCCGCCGATCTCGCCGGTTTCGAGGGTTGGAAGCAGGGCTTTCTCGCCCGCCACGGCGGCGTCCGCCGCGCCGCCTACGAGCGCGAGCTGCAGGGCCTCGTCCCCGACCCGTCGGTGATCCGCCTCGACCGCAACCAGCCCGAGTTCAGCCGGCCCGCCGGCGCCTACGTCCAGAACGCCGTCACCGCCACCCGCATCGCGCAGGCGCGCCAGCGCGTCGACCGGGTGCCGTGGGAGGTGGTCCAGCGTTTCGGCGTTCCCTCGGAGATTCTCGTCGCCATCTGGGCCCAGGAGAGCGCCTTCGGCCAGGTCCAGGGCGACCATGACGTGATCCGCTCTCTGGCCACCCTCGCCTTCGACGGGCGCCGCCGCGACTGGGCCGAGGCCCAGCTGAAGGACGCCCTGGACATCGTCGTCGACGGGCGCCGCGCCCGCGCCGGGCTGAAGGGCAGCTGGGCCGGGGCCATGGGCCAGACCCAGTTCATGCCCGACAACTACCTGCGCCTCGGGGTCGACCAGACCGGCGACGGCCTCGTCGACATCTGGGGCTCTGACGCCGACGCCCTCGCCTCGGCCGCCAACCTGCTGGCCCAGGCCGGCTGGAAGCGCGGCCAGGCCTGGGGCTATGAGGTGATCCTGCCGGCGAACTTCGACTACGCCGACGCCGAGGGCCCGCGCCATCCGTGGTCGTACTGGGCCGCCCGCGGCGTCCGCCTGGCCCACGGCGGCGCGCCGACCGCCGCCGAGGCCGCCGAGGAGGCGACGATCCTCCTGCCCCAGGGCGCTCGCGGCCCGGCCTTCCTCGCCCTGCCCAACCATTATGTCATCCGGCGCTACAACAACTCGGTCAGCTACGCGCTCGCCATCGGCCTCACCGCCGACGGGATCCAGGGCAAGCCCGGCCTCGTCGGGACCTGGCCGGATGATCCGCCCCTGTCGCGCGAGCAGCGCATGGGCGCCCAGCGCGCCCTGACCGCCCTCGGCTACGACACCCAGGGCGTCGACGGCGTCATCGGCGCCAACACCCGGGCCGCCCTGCGCCGCTGGCAGCAGGCCAACGGCCGACTCGCCGACGGCTACCTCACCGCCGACCTCGCGGACGAACTGATCCGCCGGGCGGGGTAGGCGGCCGGGCCCGCCTCCCCCCATGCGGGGGCGCGAGACGCGGCGATGCCGGAGGGTGAAAGCCGCTGCGCCCGCTGTCTGATCGTTGTTAACCCGCCGCGGCTTCGCTACGCCTGTCCCCTCACCATCCGGAGCCGCCATGACCCGCGCCAGCGACCGGTTCGAGGGCACCTCGAACTACATCGCCACCGACGATCTGAAGATCGCCGTCAACGCCGCCGTGACTCTCGAGCGGCCGCTGCTGATCAAGGGCGAGCCCGGCACGGGCAAGACGGTGCTGGCTTACGAGATGGCGCGGGCGCTCGGCGCGCCCCTGATCACCTGGCACGTCAAGTCGACCACCAAGGCGCACCAGGGCCTGTACGAATACGACGCCGTCTCCCGGCTGCGCGACAGCCAGCTGGGCGAGGCCCGGGTCCACGACGTCCGCAACTATCTGAAGAAGGGCAAGCTGTGGGAGGCCTTCACCGCCCCCGTCCGGCCGGTGCTGCTCATCGACGAGATCGACAAGGCCGACATCGAGTTCCCCAATGACCTGCTGCAGGAACTCGACCGGATGGAGTTCTACGTTCACGAGACGGACGAGACCATCCGCGCCGAACGCCGGCCGGTGGTGGTCATCACCTCCAACAACGAGAAGGAGCTGCCAGACGCCTTCCTGCGCCGCTGCTTCTTCCACTACATCCGCTTCCCCGACGCGGAGACCATGAAGGCCATCGTCGAGGTCCATTTCCCCGGGCTGAAGCCGCGGCTGGTCTCGGAGGCGCTGAAGACCTTCTACGAGATCCGCGACACCCCCGGGCTGAAGAAGAAGCCCTCCACCTCGGAGCTGCTCGACTGGCTCAAGCTGCTGATGGTCGACGACGTCGATCCGGAGGTGCTGCGCGAGAAGACGCCCGGCAAGCTGATCCCGCCGCTCCACGGCGCCCTGCTCAAGAACGAGCAGGACGTGCACCTGTTCGAGCGCCTCGCCTTCCTCGCCCGCCGCGAAGGCGGCCGGCCCGGCGCGTAATCTTCCGCCCCGCCGTGAACGCAGCGCGGCCACGCCGGTTACCGCGATTTCACTGGCTTTGCCGGTCGTTCGGCTCACCATAGGACGCGTACAAGGACATCTCCCATGTCGTTCCGCCCGCTTCTGTTTCCCGCCGTCTGCTGCGCCGCCGCCCTGACCGCCGCCTGCGACGGCGACAGCTCGGTGCGCATCTCCTCGACCCGCACGACCGAGGACGGCGCCGGCAAGGGGGTGCTCAAGGTCGTCGAGGCCCTGCAGTGCCCGCAGGTCCAGGGCTCCCTGACCCGCAAGGGCACCGCCACCGCCGGCGGCACGGTGTGCAGCTACGTCGGCCCGCGCGGGACCGAGGTCAGCCTGCATCTGGTGGCGCTGGACGGAGACACGCCCGCCGAGGCGCTGAAGGCCTTCGAAAACCGCCTGTCGGGGCACCTGCCGCAGGCCGTGGCCGGGCTCCAGGCCGCCGCCGACGAGGCGAAGCAGGACGCCGCCCGCGCCGGGGCGGACGCCGCGGCCGACGGCTCCGCCACGGCGGAAGCGACGGCCGGAAAGGGCGACCAAGCCTCGGTCCGCGCGCCCGGCGTCGCAGTTGACGCGAAAGGCGACGACGCCACGGTCCGGCTGCCGGGCCTGCACATCGAGACCCGCGGCGAACAGGCCAGCGTGCGCATCGGCGGGTTCCACATCGACGCGGACGACGGCGCCGGCGCGGTCGACATCGAGGGCGGCGCGGACGGGGACAACGTCAGCATCCGCGCCCGCAACGACAGCGCCGAGATCCGCGCCAACGCCGCCGGCGAGGCCACCCGCGCCAGCTGGATCCTGACCGACAACCGCCCCTCGGCCGAGGGCTGGCGGCTGGTCGGTTACGAGGCCCGCGGGCCGGTCGGCGGTCCGCTCGTGGTCGCCACCGTCCGCTCGCGCGATCGCAACCGCGGCCGCGCCTTCGAGGACGCCAAGGACCTGGTGACCCTCAACGTCGGGGAATGAGGGCCTTGATCGTCGCGGCCGGATGGGTCACCTGACCGCCCCAGCGACAGGAACCCGCCTTGGCCGTCACGCCCCGAACCGCAAAAGCCCCGCGCGCCTGGCAGCGCATGCTGTCCGGCCGCCGGCTCGACCTGCTCGATCCCTCGCCGTTCGACATCGAGATCGAGGACATCGCCCACGGCCTCGCCCGCGTCGCCCGCTGGAACGGGCAGACCACCGGCGAGCACGCCTTCTCGGTGGCCCAGCACAGCTGCGTGGTCGAGGAGATCGCCGCCCACATCCGCCCCGGGCTGGAGCCGAAGTGGCGGCTCGCCGCCCTGCTGCATGACGCGTCCGAATATGTGATCGGCGACATGATCTCGCCCTTCAAGTCGGCCCTGGGCGTCAACTACAAGGCCTTCGAGGCCCGGCTGGAGGCGGCCATCCACCTCCGCTTCGGCCTGCCCCCGAAGAATCCGGTCGAGATCAAGACCCTGATCAAGAAGGCGGACCGCGCCTGCGCCTTCTTCGAGGCCACCCAGCTGGCGGGCTTCACGAAGAAGGAGTCGCTCGGCCTGTTCGGCGCCCCGCCGGCCGGCTACGACCTGGTCATCGAGCCGCTCCCGGCGCCGGTGGCGCAGCAGCGCTACCTCGAGCGCTACCGCGTCCTGGCCGAGGCCGTCGGCCTGATCCCCGCCCCCGACGCCTGGCACACGGAGTGACCATGGACGCCGCGCCGCCAGAGTCGATCGGAGCGGCCGGCGTGCGCATCGGCCTGTCGGCGGTGGTCATCGCCCTGCGCGACGGCGTCGCCTGCGTCCTCACCACGCCGGGGATCGACGGCGCCGCCGCCCTCCCCTTCGGCCCCTTCGATCCGGTGCGCGACCGCACCTTCGAACTGGCCCTGCGCGCCTTCGTCACCGCCCAGACCGGCTTCCGGCTCGGCTTCGTCGAGCAGCTCTACACCTTCGGCGATCTCGGCCGCGACAGTCCCCGCGCCACCCCGGGGCCCGAGCGCCGGCGGGAGGTCTCGATCGGCTATCTCGCCCTCACCGCCGACAGCGCCGACGCTCCCCTCGCCGGGGCCCGCTGGACCCCCGTCCTCGACGTCTTTCCGTGGGAAGACCGCCGTGACGGTCCCGCCGCCTGTCTGCCGGCCATACTCGAGGCGCTCGCCGCCTGGGCGGGCGGCGACCCGCGCCGGCAGGCCCGCGTCGACGCCCTGTTCGCCGCCGGCCCCGACGCCCGCTGGAACGAGAGCCGGGTGCTGGAGCGTTACGAGCTGCTGTACGAGGCCGGGCTGGTGGCCGAGGCGGCCCGCGACCGCGACCTGCCGCCGCCGCCGGTCGTGTGCGGCCGGCCGATGGTCTCCGACCATCGCCGCATCCTCGCCACCGGCCTCGGCCGCCTGCGCGCCAAGCTGCGCTACCGGCCGGTGCTGTTCGACCTGATGCCGGAGACCTTCACCCTGTCCGAGCTGCAGGCCGCCGCCGAGGCCGTATCGGGCCTGTGCCTGCACAAGCAGAACTTCCGCCGCGGCGTCGAGCGCACCGGCCTGGTGCGGCCGACGGGCCGGCTCTCCGTCGCCACCGGGGGCCGCCCGGCCGAGCTGTTCCGCCTCGCCGACGGCGACCTGTCGGCCGCCGACGCCCTCGGCCTTCCCCTGCCCGCGCAGCGCTGACGAAAATCCGCGCCCCCCGCTTGCGGCGCGGCCCCGCTCCGACTAGTTAGGCGCTCCGTTCGACCAGAGACGTTCGGCCCCGCGGAGAGGTGGCAGAGTGGTTGAATGTACCGCACTCGAAATGCGGCGTACGTGGAAGCGTACCGGGGGTTCGAATCCCCCCCTCTCCGCCACCGCCTTCCGGCGGCCCTGCTCCCTTCAGATCCGAACGACATAAGCCGCTGTAACGGCGTGGCTTTATTCGAGCGCGCGCGCCGGCTTCCGAGAGTGTTAGCTTCTATGATCAGGGCCGATCCGCGATGGGGGGGCGGGAAGTGACGCTGTCGTCGTGCCGTCTCGGCGGCGGCAGCACGCCTCAGGTGGTCGCAAACGAGCTCAACGTGTGCGGATATCATGCCGACGGCGACAGCTTCGTCTTCGTTTCGGCCGGGCGACCGACGATCCCGGGAACTGCAACCGGACCTGCGGGTGCGAGAGTTTTTCAAAGGCGAACATCTTGGCAGCGCACATGTCCGCAGTGAGAGCGATTGCTGTGCTGGCGAGTACTGTCTCGACCACTCTCGCTGCCTGCCAGCCTCCACCCGAGCCGAGAGATGCTCAAATGCCCGAGACGAATCCTTCCGACCATTTCTGCATACCAGCGCCGCTAGCGTTCTCGCCCAGTCTTGATGATGAGCAACTCAGAGCGCACTTCCGTCACTATATGCTTTGTGACTGGAACCCGGCCGAGATGAACCTATTCCTGGATGAGCTGGTTCGCAGAGGCGATCTGGAGGCAACAACCGACAAGGGAATCCTGCTACTCGAAACGGATCGGGCAAGAGCTACCGCGCTGTTAGAGAAGAGCGCCGCGCGCGGAGATCCACGGGCGAGGAGAACCTTGGATGCACTCAGGCCAGACTCCTAGTGATTGACCCTCAATCGCTTTGCAGCATTTTCGTGCGCTTCGCCCCCCGGTGGAGACAAGGCTCTGGATCCTGATCGGTGCCGCTGGCGCAAACCGACCAGCGATTGAGGACGCAGCAATAGCCGGTCCCCTCGAACAGGCAGGATCTTCTGCGCCCGAGCCGGCGGCCCGCTGGCGGAGACAAGTTGTCGTCAGACTGCCTGCACCGCCATCTCTTTTCCCGAAATATATCCATAGCTTGACGCCCCGCCGAACTCCGGCGTCTGCGGTGCGCGGACTTGTGTCGGCCACGGCGGGCGCCCGAGGGGGCCGACCCGCTGTGGCGAAAAGGCCCCGATGCCGTCGGGGCGCCGCCCCCTCACGCGTTCGCGGTTGCGGAGAGTTATAGTATAACGTAAGCCGCATCCCGAACATCAGTCAGGGCATCGTTTCATGCACAGCCGCGCCGCTCTTCTTTCCGCCGCCAGCCTCGTCAGCCTCGTCGGCGCCAACAGCGCGCTCGCGCAGTCCGCGCCGTCGCACGATCCCGACGCGGCGCACCTCGAGGACATCGTGGTCACGGCGGATCCCCTCGGCCGCTCGCCGTCGGACGTGATCGCCAACGTCGCGCTCATCCACGGCGACGACCTGGTCCATCGCCGCCAGGGCACGCTCGGCGAGACGCTCAACGGCGTGCCCGGCGTCAACTCCGATCCGTTCGGCGGCGGCGCCAGCCGGCCCGTGATCCGCGGCCAGACGGCGCCTCGCGTCCGCGTCCTGACGGACGGCGCGGCGATCATCGACGCCTCGGAGGTGTCTCCGGACCACGCCATCACCGGCGATCCCCTGCTGCTCGAAGGCATCGAGATCCTGCGCGGTCCCAGCGCCCTGATCTATGGCGGCGGCGCCATCGGCGGGGCGGTCAACCTGCTGGACAAGAAGGTGCCTGGCCGCGCGCCGGAGGACGGTTTCGACGCCGTGATCGAAGGCCGCCTCGGAACGGCGGACGAGGAACGAAGCCTCGTCGTCGGCGCGACGATCGCCGCCGGCCCCCTCGCCTTCCGTTTCGAGGGCGTCGACCGCCGGACGTCCGACTATGACGTTCCGCGCTTCCTGCCGCACGACCATGAACATGAGGACGAAGGGGAGGAGGACGAGGATCACGAGGAACATGAGGAGGCCGAGGCCTTTGATGTTCTCGCCGGTTCCTTCAGCGAGTCCCGGACCCTCACCGGCGGCGTCTCCTGGATCGGGTCCCGGGGCTATCTCGGCGCCGCCTACACCGAGCAGACCAGCGACTACGGCCTGCCGGGCCACGCCCACCAGTACGAGGACTGCCATCCGCACGGCTCCAGCCTGCACTGCGGCTCGCACGACGAGGACGAGGACGACCACGACCACGACCACGGCGACGAGGAGGGCGACATCCCCGTGGTCGATCTGGTCAGCCGCCGCGTCGATATCCGCGGCGAGCTGAACGATCCGTTCTCCGGCGTCGAGCGCCTCCGCTTCCGCGGCGGCTACACCGACTACCAGCACGACGAGATCGAGGGCGGCGAGGTCGGGACGACCTTCACGAACGAGGGCTACGACCTGCGGATCGAGGCGCAGCATGCGCCGATCGCCGGGTTCCGCGGGGTGATCGGCGGCCAGGCCAGCCGCAGCGATTTCGAGGCCAGCGGCGATGAGAGCTTCATCCCGCCGACGCGCACCGAGTCCGCGGCCCTGTTCATGGTCGAGTCGATCGACCTCGGCGACTGGAGCCTTGAAGGCGCCCTGCGCCAGGAGTGGCAGACGGCCAGCGCCTTCGACGGCGCCGTCCCGGCCATCTATCCCGACCAGGAGCACAGCCCCTTCTCGATCTCGGCCGGCGCGTCCTGGCGCTTCGCGCCCGACTTCCAGCTGTCGCTGACCGCCTCCCGGTCGCAGCGCGCGCCGACGGTGCAGGAGCTCTACGCCCGCGGGGTCCACCTGGCGACCAACACCTATGAGATCGGCACGCTGGGTCTCGACGAGGAGACGGTCCTCTCACTCGAACTCGGCCTCGAGAAGACCGCCGGCGACACGACGTTCAACGTGAGCGCCTACCGCTACGGCTACGACGGCTACATCTACGCCGACACCCTCGACCAGTTCGAGGACTTCCGGCTGATCCGCTACACCCAGGCGGACGCCGTCTTCACCGGGCTGGAGGGCGAAGTGACCCATCGCTTCGCGCCGGGCCTCTCCGGCACGGTCTTCGGCGACCTCGTCCGGGCGGAGCTGGACGGGGGCGAGGATCTTCCCCGCATTCCGGCCGCGCGCCTCGGGGGGCGTCTGGACGCCTTCCGCGGGCCATGGTCCGGCGCGGTCGAGTACATCCGCGTCTTCGAGCAGGACCGGATCGCCGACTTCGAGGAGGCGACGCCCGGATACGACATGGTCAACGCCACCGTGGCCTACGATTTCCAGATCGCCGGCGCCGGGGCGCAGGTCTACGTCCGCGGCAGCAATCTTCTGGATGAAGTCGCCCTGAACCACGCCTCCTATCTCAGCGCCCTGGCCCCGCTGCGCGGCCGGAACTTCACCCTCGGCGTTCGCACGCGGTTCTAGGGCCGGGGCGGCCGCGCCGGCTTCTCACCGAATGCGGGAAGACGGCGCGCCGCCGGACAGGTGGCGGTCCGTTTCGGACGAGGCCGCCAGCAGGGCGGCCGCGCCCTGCGCGATGACCAACTGCTCGTCCGTCGGGATGACCAGCACCTGCACGCCGCTGTCGGGCCCGCTGATCCGTCGCTCGCCCGCGGCGTTGGCCGCCACGTCCAGCCGGGCGCCGAGCCAGCCGCAGAGGTCGACGATGCGGGCGCGGATCGGCGCGGCGTTCTCGCCCACCCCGGCGGTGAACACGAGCGTGTCCAGCCCGCCCAGGGCGGCGGCGAGAGAGCCGATCTCGCGCGCGATGCGATAGACATAGACCTCCAGCGCCTGACGCGCGTCCGGCGCCTCGCTGGCCAGCAGGGTCTTCATGTCCCCGCTCAGGCCTGACAGGCCGAGCAGGCCGGAGCGGTTGTACAGCAGGTCGGTGAGGGCCGCGGCGTCCATGCCCCGGTCCTGCATCAGATAGAGGATGACCCCCGGATCGAGGGCGCCGCTGCGCGTGCTCATCGGCGGACCGTCGAGGGCCGAGAAGCCCATGGTGGTGGCGACGCTGCGGCCATGGTCGAGGGCGCAGAGCGAGGCGCCGCTGCCGAGGTGGAGGACGACCGCCCGGCCGCCGGCCCGGGCCCCGTCCTGCGCCCGCAGCGCGCCGGCGATGTAGTCGTAGGACAGGCCGTGGAAGCCATAGGCCAGGACGCCCTCGGCGATCAGGTCGCGCGGCAGGGCGTAGAGGCGCGCCGTCTCCGGCTGGCCGGCGTGGAAGGCGGTGTCGAACACCCCGACCTGCAGCGCCCCGGGAAAGCGGCCGGCCGCCCGCGCCACGCCGCGCAGGTTGAAGGGCTGGTGCAGCGGCGCCAGCGGCGCCAGAGTCCCGAGGCGCCTGAGGACGTCGGCCGTGAGGGCGGCGGGGGCGCGAAAGTCCAGCCCGCCGTGGACGATGCGGTGGCCGACGGCGGCGAGACCCTCGCTCCAGCCCGCGGCCTCCAGCCAGTCCAGCGTGCGGTCGAGGACGGCGTCCAGGCTGCTTGCGCCCGCCCAGGACTCGTCGGCGAGCGTCTCGTCGTCGACCTGCACCCGCAGGCGCGGGGCGGCGCCCAGCCCCGACACCTGCCCGGACAGCCGCAGCGGCAGCTCGGCCGTCGCCTCGTAGACCGCGAACTTGAGGCTGGACGAGCCGGCGTTCAGGGTCAGCAGGCGCGGCCCGCTCATCGCGCGTATTTCGCCGGCTTGTGCTGACTGACCAGGATCGCCAGGGCGCAGGAGGCGAGGCGCGACGCCGCAGGGTCGGACCGGCTGGTCAGCATGATCGGGACCCGCGCCCCCATGACGACGCCCGCCGACTGGGCGTTCGACAGGTAGAAGAGCTGCTTGGCCAGCATGTTGCCGGACTCGATGTCGGGCACGATCAGGATGTCCGCCCGGCCGGCGACCGGGGAGCGGATGCCCTTCGCCTCGGCCGCCGCTTCCGAGATCGCATTGTCGAAGGCCAGCGGGCCGTCCAGCACGCCGCCGATGATCTGGCCGCGGTCGGCCATCTTGCACAGGGCGGCGGCGTCCAGGGTGGAGACCATCTTCGGGTTCACGGTCTCGACCGCGGAGAGGATGGCGACCCGGGGCTCGGCGATGTCCATGGCGTGGGCGCAGTCGATGGCGTTCTGGACGATGTCGCGCTTGGCGGCCAGGTCGGGGGCGATGTTCAGGGCCGCGTCGCTGACCAGCAGCGGACGGGGATAGGTCGGGACGTCGAGCACGAAGACGTGGCTCATGCGCCGGTCGGTGCGGAGCCCCGAGGCCTGCGCCACGACCGCCTCCAGCAGTTCGTCGGTGTGCAGGGCGCCCTTCATGATCGCCGCCGCCTCGCCCCGCGCGGCCAGTTCGCACGCGCGCGTCGCCGCCTCATGGCTGTGTTCGACATCGATCAGGACCAGGCCGTCCAGGTCCAGGCCGGCGGCCGCGGCGGCGGCGCGGACGCGGGCCTGCGGCCCGATCAGCAGGGGCTCGATCAGCCCGCGGCGGGCGGCCTCGACCGCGCCGGTCAGGGACAGGGCGTCCACCGGATGGACCACCGCCGTGCGCAGGGGCGGCTGGGCCTCGGCCATCCGCATGAGGCGCTGGAGTTGGGCACCTGCGGGAGCGGGCCCGGGCCCGGGGGAGACGGGATCTGCGAGGACCAAGGACGGCTCCAGCTGGCGACGCCCCGGCTCCGGGGCCTGACGACGGAGGACGGTGCGGAGCACGCCCCGGAACCTGCGTTCGCGGGTCCGAACCTATCAGGCCGGAACGCCGCCGAATTGACCGACATCAACGACCGGGCCGCGCGGTGGATCCAGGATGCCCCGGCGTACCAGACCCGTCCATCAGACTGGAGGCCGAGCCATGAACCGCCTGTCCGACAAGGTCGCCGTCGTCACCGGGGCCGCTGTCGGCCTCGGCCGGGCCACCGCCATCCGCATGGTGGAGGAAGGCGCCTCCGTCGCCCTGCTCGATGTCCGCGAGGCCGAGGGGCTGGAGCTGATCGAGATGCTGCGCGAGCGGGGCCTGCCGGTCGCCTGGTGGCGCTGCGACGTCTCCAGCGAGGCCGAGGTCCAACGCACCATGGCCGAGGTCGTCGAACATTTCGGGCGCATCGACATCCTGGTCAACAACGCCGGGGTGGCGGGGGTCAGCAAGCCCACCCACGAGATCTCCGAGGCCGAGTGGGACCGGGTCCAGGCGATCAACGTCAAGGGCGTCTTCTTCTGCACCAAGCACGCCATTCCCTACCTGAAGCAGGCGGGCGGCGGCTCGATCATCAACCTGTCGTCGATCTACGGCCTCGTCGGCGGCCCGGATGTGCCGCCCTATCACGCGTCCAAGGGGGCGGTGCGGCTGATGACCAAGACCGACGCCCTGCTCTACGCCCCCGACCGCATCCGCGTGAACTCGATCCATCCGGGCTTCATCTGGACGCCGATGGTCGAGGCCCATCTGTCGGGCCAGGGCGACCTCGAGCAGGGCCGCACGGCGACCGCGGCCCTGCACCCCCTCGGCCACCTCGGCGAGCCGGACGACATCGCCTGGGGCGCCGTCTACCTCGCCTCGGACGAGGCCAAATTCGTCACCGGTTCGGAGCTGGTCATCGACGGCGGCTACACCGCCCGCTGACCGGCGGCCGGATCCTCATCCAGCAGGAGCAGCCCATGGACCACGCGCTCAGACAGGAGATCATCGAGGTTCTGGAACAGGGGCGGGACCTGACGCTCGCCACCCTGCGGGCGGACGGCGCGCCCCAGGCGACCACCGTCAGCTACGTCAGCGACGGTCTGTCGATCTATTTCGGTTGCGGCGCCCGGTCCCAGAAGGCGAGCAACCTCGCCCGGGATGATCGGGTCTCTCTCGCCATCGACCTGCCCTACGCCGACTGGAACGAGATCCGCGGCCTCTCGCTGTTCGGGCGGGCCCGGCCGCTGACGGCGCCGGCGGACATCGAAGCGGTCGGACGGCTGTTCCGGGCGAGGTTTCCGCAGATGGCCGCCTTCGCCGAAGCGCCCTTCGACATGACGCTCTTCTGCATCACGCCCCAGGTCGTGTCCGTGCTCGATTACCGGAAGGGCTTCGGCCACACGGAACTGGTCACGGCGGCCGAACTGGAGACGGCCCCGGCGCCGGCTGCGGCGGGATAGACGCAGCCGCCCGCCGGACGCCCCGCCGGGCCGCCGCGCACCGAGCGCGGGCGGCCCGGCGGGCCCTTCTCAGGCGCTCTTGATCGGGATCGAGATCTTCCGCTTCGACGCGTCGGCGTCCAGCGGCGCCGTGACGGTCAGCACCCCGTCCTTGAGGTCCGCCTTGATCCCGTCGGCCTTGACCGGGGCCGGAAGTCGGACGGACCGGGAGAAGCTTCCGTACCGGCGCTCGACCATCCTGAAGCCCTTGTCGCGGGTCTCGGTGGAGGATTTCTTTTCGCCGCTGACGGTCAGGACGTCGTTCTCCAGGTCGATGTGAACGTCCTCCCCGGTCATTCCCGGCAGCTCGACGGTCAGTTCGACCATGCCCTCCGTCTCCCGCAGGTCCATGCGGGGCGACGGCCCGAACACGTCGGGCAGGTCGAAATTGCTGAAGTCGGCGAGGACGCGGTCGAACTCGCGCTGCAGGGGAGCGAAGAAGGGGGCGACGCCCCGAACCGGGGTCGACGCGGGGGCTGGCGTGGATTTCGAGGTCATCAGGGAACTCCTTCGGTTCTGTGCGCGCCGGAGCGCGCGGCCTGAGCATCGGCCTGTGCGCCGGGGCCGCATTGATCTGGCGCAAGCCGCCGCGGCCGCGCCGGGCCTCAGCGCCCGGCCGTGGAGCCGGACCGCATCCGGACCGCGGCGCCGTCGGTGACGGACTGTCCCGGATGCAGCACCACCCGGTCGCCCGGCTTCAGCCCCCCGCGGACCTCGGCCAGGTCGCCGTCGTTCTGCCCGATCTCGACCCGTTGCAGGCGGGCGCGGCCGCCTTCGACCCGAAAGACGGCCCAGTGACCCTGATGCCGGAACAGGGCCGCCACCGGCGCCCGGACCACCGCCGCCGCGCGCCAGACCGTAACCGCCGCCTCGACGCGGTAGCCGTGGCCGACGTTCGCCCAGGCCGCGGGCGGATCGACCGGATCAATGATCACATTGACCCGCTGCTCCTCGACGCCGAGAGCCGAGACCTTGAGGAATCCATAGGGCTCGACCTTGCGCACCCGGCCCCGGACCGGCGGCCCGTCGCCCCAGGCGTCGATCATGGCGCTCGCCCCCGGGGAGATCCGCGCGGCGTCGCTCGAAAGCAGTTCGGCCACGATCTCGAGATCACCGGGATCCCCGATCTCGATGATCGGGGATCCCTGGGCGAGCACGCTCTCGCTCTCCTGCAGCACCCGAAGGACCCGCCCGGAAACCGGCGCGCGGATGGTCACGGCGCGGCCGCTCGCGCTGGCGGCGCCCGGCTCGATCAACCGCGCCCGGGCCGCCTCGAGCGCGGCTTGCCGCACGCCGATCCCGGCGCGGCTGTTGTCGACGGCGGCGGCGGCGGTGCGGACGTCGAGGCGGGCCCGGTCCAGGGCGCTCTGCGAGGCGACGTCCGCGGCGAACAGGGTCTCGGTGCGGTCGGCCTCCAGCCGGGCGTGCGCCAGCCGGGCCTCGGCCCCGTCCAGCTCGGCGCGCGCCAGCGTCAGGGCCGCCTCCGCCGAGCGGACCCCGGCCTCGATCTCCCGACGGGAACGTTCGTCCACAAAGGCCGCCGGCGCCGGCTGGATGACGGCGATCACGTCCCCGGCCCTGACGCCTTCGCCCGCCCGGTCGCCGATCCGCAGCAACCGTCCCGCGACCGGGGCGGAGACCACATAGAGGTCGCGGGCGCGCGTGCGCGCCTCGTCCTGCACCGCGACGGTCAGCGGGCCGCGGTCGACCCCGCCGATGTCCACCAGGACCGGTCGCGGGCGGAAGGCGAGAACCAGCAGCACCGCCAGCCCGAGGGCGGCGGCGACCCAGAACAGGGTCCTGAACCTCAAACTGTACCGGCTCATTGTCAGCGCCCTATTCCCCCGTCTTCAAGGCTTCGGCCAGGTCGAGGCGGTCGATCTGGCGGCGCACCATCAGGCTCGCGACGGCCGTCACGACCAGCACCACGGCGGCGGACACGCCGAAGGTCGCCGGCGAGACGGCGAACGGCAGCCGGAAGAGCTCCGAGCTCATCGCGCGGCTCAGATACCAGGCGAGGGCGGCCCCCGCCGCCGCGCCCAGCGGCAGGGCCAGCAACGTCAGAAAGGCCACCTCGCCGAGCAGGATGTAGGACACGTCCGCGCGCGAGAAGCCGAGCACCCGCAGCGAGGCCAGCTCCCGCTGGCGCTCGGCGAAGGAGATGCGCACGGTGTTGTAGACCACGCCGGAGGCGATCAGGCCGGCGAAGAGGGAGAAGATCAGGATCGACCGGCCCAGGTTCTCGTCGATCATCGCCGCGAGGCGCTTGACGGCGTCGGACTGGAGACCCACGCCGGCGACCGAGGGGATCTCCTTGAGGCGGCCATACAGCCGTCCTGTCCGGTCGGCGTCGACGGTGAGCCAGGCCCCCGACACCAGCGCCCCTTCCTCCAGCGCCCGGTTCAGGTCCTCGATCCGCATCCGCGCCCCCGAGCCGACATAGCTGGCGGTGACGGCCGAGACGGGAATCGCCAGCCGCGGCCGCCGGCCTTCCGTCACCTGCGCCTCGACGACGTCGCCGGCCTCGATCCGGAGTTTGGCGGCGAGGTCGCTGGACAGGACCAGGCCGCCGGGGTGCGGCTGAACCGCCCGGCTGTGGATGTCGACCATACGCGAGAGGCTGCCGTCCAGCGGCGCCCCGGTGATCACCGCCCGCTCCTCGCGCGCGCCGTGGCGCAACCGGACCGGAACGACCCGGAACGGCTCGGCGGCCAGCACCCCCTCCTCGCGGGCGAGACTGAACAGGGCCGCCCGAGAGCGGGGTTCGACGAAGTTCACCGACACGTCATAGGGGTTGGAGATGTCGAAGCTGGAATCGATCATCACCCGGATCCCGTCCCGCATCGAAAGGGTGCCGATCAGCAGGGCGCCGGAGGCGGCGACGCCGGCCACCGTCAGGCCGGCGCGCCACGGCCACCGGACGATCTGGCGCAGGATCATGCGCGATTGCTGGTCGATGAACCGCATTCGCGTGATCCAGGCTCCCGCCGCCCGGGAATAGTCGGGCGGGGGCGCGGGGGTCATCGCTTCCGCCGGGTTCAGGGCCGCGGCGCGCCGCACCGCCAGGGCGGCGCCGCCCAGCACCGTCAGCATGGCCACCCCGATCACGGTCGCGTAGTCGGCCGGGTCGGCCTGGAACACCAGGAAGGGGAAGCGGTAGTATCGCATGTACAACTCCGCCATGCCGCGACCGAGCCGGATCCCCGCTGCGCCGCCGATCAGCACGCCCGTCGCCGCGATGACGGCGACCAGTTTGAGGTAATGGGCGATGATGTCGCGGTCGCGGTAGCCGAAGGCCTTGAGCAGCCCGACGCCGGCGCGCTGGACGGCGATCAGCCTTGAGACCACGACATTGACCAGGAAGGCCGCCACCAGAAGGAAGACCGGCGGCAGCACCCGCCCCATGGTGGCCAGCTGGTCGATCTCGCTGGACACGAAGGCGTCCGAGATCTGGTCGGCGCGTCCATAGGCTCCCGGCGCGCCCCAGGGCTCCAGGAGACGGTCCAGCCGGTCGATCACCGCCGGTTCGGAGGCGTCGCGGGAGAGCCGCACCACCGCCTCGTTGAAGGCCTCGTCCTGGTTGACGGCCTGGGCCAGGGCGCCGCGCCGCATCCAGAAGACGCCGTACAGCCTCTCGTCGGGAACGAACTGGCCCGGACCGATGGCGTAGACGTGCTCCGGCGACAGGGCGACCCCGACCACGGTCAGGCGCCGGCGGCCGCCGTAGAGGGTGACGGGAACCGTGTCGCCGATCTCCAGGCCGTGGGCGTCGGCGAAGGCCTGGAGCGCCACCGCCTCGTCCCTCTGTCCGACCGTCGGGAGGCGGCCGCGGAGCAGGTGGAGCCGGTTGACCGCCGCCTCGCCCGAGTCCGGCAGCGAGATGACCTCGCCGGTGGCGGGCGCGCTCATCCCCTCCATGGCGAACAGCGCCGGCGCCCGGATGCGGGTCGCCGCGGCCTGGACGCCATCGATCGACCGTATGTCGTCGATCAGCCGCTGCGGCGCGCGCACCACGGGGGCCCACAGGTCCGCGAACAGATAGCGTTCGTAATAGGCCCGCCGGGTCTCCTGCAGCGAACTCAGCATGCCGGCGGCGAGCAGGTGGACCGCGACGCCCCCGGCCACGACGAAGGCGATGGCCAGCGCCTGGGTCTTCATGCGCCACAGCTCGCGCACCAGCTTGCGGTCCAGCGCGCCCATCCAGACCGGCAGCCGGTTCACCAGGAAATCTCCCCCGGGGACCGCTTGTCGGCGTTCTCGCGCACCTCGCGCACGCGTCCGTCGGCGAACACCACCACCCGGTCGGCGATGGCGGCGATGGCGGCGTTGTGGGTGATCAGCAGGGTCGTCGCGCCCAGACTGTCGTTGACGGTCTTCAGCGCCTCCAGCACCCGCACGCCGGTGGCGGAATCCAGCGCGCCCGTCGGTTCGTCGCAGAGCAGGACCGAGGGTTGCTTGGCCACGGCGCGCGCGATCGCCACGCGCTGCTGCTCGCCGCCGGACATCTGGGCGGGAAAATGATCCAGACGGTTCTCCAGGCCGACCATGGCGAGGGCGTCTTCCGGCCCCAGAGGGGCCTCGGCGATCTCGGTGACGAGGGCGACGTTCTCGCGCGCCGTCAGGCTCGGCATCAGGTTGTAGAACTGGAAGACGAAGCCGACGTGCCGGCGGCGATATTCCGTCAGCTGGCGCTGGTTCGCCCGGCTGATGTCCTCGCCGCGGAAGAGCACCTCGCCGGTGGTGGGCGTGTCCAGCCCGCCGAGGATGTTCAGGAAGGTCGACTTGCCGCTGCCGGAGGCGCCCAGCACCACAACCATTTCGCCGTCCGGCAGGTCCAGATCGACGCCGCGCAGGGCGTGCACCGCCGCCGGACCCGGATTGTAGACCTTGGTCACGGCCCGGGCGCGGAAACAGAGGCGGGGCTCCGCCGGGCCCACCCCGGGTGCGGCCGGAGCGCTCTGGATCGCGTCGCTGCGGGTCATCGGTCGGCGGAAGCGGTTGATGATCATTTCTCACGGCGAAGCGGCGGTGAACCGGGTCGCCGACGGCAGTCTTGGCACGCGGGTGACGCCGGAGCCGTGATCTGGATCAATCGGGGGTCTTGCTCCGCGCGGCCGGCTGCGGGGACGCGGGCGGGCCGTGGCCGGCGGCCCGGGCGGCAGGAACGCCCGGGCCGCCGCCCCGTCAGGCCGAGGGGCCTTCGGCCTTGGGGGTGACGGTCGCCCGCCACGCCGTTTCCGGGCGCAGGTAGCGGCGGGCCAGTTCGCGGATCCGCCCGGGCGTGACGGATTCGAGATCGGGGATGGTGTCGAGGGTCTCCTGGACGGCTTCCGGCTTGATCGCCACATCCGCCAGCTGGCTCAGCCACCAGTAGTTGGCGTTCATGCTGCGCCGGGTGGACTCGATCATCGGCGCCCGGGCCCGCGTCAGTTCGTCATCGGAGATCAGGTTCTCGCGCAGGTCCGCGGCGATGGCGTCGACGGTCTCGAAGAAGGCGGGCAGGTTCCCGGGGGTGGTGGCCGCCTGCACCGACAGGTAGCCGTAGTCGGGGTAGGTGTCCGAGAAGGTCGAGCCCACCCCTGGCGAATAGGCCAGGGCCTGGCGCTCGCGGATCTCCGCCAGGGCGCGCAGCTTGACCACTTCGGAAAGCACCGCGATCTGCCGCGCCTCCGTCCGGTCGCCGATGACGTCGGTGGTCGGCCAGGCCACCACCCCGAGCCCCTGCTCCGGCAGGCCCTCATGGTGCAGGCGCACCGGCTCGGCGGTCGGATCCGGGAAGCGCCGCTCGCCGGCTCCCGGCGCCGGGGCGCCCGCCGGCCCCCGCGGCGGCAGGGCGCCGAAGGTGGCGGCGGTGGCGGCGATCGCCTGGTCGACCGTCACGTCCCCGACCATGGTGATGCGCACCGGGCCCTCCGACAGCAGCCGCCGGAGCTCGTCGCGATACGGCTCGATCGTCCAGGCCTCGACGAGCTCGGGCGGCGGCGGGGCCTTGCGCCGGTCCCCGCCGGCGAGCAGGGGACCGCCCTCCATGCCGAACACGCCGGCCGGCGTGGCGCGGCTCAGGGCCAGGGCGGCGGGGTAGTTGGCCTTCATCCGGTCGAACGGACCGCTGCGGAAGGCCGGATCGGTGAAGTAGGCGGCCATCAGCTGCATCTGCAGCTGGAGGTCCTCGGGACGGGTCCCGCCGTTCATGACGAAACGGTCCTCGGCCGTGCTGAGCCCGGCGCCGACCGATCGGCCGGTCAGGGCGTAGCTGATCTCGTCGCTGGTCATCTGTCCGAGACCGCCGGCCCGCAGGGTGCCGATCATCGACTGGCGCGGGTCTTCCCGATCCGGCGAGAAGGCCCGCTCGCCGAGGCCGGTCGCGACCATCACCTGGATTGCCTCCTCCTCGAAGTCGGTCGACTTGACCGTCAGCTCGACCCCGTTGGCGAAGCGGACCACGGTCGCGCCCAGCTCGGGAATCTCGTGGCGCTCCGCGACCGCGCCGACCGGCCCGAAGTCGGTGTAGGGCCAGTCCATCTTCACCAGCGGCGTCGGCGCCGCGACCGGGGTGCGCATGGACGCCTCGAGGACCGCCGCGATGCGCGCCTCGCCGCCCTCGACCGGCTCCGGCGCGGTCATCAGCGTCAGCGGGCCGTCGCCCTCGAAGGCGGCGCGGATCGCCGCGTTGACCGCCTCCGCGGTGAGGCCGGCGACGGCGGCCTCGAACAGCTCCAGGTCGGTCCCGGGAGCGGTGAAGACGGTGTCGCCGTTGACCGCGCCCAGCAGGCCGTTGGCCAGATCCGTCGTCTGGCGGGTCGCGGCCGACTCGACCCGGTTCTCCAGCGCCGTGCGCCAGGTGTCGATCTCCCGCTGCAGCTCCGCCGGCGAGACCCCGTACTCGACCAGGCGACGGCGCTCCTGGTCCACGGTCTGCAGCGCCCGGTCCCAGTCCCCCGGCAGGAAGGTGGCCGACACGGTGGTGATGTGGATGCTGTCCAGCAGGTTGTCGGCGGTCACCGAGCCGGTGACGATCGGCGGGTCGTCGGCGCGCGACAGCTCTCCGAGACGCCGGTTGAGGACCGCAAAGCCCAGCGCCCGGATCAGGTTCTCGCGGCGCTCGGCGACGGTGTCGGGGTCGAGGTCCGGTTCGGACGACCACGCCAGGCTGACGCTGTGCGGCAGGCCGGTCCCGACGATCAGCCGGGTCGCCGGAGTCCGCGGCAGGACCTCGCCCAGCTCGGGCTCCGGCCCGGCCGGACCGACCCCGCGCCAGTCGGCGAAGGCGTCGCGAATCTTGCGCTCCATGGCGTCGACGTCGAAGTCCCCCACGGCGATCAGCGTGGCGCGCTCCGGGCGGTAGTAGCTCCGGTAGAACTCGACGAACCGCTCGCGCGGCGCGGTGCGGATGATCTCCAGGTCGCCGATCGGCATGCGGCGGGTGATCTTCTGGCCGGGGGCCAGGAACTCGAGCTGCTCGCGACTGGCGCGGAACTGCGGCGTGTTGCGAAGCCGCTCCTCGCCCTGGATCACGCCGCGTTCGGCGTCGATGTCCTCCGGGTCCATCAGGGCCTCGGACACCTGCTGGCGAAGGATGTGCAGGGCGGTGTCGACGGTCTCGTCGCTCGAGCGCGGCAGCTGCAGCACATAGGCGGTCTGGTCGAAGCTGGTGAAGGCGTTGGTGTCGGCGCCGAAGGCCAGCCCGAGCCGCTCAAGGATCGCGACCAGCTCGGTCTCGGGGATGCCGGTCGTGCCGTTGAAGGCCATGTGCTCCATGAAGTGCGCCAGCCCCAGCTGGTCGTCGTTCTCCATCAGCGAGCCGGCGTCGATGCGCAGCCGCAGCGCCGCCTGGCCGGGCGGCCGGGTGGCGTGCATCACCGCGTAGCGCATCCCGTTGTCCAGCACCCCGAAGCGCACCGCCGGATCGGCCGGCACGTCGCTCGTCGCCTGGGGCCAGGGGTCCGACGGCGCCACCGGAGCCTGGGCGGCCGCGGGCGCGGCGGCGTGGATGGCCAGGACCGAGACGGCCGCGAGCAGCAATTGTCGACTCTTGATGCGCATTCTGATGATCTTCCCAGTGAGCGGGATTGCTCGTCCGCGTCCGCGCGCCGCGGCACATGCCGCGCCGCGGGAGCTCCCGGATCGCGAGGTTTTTCGGAAGACATCGGGGTGCGCAACTTACTCAAAAATAATGTTTGGAAGCCCAAGGAAATCCGGCCGCCGTTCGTCCTTGTGTTGAATACAGCATGAGGTTTCGCCGGGGCGGACATATGCGCGAAGACGCTCGACAACGGCTCGTCACCTGGGTGGCGACCTCGGTGATGCCGCACGAAGGCAGGGTTCGGGGCTGGTTGAGACAACGGCTGCAATCGCCGGAGGACATCGACGACCTGATCCAGGAGGCCTACGCCCGCCTTGCGGCGCTGGATCGCTTCGACCACATCGCGCGGCCGGACACCTTCTTCTTCCAGATCGTCCGCAACCTGCTGGTCGACCAGATTCGCCGCAGCCGGGTGGTCCGCATCGAGGCGGCGACGGAACTGGACGTCCCGTCCGTCTATGACGAGACGCCGACGCCGGAACGGATCGCCGGGGCCCGGCGCGAGCTCGCCCGGGTGGGTGAGCTCATCGAGGGACTGCCGGAACGATGTCGCAAGGTCTTCACCCTCCGCAAGGTCGAGGGCCTGTCGCAGAAGGAGGTGGCCGAACGCCTCGGGGTCAGCGAGAGCGTGGTCGAGAATGAAGGCGCCAAGGGGATCCGGCTGATCCTCAGGGCGATGCGGGAGGAGACGGTCGATCCCGAATACCGAAGCAGGGTGCGAGATGAACGTGCGACAAAGCGCCAGTGAGATCGAGTCCGACGCCGCCCGCTGGGTGATGCGGATCGACCGGGAAGGCCGCTCCCCCGACGTGGAAGCGGACCTGAAGGCCTGGCTGGCGGGCGACAGCCGCCGCGCCGGCGCCCTGCTCCAGGCAGAGGCGGTCTGGAGCATGACCGACCGGGCGCGGCTCCTCGAGCCGGCGCCCCGCCGCGCGCCCTTGGGGCGGGTCCTCGCGGCGGCGGCGGCGACGGCGGCCGCGGTCGTTCTGGTCGGGGTGCTGCTGCTCGAACGGCCCGACAGCTACGTCACAGAGGTCGGCGAGGTTCGCCGGGTGCCGCTCTCCGACGGCTCCAGCGCCTCGATCAACACCGCCAGCCGCCTTGAGGTGGAGATGGGCGAACGCGTCCGCCGCGTCCGCCTGGACCGCGGCGAAGCCTGGTTCCAGGTGGCGAAGGACGCGGCCCGCCCGTTCCGCGTCGAGATCGGCCGGGTGCGCGTGGAGGCGGTGGGCACCGCCTTCTCCGTGCGCCGGCTGGAAGGCGGGGCCGAGGTCCGCGTGACCGAGGGCGTCGTCCGCACCTGGGTGGAGGGCGCCGCTCGGGCGCCGGTCGCGCTCGCGGCCGGGGCCGTCTCCATCGTCGACGAGCGGGCGGGACCGGCGACGCCCCGGGTGGAGCCGGCGGCCATCGACCGTGAACTGGCCTGGCGCGCCGGCCGCATCGACCTGGCCGGGGAGACGCTCGCCGAGGCCGCCGCCGAGTTCAACCGCTACAACGCGCGCCCGGTCGTGATCGCGGACCCCGCCCTGGCGGACGAGCGCCTCTACGGGGTGTTCCGGCTGGACGATCCGGAGAGCTTCGCCGCCAGCGTCGGCCTCAGCCTCTCGGCGCCGGTCGCCGCGGACGAGGCGGCGATCCGCATCGGCGATCCGCCCGGCTGAAGCCGGCGGTTCCGGCCGGACGGCGCGACCCTCGCGCCGTCCGGCTCCGGTTCAGAAGCGCTTGGTGAGCGCCAGATAGAAGTTGCGCAGCCTCGGGTCGCCGAAGCGGCTGTAGAAGGTGGAGTTGATCGACACGTCTACCGGCGGCTCGGCGTTCAGCAGGTTGTTCACGCCGGCCCGCAGGTCCACGTCCGGCCGCACCTCCCAGCTGGCGAAGAGATCGTGGTAGATCTGGCTGGGGATGCGCGCCGCCCCCTGGTTGGGATTCACCGTCCGATCCTGGCGCAGATAGTAGTCGTTGAAGAACCGGGTGCGCCAGCCGACCGACCAGGTGTCGTTGGTCCAGGCGACCGTGGAGTTGCCCTTCCAGGTCAGTCCGCCGGTCGAGCCGAAGCCGCCGGCGAAGATGCCGGTGACGACCCCCGCCCAGTCGGTGAGCGAGGTGTCCTCCGACAGCTGGACCGACAGCTCCGCCAGGTGGGTCGCCTCCGCCTTCAGATCGAGGCGACCGCCCCAGAGGTCGTGGCTGTACTCGACCGAGACGTCCCAGGCCTCGACATTGCTCCCGGCGAGGTTGGCGATCGACATGTCGGCGGCGATGATGGGCCCGACCTCGAAGCCGCCGCTCGCCGGGCCGCGGACGAACCGCTCCGGATGGGCCCGCAGGAAGGCCTCGAACAGGGCCTGTCCCTCGGAGTCCGCGCCCGAAGGGTTCAGCAGGGTGCGGGGATCGAAGTAGTTGTCCCGCTTCTCGATCCGGGTCCAGTCGACCGAGATGCGCAGATCCGGGATCCAGCGCGGCGTGAAGATGGCGCCGGCCGAGAAGGTCTCCGATCGTTCGGGCAGCACGTCCGGGTTGCCGCCCAGGAAATTGCCCGGCCCCTGCAGCAGGTTGAAGCCCGGGAAGAGCGGCGTGCCGACCGGCTCGCCGCCCCGCTCCGGGTCGCGCACATTGACGATGTGCAGCGGGGTCGGCTCCTTGATCAGCTGGTGCAGATAGGGCGGCAGGTAGCCGGTGCCGTAGGAGGCCCGGAACGCCAGATCCTCGAAGGGGGCCCATTTGGCGCTGTAGGTCGGATCCGTGCGCGAGCTCGTCGACTCCTGGTAGACCGGGGCGACGCCGCCGGGCGGACAGGCGGCCGTCCTTTCCGCCTCGGTCAGGGGCCGCGGCACGCTGAGACAGGTGATGCCGCTGCGGGCGCCCCGGCTTTCATACTCGTCGTAGCGGGCCGAGACGCCGAAGCCGAGTTCGTGGACGAAGGGGATCCGGTTGTCCGGGCCGATCAGCGGCGCCCAGATCTCGGCATAGGCGCTGTTGGTGTCCTGCCACCGCTCCGGGGTGAACAGGACCGTCGAGGAGGTGGCGGTGTTCTGGATCAGCTGGGACTCCCCCACCCACTGCTCGGTCCGCTCGAGCAGGAAGTTGAGCGAGGGCCGGCCGCCCGGCAGGGAAATCGGCAGGGGACCGGCGAAGCGCATGGCGTAGGCCTCGGTGGTCGACTCGGCGGGGTTGCGCAGCGTGCCGAAGTCCAGGAAGCCGTAGGACAGCGGAAGGACGGCGGGGTCGCGGATGACGTCGACCGCGCCGCTGCTGAACCCGGTGAGGGTCGGGAGGTCGATCGGCGGGGCCGCGATGCGGTCAGTGAACCGGTTCCAGTTGTAGGTGTAGTCGAGGTTGCCCTGCCAGTGGAACGGCAGCTGCAGCACCGCGCCGGCCAGGTAGCGTCGGGTCTCGCTCTTCGACTCCCCGCGCCCGTCGACGCCGACGTGGGGCACGGCCACCACGATCGCCTGCTGGAAGGGGTTGTTCGGGGCGTTTGCGGCCAGGGTGATGGAGCTGGGCGCCCGCACGAAGTTGCTGGTGCTGCGGGTCTCCTGGGCCTGCACCTCCCCGTACAGGCGCAGCCAGGAGGTCATCTCCCGCCGCAGGGCGAGCGATCCGCTGAGCGACTCCTGGCCCTGGGTCAGGGTCTGGCCCTCGCCCTGGGCGTTCGGCGCGAGGTCGAGGTTGTACCGCCCGGCGTTGGCGATCAGCGGGGCCGCCCCGTCAGCCGCCAGGCCGCGGTAGCCGTAGGGGGCGAAGGTGTGGTTGGAGCCGAGAGAACCGCCGCCGAACGCCGGATCCAGGGTCAGGATCGCGCCCGACTGGCTGCGGATGTTGGGCGTGGCGCCGAGCACCAGGTTCTGGTCGAAGTACGGTCCGCCGGCTTCGACCATGTGTCGGTAGCCGCGTCCGGCGAAGTCGCGGTCCGCGGCGAGCAGGGGCGCAGCGTCCCGGTAGCTGGCCGAGACCGAGATGTTGGTGCGCCCGTCCTCCAGGTCGAGGCCGCCGGAAAAGTCGAAGCGGTAGTCGGGCGCGTCCCCGTCGGCGACGTCGGCGTAGGTCGCGGTGGTCTCCGCCCCCCGGTAGTCGCGCTTCATGATGATGTTGATGACCCCGCCCGTCGCGCCGCCGCCGTAGACCGAGGAGGCCGAGGACGGCAGCACCTCGATGCGCTCGATCTGGGCCATGGGGATGCCGACGATCGTCGGTTGCTCGAGGAAGCCGGCGCCCGTGTTGACGCTGGCGAGCCGGCGGCCGTCGACGAGGATCAGCGTCTCGTTGACGCCCAGGCCGCGCAGGCGGATCTGGTTGCGCCCGCGGGTCTGGTCGGTCTGGTCGCTGCTCACCGGCGAGACGTTGGCGCCGAGGTTGTCGCGGAAGAACTGCTCGAGACTGGAGGCCCCGGACCGGCGCAGATCCTCCTGGGTGAAGATCTGGTACGGCTGGGCGTCATCCTCGGTGTGGCGGATGCTGGTGTTCAGGGTCCAGCCGGGGCTCTCCACCAGGATCTCGGGCAGGACCGAGGCGACGCCCTGGACCCCTGCGTCGTCGAAAGGGACGATCACATAGGCGTTGTCGCCCGAGCTGCGCGCGGTCAGGCCCGTCCCCTGCAGAAGCGCTGTCAGTCCGGCCCTGACCGTGTAGGCCCCGACGACGGCGTTGGTCTGGCGGCCTTCGGCGTCCGCGGCCGAGATCAGCAGTTGCACATCGGCCTGTCGGGCGAAGGCGGCCACCCCGCTGCGCGCGGGCTGGGCCGGAACATTGAAGGTCCGCGCCTGCGCCCACGCGGCGTCGGCCGCGAGAACTGCGACAGAGGCGGCCGAGGCGAACAGGGCGCCACGCACACAAAGCGAACCGGTGGTCGACATTACAGCATCCCCCCCAAGGGCCCGGGACCTTGATTGATCCCCTCGGCGTTAGGACGGACGGCGAGCGGGTTTCCTTTAACCTTGTGCAAATTTCCGTCCGGCCTCGCCGCGAAAGCCGGTAGGACCCGCCGTTCAGCCCCCTGCCCTCCGTGCAATCTCGGCGTCTCCATCCGACGAGTCGAGCCGCCGGCCGGACGGAGATCCGTCCGCAGGAGGCGGGGCGATCGGATCGTCGCGCCCCGCAGGGCGGAGCGAGGGACGGGACGCCCCCTCCCCGCCGGAGAACCTCACGATCGGTCGAAAATTGCGCCGACGGTCTTTCCCGCCTCGATCTTTGCAAGATTTTTTCCGTTGACCGGCGCCCGGGCCCGCTCCAGCCTGAACTCACTCATCAAGACCGGCTGAGGGATAGGCCCTTTGACGCCGGGGCAACCATCGGGTTCCGCCCGAAACGGTGCCAACTCCTGCGGGGATCGCCAGCGGTCCGCGAGAGATGAGTGGAGGCGTCGATGAGGCGACGCCGCCACCGGTCTGTCACCGCGTCCGGAGTCTTGCTGAGCAGGACCCGGGACGCAGATGGATTTCGTCGCCTCCGCCATACGCCAGCCGCATCGCCCGTCCGGGGCGGCCGCGGCGCTGGCGCGGGATTTGAGGATCGCTCTCCCGCCAGACTTGCGGCTCGGCTCGGGCGACCGCCTGCGCCAGGACGCGATCCACGCGCGGCTGCACGGGCCGCAGGGCGCGCCGGTCGTCATCGTGGCGGGCGGGATTTCGGCGGACCGCTTCGTGCACCGCACGCCGACGAACGGGCTGGGCTGGTGGTCGGGGATGGTCGGCCGCCGCGCCCCCGTCGACCTCAACCGTTGCCAGGTGCTGACGCTCGACTACCCGCCTGAAGCGGGACCGGGGCGCGCGCCGGTCACCATCAGCACCCACGACCAGGCGCGCCTGTTCGCCCTCGTGCTCGATCGTCTGGAGCTCGACCGCGTCGCCGCCTTCGTCGGCTGCTCCTACGGGGGCATGGTCGCCCTGGCGTTCGCCGAGCTCTTCCCGCTCCGGCTGGACCAGCTGGTGGTGATCTCGGCCGCCCATCGGGCCCATCCGCAGGCCACCGCCTGGCGCGGCGTCCAGCGTCGGATCCTGCAGCTCGCCGCGGCGGCCGGCCGCGAAGCCGAGGGCGTGGCGCTGGCCCGGGAGCTGGCGATGATCACCTACCGCACCGCCGAGGAGTTCGGCGACCGCTTCGCCGGCCCGCCGCCGCCGGGCGCCGGCCAGGCCTACCCCGTGTGCGACTACCTGATCGCGCGCGGCCGCAGCTATCGCCATCGCACCTCCCCCGGCCGCTGGCTCAGCCTGTCGGACTCCATGGATCGCCACAGCGTCGCGCCGGAAGCCATCCGGGTCCCGGCCACCGTGGTGGGCTTCAGCAGCGACCGCCTGGTTCCCGTCGAGGACATGCGCGAACTCGCCGCGCGGCTGCCCCTCGCCTTCCGCTTCGTCGAGGCGCCGTCCCGCTACGGCCACGACGCCTTCCTGAAGGAAGACGCCCTGCTCGGCGAAATCCTTCGCACAGCCCTCAAGGACATCGCCTCATGAGCCTTTCCCCGCAGCAGCCCTGTACCCTGGCGGCCCGCTCGGGCGTCGATCGCGACGTCGCCCACGGAGCGGTCATGCCGCCGCTGCACCTGTCCTCGAACTACGCCTTCGAGGGCTTCGACCGGAAGCGCCCCTACGACTACACGCGGTCGGGCAATCCGACCCGCGACCTGCTCGGCGAGACGCTCGCCGGCCTGGAGCACGGATCCGGCTGCGTCGTCACGGCCACCGGCATGGCCGCCATCGACCTCGTGCTGTCCCGCCTCGGGCCGGACGACCTGCTGGTGGCGCCGCACGACGGCTACGGCGGCACGTGCCGGCTGCTGAACGCCCGGGCCGGCAAGGGACAGTTCCGGGTCCGCTTCATCGATCAGGGCGATCCCGCGGCGCTGGACGAGGCCCTGGCGCTGAAGCCGCGGCTGGTGCTGGTCGAGACGCCTTCCAACCCCTTGCTGCGGATCGTCGACATCGCCGCCATCTGCGCGCGCGCCCGCGCCGCCGGCGCGCAGGTCGCGGTCGACAACACCTTCCTCTCGCCGGCGCTCCAGCAGCCGATCCGGCTCGGCGCCGACTTCGTCCTCCATTCGACCACCAAATACATCAACGGCCACTCCGACGTGGTCGGCGGGGCGGTGGTCTCGGCCGCGGCGGCGGATCATGAGGCGCTCGCCTGGTGGGCCAACTGCACCGGCGTCACCGGCTCTCCCTTCGACGCCTATCTGACGCTTCGCGGGGTCCGCACCCTGTTCGCGCGCATGGGGCAGCAGCAGGCCAGCGCCGTGCGGATCGCCCGCTTCCTGGAGGTGCACCCCGCCGTCGGCGCCGTGCACTACCCGGGACTGGCCTGCCACCCGCAGCACGCGCTTGCGCAACGCCAGCAGGCCGGCCCCGGGGCCATGCTCAGCTTTGAACTGGAAGGCGGCCCGGACGCCGTGCGCCGGCTCACCGAAGCGACCCGCCTGTTCACCCTGGCGGAGTCCCTCGGCGGCGTCGAAAGCCTGATCGCCCACCCCGCCACCATGACCCATGCGGCCATGACGGCGGAGCAGAGAGCGACCGCCGGGATCGGC
>Ga0233425_10001303_pt1 | contig 57175 bp, 50 predicted proteins | sample Watercolumn_Towu_2_FD_181712 | JGI IMG/M metagenome (GOLD analysis project Ga0233425, IMG submission 181712) | Freshwater microbial communities from Lake Towuti, South Sulawesi, Indonesia - Watercolumn_Towuti2014_140_MG | ecosystem: Environmental > Aquatic > Freshwater > Lake | place... | reverse complement strand
CGCTTCGAAACACGCGTATGCTGCGCGCGGGTGGCTGGGGTCCACATCAAGTTCTCCGGGTCGTCTGCAAAACCCCCGGAATCACAGGAACCTCAGCCGCTCAACCCCTTTCGAAACGGCCTCTAAGGTACGCGACGACGTCGCGGTTCTTGCAGGCGTATATAAACAACAGCTAAAACTCCAGCGCGCGACGTGCCGGGCGGCACACTCCGGCCGCGCCTCGGAACAAGACAAGCGACGCGCAGGCTCTCCGTCCCGAAAGCGGCGGATGCCGAAAAAGAAGAGGCCGGAACGGCCAAGCCGCCCCGGCCCCACCACCGAACTGTCCTGACCCGGGTCGCAGAAGATCAGAAGGCAATTCGTGCGGTTAACTGACGGACCGGTCGCGGCCTCCCTCACAGGCCGGCCCGTCGCGTCACGATGTCGTTGCGCCCCCGCGCGCCGGCCGGTCGCGGATGCGCCGCCGAGCTTTGAACGACCGCCTAGGTCAGCGCCGCGCCACGCGCTACCCAATGTTTGTTGGGGTGGCCGACGCGCGAACCCGATCGTCCAATGCCCATCCGGCTTGTTTCGCGCCATTGAAAGGCAACGCAAAAATTGACTTTGCCGATCGTGCACGCGACACCGGTCGGCGCATGTCGATCGTCGCGCGGATAGGCTTCGGCCTCTGGCTGATGGCGGCGCTGCTGGCGCCCGCCGCAGCGTCGGCACAAGCGTCGGCACAGCCGATCCCGACGATCGAGCTCCGCGCCGGCGCCGATGGCCCGGCGGTCGCGCCCTATGTCCGCTATGCGAAGGATCCCGGCGCGCCCGACGAGCGGGGCCTTGCCGCGATTCTGGCGGCGCCGCTCGCAGCCGTACAGGGACAGAGCGTCCATTTCGGCCCGCCGGGCGCGCGGACGATCGTAGCGGTCAAGGTTCGTAACGCCAGCGACGCGCAAGGGAGCTGGATCTTCACCACCGGACGCGGATCGCTCAAATATTTCCGCCTCTACGAGGTCACGGACGGCCGGTTCGACCTGCTCGTCGACGGTACCGACGCCGAGGCTGCGCGCGAGAATCTGCTCAGTTATCAGGCGTTCAGCACCGAATTCGTGCTCGACCCCGGACAGCAAAAGCTGCTGCTGATCGACTTCGTCTCCGAAAATTCGACCTATATGCCGCTCAAGATCCAGACGTATGGCAGCTTCTTCAAGGACCGGCGCGCGAACATCGCGCTGGTGTCGGGAGTCGTGCTGGGGGTCGCGGTCCTGATCTTCCTGAACTTCCTCTTCTTCTCGATCACCGGGCACCGCGAATTCGTGTGGCTCGCGGTCGCGCAGGCGTTTTTCGCGATCAACACGATCCATTCGGAGGGCTATTTCACCATCTTCTTCCTTTCCGACAATCCGCTGACCAGCGTCGGGATCGAGGATATGTTCAAATGCGGCTTTGCAGGGGCGATGGCGCAATTCGCGCGCAGTTTCATCGGCACCGCGACGCGATTTCCGAAGACCGACGTCGCGCTCCGCATCCTGATCGGCGCGGCGCTGGCGCTGATGGCGCTGCAGCCCGGCCTCGCGCTCTATCCGCCTGGCTTCCGGCACAGCCTGCACATCGGTTGCTGGATCATCGCGGTCGCCGGCGCCCTGTTCCTGCCGTTCGTCGGCTATGCCGCAATGAAGCGCATCGGGCGACAGCTCTGGCCGCTGTTCGTCGGCTGGGCCAGCCTCGCGCTCTTCATCGTCTATGCCGCGATCGCGTCGATGGGGGTGTTCGCCTGGCTGCCGATCAACTGGCACCTCGCGGGGCCGGTCGGGCTGTTCGAATCGCTGATGGCGACGCTCGCGCTCGGCCTCAACCTCAAGAAGATCCAGGCCGACAAGCTCGCCGCCGACGAAGCCTATGCGCGCGAACTCGCGGGACGCCTCGCGGTCAGCGAGCGCGCCGCGCGCCTCGCCGAGGAAAAGGCCTTCGCGCTCGAAACCGTGCACAGCCAGAACGCGCTGCTCCATGCCTCGGGGCATGACAGCAAGCAGGTCATCCTCGCGCTGAACAGCGCGGTCGACGCGTTGAAGCGCGACCCGGCGGCGAACGGCGAGTTGACCGCGATGCTGCAAAGCTCGGCCGATTATCTGGGCGAAATCGTGTCGACGACGATGTCGGGCGCCAACATCGTCGGCAGCGAGGATGATTTCGTCGCGCTCGGCGCCTTCAGCGGGGCAGCGCTGGTCGAGCCGCTGCAGATGATGTTCCGCGCGCCCTTCGCCGCCAAGGGGTTGACGCTTGCGGTCCGGGTCGACACCGACATCATGCTTGTTTCGGACAAGCCGCTGTTGATGCGGGTGCTCGCGAACCTGATCAGCAACAGCTATCAATATACGGCGAAGGGCGGCGCCACATTGACGCTGGACCGCGAAGGCGAAGAGGCCGTGATCCGCCTCTCCGACACCGGCAGCGGGATGCCCGCCGACATCGTCCGCGCCCTCAACGCAGCGGACGGCCGGCGCGTCCGCGCCGACGCGCGCGCGGCGGGCTCGGGGTCGGGGTTCCATTCGGCGAAGCGGCTGATCGGGGCGCTCGGCGGGTCGCTCGCGATCACCGCCTCGGACGGCGGCGGCACGACGATCGCCGTCCGGCTTCCCGCCGCCTACGCCGCGATCACCCCCTGTCCGGCGGAGGAGCTCCAGGCGGGCCTGCCCGGCTGGCGCATTCTCGACTTCGACGAGCGCGCCGCGTTCGATGCCGCGCTCGCCGCGACCGAAGGTTCCAGACGCGGGATCGCCGCGCTGACCTATGACGACACGACGGTCACGCGCGGTCGGCTCAGCGAGCTTGTCGGCCTGATGATCCTGAAACCGCCGTGCCGCGAGCTGATGCGCCACCCGCTCGTCGTGCGCGGGTCAGAGCAGCTTTAGCTCCTGCGCACGCTCGACGATCTTGCGGTTGTTCGGCACGTCGAGCTTGCGGCGGAGTTCGGCGATATGGAACGACACCGTCGGCTGCGCGATCGACAGCCGGTACGAGATTTCCTTGTTGCTCTCGCCCTGCGCCAGATAGTGCAGGATGGCCATCTGGCGCGACGACAGGGTTACGGGCGCAGCGCTGTACTTGCCGAGCGCCTCCTCCATATGCGGCGACAGATAGACGTCGCCCGCCAGCGCGGCGTCGCAGGCGGCGATGATTTCCTCGGCGGGGTCGGCCTTGCTCACCGCGGCGCGCGCGCCGAGTTTCAGCGCGTAATCGACCTCGCCATAGCCCGATTCGCCGGTCAGGATGATCACCGTCATGTCGCGCGACCCGACGATTTCGGCGAGGATGTTGATCCCGCGCACGTCGGGCATGTTGAGGTCGAGAATGACGAGGTCGACCGGCTGCGACTGGACGAAGGCGGCGACCGTCGCCCCGCGGTCGAGCGCACCGACCACCGAAAAGCGCGGATGCGCCGAAAAAAGCAGCCGGAGCCCGCTCTGCGTGAGCGGGTGATCGTCGACGATCAAGATCCTGTGCGTGTCGCTCATCGCCCTCCCGCCCCGATCGGACCGCACAGCGATGCCCCAGACGGACAAGCGCCCGCAACCCCAATAAATTTGAGGCCGGGGAAGCGTGATATTGGAAAAGTCGCGCACCCGAAGCGACTCGAAGCCCCGACCTCCGCCCCGGAAGCGGGCGCCAACAGGCTCGGGTCGGGATCCTAAGCCATCCCCGCAGCCCCGGTCATGCCGTTTCCTTGGCGCCATCCACTTTGTCGATCGGCGCCCACCGCTCGGGGTGCCGGCCATAGGCGCGGAGGAACAGGATCGCGGCGAGCCGCGCGCGGGCGTCCTTCTGCTTCGGCGTCGGCGGGTTGGTGAGACCCCACAGGCTCTCGAAATGGAAATTCGATGCGGCCAGCGCGACGAGGTCGTCGCCCGCCTGCCAATAATCGTCGGTCCAGAGAAGGTCGCCGAAATTGGTGCGCAGATAGTCGGCGATACTCTTCTGCGTCCGGCGCGGGCCGCGTTCGAAGAAGATGCGCACCAGTTCGGGATTGCGTTCGGACATCGGACTGATCAGCCGGAACATCTGCACCGCGATCGGCGCGGTCATGCGTTCGATGATCGTCCGCGACAGATGCGTCAGCTGATCGAGCGGCGAATCGCCAGCGGCCGAAAAATCGATGCCGCCGCGAATCCCGGCCGCCGTATCCTCGACGACCGCGGCGAATAACTCCTCCTTCGACGGGAAATAGGACCAGAGGGTGCGCTTGGACCCGCCGAGCTGCGCCGCGATGGCCGACATCGACGCGCCCTCGAAGCCCTTCTCGAAAAAATGCTCGCGCGCGACAGCGATGATCTGGGCGCGCTTCTGGAGCCGCTGGCTCTCTCTCTTACCAATTTTCATCCCGTCAATATGGTACCAGCCCCCACCCTTTGCAAGAGAAGAAAATCCGAAATAGGGTGCTGCATCGTTGCACATTCTCTGCATTCCGGTACCATATCATGACTGAATTTATCGCATAATGCCGCATATCATGTTGAAATATATGGTGTTATATAAGGGTACCGCTTAGTACCATTTTTGGATTGACATTTGGGGTGCGAATCGCGATTTAAGGGGTACTACATAGTACCTCAAAGGAATCGACGATGATCGTAACCCGCTTCGGCGGGCTGGCCCTGCTCATGGCCAGCGCCGCCACTTTGACCGCCTGCGCCTCGGTCCCCGATCTCGGCGCACGCCCCGAAACCCGTGCGCCGGAAACCATCGCCAGCGCCGCAAGCCTGGGCGGCGACGCCGGTGTCTGGCCCGCCGACGGCTGGTGGAAAGGCTATGGCGATGCCCAGCTCGACGCGCTGATGCAGGAAGCGATCGCCGGATCGCCCGACCTGCGCATGGCTTCGGCGCGACTCCGCAAGGCGCAGGCCTATGCCCGTCAGGCGGGCGCAGCACTGCTGCCGCAAATCGATGGGACGAGCAGCGCGGGCTTCGTCCAGCAGAGCGAGAATAACGGCGTCCCCGCGCAATTCGTCCCCGACGGCTGGGAAGACACCGCGAAGACCGGGCTCTCCTTCTCGCTCGACCTCGATCTGTGGGGCAAGAACCGCGCGACGCTCGCCGCCGCGAAAGCCGATGCGCTGGCGGCGGCCTATGAGGTGCAGGAAGCGCGGAGCGCACTGACCGCCGCGCTCGCCAGCAGCTATGCCGAACTCGCCCGGCTTCATGCCCAGCGCGACGTGCTCGACCGCACGGTGCAGAACCGGCTCGAGACGCTGAAGCTCGTCGGCGACCGTGTCTATGCCGGGCTCGACAATCAGGCCGCGCTCAAGCAGGCGCGCTCGCGCGTTCCCGCCGCCAGGGCCGAGCTCGCCGCAACCGACGAAGCGATCGCGCTGACGAAGAACAGCATCGCCGAACTCACCGGCGCCGGTCCCGACCGCGCGCTGACGATCGGCCGCCCCGCGGTCGCGCTCGCCGCCGTCCGCGGCGTCCCCGCCAATGCGTCGATCGACCTGATCGGCCGCCGTCCCGACATCGCTGCGGCGCTCGCCGGTGTCGATGCGCAGACGAGCCGGATCAAGGCGGCGCGTGCCGCCTTCTATCCGAACATCAGCCTTACCGGGCTGATCGGTTTGCAGGCGCTCGGCATCGGCAATCTCGCCGACAGCGGCTCGCTCTATGGCAGTGCCGGCCCCGCGATCAGCCTGCCGGTCTTCCACGGCGGCGCGATCAGCGCGCAATATCGCGGCACGCGGGCGCAATATGACGAAGCCGTCGCGCGCTACGACGCGACCGTGATCGGCGCGCTCCACGATGTCGCCGACACGCTGGTCAGCCGCCGCGCGCTCGCCGAACGGCTGAGCCTGTCGCTGGCTTCGCTCAAGGATGCCGAGGCCGCGCACGACCTTTCGCGCCAGCGCTACGAGCGCGGGCTCGCCTCCTATCTCGACGTGCTCGGCAACGAGGAAAATGTCCTGCAGGCGCGGCGTTCGGTCGCCGACCTCCAGGCGCGCGTCTTCACGCTCGACGTCCAGATGGTCCGCTCGCTCGGCGGCGGATTCACCAAAGCCTGATCCTCTCCCCTCCCAACCACCAAAGGAAAGACCCATCCCCATGAATAGCAACGTCAAAAATCAGAAGCGCCAGCGCGCGCTGCGCTGGCTGGGCTACGGCCTGCTGCTCAAGCTCGCGCTCGTTGGCGGCGCCTGGCTGTTCGCCGCAACCGCCCAGCAGATCATGACCACCCCCCTCTGATCATTTCCGCACGATGATTTCCAAAGGACAGACCGATGACTCAAGTAGCTTTTCTCGACCATGCCGATGATTTCCGCGACGACGGCGCGCGGGCCACCGAACCGACGATCAACGCGAACGAGGCCGCGACCTCGGCCAGGCGCAAGAAGCTGTTTGCCGCGCTCGGCGGCGCGGTGCTCCTCGCCGGTGCCGGTTACTGGCTGCTCGCCGACGGCGATCTGGTCGCGACCGACAATGCCTATGTCGCCGCGGACTCGGCGCAGGTAACCCCGCTTGTCTCGGGCGCGGTGGTCAAGGTGTTCGTCGTCAACACGCAGAATGTGAAGCGCGGCGATATCCTGATCCAGCTCGACGACACCGACGCCAGACTGGCGCTGGCGCGCGCCGAGGCCGATTATGCCCGCGCCCGCCGCCAGTTCGGCCAGGCGGTCGCGACCAGCAGCTCGCTGGCCGGACAGGTCAGCGCCGGTGCGGCCTCGATCGGTCAGGCAGAGGCGCAGGTGCAGATCGCGACTGCAGCGCTGGCCAAGGCGCGCATCGACCTCGACCGCCGCGCCGGCATTGCCGACGGCGGCGCGGTGTCGGGCGAGGAACTGACCGTCGTCCGCAACGCCTATGCCGCCGCGCAGGGCAATCTGGCGCAGGCGAAGGCCGGGCTGGCCCAGGCCGTCGCCTCGCGCAATTCGGCGTCGGGCTCGCTCGCCGCAAACAATGCGATGATCGCGGGCGTTTCGGTCGACAACCACCCCGATGTGCTCGCCGCCAAGGCGAAGCTCGATCAGGCGCGTATCGACCTGGAACGCACGGTGATCCGCGCGCCCGTCGACGGCGTCGTCACCAACAAGCAAGTGCAGGTCGGCCAGCGCGTTTCGGCGGGCAGCGTCGCGATGACGATCGTTCCGATCGGCGCCGTCTATGTCGACGCCAACTTCAAGGAAGGCCAGCTCGAACGCGTTCGCGTCGGCCAGCCGGTCGAGCTCGTCTCCGACCTCTATGGGTCGGACGTCGTCTTCCACGGCCGCGTCGAGGGCTTTTCGGGCGGTACCGGTTCGGCGTTCGCGCTGATCCCCGCGCAGAATGCGACGGGCAACTGGATCAAGGTGGTCCAGCGCCTGCCGGTGCGCGTCTCGCTCGATCCGAAGGAGCTCAAGCGGCATCCGTTGCGCGTCGGCCTGTCGATGGAGGCCGAGATCGACGTCGCAAGCCGCCGGAAGGACGTCCGGTGAGCGCGGCGGGGGCCCAGCACTCCGGCGCCGGGGACCACAGCTCGACGATCCTGACGGGCAGCATGTTGCTGCTCGCCGGGGCGGTGCTCGCGGTCAGCAACTTCATGGTCGTGCTCGATACCACGATCGCGAACGTGTCGGTCGCGCATATCGCCGGCGGCCTCGGCATCTCCTCCTCGGAGGGAACATGGGTGATCACATCCTATGCCGTGGCCGAGGCGATCTGCGTGCCGCTCACCGGATGGCTCTCGCGGCGCCTCGGCACCGTGCGGCTGTTCGCGGGCGGGATGCTCGGCTTCGGCATCTTCTCCTTCCTCTGCGGCACCGCGACCAGCCTCACCATGCTCGTCGCCTTCCGTATCGGGCAGGGGATTTGCGGCGGGCCGCTGATGGCGCTCAGTCAGACCCTGCTGCTGCGGGTCTTTCCCAAGGACAAACATGCGATGACGATGGGGATCTGGGCGATGACGACGCTGACCGCGCCGATCTTCGGCCCGATCCTGGGCGGCACCATCTCCGACAGCTGGGGCTGGCACTGGATCTTCTTCATCAACGTCCCCGTTGCGGCGATCTGCGCCTTCACGGCGTGGACGGTGCTGCGCAAAGCGGAGACCGAGAAGGTGAACGAGCCCGTCGACGGGTTCGGGCTGGTCCTGCTCGTCCTCTGGGTCGGTGCATTGCAGCTGATGCTCGATCTCGGGCGCGAACATGACTGGTTCAGCGCGGACATCATCGTCCAGCTCGCCATCATCGCGATCGTCGGCTTCGCGAGCTTCCTGATCTGGGAGCTGACGCACGACAGGCCCGTGGTCGACCTTCGGCCTTTCCGCCACCGCGGCTTCACCGTGGCGGTCATCGCATTGGTGTTCGCTTACGGCACCTTCTTCGCAAGCCTGGTGGTGATCCCGCAATGGTTGCAGGGCGCGATGGGCTACACCGCGACCTGGGCCGGCTATGCCACCGCGTTCAACGGCGTGGCGGCGGTGCTGATGGCGCCGGTCGTCGCGAAGCGGATGACCGAGGTCGATCCGCGCCGGCTCGTCTTCATCGGCGTGCTCTGGCTCGGCGGCACCTCGCTGCTTCGTGTCTTCTGGTGGAACAGCGGCGCCGATTTCTGGACGCTGGCGCTCCCCCAGTTGATCCAGGGCGCGGGCATGCCTTTCTTCTTCGTGCCTTTGACGACCATCGCCCTCGGCGCGGTCGACGAAGAGGAAACGGCCTCGGCGGCGGGGGTGATGAACTTCCTGCGGACGATGGCCGGGGCGGTTGCCGTCGCGATCTCGACGACGCTCTGGTACGACGGCGCGCAGGAAAAGCGCGACGGCCTCTCGGGCGTCCTCCACGGCACGCAGGCCGCGATCGATGGGCTGATGGCCAAGGGCTACAGCCTCGAGCAGGCCCGCCAGATCATCAGCCAGATGGTCGACAAGGAAAGCGTCGCGCTGGCGACCGGGCAGACCTTCGTCTGGGCCGCGTTCGTCTTCGCTGCCGCCGCCTCGATCATCTGGCTTGCCCCGCGGCCGACGCGCGCCGTGGATACCAGTTCGGTGCACTGACCTGCATCGTGCGGAAGTTCCGGGCGGGCACCTCCCCCTGCCCCCCGCCCGCCCGGAACGACCATCGTCGGCGCGAGCCGGTCGACCCCTCCCCCGTGTCGGTCGGCTCGCGTTCGATCCTTCGCCCCGCAATCAAGCCGAAACGCGATTCTGCGTCACAGGACTTTTGTACCCGAAATCAAGCAACAAGGATTATGTCATGACCAATATTCCCAACCGAAACCGCCGCGCCGGATACGGCAAAGCCGCCGCGCTGTGGCTGCTTTTCGCCGGCGCATCGCTCGTCGCCATGGAACATCCCGCCGACGCCGCGACCACCGCGACGACCGCTACGATTGCGGTCGACAACACACCGCCCGCGATCGTCTTCGCCTTCGAGCCGACAGTCATGGTGCATATCGACGGCAAGCCCGTGCTTCGCGACATGAAGTCGGCCGGCGTCCGGCGCGTCGTCAACACGCGCGCGCTGCTGGTCCGGGCAGGCAATCTTTACTATCTGCGCGTCGGCGGCCGCTGGCTGACCGCAACCGCGCTGAACGCCCGCTGGACGCTGGCCCGCGACGTGCCCGCCAATGTGACCTGGGCGCTGAACGAAGCCACATCGCACAAGCTGGCCGATCCGATGGACAAGACGGCGGACGATGTCGCCGCGCTGCTGCGCGCCGGCCGCGCGCCGGTGATCGTCGTGCGCAGCGACGCTGCCGAGCTGATCGCCATATCGGGCGAGCCGCAATTCGCGCCGATCGCGGGCACGACGCTCGCCTATGTCGCGAACACGCGCGCCGACGTCTTTGTCACCGCGAACACCAACTGGTATCTGCTCCTGTCGGGACGCTGGTTCGTCGCGCCGTCGGCGAAGGGTCCATGGACTTATGTCGCGCCCGACAGGCTGCCCGCCGACTTCGCGCGCATCCCCGCCGACAGCCCCAAGGGCGTGGTCCTCGCATCGGTCGCCGGGACGCCGCAGGCGAAGGCGGCAATCGCCAGCAACAGCATCCCGCAGACCGCGACGGTCGATCGCAAGCAGGCAAGCTTCACCGCGACTTATGACGGCAATCCCGAATTCCGCGCCGTGACGGGGACCGGTCTTACCTACGCGCGCAATGCGGCGGTGCCGGTGATCCGCGTCGATGCCAGCCACTATTACGCCGTTTCGAATGGCGTTTGGTTCGCCGCGTCGTCGCCGCACGGTCCGTGGGTGGTCGCGACCAGCGTCGCGCCCGCAATCTATACGATCCCGGCCAGCTCGCCGCTCCATTTTGTGACCTATGTCCGCGTCTATGGAGTCAGCGGCGACAGCGTTCTGGTCGGCTATACGCCCGGCTATTACGGCATCGTGTCGACCGGAACCGTCGTCGTCTATGGCACCGGCTATCGCTGCACCGCGTGGGTCGGTTCGGTCTGGTATGGCTGTCCCGCCACTTACGCGCCCGCCGCCTATTGGTATGGCGGCGCCTATCCCGTCGCGGGGGCGTGGAACGTCTATGGCCAGTGGGGCAATGCCGTCGTCGCGGGCACCGCGGCGGCATGGGCCAATCCGTGGACCGGCAATTACGGCCGCGCGGTGGAAGGCGGCTATTACAACCAGGCGACCGGTGGACGCGGGGTCGGACAGGCGGCGGTCAACACCAACGCCTATACCGGCACCACCACCGCGGCGGCGCGCGGTGTGCGCTACAATCCCGAAACAGGCCGTGTCGTCGCGAACGAAGGCGTCGCAGCCTATAACCCCTATACGGGACAGGCGGGCGCCGCGAACCACCGCGAGGTCTATAATAGCAACACCGGCCGCCAGACGAGCATGGCGGGCGCGGCGGGTGTCGGCCCGGAAGGCGCGGGCGCGGTCGGCGGATTCTCGACGACGGGTTCCGGCGGCAACGCTGCGGGCGTCGGCGGCGTCACTTACGACCGTGACAGCGGCACGGTGAACGCCGGTGGCGCGGTCAAGGTCGGCGACGATGTCTATGCCGGGAAAAATGGCGACGTCTATCAAAAGACCGACAGCGGCTGGGAACAGGTGGAGCGCAGCACGGCGCAGCGGCAGAATGGGCAGCGATCGTCCGGCACGACGACCGGGCCGGTGGACCGCGGCACCGGCAGCAAGGCCGCCTCGACCAACCGTCAGCGACCCGAACGCGGCAGCATCGGAAACGGCGGGATCACCGGCGCCAAGGGTGGCAGCCGTCCCGCGATCGGCGGCGGCGGTCGCCCCGCGAAGGGCGGCCGTCCCCGCAAGCGGTGACGGTTCGGGCGAGGGCGCACCGGGGCGCGCCCTCGCCCGCCGCGCCCTATCGATTTCCGTTCAAAAGCCCGATCGCGCGGTCGAGTTCTTGCCCGATACGCGCGGCGTCGCTCAGCCGCGCGCGGTTTGCCGCATCGACGCCGAGCCCGCCGAGCCCCAGCGCGATCATGTCCGACAGCATTGCGGCGACCTCGGCGCGGGCGGCCTCCTGCTCGATCAGCCCAGCCATCAGCGCCTGGCAGCAGCCGAGCCAGAAGAGCACCCCCGCGCGCCCGGCGGCGGGTACCAGCCGATGCGCCGCGCCGACGGCGCCGAGATCGGCGATCACGCCGCGGTTGAGCACATGCTGCTCGAGCGTCATGCCGCGCGCGCTGCGCATCAGCACCGCCGCGCGCTTGCGCTCAAAGAGGGCAAAGGCGGCGGCGCCGATCATCCCGCCGCACAGCCGCGCCAGCGGGTCGCGCTCATCGACGTTGAGCGCGCCGATCAGCGCCTCGATATCGCTGCGGATCGCTTCGCTGATCGCATTCGCAAAGCCATATTTGTCGCCGAAATGATTGAAGAAGGACCCCTTGGCGACCCCGGCGGCGGCGACCAGTTCGTCGATCGCGATGGCATCGATCGGCCGGTCGGCGAGCAGATCGAGCCCCGCGTCGAGCAGGGCGGCCCGGGTGCGCGCGGCGCGGGGGGAGAGGGCTTCGCTCGTCATCGTCTCTCACAGTTGACTAAATGGTCATATTCGCTAAGTTGACCGGATAGTCAACAGCGAGTCGCGAACGATGAGCATTACACGGGCAGAGGATATCGCGCATGTGCGCTTCGCCGCGCCGGACCTCGGCGCGATGCGGACATTTCTCGAGGATTTCGGGCTCGCCTGTTTCGAGGACCAGGGCGTACTCTACGGCCGCGGGTCCGACGGCGCGCCCTTTGCCCACGCGACGGTCGCGGGGAATGCAGGCTTCGCCGGCCTCGCCTTTCGGGTCGGCAGCCTCGCCGACCTCGAGGCATTGGCGGCCGCCGATGGCGTCGCGGTCGAGGCATCGGCCGCGCCGGGCGGCGGCCATGTCGTCCGCCTCGCCGACCCCGATGGCAACCGCGTCGAAGCCGTCACTGGACAGGCATGGGGAGAGCCGGTTTCACCCGACCGCGAAGCCCCTTTCAATTCGGTCGCGGCGCGCCGCCGCCTGCGCGCGCCCGTGCGCATCGCGCAGCGGCCCTCGCGCGTCCGGCGTCTCGGTCATGTGGTGCTGAACGTCGCGGACTTTCGTCGGTCGGAGGCGTGGTACAAGGCGCGCTTCGGCTTCATCACCTCCGACGAGATCGAGGCGGCGCCGGGGCTCGCGATCGGCGCCTTCATGCGCTGCGACCGCGGCGACACGCCGACCGATCACCACACGCTGTTCCTCGCCCAGCTGCCGCCCGGCCCCGGCTTCAACCACGCCGCGTTCGAGGTCGAGGGTCTCGACGACCTGATGGCCGGCCACGAGCATCTGAAGCGCGCCGGGCGCACCGCCGCATGGGGCGTCGGGCGCCATGTGCTCGGCAGCCAGATCTTCGACTATTGGAAGGATCCCTGGGGGCACGAACTCGAGCATTGGACCGACGGCGACCTGTTCGCCGCCGCCGACGGTTCGCGCCTGTCGACGATGCGCGAACTGCTGGGCGTGCAATGGGGGGCGCCCTTCCCCGCGCTCGCCGGCCAGCGCGCGCCGAAGCCCGAGACCATCGGCAGGCTGCTTGCCCTCCGGCTTCGTTTCAAGGCGCTTTTCCGCCGCAAACCCAAGGATATCGCAGCATGAAAATAGCAACCTACGAACAGAATGGCGTCGCGCACATCGGCATCGTTCGCGGCGAGACGATCGTCGACGCCGGCTTTCCCGGCAGCATGATCGACCTGATCGCGCGCTGGGACGAGCTGCGCCCCGCCTTCGAAGCGCTCGACGACCGCGGCGCGCTATCGCTTGCCGCGGTAACACTGGCCGCCCCCATCGCGCGCCCCGGCAAGATATTCGCGATCGGCCTCAACTATGCCGACCATATCGCCGAATCGAAGATGGAGACGCCGCAGCGGCAGGTCTGGTTCACCAAGGCGCAGACCTCGATCAACGGTCCCTTCGCCCCGATCCTGATCGCGAAAAATACCTTCACCGCCGACTATGAGGTCGAACTGGTCGCGGTGATCGGCAAACGCGGCAAGCATATTCCCGCGACGCAGGCGCACGAGCATGTCTTCGGCTATTGCGTCGGCAACGATGTGACCGAACGCATGTGGCAGCATGCGGGGCCGCAATGGTCGCTCGGAAAGTCGTTCGACACGCACGCTCCGATCGGGCCGTGGATCACGACGGCAGACGAAGTCGACCCGCACGCCCTGGATCTCCGCTGCCTCGTGAACGGCGAGCTGCGCCAATCTTCGAACACCCGTCATCTGGTCTTCGACCTGTGGCAGCAGATCGAGCATCTTTCGGCGGCGATGACGCTCGAACCCGGCGACCTCATCTTCACCGGCACGCCCGGCGGCGTCGGCGCCGCAATGGACCCGCGCCAATTCCTGAAGCCCGGCGACGTCGTGCGCTGCGAAATCGACGGGCTCGGCGCGATCGAGGGGGCGATGGAGGCGGAGGCGTGAGCAGCAGCACCAAAGCCGACTCCTGCGACGTCCTGATCGTCGGCGCCGGGCCAACCGGGCTTACGCTTGCGCTGCTGCTCGCGCGGCGTGGCGTGACGGTCATCGTCGCCGAGCGCGCCACCGAGCCTTACGCCCTGCCACGCGCCGCGCATATCGATCATCAGATCCTCCGTGTCTTTCAGGAACTCGGCATCGCCGACGCCATCGTCGCGACGTGCCGCCACAGCCCGCGCTATGATTTCGTGACCGCCGACGGGCAGGTGCTGCTTCGCCTCGACGGGGCGGACAGGATCGCGGCGGGCGGCTGGCATAGCGCGAACATGATCCATCAGCCGTCGATCGAGCGGCTGCTGCGCGAGGCCGTTGCGGCACAGCCGAATATCGAGCTGCGCGCGGGATGGCGGCTGACCGGCCTCGGCGGCGGTTGCGACGCTCCGGCGGCGGAGTTCGCGACGGAGCAAGGCGCGCAGCTCGTTCGGCCCCGCTTTCTTGTAGGTGCCGACGGTGCGCGCAGCACCGTGCGCGACCTGGCCGGCATCGGCATCGACGACCTCGATTTCGACGAAAGCTGGTTGATCGTCGACACGATCGTAAACGACGTATCGCGGCTTCCCGAGGTCAATCTGCAGATTTGCGATCCCGCGCGCCCGACGACGTGCGTGCTGATGGGCGAAGGGCGTCACCGCTGGGAATTCATGGTGAAGCCGGGCGAAACGCCCGACGACCTGCTCGACGACGCCATGATCGGACGCCTGCTCGAACCTTGGGATGTCGCGGGCGCGGTCGAGATCGAACGCAAGGCGGTCTATCGTTTTTCGGCGCGGATCGCCGAACAGTGGCAGCGGGGCGCCATCTTCCTCGCAGGGGACGCCGCGCACCAGATGCCGCCATTTGCCGGTCAGGGCTTGTGTTCGGGCATTCGCGACGCGGCCAATCTCGCGTGGAAAATCGCCGCTGTCGTAAAGGGCGAAGCCGCCGCGCCCATCCTCGAGACCTACCAGCCCGAGCGCGAGCCCAACGTCCGCGCGATCGTCGGTCTCGCGATGATGATGGGTCGGACGGTGTGCATCACCGATCCCGACGCGGCAGCCGCCCGCGACGCGCAGATGCTCGCGGCGCGCGCCGCCAATCCGCAGTCGGCCGGGGCGGCGGCCTTTCCCGATATTCTGACCGGCCTGATCCACGCGGGCACGCCGGGCGCGGGAAGCTATTTTCCGCAGCCCAAAGCGGGGCCGAGGCGGCTCGACGATCTGCTGGGCCCGGGACCTTGGGTCGTCGCGCGGGAAACCCCGCCGTCCAGCAGCGCCGTGCCCTGCTATTCGCTCGATGACATCGAACCTTTTGGCGCCGAAGTCCGGCACTGGCTCGATGACCATGGCGCCGAGGCAGTGCTCGTCCGAGCCGACCGCTATGTGTTCGGCAGTGGGCCGGCGGACGAACTGACGGCGCGATACCTTGCGGATCTGCGCGGGCATCCGGCGGCACGCAGCGGCCAGGGTCGGGATCCGGCGATTTCGGATCGCGGCATTGCTTCAGTCTCGCGGTAACGAGCCCGAAGGAAGAGGCACTCGCGCCGCCCATCCCGGGCTTCCGCAACACGATGTTCACTGGCGACAAGGCCACCCTCGCGACCGCCTTCACGTCAGCGGCGTGACGCCGGTGTCGGAATTTCTCGCTGACCTGGAAGGCCGACAAGGCCCCAAACCGCCACACATATGCAGCGAAGTTTCGAGAGCCGCAGAAAATGGCGCACCCGAAGGGATTCGAACCCCTGGCCTCTGCCTTCGGAGGGCAGCGCTCTATCCAGCTGAGCTACGGGTGCCGGTAGAGCGCGGCCTCTAGCAAGCAAGGGCGCCGCCAGCAATGGCCTATCGACCGCGGCGACCGCATATGCGAAGCGAACGGCGATTTTGGGGGAGAGCCTATGCGCGCATCCGAGCAGAGCTGGCCGATGGCCGCCGACCTTTACGGCGAAATGCAGCTCGAGGCGGCGCCGCCCGCGAAGCGCCGGCTGCGCGACTATCTGCCCGGCGCCTTCGTCACCGCCATCGCCGCACTCGCCGCCGCGTGGCTCGCCGACCATTATGCCGCGCCGCTGGTGCTGATGGGGCTGCTGATCGGGCTCGCGATGAGTTTCCTGTCGCAGGACAAGCGCACCCACGCCGGGCTGGACCTGATGTCGCAGACCGCGCTGCGCATCGGCATCGTCTTCGTCGGCGCGCGGATCACCGCCGGCCAGCTCGCCGAACTGGGGCCGCTGCCCTTTGCGCTGCTCGTGCTCATCATGCTCGCGGTGATCATCGCGACGGTGGCGAGCGCGCGCCTGTTCGGGCAGGACCGGCATTCGGCGCTGCTCGCGGGGGGTGCGACCGCAATTTGCGGCGCGTCGGCGGCGCTCGCGCTCTATTCGCTGATCGGCGACAAGCGCGTCGATCAGGCGCGTTTCACCCTGACCCTCGTCGGCATCACGGTCGCGAGCGCGCTCGCGATGACGCTTTACCCGATACTCGCGGCCGAACTCGGCCTGTCGGACCAGCAGGCGGGCTTCCTGATCGGCGCGTCGATTCATGACGTCGCACAGGCCATCGGCGGCGGCTTCTCCTTTTCCGCTCCGGCGGGCGAGGTCGCGACGATCGTCAAACTGACGCGCGTCGCGCTGCTTGCGCCGATGCTGATGCTCGTCGGGCTGTGGCTGGCGCGAAGCGGCGAGGCCGATGCCAGAACGCGCATTCCGCTGCGCCTGCCATGGTTCATTCTCGGCTTCCTCGCGGTCGCCGCGATCAATTCGCTCGTCGCGATCCCGAAGCCCGTGCAGAGCGCCGCGAACACCGCCGCGCAGGCGCTGCTGCTGCTCGCGATCGTCGCGACCGCGATGAAGGCGCGGCTGCATCTGCTGCTCGACCAGGGATGGCGCAGCTTCACGCCGATCGTCGTCGCAACCTTGACCAGCTTCCTGCTTTCGCTGGCCGCCGCGATCAGCCTGTGACGCCGTGACGTCACCGTAATATTCTGGGATATCAGCCTTTCGGTAGCGCCCAGCTCACCGTCAGCTGCGTGGCGCGGCGCGGTATATCGAGCTTCGCCTCGCTGAAATTGACCTTCTCGTTCGGCGGCAGCATCCGCACCGGCGGCTTGATCGTCCAGCTATAGACGATCGTCCCCTGCGCATCGCGCAGTTCGGCGAGGATCGGCGGCACGCGCTGCTCGCGGTCGGTCGGGTTGATGATCACCCCCGACGCGGCGAAATAGATGGTGCCGTCGGCAAGCTCGCGATGATCCTGATTGGGCGGCAGTTCGATCACCAGATCGGGCTCATCGGTCATCCCGGGAATCCCGAGGCCCTGCGCCCAGCCGGGCAGCCCGAACCAGTAGAGCGCGCCGGTCGCGCCAAGCATCAGCAGCGCCGCGCTCGCCGCGATCAAGGTCCAGCGCCGCGCGGGATTGCGACGCGGGCGGCGGAAGGGCAACGGCGCATCTTCCACCGGCGGCTGGATCACCGGCGTTTCGGGCGCGGCAAAGGCTTCGGGCGGCGGCGGGGCAGCCGCGACGGGCTCTTCGACGAAAACCGGTCGTTCGGGCACCGTTTCGGGCGGCGGAGCGGCAGGCGCCGGATCGGGTTCGCGCACGACGGGGGCAGGTCCGGCCGCAGCCGGTTCGGCGGCCGGCGACGGGGTCGGCGGGGCCGACGGGGCCGCGGCGGCAGGCGCCGCGGGCTCCTGGAACCAGCTATGCCGGCAATTCGCGCAGCGTACCGTCCGTCCGGTGGGTCCGATCGCCGTGTCGGGGACGACATAGCGCGTATGGCAGGACGGGCAGGCAAGGATCATGGCTCCCCTCTAAACATGCCGATTCGCGCGTGGCAAGCTCTGCGTTACGCTTCCCGCTTTACCTCTGTGGACAGGCATGTAACAGCCGGGCGCATGAGCGTCGGGGCTGCCATCATCCACGGTTCGTCGGGCGCGCCCGCGCGCGCCATGGAGGCGTCATGACGTCGGCGCCCAGGTCCGGCGGCGCGATGGTCGAATTCAGCGGCGTCGGGCTGCGCTATGGTCCCGATGCCGAAATATTGTCCGACGTCAGCTTCAACCTTCAACCCGGCAGCTTTTATTTTCTCACCGGCGCGTCGGGCGCCGGCAAGACCTCGCTGCTCAAGATGCTCTATCTTGCGCAGCGGCCGAGCCGCGGGATCGTGCGGCTGTTCGGCGAGGATCTGGTGTCGATGCCACGCCATCGCCTGCCGGGCTTTCGCCGCCGCATCGGGGTCGTCTTCCAGGATTTCCGGCTGATCCCGCATTTGAGCGCGCGCGACAATATCGCCCTCCCGCTGCGCATCGCGGGGGTGAGCGAGGAGGATCTGTCGGGCCCGGTCGGCGAGATGCTGGGCTGGATCGGGCTCGCCGAGCGCGCCGACGCCTTTCCCCCGACGCTGTCGGGCGGCGAGCAGCAGCGGGTCGCGATCGCGCGCGCGGTGATCGCGCGGCCGCAGCTTCTCGTCGCCGACGAACCGACGGGTAACGTCGATCCCGAGATGGCGACGCGCCTCCTGGGACTGTTCGAGGCATTGAACCGCCTCGGCACCACGGTCGTCGTCGCGACCCACGACATCCACCTGATCAGCCGCATCGAGAATGCGCAGATGATGCGGCTCGAAAAGGGGCGCCTGTCCGATCCCACCGGCGCGCTGCGCTATCCGCCGAACCGATCGTGAAGCAGGGCCGGAACCTCGCATGATCATCCCGCGCGTCCCCGTCCAGCACCGCCGTCTGCTCCCCGACCGCCGCCTGTCGGGGCCGACGCCGTGGGTCATCGCGATCCTGATGCTGCTGACGTTGCTCGCCGCGGCGGCCGGCGTCGGCCTCGCGCGCTCGGCGAATGCGATCGGCGATGCGATCGCGGGGCGCGTGACGGTGCAGATCGTCACTGCCAACCCCGTCACCCGCGCCGAACAGGCGGTCGCCCTGCGCCGCGCCGCCGCCGCGCAGCCCTTCGTCCGCTCGGCGCGCGCGGTCGAGCAGGAGGAATTGAGGGCGACGCTCGGCCAATGGTTCGGCGGCGAAGACGGTAGCGAAGGGGGCGACGACCCGGTGCTGCAATCGCTGCCGCTCCCCGCGCTGATCGACATCGACTTCGTCGGCGAGGACCGCGCGCGCCACATGGGCCAGCTCCGTGCGCTGGTCGCGCGCGAGGCGCCGGGTGCGCGGATCATCCCCCACGCCGAATGGCTCGGCCCCGTCGCGCGGCTGATCCGGTCGCTCGCCTGGGTCGCGGGCGGCCTCGTCGTCCTGATGACGCTCGCGAGCGGCGCCGTGGTGATCATGACGGCGCGCGCCGCGCTCGGCACCCATTATGCGACGATCGAGATGCTCCACATGATCGGCGCCACCGACCAGCAGATCACGCGGCTGTTCCAGCGGCGGATCGCGATCGACACGGCTTATGGCATCGCGCTCGGCACCGTCGTCGCGGCGCTGATCCTGCTGCTGATCGGCTGGCAATGGTCGGGGGTGACATCGGGGCTCGCCGCGACCGCGTCGCTCGGCCCCGCTGGCTGGGCGCTCTTGCTGGCGCTGCCGCTATTGGCTATCGCGCTTGCAGCGTTGACCGCGCGGCTGACCCTGCTTGCCGCGCTCCAGAAGATATTATGATCAAGCGCCTGATTTCGCTCCTCTTCCTGGCCTGGGTGCTCGGCTTCGCCTGGTTTGCGCTGCTGCTGCCGCAGCCCGCGCCCGCCGAAAAGACCGACGCGATCGTCGTCCTGACCGGCGGGCCCGGCCGGATCGACCGCGCGCTCGAACGGCTCGAGGCAGGCGATGCCAAACGGTTGCTGATCAGCGGCGTCGCGCGCGAGGTGAAGCCCCGCGAACTCGCCGCCGAATATAAGCGCCCCGAAAAGCTCTTCGACTGCTGCATCGCGCTGGGGTTCGAGGCCGAGGATACGCGCTCGAACGCGACCGAGGTCGCAAGCTGGGCCCAGCGGCGCAATTACAGGAGCATCCGCCTGATCACCACCGACTGGCACATGCGCCGCGCCGAATATGAGATCGGCCGTGCGGTCGGCGACAAGGTTCGGATCGTCCCCGACGCGGTGCGCAGCCAGCCGAACTTCGCGACCCTGTTCCGCGAATATCATAAATATCTCGCCGGGCTGGCGGGCGGGCTCCTCGGCCTCTAGAAACCGCGCCGATGCGCTACACCATCGCCCTTCTCCGCTCGATCCTTTTCTGGCTGCTGTTCGTGATCATGAGCAGCATCTCGTCGATCGGCGCCGTCGTCTCGCTGCCGGTCTCGCACCATGCGACGATCTGGTTCGTGCGCATCTGGGCGCAGTTCCACCGGCTGATCTGCCGCTTCGTGCTCGGGCAGAGGATCGTCATCGAGGGCGACATGCCCGATATCCCGGTCCTCTACGTCTTCAAGCACGAGGGCGCGTTCGAGACGATCGAACAGCCGATGCTGTTCAGATATCCGGCAGTATTCGCGAAGGAAGAATTATTCTCGATTCCCGTATGGGGGCAGGCGGCGCGCTTCTATGGCTTGATCCCGGTCGACCGCGACGGCGGCGGCAAGGCGATGCGCGCGATGCTGAACGCCGCCAAGGCCGCGCTGGCGAAGGGTCGTCCGCTGGTGCTGTTCGCCGAGGGAACGCGCGTGCCGCACGGATCGGCGCCGCCGCTCCGCTCGGGCTTCGCGGGTGTTTACCGGATGCTCGGCGTGCCCGTGATTCCGGTCGCGGTGAACAGCGGCCTCGCCTATCCGCCGCGCCGCTGGGTCAAATGGCCGGGCACGATCACCTACCGGATCGGCGAGACGATCCCCGCCGGCCTGCCGCGCGACGAGGCCGAGGAGCGGGTCTGGCGCGCGATTAACGCGCTGAACCCGCCTGAGGCGTTGTTGGCGGGCGAAGCATCGGCTTGAAATCACTCCGATTCCCCGAGTGAAGCCGAGGGGCACGTTCGAGCGAAGCGAGAACCCGCGGCGCTTCGCTCGGGGAGACGCCCTTTTTTGCGCCCTTAGTGCCGCCGACCGAAATCGGGCGCGGCATCATCCTGCCCTTGCTCGATGATCGAGCGCCGGATCGCGCGGGTGCGCGTGAACCAGTCCTCGAGCTTTGCTCCGTCGCCGCGGCGGATCGCCTGCTGGAGCACGGTCAGATCCTCGTTGAAGCGCTGCAGCGTTTCGAGCACCGCGTCCTTGTTCGCGAGGAACACGTCGCGCCACATCACCGGGTCGCTCGCCGCGATGCGCGTGAAGTCGCGGAAGCCGCCCGCCGAATATTTGATGACCTCGCTCTCGGTCACTTCCTCAAGCTCGCTCGCGGTGCCGACGATCGTATAGGCGATGAGGTGCGGCAGGTGGCTGGTCACCGCGAGCACCATATCGTGATGCGCCGCATCCATCGTGTCGACCTTGGCGCCGAGCGCTTCCCAGAAGCCCGACAGTGCCGCGACGGCGTCGGCGGGCGCGCTCGCGCCCGGCGTCACGATGCACCAGCGTCCCTCGAACAGGGTCGCGAAGCCCGCGGCGGGTCCGCTGTTCTCGGTCCCCGCAACCGGATGCGCGGGAATGACGACATGGTCGGGGAGCGCCTTCGCCAGCGCATCGGCGACCCCCGCCTTCGACGAGCCGACATCGGAAATGATCGCATCGGGCTTCAGTCCCGAGGCGATCGCGGCGGCCGCATCGGCCATCCGCCCTACCGGCACCGCGAGAATGACGAGGTCGGAGCCCAGGACGGACGCGGCGGGATCGTCGGCGATCGTATCGCACAGCCCGAGCGTCCGCGCCGCATCGCGCACATCGGCGCTGGCGTCATGGCCGGTCACCGTCACCTGCGGCAGCCGCGCCTTCGCGGCGCGCGCGATCGACGAGCCGATCAGCCCCAGCCCGACGACCGTGACCCGCTCGATCGCCATCAGCCGGCGAGCGCCGCGCGGACCGCCGCCGCCAGCCCGCGCGTTTCCGCCTCGGTACCGATCGTCATGCGCAGCGCCTGCGGAATCCCCTGCCCCGGCAGCCAGCGGACGATATAGCCCGCGTCCATCAGCCGGTTATAGACCGTCTCGGCGCTGACCTCGCCCTCGAACAGCACGAGGAGGAAGTTGGTCGCCGACGGCACGACGCGGACGCCATGGTTGCCGAGGCTTTCGAGCTCCTGCGCCAGCCAGGCGCGCCATCTGGCATTATGGTCGCGGCTGTTTGCGACGAAATCCTCGTCGCCGAGCGCGGCAATCGCCGCCGCCTGCCCCGCGCGCGTGACGTTGAACGGCAGGCGGATCCGGTGCAGCGCCGAGATTACGTCGGCGGCGGCATAGCCCCAGCCGATCCGTTCGGCGGCAAGGCCGTGGATCTTCGAGAAGGTGCGCGTGACGAAGACATTCGGCTGCGTCTTCGCTAGGTCGAGCCCGCCATCGTCCTCGGCCTCCGAAAGATACTCGCTATACGCCTGGTCGATCACGAACAGGACATTCTTCGGCAGTCCCGCATAGAGGCGTTGCACCTCCTCACGGGTTGCGAGCGTGCCCGTGGGATTGTTCGGATTGGCGAGATAGACGACGCGGGTCTTGTCGGTCACCGCCGCGAGCAGCGCATCGACGTCGGTCGCATAGTCGCGGTCGTCGGCCTCGACCGGCGTGGCGCCGACGCGGCGCGCCGCGATTTCATAGACCGCGAAGCCATAGCGCACATAGAGAATCTCGTCGCCCGGCCCCGCATAAGTGCCGGCGGCGAGGTGCAGCAGCTCGTCCGAGCCGTTGCCGCAGATGACCCGCGCCGGGTCGAGCCCGAACTTCGCCGCAATCGTCGCGCGCAGCTCGTTCGCGCCGGGATCGGGGTAACGCGACAGCGCGTCGGCCGCCGCCTGCGACGCCGCGAACGCCGCGCGTGCCTTGTCCCCGGTACCGAGCGGATTTTCGTTCGCGCTGAGCTTGATCAGCGGGCGCCCGTCGGCACCGGCCGACTTGCCGGGCACATAGGGGGCGATGCCGCTGATCCACGGCTTCGGAGTGAGGGTCGGGGTCGCGTCGGTCATGCCGCGCCGTTTAGCGGCTGTGCGCCCCAAGTCCAGCACGTTGACAGCCTGTCCGCGCCCGCTTAGCCCCGCGCGCACGATGGCAAGCCTGCTTCACCAGATCCAGCATCAGAGCGTGACGATTCCCGCAGCCCTGCCGCTCGACAGCGGCCAGTCGCTGCCGTCGGTGACGATCGCCTGGCAAAGCTATGGCGCGCTCGACCCAGACAGGTCGAATGCGGTGCTGATCTGCCACGCGCTCACCGGCGACCAATATGTCGCGAGCGACCATCCCGCGACGGGCAAGCCCGGCTGGTGGGCGCGCATGGTCGGGCCCGGCAAGCCCATCGACACCGATCGCTTCCACGTCATCTGCGCCAACGTCCTCGGCAGCTGCATGGGGTCGAGCGGCCCCGCGACCCCCGACGCCGCGACCGGTGCGCCGCTGGGCATGGCCTTCCCCGTCATCACCATCGCCGACATGGTGCGCGCGCAGGCGATGCTGCTCGACCATCTGGGGATCGAGCGGCTTCATGCCGTCATCGGCGGATCGATGGGCGGGATGCAGACGCTGGCATGGGCGGCCTCCTATCCCGAACGGCTGCGCTCGGCGATCGTGATCGCCAGTGCAGCGCGCCATTCGGCGCAGAATATCGCGTTCCACGAGGTCGGACGGCAGGCGATCATGGCCGATCCCGACTGGCAGGGCGGCCAATATTACGGCAGCGCGCGGGCGCCCACAAAAGGCCTCGCGGTCGCGCGCATGGCGGCGCACATCACCTATCTGTCCGAGGAAGGGTTGACCGAGAAGTTCGGCCGCCGGCTGCAGGCGCGCGACATCAAGAGTTTCGGCTTCGACGCCGATTTCCAGATCGAATCCTATTTGCGCCACCAGGGGCTGGCCTTCACCGACCGCTTCGACGCCAACGCCTATCTCTATATCACCCGCGCGATGGACTATTTCGACCTCGCCGAACCGCACGACGGGCGCCTCGCGGGTGCCTTCGCTAACGCCAAGGATGTGCGTTTCACGCTGGTGAGCTTCGACACCGACTGGCTCTATCCGACCGCCGAATCGCGGCGCATCGTCCAGGCGCTGCATTCGGTGGGCGCGGCGGCGAGCTTCGTCGAGCTGTCGGCGCCCTTCGGTCACGACAGCTTCCTGCTCGATGTCCCCGCGCTCGACCGGATCGTGGCGGGCGCGCTCGGAGCCGGCTGGTGAGTGCGCTTCGCCCCGATCTGCGCATCATCGCCGATGCAATTCCGGCAGGCGTGCGCGCGCTCGACATCGGCTGCGGCGACGGCGCGTTGATGGCCGAGCTGCGCGCCGGAAAGCAGATCGACGCGCGCGGGCTCGAAATCGACGCTGCGGCGATCGAGGCAGCGATGGCGCAGGGGCTGTCGGTGGTGCAGGGCGACGCAAACCGCGACCTCGCCGATTATCCCGACGATGCGTTCGACTATGCCATCCTGTCGCAGACGCTGCAGACGACCGAACGCCCCGACCGCGTCGTCGGCGAACTGCTCCGCATCGCGCCGCGCGCCTTCGTCAGCTTCCCCAATTTCGCGCACTGGCGCGTCCGCCTGTCGCTGCTGTGGACGGGGCGGATGCCGGTGACGCGGCTGCTGCCCGTCGCCTGGTACGAGACGCCGAACATCCACCATGTGACCGTCCGCGACTTTCGCGAGCTGCTGCGCGAAAAGGGCATCCGGGTCGAGGGCGCCTGGTATCTGTCGGGCGACAAACCGACGAGCGCCGCCGCCGCGAGCTGGCGCGCCGAACATGCCATCTTCCTGATCGCGCGCGGTTGAGATCCTCGCTGCCGCAGAGCGGTGGGGAGGATCAATCCCGCTTCTTCAGTCCGTTCGCAAGCATGTCGTTGGCGATCCGCGCCACATCGGCGATGTCGGCGTCGGCATCCCACAATCCGTAGCGCATCCCGAGGAACACGTTCATCCCCGCGATCGCCCAGGCATGGACCTCGCTGGCGTCGGCGCGGATCTCGCCGCGTGCCGCGCCGGCTTCCAGTCGCTGGCGCATGCGCTCGACCGTCGTTTCATAGTGGCGGCGATAGCTTGCATAATCAACGAACTCCGCCTCGTCGATGATGCGATAGATTTCCTTGTGCTCGCGCACGAAGCCCAGGAAGGATTCAAGGCCGATGCGCTCGGCGCTGATCTCGTCGGACGCCGCCTGCACGCGCGGCGTGACATGGTCGCGCAGCTGCTCGCTCATATAGCGGACGAGCGCCTGGAAGATTTCGTCCTTCGAATCGAAATAGGTATAGAAACTGCCGAGCGCGGTGCCGGCGCGGCGCGTGATGCCGCTGATCGACGCGTCGTGAAATCCGCGCTCGCCAAATTCGGTCGCCGCGGCGTCGAGCAGCTTTCGCAAGGTCCGCCGCCCGCGCTCGGTGCGCGGCGTCTTGTCGGGATTCCCCGTTTCTTCCGCCCGTAGCGGCGCCGATGCGCGCGGCTGATCCATCGCCTTGCCTTCCCGTCCCCTGTCCGCCTGCCCCTCCTCGGGTTGCCGCCAGCGTGACCTTTTCGCATCACCGGCAGGCAAAACATAGCGGTTTCACATTCCAAGTTGAAACTTGGTTCATGTTTCATTATTGGGTGGCGCGCGGCTTGGCAAGACCGGGCCCAAGAAAAGAGGAGGGACGGCGAGGGGTCGTCCGCCACATGGGAGATTTTTCATGCGTCCTTTCGCCCGTTCGCTACGCCGCGCCATCTATGCGACGAGCGCGCTTTCCATCCTCGCCTTCACGCCCGCCGCCTTCGCCCAGGATGAAGGCGCAAGTGCCGACGCCGGCGACGAGGAGATCATCGTCACCGCCCGCCGCCGCGACGAACGGCTGCTCGACGTGCCGATCGCGGTGTCGGCCTTTTCGGGCGAGGCGCTCGAGGCGCGCGGCGCGCTCGACATCACCGACATTTCGAACATCACCCCGAACACGACGATCGAGACGTCGCGCGGCACCAACTCGACGCTCAGCGCTTTCATCCGCGGCGTCGGCCAGCAGGATCCGGTGCCGGGGTTCGAGGCCGGGGTCGGGCTCTATCTCGACGACGTCTATCTGAACCGCCCGCAGGCTGCGGTGCTCGACATCTACGATGTCGAGCGGATCGAGGTGCTGCGCGGACCCCAGGGCACGCTCTACGGCCGCAACACCATCGGCGGCGCGATCAAATATGTCACCAAGCCGCTGCCGCAGGATTTCAGCCTCAAGCTGCGCGCGACCTATGGCACCTATGACCAGGCCGAAGGCGTGCTGACGGTCAGCGCGCCGGTCGGCGACCTGCTGCGCGTCGGCGGTTCGGTGGCTCGGCTGTCGCGCGGCGGGTTCGGCGACAATCTCAACATTCCGGGCGTCGAAAACTACAACAAGGACGTGTGGGCCGGCCGCGGCACCGTCGAATTCGGCGGCTATGGCGCGCCGGTGCTGATCCGCCTGTCGGGCGACTATACCCGGGACAAGTCGGACCCGCGCAACGGCCACCGCCTGATTCCGGGCCTCCTTTCGGGCGCGCCGGTGCTCGACGACGTCTATGACACCCGCGCCGGCCTCAACGCGCCCAAGCAGGATGTCGAGGCGTGGGGGTTCGCGATGAACGTCACCGCCGAACTCAGCGACGCGCTGACGCTGCGGTCGATCAGCGCGTGGCGCAAGGACAAGAGTTTCACCCCGATCGATTTCGATTCGCTGCCCGCGGTCGACGTCGACGTGCCGGCAATCTATCGCAACGAGCAGCTGAGCCAGGAATTCCAGCTCCTCTATGACAGCGACCGGCTGCACGGCCTCGTCGGCTTCTATTATCTCGATGCCAAGGCCTATACGAAGTTCGACGTGTTGCTCGCCACCACCGGCGCGCTGCTGAACCTGCCGGGCTTCGGCCAGAAGACGATCGGCGACGTGCGCACCGACACCTGGTCGGTGTTCGGCGATTTCACCTTCGACGTCACCGACCGGCTGCACCTGTCGGCAGGCGGTCGCTACACCGTCGACAATCGCAAGAGCTTCATCTTCAAGCAGAACCAGATCCTCGGCGCCGACCCTGACTTCGGCGGCACCGGCGCGCTGATCGGCGCCCCGATCACCAATTTCAACGGCAAGGCGCGGTTCAAGAAATTCACCCCGCGCGCGTCGATCTCCTACGACGTCCATGACGACCTGATGGTCTATGCCTCCTATTCGAAGGGCTTCAAGGGCGGCGGCTTCGATCCGCGCGGCAGCGCGAACGTCCGCGCGATCGACGTCAACAACGACGGCGTCTTCGCCTATGACGAGATCTACAACTTCTTCAAGTTCGAGCCCGAAGAGGTCGACAGCTACGAAGTCGGGATCAAGGGCGCCGCGCTCGACGGCGACCTCAATTTCGCGCTGACCGGCTTCTACGCCGACTACAAGAATGTCCAGATTCCGGGCTCGGTCGGGGTCGACGCGAACAACGACGGCATTTTCGAAAGCTTCTCGGGCGTCACCACCAACGCCGCCTCGGCGACCTTCAAGGGGATCGAGCTCGAAACCTCGGCGCGCTTCGCGCAGGATTTCGCGGGCGCCGGTTCGCGGATGAGCTTCGCGGGCACGCTTGGCTATATCGACGCGCAATATGACGAGTTCATCGGCGCGCTTGGCACCGACGTGTCCGACATCACCGACATCCAGAACACCCCGACCTGGACCGCATCGGGCACGCTCGGCGCGCTGGTGCCGGTGGGTGACGGCGACCTCAATTTCTCGACCACCGTCTCCTACCGCAGCAAGACGCAGCAGTTCGAATATCGCAGCCCCTATCTCGACCAGAAGGGCTATGCGCTATGGGATGCCAGCCTTGTCTATAATTTCGGCGGCGATCGCTATTCGATCGGCGTCTATGGCAAGAATATCCTCGACAAGCAGTACAAGACGTCGGGCTATCAGTTCCTCGCTACCAATCCGGCGACCGGCCAGCCGATCATCGGCGGCAACGGCCTGCCGACCCCGTCGCTCGGTCGCGAGGGCGTCGCGACGGTCTTCTACGGCAACCCGCGTCAGGTGTTCGTTACCGGGACGGTCAAATTCTGACCCCGGAAGCCTGACCGGCGAACGATAAAGGGGGAAAGGGGCGCCCTTCGGGGCGCCCCTTTTCTTTGGATACGGGGCGGCCGCCTTGGGGTCCGAAGCGGCTATTCATCCCGGATCGGCAGCGAAAGTCCGGAACGGGGTGGGAAGCGGACGTAAAATCCTCCCTGTCGCGAAGCGATGGGGAGGGGGACCGCCGCCGTAGGCGGTGGTGGAGGGGCCGCAACGTCGCGCCATTTGCCCCTCCGTCAGCGCTTCGCGCTCCCCATGGCTACGCCACAGGGAGGAATTCCATGTTCGCTTCCGGTCGAAAGCGGCCGTCAGTCGCCCAGCTTCGGCGCCCCCGTCGGCGCAACCATCCGCTCGCCGTCGATAACGATCGGGCTCGCAACGCCATCGATCGACGCGCCTTCGGGCCGGAAGCGCATTCCGCGCGCGACGACCTGCGGATCGGCGAACACTCCGGCGAGGTCGTTGATCGGTCCCGCGGGCACACCCTCGGCCTCGAGCGCGAGCGACAGCGGCTGCGCATTCCACGTCGCGATCTTCGCCGCAAGCAGCGGAATCAGCTCGGCCCGGTTCGCCAGCCGCGCGGCATTGTTCGCGAAACGCGCATCGTCAGCCCATTGCGGCTCGCCCAGGATCGCGCAAAGTTTGCGATACTGGCTGTCGTTGCCGACCGCGACGATGAGCTGGCCGTCGGCGGTGGCAAACGCCTGATAGGGCACGACATTCGCGTGGCCATTGCCCATCCGCTTTGGCGACACCCCGCTCGCCAGATAATTGGCCGCCTGATTGGCGAGCACCGCAACCTGACTGTCGAGCAGCGCCATGTCGATATGCGCGCCCGCAGCGGTCACGTCACGACGTCTGAGCGCCGCGAGGATCGCGACGGTCGCATACATGCCGGTGAAAATGTCGGCATAGGCGATTCCCGCCTTTTGCGGCGCCCCGTCGGGCTCGCCGGTCAGCGACATGAAGCCGCTCATCGCCTGGACGATGAAATCATAGCCGGCGCGGTGCGCATAGGGCCCGGTCTGGCCGAAGCCGGTGATCGAACAGACGATGAGGCGCGGAAAGTCGGCACGGAGCGTCGCCGGATCGAGCCCGTATTTGGCGAGCCCGCCGACCTTGTAATTCTCGATCACGACATCGGCATCGGCGAGCAGCGCGCGCACCTTGGCCTGTCCCGCCGCCGTCGCAATATCGATCGCGACGCTGCGCTTGCCGCGGTTGCAGCTGTGATAATAGGCCGCGCCCAGATTTTGGCCGTCGGCGCCGGTGACGAAGGGCGGACCCCATTCGCGCGTGTCGTCGCCGGCGCCCGGCCGCTCGACCTTGACCACCTCGGCGCCGAGATCGGCGAGCAATTGCCCGCACCACGGCCCCGCGAGCACGCGCGCGAGTTCGACGACGCGCAGGCCCTCGAGCGGCCGCATCAGAAAAAGGCGGGAATGCCGGTGATCGCGCGGCCGAGGATCAGCGCATGGACGTCGTGCGTGCCCTCATAGGTGTTCACCGTCTCGAGGTTCACCGCGTGACGGATGACATGATAGTCGGCCGAAATCCCGTTACCGCCGTGCATATCGCGCGCGACGCGCGCGATATCGAGCGCCTTGCCGCAATTGTTGCGCTTCAGGAGGCTGATCGCGTCGGGAACCAGCCGCCCCTCGTCGATCAGGCGGCCGACGCGCAGCGCGGTCTGCAGCCCCATCGAAATTTCCGTGAGCATGTTCGCCAGTTTCAGCTGGACGATCTGGTTCGCCGCGAGCGGGCGCCCGAACTGCTTGCGCTCGAGCGTGTAGTTGCGCGCCGCCTCGTAGCAGAATTCGGCCGCGCCCATCGCGCCCCAGCCGATGCCGTAGCGCGCGCGGTTGAGGCAGCCGAACGGGCCTTTGAGGCCCGAGACGTGCGGCAGCAGCGCATCCTCGCCGACTTCCACCCCGTCCATAACGATCTCGCCGGTGATCGAGGCGCGCAAGCTGACCTTGCCCTCGATCTTCGGCGCCGACAGACCCTTCATCCCCTTTTCGAGGATGAAGCCGCGGATCGCGCCGTCGTGCGCGTCCGATTTCGCCCAGACGACGAAGACGTCGGCGATCGGCGCGTTGGTGATCCACATCTTCGCGCCCTTCAGGCGATAGCCGCCCGCGATCTTCTCGGCGCGGGTGCGCATGCTGCCGGGGTCGCTGCCCGCGTCGGGCTCGGTCAGGCCGAAACAGCCGACGAGTTCGCCCGAGGTCAGCCCGGGCAGAAACTTCCGCTTCTGCTCCTCGCTGCCATAGGCGTTGATCGGATGGATCACGAGGCTGCTCTGCACCGAACAGGCGGACCGATAGCCCGAATCGATACGTTCGACCTCGCGCGCGATCAGCCCGTAGGAAACATAATTGAGCCCCGCGCCGCCATATTCGGGATCGATCGTCGCGCCGAGCAGGCCGAGCTGGCCCATCTCCGACATGATCTCGCGGTCGAAGCGCTCCTCGAGAAACGCCGACGTCACGCGCGGCAGCAACTCGCCCTCGGCATAGGAGCGCGCCGCGCCCTGGATCATCCTTTCCTCTTCGGTCAGCTGGTCGGCGAGCTGGAGCGGATCGAACGGGTCGAGCGCTTCGGTGCGCTGCGGATCGGCGAGGGCCATGGGTCGGGCTTTCTCTTGCGGCGTGCCCGCGGGCGCGCTCAGGGGGTCGTTTCGGCCGGATCGCGGGCCATCGCGACGGCGGCCCCGTCGCGCGGCTCCAATATCGCCGCGGTCTCGATCAGGTCAAGCGCGCGCCGCGCCTCGTGATAGCGGCGCGCATCGATCAGCCAGTCGCCCGCCTCCGCCGCGCCGGGCATCGCCTCGACCTCGGCGATCGCCTGATCGACCATGCCGCCCGCCAGATAGCGCCGCGCGCGTTCGAGCCGTTCGGTCGCGCGTGGCGACTGCGTGCCCGCCGGTCGCACGACGAACAATTCGCCGAGCTCGCGGCGCAGGCCGGTCCACAAGCTGCCCTTGTCGCCGCTGCGCCCGACGAGTTCGGGTGCGATCGTGTCGAGTTCGGCGCGCAGCTGCTCGAGCGTCACCGGCTCGCGCGAGGTTTCGATGATTGTCTTGACCGCATTGGGCTGGTCGTCGCCGAAGCGGAGACGGAGCTGCGCCTCGAGATAGCCCAGCGACAACCCGCGATCGAGCGCGCGCCGCACCGCGAAGGCGACGAGCAGCCCCTCGGCGCGCGAGGCGTTGCCCGACGCCGATTCGGCCTGCAGGTTGATGCGCGACAGCCTTTGTTCGAGTTCGGCGACCCGCGCCGCGAGCCCGCCAGCCCCGTCGACCACAGGCGCCGCAGCCACCTGCCCGCCGGCAGCCACCTCGGCCTGGCCGATCGCGGCGAGCGCACCGCCCACCGCCGGTTCGTCGCTGACGACGGTCGCCGGGGGCTGCTCGCTCGCCAGCCAGCGATTCATCGCCCAGCCGCCGCCGACCACGCCCAGGATCAGGAGAAGCATCGCACCGATGAACAGCGCGCGGAGCGAAAGTCTTTTCACCGGAGCCACGCCGTCCGAGGACGCCGGCCTGTCGATGCTTTCGATTGTCATGTGTCTCTTTCGAACGACCCTATTGGCGACCCTTGTGGCACAAACGGACCGCCTCTGCCAACATCGCGGCGTCATCGGGGCGCGGCGAAGCCGCCTTTTCGGCCCAGCCATCGCCCGCCGCATCGATGGCCGCGGCGCTGATCGCCAGCAAGGTCAAATGCTTACGCGATGCGCCGGCGAGGTCGGCGGCCCGCGCCGCGATCCGCGCCGAATGGGCAAGGACGACCGCCGGCGCCGCGACCGAATCGCGCCAAAGGGCGGTCGGCTCGACCGGATCGACGGCATAGACAGGCAGCGCCGTCACCGTCAGCCCGGTCGCGAACGCCGAACGGTCGCGCCCGCAAAGCCACAGGATCCGCCGCTTCCCCGATGACGCCATGCCGTCGAGCAGCGCCTGGGCATCGCGCGCGCCGACGGCCGCGACGCCGAACCCCGCATCGCGCGCGGCGGCAGCGGTCGCCTCGCCAACGGCATAAACCGGAAGCGCCGCGAGCGCGGCGAGCCCGGACCCGCCCAGCCGCGCCGCCTGCGCGCTCGTCAGCAGCAGCGCGTCATGATCGCGCGCATCGGGCGCCGCCCAGTCGAGCGCCCGCGCCGCAAACAGCGGCACCGACCGTGCATCGAGTCCCAGCGCCCGCGCCCGCGCCACCGTCGCGGCGCATCCCGGCTCGGGGCGCGTGACGAGCAGCGGCAGGCCGCTGCTCATACCGCGAACAGGCGCCGCACGCTGCCGGGCGCCTCGTCCAGCAGGCGCTGCGCCAGCGCCTCGGCATCGCCGCGACCGGTGACCAGCGCATGGCCCGCGACATGGTCGGCGCCATCGTCCGAGAAGATTTCGGCATCGAGGCGCAGCGCACCATCGCCCAGCCAGTGCGCGTAAGCCGCGACCGGCGAGCGGCAATCGCCGCCGAGCGCCGCAAGCAGCGCGCGTTCGGCCGCGACCGCGCGATGCGTCGGCGCATGGTCGATCGTCTTGAGCAGGGCGAAGGTCGCGGCGTCATCCGCACGGCACTCGATACCGATCGCGCCCTGCGAGGCGGCAGGCAGCAGCAGGTCGGTCGATTGCGCCTCGCCGATGTCGTGCATTCCCAGCCGGTCGAGCCCCGCCGCCGCGAGCAGGGTCGCATCGACCTCGCCGCCTTCGAGCTTTGCCAGCCGCGTCTGGACATTCCCGCGCAGCAGCGTTGTCGCCAGATCGGGGCGCAGCCGCCTGACCTGCGCCGCGCGGCGCGGGCTGCTCGTCCCCAGCCGCGCGCCGTGCGGCAAATCGGCGATCGTTGCCGCGGTGACGCCGCCGCGCACTACCAGCCGGTCGCGCGGATCGGCCCGTTCGAGCATCGCTCCCAAGGCAAAGCGCCCGTCGCGGATCGTCTCGACGTCCTTCAACGAATGAACCGCGATATCGATCGCACCCGCATCGAGCGCGACGTCGAGTTCGCGCGTCCACAGCGCCTTGCCGCCAACCTCGGCGAGCGCGCGATCCTGGATCCTGTCGCCGGTGGCGGTCATCGCCACGATTTCAAGCGCCTCGAGATCGAGCGCATGCGCTTTCGTCAGGGCCGCCGCGGCCATATTCGCCTGCGCCAGCGCCAGCGGCGAGGCGCGCGTGCCGATGCGCAGCGGACGGGCGGGGGTGGGAAGCGGGATCGAGGCCATGCGCGCCTGCTACGGCTTTGGGAAGGCAAAGGGAAGCGGGCCGATCGAGGGATGGGTCCGGAAAGGTTCACGCGAAGACGCGAAGCGAATGGCATTTGCCGCGAGGCGGCCATTCGATCTCGCCCCAGCGACAGAAATCTCCCTTTTCGAAAATTGGGCCTACGGCTCGGCCTTGCCCCTTCGCGTCTTTGTGTCTTCGCGTGAACCAAATCCTCCCCCGCTTGCCCCCGGCCCCTCTGCGCGAGTATGGGCGCGATTCATGCCCCTGATCCTCGGCCTCGAATCAAGCTGCGACGAAACCGCGGCGGCGCTCGTCGACAGCGAGCGGCGCGTGCTTGCGCACCGCGTCGCGGGGCAGGAGGCCGAGCATCGGCCCTATGGCGGCGTCGTCCCCGAAATCGCGGCGCGCGCGCATGTCGACCGGCTCGCGCCGCTCGTCGAGGGGGTCCTCGCCGACGCGGGCTTCACGCTCGCCGACGTCGACGCGATCGCCGCGACCGCCGGGCCGGGGCTGATCGGCGGGGTCATGGTCGGGCTCGTCACTGGCAAGGCGCTCGCGCACGCGGCGAACAAGCCGCTCGTCGCGGTCAACCATCTCGAAGGCCATGCGCTGAGCCCGCGACTCACCGACGCCGCGCTCGAATTCCCCTATCTGCTGCTGCTCGTATCGGGTGGCCATTGCCAGTTGCTGCTCGTCGAAGGCGTCGGCGCCTATCGCCGCCTCGCCACCACGATCGACGACGCCGCGGGCGAAGCCTTCGACAAGACCGCGAAGCTGCTCGGGCTCGGCTATCCCGGCGGCCCTGCCGTCGAACGCGCGGCCCAGCGCGGCGATCCGACGGCCGTGCCGCTGCCGCGCCCGCTCGTCGGCAGCGCCGAGCCCCATTTCTCCTTCGCCGGGCTCAAGAGCGCGGTCGCGCGCGCCGCCGCGTCGGGTGCGCATAGCGTCCCCAACCTCGCCGCCTCCTTCCAGCAGGCGGTCGTCGACTGCCTCGTCGATCGCAGCCGCATCGCGCTCGCGGCCTGCCCCGAAGCGACCGCCTTCGTCGTAGCGGGCGGCGTTGCGGCGAACGGCGTGATTCGCACCGCGCTCACCGAACTCGCAAGCCGCTTCGACAAGCCCTTCGTCGCGCCGCCGCTCTGGCTCTGCACCGACAATGGCGCGATGATCGCCTGGGCGGGCGCCGAGCGCTTCGCCGCGGGGCTCACCGATCCGCTAGATACCGCCGCGCGCCCGCGCTGGCCGCTCGATCCGGAGGCCGAAGCCGTGCGCGGCGCCGGAGTGAAAGCATGACGCGTGAAGGCATGACATCATATTCGAACTTCGGCGTCGTCGGCGGCGGCGCGTGGGGCACCGCGCTCGCACAGATGCTCGCCGCCGACGGCGCGCCGGTGCGCCTGTGGGCACGCGAGGCGGAGGTCGTCGCCGCGATCAACGCCGAGCATCGCAACCCGCTCTTCCTTCCGGGCGCCACGCTCGCGCCCTCGCTCGTCGCGACGGGCGAACTTGCCGGTCTCGCCGCCTGCGACGCGTTGCTCGTCGTCGTCCCCGTGCCCTTTCTGCGCGCGGTTCTGACCGATCTGCCCGCAGGCGATGCGCCGCTCATCTTCTGCAGCAAGGGTATGGAGGCGGAGAGCTTCGCCTTCCCGATCGACATCGCCGAACAGCTTTGCCCCGCAAGGCCGCTCGCCGTGCTTTCGGGCCCGACCTTCGCGCACGAGGTCGCCGCCGGCCTGCCAACCGCAATCACCCTCGCCGCCGCCGACACAGCGACCGCCGAGGCCATCGCCGGGTCGCTCGCGCGTCCGCATTTCCGGCCCTATGTGTCGACCGACCTGATCGGCGCGGAGATCGGCGGGGCGGTCAAGAATATCCTTGCGATCGCGTGCGGGATCGTCGACGGCGCCGGGCTGGGCCTCAACGCACGCGCGGCGCTGATCAGCCGCGGCTTCGCCGAAATGACGCGGTTCGGCCTGTCGCGCGGCGCGCAGGCGGAAACGCTCGCCGGGCTTGCCGGGCTTGGCGATCTCGTCCTCACCTGCACCTCGTCGAATTCGCGCAACTTCGCGCTCGGCCAGGGGCTTGGGCGCGGCGAGGAGGCCGCCCGGCTGATGGCCGACCGCCGCACGGTGGCCGAAGGAGCGTTCAGCGCGCCCGTCGTCGCGGCTGCCGCGCGCGCCGACGGCATCGACATGCCGATCACCGACGCCGTCGCGCGGCTCGTCGCGGGCGAGATTCGGGCGGGCGAAGCGATTCAGGCTCTGCTCAGCCGGCCGCTCCGACCAGAGGGCCGATGAGTCTTTTGCACCGATTGCCTGCCCCGCACCCCCGCGCTAGATTGCGCGGGGACATGCAGAAGGGGCGCCAGGCTTGAGCCAGACGGACAGCGCGACCGCGCGCACCCCCGATCCGTCCGCCACGGCGCCGCAGGCCGAGGCGGATACCGCCGCGCTCGCCAAGGGCGGCCGCACCAATTTCTTCGGCTTCGTGCTGCGCCTCGTCGCACGCCTGCCCTTCCTCTATTTCGCGGGCCGCTGGTACGGACCCGAAGCGGTCGGGCGCTTCGCCTTCGCCGTCCTCGTGATCGAACTCGTCGCGCAGCTTGCGACGCTCGGCCTCAAGCGCGGCCTCGCCGAGCAATTGAGCGCGCCGGGCGCCGACCAGCGCACCGTCGTCTGGGACGGGATGTTCGTCGCCTTCCTCGCCTCGGCGGCGGGTTCGGCGATCCTGCTCCTCTTCCCCAATCTGATGTTCCCCGCCGGAGCGATCGACGGCACCGATCGCTGGATGGCGCTGCTGGTCTTCGCGATCGCGGGGACCGATATCGCGCTTGCCGCCTGCGCCTATCGCTACGACGTCGGCGCGACGGTACGCGCGCGCGCGGTGGTCGAGCCCTGGGTGATCAGCATCGCGGCCGCCGGCTTCTGGTTCGTCTCGCCGCGCGACGGACTGATGCTCTCCTACGGCAGCGCGATGGTCGGCGCGTTCCTGACCGCGCTCGTGCCGATGATCCGCCACTATGGCGGGCCGCGCGGCTGGCAACCGCACCCCGCGCACCTCTTCAAAGTTGCGCGGCGCAACGCTCCGCTCGCCGCTGCCGATGCGATCGAATGGGGGACGCGCCGCCTCGACCTTTTCATCCTCGGCCAGTTCACTTCGCCGACGATCTACGGCATCTATTACATGGCGCAGCAGGTCGCCTCGCTGCCGCAGAAGCTCAAGACCAGCTTCGAGCCGATCCTGGGCCCCGTGATCACGCGCAACCTCGCCGAAAAGCGGCTTGCCGCCGTGGCGGCACAGGTCAGCCAGGTCGGCTTCTGGATCATCGCCGCGCAGGCGGGCATCGCGCTCGCGCTCGGCATCCCGGGCGAGGCCGTCATGGGCCTCGTCGGGCCGCAGTTCGTCGGCGGCGCGGGCGCGCTCGCCTTCCTCCTCGCTGCCGAGGTCGTCGCCGCCACCGCGGTCGTCAGCGAGGCCGCGCTCGTCTATGTCGCGCGCCACCGCAACCTGCTGATCAGCCTCGCGACGCTCGCGCTGCAGGCGGTGCTCAGCGTCGCGTTGATCCTCGTCGCGCGCTCGATGGGGCTCGACCCGATCTATTATGCCGCCGCGGTCGCGCTCGCGCTGATGCTGGCGCTCGGCTTCGCGTCGCTGGTCAAGGCGCGGCTGCTTGCGCACATCCTCGGCGCGCCGGTCAACAGCCTGCGCTGGGCGCTCGTCTGGGCGACCGCAGGCGCGACGGTGCTCGGCTGGGGCGCGACGAAGCTCCCCGAATGGGCCGAGCTGCTGATCGGCGTCCCTTTCATCCTCGGCATCTACGCCTGGCTGATCTGGACCCGCGGCTTCGGCCCCGCCGACCGCGCGCTGTTCCGCAAGCACCCCGAGCCCGCGGCGCCGGCCGCCTGAGCTAATCGACCGCCTTCTGCGCCGCGTCGCCGACGTCCTGCGCGGCGTCGCCGACCTTCTGCGCCGCCTCGGTGATCGCGCCCGTTTCGGTCCTGTCGTTCGCGAGGAACTGGAAAGCGAAAAAGGCCGCGATCACGATCGCGACGAGGACAATCAGGCCAACGCCGATCCCGCCGCCGCGGCGCGGTTCGCGGTCGATGACCGTGGTGGTGTGCGTCGTCCCGTCGGGATCGCGCGTCGTGTGGATTTCGTCGGCCATATCGAAGCCTCCTTTTTGCACTATGGCGCTAAGGACGCTTCGGCGAACGCAAAAGTTCCCGGGATCCTGACCCTAGCCGAGGCGCGCGGCGACCTTCGCCTTCAGGTCGGTCTGCGCGCGCGGGCCGACCTGCGCGATGATCTCGCGCGCGCACACCGCGCCCATCGTCAGACAATCCTTGATCGGCCGCCCTTCGGCGAGGCCCGAGAGGAATCCCGCCGCGAACAGGTCGCCCGCCCCCGTCGTGTCGACGACGGTCTCGATCGGCTCGGCGCCGACTTCGGTTCGTATCCCGTCGCGCAGCGCGATCGCGCCGTGCGCCCCGCGCGTGACGACGAGCAGCGGCACCTGCGGCGCAATCTTGGCGACCGCCGCCTCGAAATCCCCGGTTTCGGCGAGCGCGCAGATCTCGACCTCGTTCGCGAACAATATGTCGAACAGTCCCGCGCCGATCAGCTTGCGGAAATCGGCGCCGTGGCGGTCGATGATGAAGGCGTCGGACAGCGTGAAGGCGACCTTGCGCCCCGCCGCGCGCGACACGTCGATCGCGCGGCGCATCGCCGCGCGCGACAGTTCGGGATCCCACAGATAGCCTTCGAGATAGAGGATTTCGGCGTCGGCGATCCACGCCTCGTCGATCATCCGCTGCTCGAGCAGGTGGCTGGCCCCCAGGAAGGTGTTCATCGTCCGCTGCCCGTCGGGGGTCACGAGGATCAGGCAGCGCGCGGTCGGCGCGCCTTCCTTGAGCGCCGGCGTCTCGTAAGCGACGCCCAGGGCGCGCAAATCGTGCGTGAACACATGGCCGAGCTGGTCGTCGGCGACCTGCCCGATGAAGGCGCAGCGCTCGCCGAGCGCCGCCATGCCCGCGAGCGTGTTCGCGGCCGAGCCGCCCGAAACCTCGACCGCGGGCCCCATCGCCGCATAGAGACGTTCGGCCTCTTCGGCGTCGATCAGCCGCATCGATCCTTTGGTCAGGCCCTCGGCCTCGATCAGCGCATCGTCGGCGCGGGCAAGAACATCGACGATGGCGTTGCCGATGGCGACGACGTCGAAACGGGCGGTGGAGGCCATGAAAAATCCTGTGCTGGTCGGGGAAAACTGCCGCGCGCTTTAGGGGCGACAGCGCGTCTAGGCAAGCGCATCGCTTGACGAAGCGGCCCGCCGCGCCCCATTCCCCTATGATGACCCGCGCCGTCCACGCTTTCCTGCTCGCCCTCAGGGACTTGCCGAGCCCGCGCGTGATCCGCATCCTTGCCCAAAGCCTTGCGCTCACCCTGCTGATCTTCGCCGCCGCCGGTGCCGCGATCTTCTTCGGCGTGCGCCGGGGACTCGAACATTGGCGCTGGCTCGACGGCGCGGGGCTCGACATGGCGGGGGTGGTCGTCGCCCTGCTCCTCCTGCTCGGAAGCTGGCTGCTCTTCCGCGCCGTCGCGATCGTCGTCGTCGGGCTTTTCGCCGACGCGATCGTCGCCGATGTCGAGGGGCGCCACTATCCCGCCGCCGCAAGCCGCGCGGTCGATGTCGGCTGGCGACAGAATATCGCCCTCGCGCTCGCCTCGCTCGGACGGCTCATCGGCGGCAATCTCCTCGCGCTGCCGCTCTATATCCTGCTGCTCGTCACGGGCATCGGCACGCCCATTCTCGCGCTCGCTGTCAATGCACTGCTGCTCGGGCGGGATCTCGAGGCGATGGTGCGCGCGCGCCATCCCGACCGGCCGCGCTTCGACCGGCCGACACGCTGGTCGCTGGGCCTGCTGTCCGCCGCAAGCTTCGTGGTGCCCGTCGCCAATCTGTTGGCCCCGATCCTGAGCGCCGCTATGGCCGTCCATCTTTTGCACCTGAGCGACGGGGAACCGCGATGAAACTGATCCGGCTGCTGCCGACGATCTTGCTTGCAGCCGCGCTGGCGGGCTGCGGAACCACCGCCGTACCGCGCCCGGCGCGCCCGGTCGCCGCGCCGCCACCCGTCACCCCGCGCATCGTCCAGCACAACAGCCTCGTCGGCCAGCATGCCGGCGCGGCGCTGGCGCAATTCGGCAAGCCGCGCCTCGACATTGCCGAGGGTGCCGGCCGCAAGCTGCAGTTCGCGGGCGCCGCCTGCATCCTCGACATCTATTATTACGCCCCGAAACAGGGCGCCGAGCCGGTTGCGACCCATGTCGACGCCCGCACGCCCGAGGGGCGCGATGCCAATGTCGACAGCTGCGTGAGCGCGCTCAGGCGCTGACGTCAGGACGCCAGTTCGGCAAGCGCCCACGCCGCCGCATCGGCCACCATCGGCGATTCGTCCAGCGCCAGCGCTTCCAGCCGCGCCCGGAATCGCGCATCGCCGCTGTTTCCCGCCGCGATCGCGGCGTTGCGCACCATCCGGTTGCGCCCGATCCGCTTGATCGGCGAGCCCGCGAACACCTGCCGGAACCCCGCATCGTCGAGCGCAAGCAGGTCGGCGATCGCCGGCGCAACCAGCTCGCCGCGCGGCAGGAAGGCCTTGTGCCGCGCGGCGGTGTCGGCGAACTTGTTCCACGGACACACCGACAGGCAATCGTCGCAGCCATAGACGCGGTTGCCGATACCGCGCCGCAGCTCGACCGGGATCGGTCCGTCATGCTCGATCGTGAGGTAGGAGACGCAGCGCCGCGCATCGAGGCGATACGGCGCCGGAAAGGCATCGGTCGGGCACGCCTGCTGGCACGCGGCGCAGCTGCCGCAACGATCGCGCCCCGCAACCGAGGGTGCAAGGTCGAGCGTCGTGTAGATAGCGCCAAGGAACAGCCAGCTGCCATGCTCGCGGCTGACCAGATTGGTATGCTTGCCCTGCCAGCCGAGCCCGGCCGCCGCCGAGAGCGGCTTTTCCATCACCGGCGCGGTGTCGACGAACACCTTGACCTCTGCCGCCTTCACCTCGGCGACGAGCCAGCGCGCGACGGCTTTCAGCGCTTTCTTGACGACGTCATGATAGTCGGCGCCCTGCGCATAGACCGAAATGCGGCCGCGTGTCGGAACCTCGGCCAGCGCCAGCGGATCGACCTCGGGCGCATAGCTCATGCCGAGTGCGATCACCGACCGCACCTCGGGCCACAATCCTTGCGGCGACCCGCGCTGGCTGCTGCGGCTTTCCATCCAGATCATGTCGCCGTGGCATCCCTCGGCCAGCCAGCGATCGAGCCGCGCCGCGGTTTCGGGCGCAGCGTCGGCGCGCGCGATCCCGAAGGCGGCGAACCCCTGCGCGCGCGCGACCGCCTCCAGCCGCTGTTCGAGCGTTTCGGGGTGAGGCAAGGCTTCGGCAACCATTGGCGCTCTATACGGCATGGACTCTCCCGTGCCATAGTCGCGCGAAATCTTGTTCAGGGACCGACACTTGACCGAACTCGCCGTCGAGGCCGATGGCCTCACCAAATATTTCGACAGCTTCAAGGCGGTCGACCATGTGTCGCTTCGGGTTCCGGCGGGCAGCATCTATGGCGTGCTCGGACCCAATGGCGCGGGCAAGACGACCAGCCTGCGCATGACGCTCGGCATCATCGACCCCGACGAGGGCACGAGCCGGTTGCTGGGCGGCCACAAGCCGCAGGCGGTGCGCCACCGCATCGGCTATCTTCCCGAGGAACGTGGGCTTTATCCGGGCATGAAGGCGCGCGAGGCGATCGCCTTCATGGGCGGGCTGCGGGGGCTCGACTGGTCGGAGGGACGCCGCCGCGCCGCGAGCTTCATGACCGAACTCGGCCTCGACCGCGTGATCGACGAAAAGATCCGCAAGATGTCGAAGGGCATGGCGCAGATGGTCCAGCTGATCGGCTCGATCGTCCACGCCCCCGACCTGATCGTCCTCGACGAGCCCTTCTCGGGGCTCGACCCGGTCAACCAGGAACGGCTCGAAATGCTAGTCCGCCGCGAACGCGACCGCGGCGCGACGATCCTTTTCTCGACGCATGTCATGGCGCACGCCGAACGCCTCTGCGACCGGCTCGCGATCATCGCCCGCTCGCAGCGGCGCTTCGAGGGGACCGTCGACGAAGCGCGCGCGCTGCTGCCGATGCAGGTGCGCTATACGCCGCGCGACGACGCAGACGCCGCCGCGGCGCTGCTGCCCGCCGACGCGGCGCGCCGGGGCGACGCGTGGCATTTCGCGATCGAGGACGGCGACGTCGAGCCGCTGTTGGCGCGCATCACCGCAAGCGGCCACGGCGTCGCGGGCCTGTCGATCGCGCGCCCGGCGCTTCACGACGCCTTCGTCCATATCGTGCGGCAGGTCGACGCGGGTTTCGACGCCTCGCCCGAAAACGACGCGATCGAGGAGGCCGCGGCATGAACGCCTTCCTCAGGAATATGCGCGTCGTCGCGCGCCGCGATTTTCTCGCGATCGTCGCCACCCCGACCTTCCTGCTCTTCCTGCTCGCGCCGCTGTTCATGCTGGCCATGGGGCTTGCCGGCGGCACCGGCGCCGCGCAGCTCGCCGACAGCGCGCGCGGAGCGGGGCGGATCGTCGCGATCGCCGATTCGGCCGATATCGAAGCGCTGCGCGCCGCCGATGCGCGGCTGCGCGCCGCGATGCCGCGCGAACCCGCGGTTCTTGTGCTCCGCGTCGCGTCCCCGGCCGCCGATCCGGTCGCCATCGCGCGCGAAAAGGGCAGCGACACCTATGCGGTGATGAGCGGACCGCTCGCCGCGCCGCGCATCGTCGAGCGCGAACCGGGCAGCAGCCCGGGACGCTATCTCGTCCTCCTCGCCGCCGAGGTGCAACGCGCGCGCGCCGCCGGGCCGCTGCCGCCCGTGGCGCCGCGCTTCGAAAGCCTTTCGAACGGCGGCAACAGCATTGCGGCGCAGCAGACCCTGGCCTTTGGCGCGGTGTTCACCATCTTCCTGCTCACCTTGCTGCTCGCGGGGCAGACGGTGAGCTCGCTCGCCGAGGAAAAGGGCAACAAGGTCATCGAGATTCTCGCCGCCGCAGTGCCGCTCGAAAGCGTCTTCCTCGGCAAGCTGCTCGGGATGCTCGGCGTCGCGATACTCTTCATCGCCTTCTGGTTCGCGCTCGCGACGGGCGGCGGATTTCTCTACGCGCTTCAGGCCGACCCCGCCGCCATCGCGGCGGCCGGCTCGGCCGCGGGCGCCGCCAAGCCCGCGCTGATGGCCGCGCCCGCGACGGGCTGGCCCTTCTTCCTCGGCATCTCGCTCGCCTATTTCGTCATGGCCTTCCTGCTTTTGGGCGCGGCGTTTCTCGGCGTCGGCGCGCAGGCGGCGACGGTGCGCGAGATCCAGATGCTCAGCCTGCCGATCACCATCTTCCAGGTCGGCATGTTCAGCCTCTCGGCCGCGGCGGCGAGCGCCCCCGGCACCGGCCTCGCCGGCTTCGCGCAGATCTTCCCCTTCTCCTCGCCCTTCGCGATGGCGGCGCGCGCCGCTACCGACGATGCGGTCGGCGTCCACCTGCTCGCGCTCGGCTGGCAGGCGGTCTGGGTCGCGCTCACCGTCTATTTCTCGGTCCGCCTGTTCCGCGCCGGCGTGCTTAGCAGCGGCTGGAAGTTCTGGAAGAGGAAGCGGGCCTAGGCCGGTTTCGACCGTAAGCGGACATATCCTGTATCGTCACCCTGAACTTGTTTCAGGGTCCATGGTCTGCCGTTTCCTTCGGCGCGGCGCTTTTCGAGAGCTCAGACCATGGATGCTGAAACAGCGAGGCCATCGCCGTAGCCAGCATGGCCAGCTTGGGGCGACCGCTCCCCCCCCGGAAACCGCTCATCGCCCCATCATTGACAAAGCTGTAAATAGTGGCATTCTGCAACTCAATCGGCCGCGCAGACGACGGCCCAGAGAGGAGCGTCCCCCATGGCCACCCAGATCCGCCCCGCACCCGAAGCCGTCAACCCGCTCGATGTCAGCCGCGCCGAGCTGTGGCGCAACGATGTCTGGCAGGAACCGATGCGCCAGCTGCGCGCCGAGTCGCCGATCTATTATTGCGAGGATTCGAAGTTCGGGCCCTATTGGTCGGTGACGACCTACAAACCGATCCAGCATATCGAGGCGCTGCCCAAGATCTTCTCTTCCTCGTGGGAATATGGCGGGATCACCGTCGCCGGCGACGGCATCGATCATCTGCAGGAAGGCGACGTGCCGATGCCGATGTTCATCGCGATGGACCCGCCGCAGCACACCGCGCAGCGCCGCACCGTCGCCCCCGCCTTCGGTCCGTCGGAGATCGAGCGGATGCGCGCCGACACCCAGGCGCGCACCGCGGCGCTGATCGACACGCTGCCGGTCGGCAAGCCCTTCGACTGGGTCGAGAAAGTCTCGATCGAGCTCACCACCGACATGCTCGCGATCCTGTTCGACTTCCCGTGGGAGGACCGCCACAACCTCACCCGCTGGTCCGATGCGCTCGGCGACATCGAAAGCTTCAGCACCGTCGAGGAGCGCCACGCGCGGCTCGCGGTGGCGTTCGAGATGGGCGGCGCGTTCAAGCAATTGTGGGACCGCAAGGCGCAGAATCCCGGAACGCACGACCTCATCTCGATCATGCTCCAGTCCGATGCGATGAAGCATATGAGCGAGAATGAGTTCATGGGGAACCTGATCCTGCTCATCGTCGGCGGCAACGACACGACGCGCAATTCGATGTCGGCCTATGCCTACGGCCTCCACTGCTTCCCCGAGGAACGTGCGAAGCTCGAGGCGAATCACGATCCCGACCTGGCGGTCAACGCGATGCACGAGATCATCCGCTGGCAGACCCCGCTCGCGCATATGCGCCGCACCGCGACCGAGGATACCGAGCTGTTCGGCCACCGGATCAGGAAGCGCGACAAGCTCGCGCTCTGGTACGCCTCGGCGAACCGCGACGAGGATATTTTCCCCGACGGCGACCGGATCATCGTCGACCGCGAGAATGCGCGCCGCCACCTCGCCTTCGGCTATGGCATCCACCGCTGCGTCGGCGCCCGCGTCGCCGAGTTGCAGCTCACGACGCTGATCTCCGAAATGCAGAAGCGCCGCCTGCGCGTGAACGTCCTCGGCGAGCCCGAGCGGGTCAACGCCTGTTTCGTCCACGGCTATCGCCACATGCAGGTCGAGCTCGAGCAATATTGACAGCCGGGCGTAACCGGGCGCAGCCTCGCCGCGTATCCCGGTCATGAGGAAGCCCGATATGATCGAACGCCGCTATATCCTGTCCGGCCTCGCACTCGGCGGCGCGCTGATCGCCGCGCCGATGCTCTTTGCCAAGCCCGGCAGGCGCCCGCTCGCCGAACCCGGCTGGCGGCTGACCGACGCCGAATGGGCGAAGCGGCTGACCCCGATGCAGTTTCGCGTCCTGCGCGAGGCGGCGACCGAACGCCCCTTCACCAGCGCGCTCAACAAGGAGCATCGCCCCGGCACCTTCGTCTGCGCCGGCTGCGCGCTGCCGCTCTATTCGAGCCAGACCAAATATGACAGCGGCACCGGTTGGCCGAGCTTCTATGCCCCGCTGAAGGGCGCGATCGCGACCTCGACCGACTATGAGCTCGGCTATCCGCGCACCGAGGTGCATTGCCGCCGCTGCGGCGGCCATCTCGGCCACGTCTTCAACGACGGGCCGAAGCCGACCGGCAAGCGCTATTGCATGAACGGCGCGGCGCTCGGCTTCCGCCCCGCCTGACCGGTCAGGACGCCGGCTTCACCCGCCAGACCGCCAGGCTGCTGCCCGCGGGCATCGCGACGGGTTTGAGCCAGCCCGGCGCCTTCCCCGCATAAAGCTGCGCCGCCAGCCCCTGCTTCGCCTCGCGCCGGTAGCGCGTGAAATCATTCGCCCCGGCGCAATAGACGATCAGGCTCGCCTGCTGCTTGCGGACCAGCGCCTCGGCCTTCGCCGGATCGCCGGTGAAGACGCGCAGCGTGTCGGCCATCGCCTCCTTGTTGCGGTGATGCGGGGTCGCGACCATCGCATGGTGCGTCCAGAAGATCAGCGGCGCCCCCAGGTCGATCGGGGTGAGCAGCGTCGCCTGCGGCATATGGTTGAGCGCCGCGATCGTCGGCGGATCGATGCACGTCCGCTTCGCCATCGGCGCGTCGACCTCGCGCGGATCGGCCTTGAGCGCCGGGAAGACAAGCCCCGCGAGCCCGGCGACCGCGAGGCTGCCGAGCATCGGCAGCGTTAGCGCCGCGAGCGCCGACGCGATCACCCGCGGCAGCAGCGAGGCGATCTGCCGCGCGCGCAGCCAGCCGCGAATACCAAGCCACGCCGACCCCGGAATCGCGAACAGATGCGCGGTCCCGGCGCTGCGCAGGACGAGCAGCGACAGCGCCGACGCGCCGGCCAGCGCGACGATCACCGTCGTCCAGGCGCGGCGGTCCTCGGCGGTCTTGCCGGCGCGCCAGGCAAGCAGCGATCCGACAAGCCCGATGACCCACGGCACGACGACGAAAAAGACCGAATGCGGCGGCGAGGCCCAGACCGGCTGGCCTTCAAGGACGTTGCGATACCAGTAATGGACGACGATCGGGTCGAGCGTCGCAAAGGGTCCGGCGGCGCACAAGGGTTCGATCGCCACCAGCGTCGCCGCCGCCAGCGCCCCCGCCCCGCCGAGCGCCGCGAAACGTACCCAGCGCCGCGCCGGATCGACCGCCGCAATCGCCAGCACCGCAACGGCTGCGACGGCGAAGGCGCCGAGATAGGGCGCCGACAGCGAATCGCACCAGCGTCCGGCCAACCCCGTCGGCCCGCGCGTCAGAAACTGGAAGAATAGCGCCCCGCCCGCGAGGCCTGCCATATAGCCGGTCAGGCGCGCGCGATCGTCGGCGCGCGCGTGCAGCGCCCAGCGCAGCGCGCAAAGCCCCGCGAACAGCGCGACGACGGGCAGCCCCTCGATCGAGATCGCGAGCAGCGCCGCGCCGCACGCCCCGGCGATCAGCCCTGCCTGCCGGCTCGCCGGACGCAGCGCCTGCCACAGGATCAGCATCGCAAGGAAAATCTGCCAGCCATGATGGTCGACGCGCAGCGGGCGCAGCTGCACGACGATGAAGCCCGCGGTGACGAGATAGAGCGGCGCGACATAGGCGATGCGCCGGTCGGGCAAATTGCGGTAGCCGAGCGCGCAGGCGACGCTCAGCGCGGCGCCGAGCAGCGGCGGCCAGACCGTCATCACCACCTGCTCCGCCAGCGCCTGCCCGAGCAGCGGCTTCAGCAGCCATATCCCGAGCGCGATCGGCGCGTCGACGATCCGCGACCAGTGCATCAGCACCCCGCCGCCCGCCGGATTGACGCGATATTGGGTGAGATCCCACCAGCTTTGCCCCGCGAGCAGGTCGCGCACCTGCGCCATGCGCATCGCATCGTCGGTGTCGCTGAGTTCGAGGATCTGGATCGCGTGCCACTGCGCGATCACCGCGACGACGCTCATCGCGATCCACACGATCAGCGCGATGCGCAGCGGGGTGAACCAGGGCGAAAAGCCGCTCGAGCCCGGTTCGGGTACGGCGCCGGTACCGGCGGCGCCCTCGGCGAGCGGCGGCGCCGCGGCGGTCATGCTGCGGCGGCCCGGAAAACGATATGACGGCGGAGCAGATAGGTCGTCTGGAAGCTGACAAGGATCGCCGCAAGCTTCGCAAGCCGCGGGTCGAGCCCCATCGCGGTGCTGACCCCGACGATCGCGGTGGTGATCGCCAGCCCGACCAGCGCCGACCCGACAAACAGCAGTTTCTGCCGGTGGCGCTCATCGGTGCCGCGCTCGGCGGCACCGTCGGCGAAGACGAGGCGGCTCGAAATCAGCCAGTGCACGAGGATACCCGCGCAATAGCCGATCGCCGAAGCCGCCATCGGCGGCAGCCCGGCGTCGAGCAGCGACAGGAACAGCCCCGCGTCGCTGCCGAGCGCGAAGCCGCTCGCGAGCAGATAGTTCAGCCAGCGGATCTCGCCGCGGCGAACCGTCGCGATCAGGGTCCGGAAGGTCCGCATCATCGCCCTGACGCCCCGCGCGCTGCTCAGGCAGCCTTGCCGATGCGCGACGGAACCTCGCGAACCGACGCCAGCGCGGCCTGTTCGCCCTCGCTGCCGCTCTCGTGATATTCGGCGTCCTCGTTGACGCCCCAGATGTCATAGACGCGCGCGCCGGCGACGATGTTGCGCACCGACAGCATCGCGGTCATCATCGCATGATCCTGGTTGTTGTAACGGTGCATGCCGTTGCGGCCGACCATGTGGAGCGTCGGATAGCGCGCCTCCAGCTCGTCGCGCATCGCCGCGACATGCGCCGCATAATCGTCGTCATAGACCGGATAGGCCTTTTCCTGCCGGACCACGGCGCCGCCGACGACATCCTTCGGATCGCAGAGGCCGAGGATCGCCATTTCCTCGGTCGCGAGCCTGACCAGATCCGCGTCGCTCGACGACCACAGCCCGTCGCCCTCGAAGCAGAAATATTCGAGGCCGACGCACGCCAGGTCGGGATCGGGCACCATTTCGGGCGACCAGCTGCGGAAGTTCTGGACGCGGCCGACCTTCACCTTGCTGTCGTGGATATAGATCCAGTTGTCGGGGAACAGATCCTCCGACCGGATCTTGAGCGCTACGGTCAGGAAGTCGCGATATTTGAGCTTGGGGGCAGACGTCAGGGCACAGGCCGGCAGCGGATGGATACGCGCCGCCAGCTCGCGCATCGGCGCCGAGCTGATCACCTGCGCCGCGTCGATCACGACATCGCCGTCGGGGCCGGTCGCGGTCAGCCGCCAGCGGCCCGACACCTGATCCTGCGTCAACTGCTTGAAGCTGTGGCCCATCAGCACATGGTTGCCGCCCGCGCGCACCTTGGCCGCCGCCGCCTCCCACATCATGCCGGGCCCGAGGCGCGGATAGCGGAAGGTTTCGAGCAGGGTCTTGGTCGCCATGCCGTCATTCGGTTTCTTGTTGAGCCCGAGGCTACGCTTCAGCCCGTCGATCACCGCGCCGCCGAGCGAAAGCCCCTTGATCCGCTGCGCCGCCCAGTCCGCCGACATTTCGTCGCACGGCATCCCCCACACCTTCTCGGTATAGGTCTTGAAGAAGATCGAATAGAGCTTGTGGCCGAACTGGTTGACCGTCCAGTCCTCGAAGCTGCGCACCGTCTTGTTCGGCAGCAGTTTCGCCTTGGCATAGCTCGCCATGCACATGGCCGACCGGAAAATCCCGAGGTTCCACAGCGCCTCGAACGCGCGCAGCGGATAGCTGTAGAATTTGCCCTCGTAATAGATGCGGCTCATCCGCGGACGCTGGATGAAATCGTCGGGCAGAATCTCGTTCCACAGGTCGACGACTTCCTGCGCCTTCGAAAAGAAGCGGTGACCGCCGACGTCGAAGCGAAAGCCCTCATGCTCGACGGTGCGGCTGATGCCGCCGACATAAACGGGATCCTTTTCGATCACCGTCACCTTGTAACCCTCTTTGGTCAGCAGATAGGCGGCCGTCAGCCCCGCGGGCCCGGCGCCGATAATGGCGACATCGGCGCTCGTCGGGCGGTTGCTCGGCACTTGGGCGTCGGTCATCAAGAGTCCCCCACAGGCAAATACTTGCTGCGGTCCGCTCTGCGCCAAACATGGATAAGAACTGGTTAACGCGCGCACATTCGGGTGCCGCAGCCCGCCCGGTCACGCCCCCGCGTCGAAGAGTCGCCGCCGATCCGGCTGCGATGACTGGCAACGATCGGAGGTGGACATTGTGATCTCCGACGAAAGCCGGGGCCCAGAGCGGCAAAAGGAGACGCAAGCTCACTAACTCCGAGGGCCCCGGCTTTCGCCGGGGTGCATCAGAGCGAAGTCAGCTTCCCACCCCGGTGCTGCCTTCCGAGCGAAGATCCCGGCCGTAGCCGAAAACGACCGGAGGCTGCCGTTCCATATGTCGGAACCCCGGACTTGATCCGGGGTCAACGACTTCGGCGCGGCTATGGATTCCGGATCAAGTCCGGAATGACGAACGTCCACTCCCCACCCCCATCCCGTCATTTGTCGTCGATCGGAAGCAAATGACGGCTACCGACCGGAAGCGGGCGTTGGCCTCCCCTCCCGCAGGCGGGAGGGGTTGGGGGTGGGCCAGCAACCTTGCCGATGCCCACCCCGCTGCGGCTAGCGAGCAAGCTCGCAAGCCTCGCTGCCCCTCCCGCTTGCGGGAGGGGATATCCGCGTGCAAATCCAACGTCCGCTTCCCACCCCAAAGCCGCCCGTTCCCATCCGCTCCGGGCTTCACGGTACGCCGCTCGCGCCCGGCGGCCCGCGCGCTTGGTTCGCTTCTTCTTCCATGGCAACGGTTGCCGCAGCTTCGCGCCGCAAGGGCTTCAGTGCCTGCGTCCCCAGCCGAACGCGCGGGGTCGCCTTGCCCGGCGCAGCGCCGATGACAAACGCCGGATCGAGCCGCAGCGCACTCGCCGAGGCCTTCGCGATGCGAACCGTGTAACGCCCGTAAGCAACGCTTTCGAACAGGAAATATCCGTCGAATTCGGTCGCGGTCGTCGCGCGCACGCGCCCTTCGGCATCGACCAGCTCAAGCGTCAGCCCTTCGACCGGATTGCCGCCCTCGCGCACCAGCACGCCCTCGATCTCGCCCGCGGCGGTCATCGGCAGCGCGACGCGTGTCGCGACGCCGGGGCGCGGCGTGACGACGACGCCGGGGACGGCGGGCTGGACATAGGGGTCGGGCAAGCTCCCCGCGTCGATCCCGATCATCACCGGACGAAAGGGTTCGAGCCCGTCGACCATCGCGCGGCCCGCCTTGTCGGTCGACGCCGCGACAAAATGACCGCCCGCGGTCAGCGGCACCGCGCCGAGCGCGGCTTCGCCCGGCTGGCGAACGCCATCGCCATTATCGTCCATCCAGACGTCGGCGATCACCTGCCCGCGCCCGCCGAGCTTCTCGCTCGACAGACGCCATCCGCCACCGCCCCCATCGCCTCCGCCCGGACGCGGCCCGAAGCTGAAGGCGAGCGACAGCGACGCCGCGACCGATCCGTCGTTCGCGACCTCGCCGAAACCCGAAAGCTGCAACTGTTTGAAACGGCGCGAATAACCGGCACCAACTCGTACGCGGTCGAGCCCCTTGTCATAGCCGAGTTCGGCGCGCCATTCGGCGTCGCGCTTCCCTGTCCATTCGGCGATCGCGGTCATGCGCGTGTCGGCCTCCTGCCCGGACAGCGAGAAACGCGCCTCGCCGCGCAGGCGGACGCGCCCGATCCGGGCGTTGGCTAGCAAGGTCGCGCTCAGCTTGTCGGGCGGGTCGGGGCCGCCGGGCGCGCGCGTGCGGCTCCAGTCGAGCTGGCCGGTAAAGGTCAGCGCGCGGAAGCTCGCCGATGCGCGGCCCGACGCGGTGAGGCTCGAAACGCCCGACGCCCGGTCGACCTGGCCGAGTTCGAATTGCAGCGGCAGCACGGTGCGCCCCAGTTTCACCGCCTGTTCGACCGAGATCTGGTAGATGCCGGTGATATTGTTGGCGAGCCGGTCCGACACGAAGCCGCCCCAGCCGCGCATCGCGTCGGCGCGGATATTGGTGTCGCCGAAGGCGGCGAGCCAGCTCGCGCGCAGGGCGCTGCCGCCGTCGTCGGCGCGCGCGCCCGCAATTTCGAGCAGCGAGGGGCCGATCGCACGGCGCAGCGCGAGTTCGCCGTAGGTGCGGCGGACATTCTCGATCAGCAGGCTGTGCGCATAGGCGGCGATCGAGGTGCGCGTGTCGAGCCCGCGCTCGATCCCGATCGTGCCGCGCCACCCACGCCGGAACGCGCCGCCGCGGCGCCGGAATTCGATGAGGTCGGTGTCCTCCTCGGCGACCCCTGCCCAGTACCAGCTCTGCTGCGGCGGGATCGAATCGATGCCGACCTGCAACTGCCTGATCTCGCGCCGGACCTGCCCTTGCGGCCCGTACAGGACGATCTCGAAGCGGTTCGATCCATATTGCAGCGGCACATCGAGAAATTCGTAGCGGCCGCTGCCGTCGGGGGTGGTGAAGGCGAGCAGCTGCCCGTTGCGATAGAGTTCGGCGTCCCAGCCCGCGGGCAGATCGCCGCGAAAGCTCGTCTTGTCGAAACTGTCGGGGCGCTCGACGGGGCGGTTGGTGAGCACCGCACCGCGCCCCGGCGCATTTTGCGCGACGAGCCCCGTCGACAACAGGCTCACATCGCCGACGCCGTAATGCGTCGCCTTCAGCGGCCCGAGCAGCCGCCCCTCGGGATCGGTGCGATAGAGCCGCAGCCGCAGACTGTCGGGCTCGCCCTTCTCGTCCGACGACAGCCGCGCGTCGAAGCTGTGCTTCGCCAGCTCGCCGGCGGCAAAAATCTCGTAGCGCGCCTGGGTATAGGCGCTGCTTCCGCCGCGCTTGTCCGACACCACCCCCGCCGAGGCGACGACATCGACCGAAGGCGTCGCCCACATCTGGTAGGGGCGCGTCGCCTGCGGCAAGCTGGCAAGGTCGAACGTCGCCTGCGGCCGCAGCCCTGCCGCGCGGGCGCGCCGTTCGGCGGCGAGCTGGAAGGGCAGCTTGTCCTTCGTCTCGATCCGCAGCACCGCGTTCGACAGGTCGGCAGCGACCGGCACGCCCAGCCATTGCGACAATGCATCGAGATCGACGCACCAGCCTGCCGCGGTGTCGCGGATCGTCGTCGGCCCCAGCGCATGGCTCGCGCTTCCGACACGCACCTCGCCCGCCTCGCGGTCGATCGTCAGCGTGCGCCGCTCGTCGAACACCCACCCGGTTGCGCGGCGCAACTTCCGGTCGACGCGCACCGGCAGATCGAGCGCGAGCACCATGTCGGCCAGGTCGACGCAAATCCCTTGCGGCGTCTGATACCCGCGCACCCCGTCGCCCAGCCGGTATTGCCCCGACCGCAGGTCGAACAGCCAGCTATCGTCCTCGTTCGGGCTCCACCCGGCGGCAACCGGCTCCTTGTCGGCGGCATGCGCGCCGGAGGGGATGAGCCCCGCCAGCGCCAGCCCGGCGGCAAGCGCCGGCATCCATCGCAGGATCGCCTCGCGGATCATCGTCCGCCCCGCGGGCTCCGCCCGGCCCCCGCGCTATTTCACCACCCGATCGACCTGATCGATCGTCGCGCCGCCGACCTCGCGGTCCTCGCTGTAGCGGATGCGCACCGGGCCCTTCAGCGCCGCCGCAACCTCGGGCGGCACGCGCAGCGACACCGTCCGCGACCCGATCTCGGGATAGACCGCGATCCCGCGCGCGAGCAGCAGCGGCTCGCTCACCCCCGGCCGCGTCACCTCTATATCGCCATAGACCGAACGGTCGCCCGTGCGCGCCAGATCGAACTCGAACGCCGGCCCGTCGCGCGTGTCCGCGACGCGCGCATCGCCGATCTTCGCCGCGGCATCGAGGTCGCCAACGCGCACGATCACCGGAATGGTGATGCCGTAGATCGGCGTCAGCGCGATCGACACCCCGCCGCTGGCCGCCTTCGCCGTCTCGGGGGCCGACGCTGCCTCTGCCGCCGGATCGGGAACCGCGCGAAACAGCATGTGGGCGCGATATTCGCCCGGCGGCAATCCCTCGGGAAGCCGGGCGCCGACGCGGATCACCTGCGGCTGGTTCGGGAGCAGCCGGACGCGCCGCGGATTGAAGCTGATGATGTCGAGCGCCGCGCGTTCGGCGGCATTGACCTCGGTCTCGGCGATCTCGTCGAGCCCGCCGGCGGCGGTCATCCGCTTGATCTCGAGGCTGATGCGATAGGTCGCCGGCTCGCTGCCGATATTGTTGAGCACCACCTCGGTGCCGCGCGATCCGTCGAGGATCACGCGCGTCGGCGCGACGAGCAGATCGCCCGCGGCAAAAGCAGGCGACGCGGCCACGCCGAGCGCAGCCGCAGCGAACAGGCCGATGGCCCGGAACATAGGCAACATAGACACGATCCCCACAATCGTTCGGGCGACGGCCGTCACCCCTTTGGTTGGTCGCGTCCCTGTTGCGCCATCATGGTTGATATTTCGCTAACCATGGCAGGTGGTTGAGGACTCGGCACCGGCTCGCTCCCCCACCCGGCTTCCCGACCAGTCTATCCTGTGGGAGGCCGGGTGGGGGAGCGGGCCGGTGCCGCCGCCGCGAGGCGCATAAGAAAAGGCCGCCGGGGGCTGGTACCCCGGCGGCCGATCTCGGCCGGCGAGCCGAAGCCCGCCGTCCCCCCACCGTTCGGTTATCTTACTGATAGTTGGCAGTGACGGTGAACGTGCCCGTATAGCTGCCCGCCGCCTGGTTCGCCCCGACGCTCAGGGTGCCGCCGACCTGGAAGCTGCCGCCGCTCGCGCCGAGCGTCAGGCTGCTCGCCGACGAGGCGAGCGTCGCGGTCATGCTGTTCGCGCCCGAGGTCAGGTTCACCGAACCCGGCACGCTGATCGTCACATTGGCGCCGCTCGTGCCGCCGAGGTTGAAATTCGCCGCCGAGGTCGTGCCGAGGCAGGTCAGGCCGGTGCCGCAGCTGACGGCGCCCGCCGACGACACCGCGACGGTCGACGCGCCGGTGCCGCTGACGATCGTCCCGAAATCGAGGTCGCTGGTATTGGCGATCGTGAGCGGCGCAAGGATTCGCGCCTTCGCCGTCGCCGTGGTGGTTGCCGCCCCGGCCGCCGAAGCGTTGAAGGCGAGGGCAGCAATCGCGGCGCCGGTGAGGGCGCGCTTCATTCCAGTGGTGCGCATATGATTTGGTCCCTTGAACTATGACGTGCAGTCGAAAACTCGAATGGAAATCCCACCCCATTCGAGGGTCCGTCTAACGCGCCACCCGTTCAGGCTTTGCCCAACAACCATGGTTAACAGCGCATAGAGATTTGGCCCGCGTTGCAGGGTGCAAGCGAGCAAAAACAAGGCGCTAGGCCACAGATCGGCAAGTCGTGAGGACCGCCTGTGCGCTATTATCGGCCCGCGCCGGGACAAATTAAGGGGAGAGGCGACCAAGAACCGGACGAATCCGGGCCGGCCGCCCCGCACGCGAATCAGATCGATTCGCCGCTCAGCCGCTGGCAGATCATGTCGAGCTGGTCGAGCGAGGCGAACTTCAGCGTCAGCGCGCCCTTCCCCCCGCCCGCATATTGGATCGCAACGCCGATCCCCAGCAGCTCGGACAGATGGCGTTCGACCGCCATGATATCGGGGTCGCGCCCCGCCCCCGCCACGGGCTCGACCGCCGCCTTGCGCCCGCCGCCCTTGTCGGCGCGGATCAGCGCCTCGACCGCGCGCACCGACAGGCCTTCCTTGACGACCTTGCGCGCGATCGCCTCGGCATCGTCGGCGCCGATGAGCGCGCGCGCATGGCCCATCGACAGCGATCCGTCGCTGACCAGCGCCTGCACGCCCTGCGGCAGGTCGAGCAGGCGCATCAGGTTCGCGACATGGCTGCGCGACTTGCCGACCAGTCTCGCGAGCGCTTCCTGGCTGTGCCCGAAATCGTCGATCAGCCGGCGATAGGCGCCCGCCTCTTCGATCGCGTTCAGGTCCTGCCGCTGGATATTCTCGACCAGCGCGATCTCGTAGGTCGCGGCATCGTCGAGCTCGCGGACGAGCGCCGGGATCTGGTGCAACCCCGCGCGCTGCGCGGCGCGCCAGCGCCGCTCCCCCGCGACGAGCTGATATCCCTGGCCGTCGGGCGCCTGACGCACGATGATCGGCTGGAGCAGCCCGCGCGCGCCGATCGAATCGGCGAGTTCGACGATCGCCGCCTCGTCGAAATGGCGCCGCGGCTGGTTCGGCAGCGGACGGATCGAGCCGACCGACACATGCTGCACCGAATCGCCCGCCGCGACCGGCGCGGCCTTTGCGGCGCCGCCCGGGGTCGCCAGCACCGGCGCCTCGACCGCGGCATCGCCGAACAGCGCGTTCAGCCCGCGCCCCAGCCCAGAAGGGCGCTTGCGCGGCGGCGATGCGCCAGTTTCTTTTTCGTTTTCAGACATTTATGCCGCCTTGCGAACGTTGGGCAAGCGATCGATCAGCTCGCGGGCGAGCGCGATATAGGCCGCCGACCCCGCACAGCGATGGTCATAGATCAGCGCGGGCAGGCCGTGGCTCGGCGCTTCGGACAGGCGGACATTGCGCGGGATGACGGTCTGGAACACCACCGGGCCCAGCACCTCGCGCACGTCGTCGGAAACCTGGTCGGTCAACCGGTTGCGGCGGTCGAACATCGTCAGCGCAACGCCGAGGATCGACAATTTCTGGTTGAAGCGCCCGCGCACCCGCTCGACCGTCGTCAGCAACTGGCTGAGGCCTTCGAGCGCGAAAAATTCGCACTGCAACGGCACGATCAGCGATTCGGCGGCGATCAGCGCATTGAGCGTCAACATGCCGAGCGACGGCGGACAATCGATCAGGCAGATGTCCCACTGTCCCGCCTCGGCGCCGGTCAGCGCCTGTTCGAGCCGGTGGAGCCGGTCGGCGAATTCGATCAGCTCGATTTCGGCGCCCGACAGGTCGACCGTCGCCGGCACGATGTCAAGCCGCGGCACCGCGGTATGCACCGCGCATTCGGCCACCGTCGCCTCGGCGCGGAGCAGGTCATAGCTCGACAGCTCGCGCTGCGCCTGCGGGATTCCCAGCCCGGTCGACGCATTGCCCTGCGGATCGAGGTCGATGATCAGCGTGCGCCACCCGGTCGCCGCGAGTGCGGTCGCCAGATTGATCGCCGTCGTCGTCTTGCCGACCCCGCCCTTCTGGTTCGCCACAGCGATACGAATCATGCTTTTCCTCGCTTTTTCGGCACGATGCGCCCCTGGCCCACCAGGATGCGGCTGTCGGTGTCGGTGCGGCTATGTTCCACGTGAAACAGATTCTGCCATGTCTGGGGCAGCGACGCCAGTTCCTTTACCGCATTTCGTCCCTTTGGCAGCAGCCAACGCGTCGATTCGGTGGAAAAACGCGCGGATAAGTCGATCAGCCTGTCGAGCGGCGCGAACGCCCGCGCGCTGATCGTGCCCGCACGGCGCGTCTCGACGCGCTCGAGTGGCGCCTCGGCAATCTCGACATGCGCCAGACCAAGCTCCGCCACCACCGCACGCAGAAAATCGCACCGCCGCTTGCGCGATTCGACGAGCAGCATCGGCCGTTCGCTCAGGATCGCGACGACCAGCCCCGGCAATCCGGGCCCGCTGCCCAGGTCGATCCACAGTCCTTCGCCCCCCGCATCGAGCGCCAGCAGTTGCGCGCTGTCGGCGATATGCCGCACCCACAGGATCGGGATCGTCGACGCCGCGATCAGATTCTGCTGCTCATTTTCGGCGACAAGCATCGCGGCGAAGCGCTCGAGCCGCGCCCATTGCTCATCCGTCGGCGCAAACGCCCCCGCCAGCCAGTCGCGCGCGCCGCCTTCATCGTCCAGTATTTCGGCGTCCGCCACGTTGCTCTTTCACCATTTCCGCGAAGCGGGATTCATTCTTCTTCGTGCCTTTGTGCCTTTGCGCCTTTGCGCGCGATTTTGAAAGCCTCTCACACAGACACAAAGGGGCAGCTTTGCCACCGCGACATCTTCGTGCCTCCGTGGAAGAAAATAGTCCTCCCCCTCGACCCGTTCCATCGCAACGTCATCTAGCGACCGGAAGGTGGACGTGACCGCCCAACCTAATCCGTTCGCATCGAGCGAAGTCGAGATGTCCCTCGGGCTAGGCGCAAGGCCGCCGGGTGTCTCGACTTCGCTCGACACGAACGGAATTAGGGGACGGTCTGGAATCCTCCCCAATTCAGACATTCCCTCTTCGTCATCCCGGACTTGATCCGGGATCCATGGCCACCCTCGCCTTCTGCACCCCCTTGAGTTCACAAACGAAGTGCAACACCTCACACAGGTGATGCCATGTCGAGATACCGTCAGCTATCGCTTGAGGAGCGCTGTTCGATTGCCCGTCTTCATGAAGACGGGCAATCGATCCGG
>Ga0233425_10001301_pt1 | contig 57203 bp, 53 predicted proteins | sample Watercolumn_Towu_2_FD_181712 | JGI IMG/M metagenome (GOLD analysis project Ga0233425, IMG submission 181712) | Freshwater microbial communities from Lake Towuti, South Sulawesi, Indonesia - Watercolumn_Towuti2014_140_MG | ecosystem: Environmental > Aquatic > Freshwater > Lake | place... | reverse complement strand
CGTGCGCCCGTCGGGAGCCACGGCGACCGCGCCGACCCAGGGATTGGGGCGTGCGACGAGCCGTGCGGAGGCCGCGACGCCGATGGCCTCGGCCATGCGGGCCTCGTCGTTCGCGTGCGTCGAGGTGCCGCCGCGTCCCGTCGCGTCAGCCATGTCGCACCTCCCTCGCCGTGTCCGTGCCGCGGCGGCGGCCTGTCACGACTGCGTGCAGGGGTGCGAGGGGTCGGCGGCGCGCATGGCGCCGCCGCCTTCTTGCTTCCATCCGGACTGTGACCGTCGGCCTCGGAGTCTCACCGAGTCAGCCCCACGATTGCTCGTGGGGGTCGCGGGCTGTACCGCCGGGAGGGAATTTCACCCGACCCTGCAAGAAGTCGTCTTATGTGGTTGTGCGCCCCATGCTACGGCGTCGCGCGGCGAGCGCGATGCGGGTGCCGATGATGGCGAGACCGAGCAGCATCACGGCGAACGTCGCGTACTGCAGGGGCCCACCGCGGTCCCCCGCGTCGGTCGGCTCGCGTCCGCAGCCCGGCTTGGGCAGCAGACCGATGCACGTCGAGGGCTCGGCCTCGAGGTCGAGCGGCGGCGTCGGATCGTCACCCACGGGAGGATTCTGCCACCTGGCCTAGGTTGTCCGCCGTGCCGACGCGCGATCCCCACGTGGTGGTGGTCGACTTCGGCGCCCAGTACGCGCAACTCATCGCGCGGAGGGTGCGAGAGGCCCGCGTCTACTCGGAGATCGTGCCCTGCACCGTCACGGCCGAGGAGGTGCGCCGCCGGGCGCCCGCCGCGATCATCCTCTCGGGCGGTCCCGCGAGCGTGCACGTGCCCGGCGCGCCGTTGCTGGACCCCGCCGTGTACGACCTGGGCATCCCGATGCTCGGCATCTGTTACGGCGCACAACTCATCGCCCAGCAACTCGGCGGCGAGGTGGGCCGATCGGGTCGCGGCGAGTACGGGCGCACGCGCCTCACCTGCACCGCCGAGTCCTCGCTGCTGGGCGCCGAGGGCGCGCGCGTCGTGTGGATGAGCCACTTCGACGCGATCGTGCGCGCACCCGAGGGATTCACCGCCACGGCCCGCACGCCCGACGCCCCGATCGCCGCGATGGAACACGCGGCGCGGCGCATCTGGGCGACGCAGTACCACCCCGAGGTGGTGCACACCGAGGGCGGCATCGAGACGATCCACCGCTTCGTCACCGAACTGGCCGGCTGCAAGGCCGCGTGGACGGTGGAGGGCATCCTCGAGGAGCAGGTGCGGGCCGTGCGCGAGCGGGTGGGCACGGGGCGCGTGATCTGCGGCCTCTCGGGCGGCGTCGACTCGGCGGTCGCCGCCGCGCTCGTGCACCGCGCGATCGGGTCGCGCCTGACCTGCGTCTACGTGGACACCGGGCTGATGCGCCGCGGGGAGACCGAGCAGATCGTCGACACGTTCCATCGACACATGGGGATGGAACTCGTGACGGTGGACGCCGGCGCGAGGTTCCTCGAGCGGCTGCGCGGCGTGACCGACCCGGAGGCCAAGCGCAAGGCGATCGGCGAGCTCTTCGTGCGCATCTTCGAGGAGCACACGGGCGGGCTCGTGGACGCGAAGTGGCTGGTGCAGGGGACGCTGTACCCCGACGTGGTGGAGAGCGGCGGCACCGGGGCGACCGCGAGCGTGATCAAGAGCCACCACAACGTGGGCGGCCTGCCCGAGGACATGACGCTCCAGCTGCTGGAGCCGCTGCGGGACCTGTTCAAGGACGAGGTGCGCGCGCTCGGCACGCAGCTCGGGCTGCCCGACGAGATCGTCTGGCGCCAGCCCTTCCCGGGGCCGGGCCTCGCCGTGCGGATCGTGGGCGAGGTGACGCCCGAGCAGGTGGCGAGGGTGCGTCACGCGGACGCGATCGTGCGCGAGGAGGTGCGCGCAGCGGGCCTCGAACGCGAGCTCTGGCAAGCCTTCGCCATCGTGCTCGACGTGCGCTCGGTGGGCGTGATGGGCGACGAGCGCACCTGCGGTCACCCGGTCGTCGTGCGTGCGGTGACGAGCGAGGACGCGATGACCGCGGATTGGGCGCGGCTGGACGGCGACCTGCTGGAGCGGATCTCGTCGCGCGTCGTCAACGAGGTGCGCGGCGTGAATCGTGTCGTGTACGACGTCACATCCAAGCCACCGGGCACGATCGAGTGGGAGTGACGCAGCTCGCGCCGCTGCGCCCGATGCGCGGTGAGCAACAGTGACCCGGCTCGCGCCGCTGCGCGGAACGGCGGGTCCCCGGGGGCGCGTAGACTCATCGCAGATGTCCCCCCGGAGCGTCCCGAGGTTCCGCGGCACCCGCTCGATCGCGAGGGTGCTCGTGGCGTGCACCGCCGCGTCGACCGCGCTCGTGGTGGGTCCGCTGCGCGCGGGCGCCGAACCCCTGCCCTCCTCGCCCGAGGACGACAAGCGCCGCGAGGTGGCGGCGATCGCCGACGAGCTGGAGCGCCTCGAGGAGTCGATGCTCGCGCTCGCCGAGGACTACGCCGAAGCGGTCAACGACGGCCTCGAGTTGGACAAGGAGATCGCGGCCACGGAGGCCCGCATCACCGCCAAGCAAGCCGAGCTCATCGCGATGCAGTCGCAACTGCAAGGCGCGGCGCGCCGGACGTTCGTCGGCAGTTCCTCGGGCAACTCGCTGGCCGCGATCCTGTCGTCCACGGGGTCGCTCTCCGACCAGGTGCGCAAGGCGTACCTCACCTCGGTGGCGCTCAACGCGGGCGTGGGCGGCACGGACGAGCTCCAGGGGGTGATCGATGCGCTCGGCAAGGAACGGGACAACCTCGAGCGCCTGCGCACCAAGGCCGGTGGCATCGCCGACTACGCCCGCACGCGCCTGCTCGCCGCCGAGGCCAGCGCCGAGGTCTTCGCGAGCCGCCAGAGCTCGGCCCTCGCCGAATTGGGCGACCTGCTCACGACCGAGCAGGCGCGCAGGGCGAAGGCGGCCGCCGAGGCGGCCGCGGCACAGGCCGCCAAGTGGGCGAGCACCAAGTACACCAAGGTGCCCGCCCCGTCCCCCGCGGCGGCGACGGCCGTGAAGGCCGCGCTGTCGCAGTTGGGCGTGCGCTACCGCTTCGGCGCGCTGCAGCCGGGCGTGGCCTTCGACTGCTCCGGCCTCACCGCCTACGCGTGGGCCCGCGCGGGCATCGCGCTTCCACGCTCGTCGCGCTCGCAGTACTCGGCGCTCACGCGGGTGCCCACCGCCGCGGCGCAGCCCGGGGACCTCGTGTTCTCCAACTCGCCGATCAGCCACGTCGGCGTCTACCTCGGGGGTGGCCAGATGGTGCACGCCCCGCGCACGGGCGATGTGGTCAAGGTCTCGTACGTGAACTGGGCCAAGGTCATCGGGGTGGGTCGGCCGAAGTGACGGCCGACGCCGCGCTCGCGGGCTGGACCCGCGGGGAGTTCGCGGCCGAGGGCATCACGCACCCCACGTTGCGACGCGGCAGCGGGCCCGGGGTGATCGTGGTGCACGAAGTCCCGGGCATCACACCGACGGTCGTGCGCTTCGCCGAGGACGTGGTGGACGCGGGGTTCACCGTGGTGATGCCGTTGCTCGTGGGTGGGGTGGGACGACCGCCGAGCCCGCGCTACATCGCGTCTTCGTTTGCCAAGGTGTGCATCTCGCGCGAGTTCACCACGCTGGCGACGGGTCGCTCCTCGCCGGTCGTGGCGTGGCTCCGGGCGCTCGCGCGTGACGTGCACGCCTCGTGCGGCGGCCCGGGCGTGGGTGCCGTGGGCATGTGCTTCAGCGGAGGCTTCGCGCTCGGGATGATGCTGGACGACGCGACCGTCGCGCCGGTGCTCTCGCAGCCGTCGCTCCCGTTTGCGATCGGGCGTCGCCGCGGCGCCGACCTGGGCCTCGACGCCGACGAGGCGGCCCGCGTGGCACGCCGTGCCGCGGCCGGCTGCAGCGTGCTCGGGCTGCGCTTCGATCGCGACCGACTCGTGGGCGACCGCTTCGCGACGCTACGGCGCCTGCTGGGGGACGCCTTCGTGGGAGTCGAGTACCCGTCGGCGGCGGCGAGCGACCACGCGGTGCTGACCGAGCAACGACGCGACGACGCGGTGCGACGCGTCGTCGCATTCCTCCGCGAACGGTTGGGTGCGGCGGGACACTGATAGGTTCGCGCGCGTGCGGGTGCGGGTGGACGCGACCAGGTGCCAGGGGCACAACCGTTGCCACGCGCTCGCCCCCGAGCTCTTCGACGTGGACGAGATGGGCAATGCCCGCGAGCGCGGGGACGGCACGGTGCCCCCGGGGCTCGAAGACTCGGCACGCCTCGCTATCGCCAACTGTCCCGAGTACGCGGTCTGGATCGTCGAGGACGCGTCGTGACGGGGACCCGCGACTGGGCAACCGACTTCGACCACGCCGACCCGGCCTACAACGCCAACGCCCACGCCATCTGGGCCGACCTGCGCGGGCGGTGCCCCGTGGCGCACTCGTCGGCCTACGGCGGCACCTGGCTGCCGGTGCGCCACGACGACGTCCGCGCGATCGCCTACGACACCGATCACTTCTCGAGCGAGGGCGTGGTGGTGAGCACGACGAAGGCGGAGGGCACCGCGCCGTACGGCGGGGCGCCGCCGATCACCGCCGACCCGCCCGCCCACCACGACGCGCGGCGCATCCTGTTGCCGGCCTTCGCCCCCAAGGTCGTGGCGGCCCTCGAGCCCGGGGTGCGTGCGCTGTGCCGCGGCCTCCTCGACCGGATGGGCGATGCGTCCGTGGTGGACGGCGCCGTGGACTACGCCCAGCACATTCCACCCCACGTGATCGCGGGGATGCTCGGGTTTCCGCAGGCGGATGCCGAACGCTTCCGCGGCTTCGTGCACGACGTGCTGGAGGGCATCGACCGCACGCCCGAGGACCGGGAAGCCGCCTTCCTGCACCTCGACGCCTACCTGCGGGACCAGATCGACGAGCACCTGGCACGTCCGCGGGAGGACCTGACCTCGCAACTGCTCGCCACCGAGGTGGACGGCGTGCCGGTGTCGCGCCAGCAGGTGCACGGCACGATCCTCCTGCTGCTGATCGCCGGCATCGACACGACCTGGAGCGGCATCGGCTCGGCGTTGTGGCACCTCGCGGCGCACCCCGCCGACCTCGCGCGGCTCGTGGCCGAGCCGGCGCTCATCGACCGCGCGATCGAGGAGCTGTTGCGCGCCTATGCGCCCGTGACGATGGCGCGGATCGTGAAGCAGGAGGCGGTGGTGGGCGGGTGCACGATGAAGCCCCGCGACTGGGTGTTGCTGCCGTTTCCCGCGGCCAACCGTGACCCGGCCGCGTTCGAGCGCGCCGACGAGGTCATCCTGGACCGCGCGGAGAACCGCCACGCGGCGTTCGGTCTCGGCATCCACCGCTGCGTCGGGTCCAACCTCGCGCGCCTCGAGATGAAGGTCGCGGTGCAGGAGTTCGTCGCGAGGTTCCCCGAGTTCGTCCTCGCGGACCCCTCGGCGGTGACGTGGAGCGTCGGCCAGGTGCGTGGACCGCGCCGACTGCCGATCCGCATCGCACGGCGCGCCTAGCCTCGCCGCTCGTGGAACAGCCCGGCCCCGGGCGCGCCGTGGATCTCGGCGCGCTCAACCCCGACCAGCAGGAGGCCGTGCTGCACCGGGGCGGGCCGCTGCTCGTGGTCGCGGGGGCCGGCTCGGGCAAGACGCGCGTGCTGACCCATCGCATCGCGCACCTCATCGCCACGGGTACGCACCCGATGCGAATCCTCGCGATCACCTTCACCAACAAGGCCGCGGGTGAGATGCGCGAGCGCGTGGCGGCGCTCGTGGGCCCGGTGGCCGACCGCATGTGGGTCAGCACATTCCACTCGGCCTGCGTGCGCATGCTGCGCCGCGACGCGGAGCGGGTGGGGTACCCCGGCTCGTTCAGCATCTACGACCAGGCCGACGCGCTACGCCTCGTCGGCTACGTGATCCGCGACCAGCGCCTCGACCCCAAGCGCTTCCCGCCGCGCGGCGTGCAGGCGCGCATCAGCCTGTGGAAGAACGAACTCATCGACCCCCGCGAGGCGGCCGCCATGGACGGCGGAGCCGACGCTCACCACGCCGAGATCTACGCCGAGTACCAGTCCCGCCTGGTCAAGGCCGGGGCGATGGACTTCGACGACCTGCTCGTCAACGTGGTGCGGCTCTTCCGCGAGCACCCCGAGGCCCTGACGGCCTGGCAGGACCGCTTCGAGCACGTGTTGGTGGACGAGTACCAGGACACCAACGTGGCGCAGAACCGCATCGTGCTCCAGCTCGCCGCCCGGCACCAGCGCGTGTGCGTCGTCGGCGACACCGACCAGTCCGTGTACCGATTCCGCGGGGCCGACTACCGCAACATCCTCGAGTTCGAGCACGCATTCGGCGAGGTGACCGTCGTGGTGCTGGCCCAGAACTACCGGAGCACCCAGACGATCCTCGATGCGGCCAACGCGGTCATCACCAACAACGTGGAGCGCAAGCCCAAGGACCTGTGGACCGACGCGGGCGCGGGCGACAAGATCGTGCGGTACTTCGCCGACGACGAGTACGACGAGGCGCGCTGGATGGTCGGCACCATCCGGCGCATGCACGAGACCGACCGGCGGCCGTGGCGCGACGTGGCGGTCTTCTACCGCACCAACGCCCAGAGTCGCGTGCTGGAGGAGGTGCTCGTGGAGTCGGGCGTGCCCTACCGCCTCGTCGGGGGCACGCGCTTCTACGACCGGCGCGAGGTCAAGGATGCGCTCGCCTACCTTCGCTGCGCCGTGAACCCGCTCGACGAGGTGAGCATCAAGCGCGTGCTCAACGTGCCCAAGCGCGGCGTGGGCGACACCACGGTGGCGCGCCTGGACGCGTGGGCCGCGTCGCAGGGGGTCGCGTTCGCCGCCGCCCTGCGACGCGCCGACGAGGCGGGCGTCGGGGGAGCGGCGCAGCGCGGCATCTCCGGTTTCGTGCGTCTCGTGGACGACCTGGACCGCATGCGCGCCGACGGCCCGGGCACGGTGATCCGCCACGCCCTGCGCGCCTCGGGCTACCTCGCCGAGCTGGAGGCCGAGGACACCGTGGAGTCGGCCGGGCGCCTCGAGAACCTGGAGGAGCTCATCGGCGTCGCCTCCGAGTTCACCGACGTCGGGGAATTCCTCGAGCAGGTGTCGCTGGTGGCCGACACCGACGAGATCTCGGGGGACGACCATGTGACGCTCATGACGCTGCACGCCGCGAAGGGCCTCGAGTTCCCCGTGGTGTTCGTCGTGGGGATGGAGGAGGGCGTGTTTCCCTCCCACCGCTCGCTCGGGGAGCCCAGCGAGCTGGAGGAGGAGCGGCGGCTCGCGTACGTCGGGATCACGCGGGCCCGCGAGCTGTTGCTGCTCTCGCATTCCTGGAGCCGAAACCTCTACGGCACCACCCAGTACAACCCGCCGTCGCGGTTCCTCGACGAGATCCCACTTGCGCTGGTGCGACGCGAGGGCGCGGTGGACTCGGGTGCCGACGCGGGGCGCGCCACCCGTCCGCGCGCCGAGGTGCCGCGGTACCGACGCACCGACCAACTCGTGGCGATGGCGACGCACTCCGACACGGGTCTCAAGGTCGGCGACGACGTCGTGCACGCCAAGTTCGGCGAGGGCGTCATCACGCACATCCGCGGCACGGGCGAGCAGGCCGAGGCCACGGTGCACTTCGTGGGCCACGGCGACAAGCACCTGTCGCTCGTGTGGGCGGCCCTGCGCGCGCGCTGAGCCGGGTCCGGTCTCGGCGGCTCGACCGGCGGGGCCGAGGTGGCTCAGCCGCCCGAGAGGTCGATGAGCAGCGTGGTGCGGTTCTCCACGATCGGCCGTGCATCGCTCGGTCGACGCAGCGCCGAGACGTCCAGGGTGCGGCCCTCGCAGTCCACGAAGTCGCGCGAGGCCGGCACGTGGCGCACGAGGCACGCCGCGTCGCGGTCGTCGGGGTGCGCGAGGTAGAGCTGCCACCCGCGGGCCGGATCGGCGCCCGTGTGGTCGATCACGATCGACCGTGCACCCGACGCATCGCGCAGGTCGGGGTACAGGATCGGCCCGTCACGCTCCACGATCGCGGCGACGTCGTCGACGCGGCCGACCTCGAAGGTGCGCACGACCGTCGCCTCGCCCGAGGAGCGACGCTGCGTCACCCGGTCGGCGAGCAGCCAAGTGGTGCCGAAGAGCACCGCGAAGAACGCGACGCCGCCGACGACGGGTAGGACCGCACGAGTCAGCGGCGTCGTCGGCCTGCGTGCGCGCACGCTCACAAGTGTGCTGGACCCGTGGGCCCCGCGCGTAGCCTTGTGTCGCCGTGAAGCGCACGTATCGCGTCGTCGTCGCCAAGCCGGGCCTCGACGGCCACGACCGCGGCGCCAAGACGATCACGCGGGCCCTGCGGGACGCGGGTTTCGAGGTCATCTACACGGGCCTGCACCAGACCCCCGAGCAGATCGCGGAGACGACCCTGCAGGAGGACGCCGACGCCGTGGGGCTGAGCCTGCTGTCGGGGGCGCACCTCACGCTGTTTCCCCGGGTGATGGAGGAGCTCGTGCGGCGCGAGCGTGGCGGCGTGCTCGTGTTTGGCGGCGGCGTGATCCCCGATGCGGATGCCACCGTGCTGCGTCGTCAGGGAGTGGCCGAGATCTTCGGACCCGGTACCCCGTTGCGCGACATCGCCGCGTGGCTGGAGCGCGCGCTGGACGAGCGGGAGCCGGTCGGCGTCTGATGGACCTGCTCGAGTACCAGGGCAAGCAGTACTTCGCCCGCTTCGGGATCCCGGTGTCTGCGGGGGACGTCGCCACCACTCCCGAGGAGGCCGTGCGGGCCGCCGAGGCGGCCGGCTACCCCGTGGTGGTGAAGGCGCAGGTGCACGTGGGCGGCCGCGGCAAGGCCGGCGGCATCCGGATCGCGACCGACGCGGCCGAGGCGCGCACGCACGCGGGCGCCATCCTGGGCATGTCGATCAAGGGTCGCGTGGTGCGCCGCGTTTGGGTGGAGCGGGCCTCCGACATCGCCGAGGAGTACTACGCGTCGTTCACGCTGGATCGAGCCGCCAAGCAGCACCTGCTCATGCTGAGCGCGCGCGGCGGCGTGGACATCGAGGAGGTCGCGGCGACCGACCCCGGAGCGATCGCCCGCGTGCACGTGGATCCGCTGGAGGGCCTCGACACGGCCACGGCCCGCGCGGCCGCGGCGGCCGCCGGCATCCCCGAGCGGGCGCGCGACGGCGTCGCGGCGGTGCTGGTGGCGCTCTATGGCTGCTTCACGAAGGGCGACTGCGACCTCGCCGAGATCAACCCGCTGATCCTCACCACCTCCGGGTCGGTGCACGCACTGGACGCCAAGGTGAGCCTGGACGGGAACGCGGCATTCCGCCACCCCGAGTGGGAGGAGTGGCGCGGCACCGAGGAGCTGGATGCGCGCGAGCGCCTCGCGCGCGACAAGGGCCTGCAGTACATCGGCCTGTCGGGCTCGGTGGGCATCATCGCCAACGGCGCGGGTCTCGCGATGAGCACGCTGGACGTGGTGCAGCAGGCGGGCGGTGCGGCCGCCAACTTCCTCGACATCGGGGGCGGCGCGAACGCCGAGATGATGGCCGGGGCGCTGCAGGTGATCGACTCCGATCCCGCGGTGCGCAGCATCCTCGTCAACGTCTTCGGGGGCATCACGCGCGGCGACGAGGTGGCCCGCGGCATCGTCGAGGCGATGCGTCGCGTCACGCTACGCGCCCCGATCGTGATCCGCCTGGACGGCACCAACGCCGAGGAGGGACGGGCGATCCTCGCCTCCGCGGGTATCCCGGCCGACCGGCTCGTGTCCAAGCCCACCATGCTCGAGGCGGCGCGCGAGGCCGTGGCGATCGCCGCGCGGGGGGCCTGACGTGGCGATCTTCGTGGACGCCTCCACGCGCGTCGTCGTGCAGGGCCTCACCGGCGGCCAGGGGCGTTTCCACGGTCTGCGCAACCGCGCGTACGGCACCCGCGTCGTCGCGGGCGTGACCCCCGGCAAGGCGGGTCAGGACGTGGACGGGATCCCCGTGTACGACACCGTCGCCGATGCCGTGCGCACGACCGGGGCCGACGCGTCGTTCGTCGCCGTGCCGCCCAAGGCGGCGCCGTCCGCCATCCTCGAGGCGGCCGCCGCGGGGGTGCGCTTCGTCGTGTGCATCACCGAGGGGGTGCCCGCCCAGGACGAGGCCCGCGTCTACGCGAGCCTCCTACGGGACCATCCCGGCACGCGCCTGCTCGGCCCCAACTGCCCGGGGATCATCAGCCCCGGCAAGTGCAACATCGGTATCACGGCGGGTGAGATCGCGCTCCCGCCCGTGGCGGGGGCGCGCAACGTGGGCATCGTGTCGCGCTCCGGGACGCTCACCTACCAGGCGCTCTTCGAGCTGAAGTCGCGGGGCATCGGTGTGAGCACCTGCGTGGGCATCGGTGGAGATCCCGTGCCGGGCACCTCGTTCGTGGACTGCCTCGCGGAGTTCGAACGCGACCCGGAGACCGACGCGATCCTCATGATCGGCGAGATCGGGGGCTCCGCGGAAGAGGAAGCGGCCGAGTTCATCGCCGCCCGCGTGTCCAAGCCGATGAGCGCCTACGTCGTGGGTGTCACCGCCCCCGCCGGCAAGAAGATGGGGCACGCGGGAGCGATCGTGTCGGGCGGCAAGGGCACGGCCGCGGGCAAGATCGACGCACTGCGACGCGCGGGCGTGCAGGTGGGGGCCAATCCCACCGAGGCCGGCGCGTTCATGGCCCACATCGTGCGCGGATGAGCCGCCCGGGACCCCTGCGCCATCTGCCGGCCCTCGACGGGCTGCGGGCCCTCGCGGTGGTCGCGGTGATCGTCTACCACGCCAACTCGGCGTGGCTGCCCGGGGGGTTCCTCGGCGTGGAGACATTCTTCGTGATCTCGGGGTACCTCATCACGCTGCTCGTCATCGCGGAATCCGAGGAGACGGGTCGCGTGGACCTGCGTCGCTTCTGGCTGCGCCGCGCCCGTCGCCTCTTGCCGGCGCTGTGGCTCCTGCTCGTGGGCGTCACCACGTATGCCGCGGTCTTCGAGCGCGACGACCTCGGACGCCTGCGCGGCGACGTCGTGGCGGCGCTCCTGTACGGCTTCAACTGGTTCCAGATCTGGACGGGCACCAGTTACTTCACGGCCTTCGAGCTCGTGCCGCTGCGCCACCTGTGGTCGCTCGCGGTGGAGGAACAGTTCTACGTGCTGTGGCCGCTCGTGATGCTCGTCGCGCTCGCGCTCGGCCGTCGTCGCCTGCCCCTCGTGGGACTCGCATTTGCCGCGGGCGCCGCCGGCCTCGGCGCATGGACGGCCGCCCTGTACCGGCCGGGGCGCATCGGCACGCCCGAGGAGACCCCCGAGCAGTATCTGGACTTCTTCGGCAGACTCGTGTCGCGTGTGGACCTGCTGTTCCTCGGCTCGCCGACCCGCGCCGCAGGCCTGCTGCTCGGAGCCGCCCTTGCGACCTGGTGGCGACCGTGGCGGCTAGAGCGCGCCGCGGTGGCTCGACTCGGGCCGGGGGCCGACCTCGTCGCCGTGCTCGGGGTGGCCGCCCTCTCGGTGATGGCGGTGCGGTTCCACACGCTGGTGGAGGGTCTCGACGAGGGGACGGTCGGCTACGACCCGCTGTTTCGCGGGGGGTTCGCGATGATCGACCTCGCGAGCCTCGCCGTCGTCGCCGCGGCCGCGCACCCCGGTGCGCGCCTCACGCGCCTCGCGCTCGGCAACGCCGTCATGCGATGGATCGGCACCCGCTCGTACGGGCTGTATCTGTACCACTGGCCGGTCTACCAGATGTTCCGTCGCTTCGCCGGACGCGGCCTCACTCCCGCCGAGTTCGTGGTGCTCACGAGCGTCGCGTGTGTCATCGCCGAGGCGAGCTACCGCTGGGTCGAGATGCCGGTGCGCCAGGGGAGGTTTGGCGAGTGGTGGCGGCGGTTCCGCGCACCCCTGGCGGCGCCGGAGCGTGCGTCGCAGCAACGACACGTCGCGCTCGGTGCGCTCGTGGCGCTGCTGCCGACCTTCGGGATGGTGAGCCTCGCGACGGCCGAGGTGCGCGTGGACGAGATCACGCGCAACCTGATGGAGAACGAGGCCACCGTGGTGGACGTGCTGGCCGGCGGGGCACCCGCGGCGGGGGATGCGGCCGTCGTCCCGACGGCCACCACCGTCACGGGCCAGGTCGGGCCGCCCGTCACGAGCCTGGACGGCCAGGTGATCGACATGCTTGCAATCGGCGACTCGGTGATGCTGGGTGCCGCGAACGCGCTCACGCGTCGGGGCGTGACCGTGGACGCGATGAAGAGCCGTTCGTACCGACAGGCGCTGGAGATCGCCAACTACATGCGTTCCGTCAACAGGCTGGGCTCGGTCGTCATCATCCACCTGGGCACCAACAACACGGTGGACGTGACGACGCTGGACGAGATCATGGTGCCGCTGCGGGACGTACCGCTCGTGCTGTTCGTCACGGTGCACGTACCCAGCGAAGTCCGGCAGCGGCTCAACAACGAACGGATCAACGACCTGCCCAACCGTTACGAGAACGTGCGGGTGATGGACTGGTACTCCGTCGCCGTGGCCCACCCTGAGTACCTCTACTCGGACCGCGTCCACATCCGTCCGTCAGGTCAGCAGGTCTACGCGGAGCTCATCATGCAGGCCATCGGGCGCCCGTGAGCGCGCCCTAGGCTCGGCGACCGTGACGACGACCGACCGCCCGGTGCGCGTCGCGGTCACCGGAGCGGCGGGCCAGATCGGCTACGCGCTCCTGTTTCGCATCGCCTCCGGAGCGATGCTGGGGGCCGACGCGCGGGTCTCGCTGCGGCTCCTCGAGGTGACCCCCGCGCTCGGCGCGCTCGCCGGGGTGCGCATGGAGCTGGACGACTGCGCCTTCCCGCTGCTCGACGAGGTCGTCACGACCGACGACCCGCGGGTGGCCTTCGCCGACGCCGACGTCGCGCTGCTCGTCGGGGCGATGCCGCGCAAGGACGGCATGGAGCGCGGCGACCTGCTCGCGGCCAACGGGGGGATCTTCAAGCCCCAGGGCACGGCGCTCGGCGAGGTGGCGTCGCGCGACGTGAAGGTGCTCGTGGTGGGCAACCCCGCCAACACCAACGCGCTCATCACCATGCACCACGCCCGCGGCCTGGGGCCGTCCAACTTCACGGCCATGACGCGCCTCGACCACAACCGCGCCGTGTCGCAGCTGGCGGCCAAGGTGGGCCGCCCGGTGTCGAGCGTGGCGCGCATGACGATCTGGGGCAATCACTCGGCGCTGCAGTACCCCGACATCGCCCATTGCCTCGTGGACGGGCGGCCCGCACCCGAGGTGGTCGGCGACGACGCGTGGGTGCGCGAGACCTTCGTGCCGACGGTGGCGAAGCGCGGCGCCGCGGTCATCAAGGCGCGGGGTAGTTCTTCGGCCGCCTCGGCGGCCAACGCGGCGATCGACCACGTGCGCTCCTGGGTGCGGGGCACCCCGACGGGGGACTGGGTGTCGATGGCCGTGCCGTCCGACGGCTCGTACGGCGTCGCGGAGGGCCTCGTGTCGTCGTTCCCGTGCACCTGCGCGGGTGGTGCGTGGCGCATCGTGCCGGGTCTCTCGATCGGGGAGCACGCGCGGGAACGCATCGACGCCTCGGCGGCCGAGTTGGCCGACGAGCGTGCCACGGTGCGGGAACTCGGGCTGATCTAGGCGCGCGCCGCGCACCGGGCGTCGCGCGTCAGGCGAAGTCGGTGCGGGCGTTGACCGCCTCGAACGCGGCGTCCAAGGCGGCGAAGAGCGGTGCGGCGTCCACGAGCCGCGTGTGGTCCCCCGTGAAGCGAATGCGCCCCGAGATGAACGCCTCCTGCGCGCCGAGCGAGCCGGTGGCGACCGCCACCGCGGTGGCCCAGTCCTGCGTGAAGGTGGCGTCGGCGTCGGGCGCCGCGCCGGCGCGGACCGCCACGCCGCCGTCACGCGTCGTCAGGTGGTAGCGCACCTCGCCGTGCGGCGTGCCCGTGACGGTCTGCGAGAGGGTGATCGAGTGCGTCCGCGCGAGGCGAGCGACCTCGGGATCGGCGGCCGCGGCGGCGGCGAGGGCCGCGAGCCAGTCGGGGCCGAGGTAGCGCAGTTCAGGCCGCCGTCATCGACGGCGCACGACGCCGCGAGAACGCAATGGAGCCCACGAGCACCGCGAGCGAGACGCCGGCGATGGCGTAGCGGGCCGCGTCGTCGTCGCGCAGGTTGATCACGGCCGGCAGGATCAGCAGCGACACGAGGTTCATCACCTTGATGAGGGGGTTGAGCGCGGGTCCGGCCGTGTCCTTGAACGGGTCGCCGACGGTGTCGCCGATGACCGCGGCCTTGTGGGCGTCGGACCCCTTGCCGCCCTCGTGGCCGTCCTCGATGTACTTCTTGGAGTTGTCCCACGCGCCGCCGGCGTTGGACAGGTAGTTGGCCATCAGCTGGCCCGTGAGGATCACCGCGGCGAGGAACGCCCCCAGGGCGAAGTAGTTGATGCCGAAGCCGATGATCACCGGCGTGAGCACCGCGAGCAGGGCGGGGGTGGCGAGCTCGCGCAGCGACGCGGCCGTGCAGATGTCGATGACGGGGCCGTAGTCGGGCTTCTTGGTGCCCGCCATGATGCCCCCGTCCTTGAACTGGGCACGCACCTCCTGCACGACCACGCCCGCGGAGCGGCCCACGGCGCGGATCGCGAGGGCCGAGAACATGAAGGCCACGGAACCGCCCACGAGCAGACCGATGAAGGTCTTCACGTCGGCCACGTTGATCTGCGTGCGCAGGTCGGAGAAGATCGCGTCGCCCGAGATGCCCTCCTTGGCGAAGCCCAACTCGCCCGCGATGGTCTCGATGTACGAGGCGAAGAGCGCGACGGCGGCGATCACCGCGGAGCCGATGGCAAAGCCCTTGGTCACCGCCTTGGTCGTGTTGCCCACGGCGTCGAGGCTCACCATGATGCGGCGCGGCTCGCCCTCGAACTCCCCGGCCATCTCGGCGATACCCGCGGCGTTGTCGGCCACGGGGCCGAAGGTGTCCTCCGACACGATCACGCCGGTGGTGGCGAGCATGCCCATCCCGCAGAGCGCCACGAGGTACAGCGAGAGCTGCACGTTGCCCCCGCCCAGCCACAGGGTGCCGCCCAGCGACACGGCGATGCAGACGATCGCGTACACCGAGGACTCGAGACCCGCGGAGGTGCCCGAGAGCACCACGGTGGCGGGGCCGGTGCGTGCCGAGTCGGCGATCTCGCGCACGGGGCCGTGTTCGGTGCCGGTGAAGTACTCGGTGAGGCGGCTCAGCACCTGCGCGAGCACCAGTCCGATGAGCACGGCGGCGAACACGCGCCAGCCGATGCCCGAGATGGTGACGGTCTTGTCGCCGAAGCCGGCGCTGCCCTTGGCCGGGTTGCCGACGTAGGTCAGCGCGAGCGCGAGCGTGCCGACCACCGTGATGACCCCCGCGGTGAGGAACCCGCGGTTGATCGGTCGCAGGGCGTTGGCCTCCCCGTCGCGTGCCCGCACGGCGAAGACGCCCGCAATCGAGGCGACGACGCCGATGGCCCGCGCCGCGAGGGGGAACACGAGACCCAGCGCAGGGTTGAGCCCGATCGAGTTGAACGCGGCGACGCCGAGGATGATCGACGCCACGAGGGTCACCTCGTAGCTCTCGAAGAGGTCGGCGGCCATGCCGGCGCAGTCGCCCACGTTGTCGCCCACGTTGTCGGCGATCACGGCCGGGTTGCGCGGGTCGTCCTCGGGAATGCCCGCCTCGACCTTGCCCACGAGGTCGGCCCCCACGTCGGCGGCCTTGGTGAAGATGCCGCCCCCCACGCGCAGGAACAGCGCGAGCAGCGAGCCGCCGAAGCCGAAGCCCACGAGCATCGCCGAGGAGGTGTTCTGGAACAGCGCGATGATGATGGTCGCGCCGAGCAGACCGAGGCCGACCGTGAACATGCCCGCCACGCCGCCGGTGCGGAACGCCACCTCGAGTGCGGCTTGCATCGAGCCGCGGCGCGCCGCGGCCGCGGTGCGCACGTTGCCCCGCGTGGCGAGGGTCATGCCGATGTAGCCCGTGAGGCCCGAGGCGAGACAGCCGAGCAGGAACGCGAGGGTGCGGTAGGCGCCCGAGGCCACGAAGCCGAGCGCCTCGCTGCCGTCGGGGCGCTCGATCGCCACCGAGGTGAGGAACACGACGACCGCGACGGGCACGAGGATCAGTCCGATGGTGCGGAACTGCCGCGTGAGATACGCCCAGGCGCCCTCTTGGATCGCGCTCGCGATCTCGATCATGCGCGGCGTGCCCTGGTCCTGCGCCATCACCGACCGTACGAGGAAGAAGCCGACGGCGAGCGCGAGCAGGGACGCTGCGCCCGAGAGCGCGAGCACGAGCCACTCGCCACCCCGAAGCGTGAAGTCCTGCCAGCCACCCTCGGAAGCGAAGATCGTGAGCACCAAACATCCCCTCATGAAGGTCGTGAGTCGTGCGCGACCCCGGGGGTCACGCGGCCCCCGTGGGGCCCGTGAGAGTGTAGGAAATCGCGTACCCCGTGACGAAAACCTCGTGCCGCGCGCACGGGCGGGGCGCGGGGTCCGCACGAGCCCGTGCGAGGGTCGTCACTAGCGTGACGATCGATGAGCGTCGCCTCGCCGCCGCGTCCCGCGGGTGCAGCCACCCGCGCCGTGACGGGCACCGCACTCGCCGCTCGCCGGCGTCGGCCACTGCTCCTCGACCTTTACGCCACGGCGGTGGGGAAGAAGTATGCGATGGCGCTCTCGGGCATCGCGATGATGACCTTCGTGTTCGCCCACATGTTGGGCAACCTCAAGATGTACCTCGGCGCGGCCGAGCTCGACCACTACGCCGAGTTCCTCCGCATGCTCGCGTACCCCATCGTGCCGCGTGACGGCGTGCTGTGGATCACGCGCGCGGCCCTGCTCGGCGCCACCGCGCTGCACGTGCATGCCGCCTGGTCCCTCACCGTGCTCAACCGCCGGGCGCGACCCGTGCGCTACCAGGGTGCGCGCGACTACGAGGAGGCGTCCCTCGCCAGCCGCAGCATGCGCTGGACGGGCGTCGTGGTCCTCGCGTTCATCGTCTGGCACCTCGCGGACCTCACCTTCGGGGTCACCAACACGGTCGGGGCGTCGGGGGAGTTCGTCAAGGAGGACGTGTACGACAACGTGGTGCGCAGCCTCGGTCGGTGGCCCGTGGCGCTGTTCTACGTGGTTGCCAACCTGCTGCTGGGCCTGCACCTGCGCCACGGGGCGTGGAGCATCTTCCAGTCCCTCGGCTGGTCCAGTCCCCGCTTCAACGCCTGGCGGCGCGCGTTCGCCAACTCCTTCGCCGCGATCGTCGTGGTGGGCAACGTCTCGTTTCCCGTGGCCGTGACGCTCGGAATCGTGGGCTGACATGCGGCTGGACGCCAAGGTGCCGCAGGGCCCGCTCGCCGAGAAGTGGGAGGCGTACAAGGGCTCCGCCAAGCTCGTGAACCCGAACAACAAGCGGAAGTTCAAGGTGATCGTGGTCGGCACCGGTCTCGCCGGCGCATCGGCCGCCGCGACGCTGGCCGAGCTGGGCTACCAGGTCGACGCCTTCACGTTCCACGACACGCCGCGGCGCGCCCACTCGATCGCGGCGCAGGGAGGGATCAACGCGGCCAAGAACTACCGCGGGGACGGCGACAGCGTGCACCGGCTGTTCATGGACACGATCAAGGGCGGCGACTTCCGCAGCCGCGAGGCCAACGTGCACCGCCTCGCAGAGGTGTCGGTGCGCCTCATCGACCAGATGGTGGCCCAGGGCGTGCCCTTCGCCCGCGAGTACGGCGGCCTGCTCGAAAACCGCAGTTTCGGCGGTGCGCAGGTGAGCCGCACCTTCTATGCGCGCGGGCAGACGGGCCAGCAACTGCTGCTCGGGGCCTACCAGCAACTGGCGCGCCAGATCGGCCTCGGCGGGGTGCGCCTCTTCACCCGCACCGAGCTCGTGGACGTGGTGGTCGTGGACGGGCGCTGCGCCGGCATCGTGGTGCGCGACCTGCTCACGGGCGTCGTCTCCAGCCACGCCGCGCACGCCGTCGTGCTCGCCACGGGCGGCTACGGCAACGTGTTCTTCCTGTCCACCAACGCGATGAACTGCAACGTGACGGCCGCGTGGCGCGCCCACCGGCGCGGCGCGCTCTTCGCCAATCCCTGCTACACCCAGATCCACCCCACGTGCATCCCGCAGAGCGACGAGTCGCAGTCCAAGCTCACGCTCATGAGCGAGTCGCTGCGCAACGACGGCCGCATGTGGGTGCCGCGCGATCCCGACGACGCGCGGGCCCCGGGGGACATTCCCGAGGACGGGCGCGACTACTACCTCGAGCGGCTGTACCCGAGCTACGGCAACCTCGCACCCCGCGACATCTCCTCGCGCGCCGCGAAGCGGCTCGTGGACAAGGGCCACGGCGTGGGGCCGCTCAAGAACGGCGTCTACCTGGACTTCTCCGACGCGATCGGCCGCCTCGGGCGCGGCGTCGTGCGGGAGCGCTACGGCAACCTCTTCGACATGTACGAACGCATCGCGGGGGAGAACCCCTACGACGCGCCGATGCGCATCTACCCCGCCACGCACTACACGATGGGCGGACTGTGGGTCGATTACGAACTCGGCACCACGATCCCCGGCCTGTACGCCGCGGGTGAGGCCAACTTCTCCGATCACGGCGCCAACCGCCTCGGCGCGAGCGCGCTGATGCAGGGCCTCGCCGACGGCTACTTCGTGCTGCCCGCCACGATCTCCAACGGCCTCGCACCCCTGCTCAACCAGAAACTGCCCGACGTGGACCATCCCGCCTTCGCCGCGGCCGAGCGCGAGGCGCGGGAGCGGTTCGGGCGGTACCTGTCCACCAAGGGCACCCGTTCGCCCGACTGGTTCCACCGCGAGCTCGGCCGCATCATCTGGGACTACTGCGGCATGGAGCGCAGTCGCGAGGGTCTCGAGAAGGCGCTCGGCGAGTTGCCCGCGCTCTACGAGGAGTTCCGCCGCGACCTGCGCGTCACCGGCACGGGCGAGCACGTCAACCAGACGCTGGAAAAGGCGGGTCGCGTCGACGACTTCTTCCAGCTCGGGATGCTCATGTGTCGCGACGCGCTCGCCCGCGAGGAGAGCTGCGGCGCGCACTTCCGCGTGGAGCACCAGACCCCCGACGGGGAAGCGCAGCGCAATGACGCCGACTTCTGCAACGTCTCGGCCTGGGAGTGGAAGGGCGAGCCGATGGCGTCCGCGCTGCACGCCGAGGACCTGGCCTTCGAGTCGGTCGCGCTCGCGACGCGGAGCTACAAGTGAGCGACCTCGAGCACCTCACGCTGAGGATCTGGCGCCAGGCGGGCCCCGACGACGAGGGTCGCTTCGAGACGCACGTCGTGGACCAGGTCAGCGACGAGGCGTCGTTCCTCGAGATGCTGGACCAGCTCAACGAGCGCCTCATCTCGCAGGGCAAGGAGGCGGTCGTGTTCGACCACGACTGCCGCGAGGGCATCTGCGGCACCTGCTCGCTGATGATCAACGGCCGCGCCCACGGGCCCAAGCGGGCGACCACGACCTGCCAGTTGCACATGCGGTCATTTCGCAGCGGCGACACGATCGTCGTCGAACCGTGGCGCGCCGCCGCATTCCCCGTCGTGCGAGACCTGATGGTGGACCGCAGCGCGTTCGACCGCATCGTGGAGGCCGGCGGCTTCATCACGGCCCCCACCGGAGGGGCGCCCGACGCCAACCTCATCCCCGTGCCCAAGCCCGTCGCCGACGCCGCCATGGACGCCGCGGCGTGCATCGGCTGCGGCGCGTGCGTCGCCGCGTGCCCCAACGGCGCGGCCAACCTCTTCACGGGCGCCAAGATTTCGCACCTCAACGTGCTGCCGCAGGGCCAGGCCGAGCGCCACCGGCGTGCCGAGGCGATGGTGGAGACCATGGACGAGCACTTCGGCTCCTGCACCAACCACGGCGAGTGCTCGAGCTCCTGTCCGAAGGAGATCCCGCTGGACGTCATCGCGCTCATGCACCGCGACTACCGCGCGGCCAAGATCACCAACCGCAGGTCGCTCAGCCGCCGCTGACCGCGGTCGCGCCGGCGGGACGCACTTCATGACGGGACTGCTCGGGGACGTCGCGGGTTGGGTGCAGGACGTGATCGAACGCCTCGGCGCGCCAGGCGTGGCGGTGCTGGTGGTGCTGGAGAACGTCTTCCCACCGATCCCGTCGGAGATCGTGCTGCCCTTCGCGGGTTTCGTGGCGGCCCGCGGCGACGGGTCGGTGCTGGTGATGGTCGCGGCCGCGACGCTGGGCGCCGTGGTCGGCGCCCTCGTGCTCTATGCGATCGCCGCCGCCATCGGCGACGAGCGCCTGCACGCCTTCGTGGGCCGCTTCGGGCGCTGGTTCGGCGTGTCGCGGGACGACCTGGACCGCGCCGAGCGGTGGTTCGACCGCCACGCGGTCTCGGCCGTGCTGATCGGGCGGTGCGTGCCCATCGTGCGGTCCGTCGTGTCGATCCCGGCGGGCTTTCGCCGCATGCGCCTCGTCCCCTTCGTCGCGCTCACTGCCGTCGGCAGCAGCGCGTGGAACTTCGCGCTCGTCGGCGCCGGCGCCGCGCTCGGGGACCAGTGGGAGCGGGTCGAGCCCTGGGTCGGGGCGCTCCAGTGGCTCGTGGTGGCCGCGGCGGTGGTGCTCGTCGCGCGGCTCGCGCTTCGGCGGCTGCGCGCCCGCCGCACGCGGGTGGCAGGCTGACCCCCGCGAGCGGGGTGCGCGCTTCGTAGCATCGCCCGCGTGCAGGCGCGGGACGTCGTGGTGCTCGCGTCCACCGTGCGCGGCGGGCCGCTCGGGTCGCTGGACGAGTCGGTGCACCACGGCGTCGTCGTGGCGCTGGACGCCGACGGATCCGTCGCCTTCGCTGCCGGCAACCCCGAGGCGATCGTCTTTCCCCGTTCGTCGATGAAGCCGCTGCAGGCCACGGCGATGGTGCGCGAGGGCCTGCGCCTCGCCCCGCGCCTGCTCGCGCTCGTGTGCGCGAGCCACGACGGCCGGCCCGAGCACCTCGCGGCGGTGCGCGAGATCCTCGCGGGCGCCGGGCTCGGCGAGTCGTCCCTCGCCAACACGCCCGACCATCCGCTGGACGACGAGGAGGCGCGCCGCGCCGTGGCGGCCGGCGTGCCCCGCTCGTCGCTGCAGATGAACTGTTCGGGCAAGCACGCGGGCATGCTCGCCACCTGCGCGCTGCGGGGCTGGGCCACCGACGCGTCGTATCTGGACCCCGACCACGCGTTGCAGCGGGCCATCACGGGGATGCTGCCCGAGCTCACCGGGGCGGCCGCGGCGCACGTCGCCGTGGACGGCTGCGGCGCGCCCGCCCACGCGCTTCCACTCGTGGCGCTCGCGCGGGGCGTGCGAGCCGTCGCGACGGCGCGGGACGGCGCCCGACGCGAGGTGGCCGACGCGATGCGCGCGCACCCGGAGATGGTGGGTGGCCCGACGCGGGACGTGACGCTGCTCATGCGCGGCCTTCCCGGTGCGGTGGCGAAGGACGGGGCCGAGGGGGTGTTCGTCGCGGCCCTCGCGGACGGCCGCACGGTCGCGCTCAAGGTGGCCGACGGTGCCAACCGCGCGCGGCCGCCGCTCATGCGGGCCGCCTTCACGGCGCTCGGCGTGGACCTCTCGGGCGTGGACCCTCGCGCGTGGGCGTCACCCGTGATGGGCCATGGTCGACCCGTGGGTGAGGTGCGCGTCGTGGCGTCGCTCGGGGCCGCCTCGCGCTGAGCGCCGCGGACGCGTCGGGCCGCGGGGCCGTTCAGGAGCGCGGGGCGAAGAAGCGCCGCACGAGGGGCTCGAAGTGCGCGAGCGGCTCGCTGCGGTAGTCGGGGTCGAAGGACACCTGGTCGTAGGCGGCACAGAACTCCTCGGTGCGCGCGTAGTGCTCGTGGCCGGCGAAGCGATCCCGCGCGTTGCGGTCGGCCCCGATGTGGTGCCAGAAGTAGTAGCCCTGGAAGTACCCGTGGTGCGCGACCATCCAGTGGTTCGCGGGGGAGACGACGGGCTCGAGGATCGCGGCGGCGATCGCCTCGTGGTTGTACGGCGCGAGGTTGTCCCCGACGTCGTGGATGAGCGCGCACAATACGTACTCCTCGTCGCGGCCGTCCCGCTCGGCGCGCGTTGCCGTCTGGAGCGAGTGCTCGAGCCGGTCCACGGGATACCCGCCCCGGTCCCCGGCGAGCAGGCGCAGTTGCTCGAGCACGCGGTCGGCCACGCGTGACTGCGTGACCTGCAACTCGCGCATGATCACCGCCCACTCCTCGGCCGTCGACTCCTCGAACGACCGGAAACGGGCGACGGTCACTGGCTGATCTCCCAGCGCACCTCGACCACGACCTGCACCTCGCGCTGACCCAGGTCGATGACGGGGCTGGCCGTGACCGAGTCGCCCGCCCCGACGGAACCCTCCACGCGCACCGCGGGCATCGGTACGGGCGAGGAGACCTCGTTGACATAGACCACGTCCCCGAGCCGCACGTCGAGCAGCTCGGCGTAGCGCTCCGCCTTGGCGCGGGCCGCGGCGATCGCCGCCTCGCGCGCGGTGTCGGCACCCGCGGAGGTGTCGAGCACGGTCGGGGATGCCCCCGTGACCTGCAGGCCGTTGCCGCCGGCCGCCACGAGGGCCTCCAGCAGGTCCCCCGCGCGGAGGGCCTCGCGCACCGTGACGGTCAGGTACTGGCTGGCGCGGTAGCCCTTCAGCGTCTGGCCGGTCTGGCTGTAGTCGTACTCGGGCCCGACGCTCACGCTCTGGGTGCTGAGGTCCTCCTCGGCCACGTCGAAGTCCCCGAGCACGCCGCGGACCGCCTCGGTCGTGGTCGCGACGCCCTCGAGGGCCGTCTCGGAGTCCGCGGCGAGGGTGGTGGCGAGCAGGTCGAGGCGCACCAGGTCGGGCACGACCATCGCGGTGCCCGTGCCCTGCGCGGTGATGCCCGCCGCGACGGTCGGCTGGGTGACCTGCTCCGAGCGGATGGTGCAGCCGCCCGCGAGTGTCGCAGCCGCAACGAGCACGCCAGGCACGATCCCGCGAAACCGCATGATTGCGCAGGTTACCGCAGTCATTCGCCCCACCGGAGGGGGCCGAGCGTATAGTCGCGACCGCAGGCACACGCCTGCAGAGAAGGGGAATCTGCTCATGGGTTGGTGGACACAACTCGGTCAACTGATGCTCCTGGCGATCCTGCTGGGCGCGGTCATGACCGTCGTCGAATCGGTCCTGCGGACGATCGGGCTGCACTCGGTCATCATGCGGATCCCGATCATCGGCAGCAACTTCACGCTCATCATCTCGATCCTGATGATGTGGGTGCTCAACGACTCGTACAGCTTCAGCTGGCTCAGCGCCGGTGGACTCACCGACGGCTGGGCGATGTGGCTGCACATCGTCGCGAGCGGCGCGATCGTTTACGGGTTCGTACCCGTGAAGGACGCGGTCGTCTCGATGGTCAGCAAGGGCTTCCGAATGTAAGGAGCGGTTCGCCGCATCCTTCGAAGGAAGGGGCCGCCGGGCGACCGGCGGCCCCTTCGTCGTCATCCGGGCCTCGTGCCCGGCGATGCGGGCGTCGCGCCGCGCGATGCGGGCCTCGCGACCGCTTACGCCCCCGTGGGCCCGTCGGCGGCGTATCGCACGCCGATCGTGCGGCGCAGGTCGTCCATCGTGGCGAGGAACGCGAGCGACTCGGCCCACGGCATGATCGGGCTCTCGAGTTGGCCGGCGGCGATCGCCCGGTGTACCTCTGGCACCTGGTGGCGCAGCCCCTGGCCCGGCTCGGGGTGCCGGTGGGTGCGGGCCGACCCGTCGTTCGCCACCACGGTGAACGACTCGGGGTGGTGCATGAAGCGGGGGATCTCGATGCGGCCCCGCGTGCCGAGGATCCGGGCGGTGCAGGGCATCTCGGTGAGCGTGGCACTCGACAGCGTGGCGAGCCCCTCGCCCGGGTAGCGCAGGGTGGCGTGCACCGTGTGGTCCACGCCGAGCGGGGTGAGCTGCGCCTCGGCGGTGAGCGACTCGTGCGCGCCGAGCGCGAGGCGGGCCACGTTGAGGCAGTAGAGCCAGAGATCCAGGATGCTGCCGCCCCCGAGCGCCGGGTTGAAGAGCCGATGCTCGGGTCGGTAACGGGCGCGAAAGCCGAAGCTGGCCTCCACGACGCGGGGCTCGCCGATCGTGCCGGCCGCGAGCACGCCCACGAGGTCGCGGTAGGGGGGCAGAGAGCGGCTCCACAAGGCCTCCATGAGGAATCGCCGCGCCGACTGGGCGGCGGCGACCATCTCGGTGGCCTCGCGCGCGTTCAGCGCGAGGGGCTTCTCGCACAGCACGTGCTTGCCCGCGGCCAGGGCGGCGAGTGTGTCGCCGTGGTGACGCGAGTGCGGGGTGGCGACGTACACCACGTCCACCGCAGGGTCGGCGAACAGTTCCTCGTACGACCCGGGCCGCACGGCGGGTCGGCGCGCGCCGTCCGGTGCATGGGCCGGGTGCGCCGCGATGCGCCCCGCGAAGTCGCGGGCCGACTCGGGCGTGCGGCTTGCGACGGCCACGAGTTCGGCGTCGGGGGTCTCGAGGAGACCTTCGGCAAAGTCGCGGGCGATGCGCCCGGTGCCGGCGATTCCCCAGCGCACCACGGCGGCGACTCTACGCGCGCTGTCCAGCGTGGGTGTCGCCGTGCGCCATCCGCGCCCGGGTGTCGCCGCGCGTTCGACCCATCTCCGCGACGGGTAGGTTGGGGTCTGCATGGCGACATGGACGCTGCGCGGCGCGACGATCCGCAAGCTCTGGTACGTCATCCCGCGCGAGTCGCGAATCAAGTTGCCGATCCTGTACGTCATCACGCTCCTCTCGAGCGCCTTCGAGGTGATCGGGATCGGCCTGCTCATCCCGGTGATGACGACGATCTCCAAGGGCGGGGACGACGGGAGCGCGTCGATCCTGCAACCCGTGTTCGAATTCTTCGGCGTCGAATCCAAGGTCTCCATGATCCGGCTCGCGGTCGTCCTGCTCTTCGCTGCGTTCCTCGTCAAGAACGCGTTCCTCCTCTGGAGCCAGACGTACACGGCTCGGGTCGGTCAACAGATGACCCGAGCCGTCGGGACCCGGCTCTTTCGGTCATACATCCACCGGCCGTACACGTACCACCTGCAGCGCAACTCGGCCGAGTTGATCCAGGGCGTGCAGCAGGAGGCGCAGTTGGCGCTCGATGTCTCCTTGAGCTTCGTCAACCTCTCGCGGGAAGTCGTGGTGGGGCTCGGCCTCGCGATCCTCATGGTCCTCACCGAGTCGCTCGCCGCACTCACGACGTTCGTGTTGCTCTTCGGCGGCGTGCTGGCGTACTCACGCCTCACCAAACGCACGGCCCGCAGCCTGGGCCGGGCCCGGATGAAGGTCGCCCCCCAGGTGGTCCAGCACCTCCAGCAAGGCTTTGGCGGGGTGAAGGACATACATGTCCTTGGCCGCGCGTCGGACTTCGCCGACGGGTACGCGCGGCATCGCACCCGTCTGGACGCGATCGACATTCGCTCGGGTGTCCTCAAGCAGATCGGGCCGCGGTGGATCGAGACCCTCGCCCTCGGGGGCCTCATCGTCGTGGTCTGGACCGTGGTGGCGGGCGAACGGGACGCCGACCGCGTGCTGCCCCTGCTGGCCGTGTTCGCCGCCGCCACCTGGCGCTTCATCCCGACGACCAACACGATCATCAACATGTTCAACTCCCTGCGCCTCTCGGGCCCCGCGATCGACGCCGTGTACGAGGAACTGCGCCACATCGAGGCCGAGGAGCGCATCGTGCGTACCCGCACCGACTTCACGCGCGAGCTCGCGCTCCGCGGCGTCACCTACACCTACCCCAACGCCCCGCGCCCCAGCCTCGAGCACGTGGATATCGCCGTGCGCGCCGACGAGACCGTGGGCTTCATCGGCCCGTCTGGCGCGGGCAAGAGCACCCTCGTGGACGTCGTACTCGGCCTGCTCCCGCCCGACTCGGGCCAGGTGCTCGTGGACGGTCGCGACCTGCACGCCGAGCGCCTTGCCTGGCACGCCACCATTGGCTACGTGCCCCAGGCGATCTACCTCACCGACGACACCATCCGCCGCAACGTCGCGTTCGGCATCGCCGACAAGGCCGTCGTCGACGCCGCCGTCGAGCGGGCGCTGCGCTCGGCGCAACTCTGGGACTTCGTCGCATCGTTGCCGAAAGGGATCCACACGATCGTGGGCGAGCGCGGCATCCGTCTCTCGGGCGGCCAGCGACAGCGCGTCGGCATCGCCCGCGCCCTGTACCACGACCCGAAGGTGCTGATCCTCGACGAGGCCACGAGCAACCTCGACACCGAGACGGAGACCGAGGTGATGTCCGCGATCCGCGCCCTGCACGGCGCCAAGACGATCCTCATCGTCGCCCACCGCCTCACGACCGTCGCCCACTGCGACCGCGTGTACCGCCTCGAGCACGCCCGCGTGGTGGGCGAGGGCTCGCTCGAGGCCCTCGCGGCGTCGCGATGACGGCTCAGGGCGCGCCGCGCCTCGCGGGCGCGCAGGTCGCGAGCGGCGGCGTCGAGGTGACGCTGGCCGTCGGCGGTCGCCTGCACCGCGAACTGCTGGATGCCTTCTGGCTGCAGGACCACGGCGAGGACCCCGCCCGCCTCGACCGGTCCACGCTGCAGCGCAAGGTGGACACCTTCGCGATCGACCCGACGGTGCGCGCCGTCGCCGCCCGCGTCGAGGGCGACGACCTCGTCGTGGAGTGGAGCCATGGGGTGCCCGCCGGTCGGTGGTCCGCCGGACTGCTCGCCGGCGTGCTCGGGTTCGGGCCGGCTCCCGCGCCGCGCCGCACGTGGGCGGCCGGGTCGCTGCCCGAGCCGCTCCCGCGCCACGGCCACGACGAGGTCGTCGGCAGCGACGCGGGTCTCGCCGCCTGGCTGGACGACGTGGCGACGCTGGGGTTCGGCCTCGTGCGCGGCGTGCCGCCCACGGCTGAGGCCGCGGAGCGGCTGGCTCGCCGCGTGGCGTACCCGCGCGAGACGATCTTCGGCGGCATGTGGCGGCTCTCCTCGGAGATGACGGACCACAGCGACACCGCGTACTCCCAGACGTTCCTCGAGCCGCACACCGACGCGACCTACGTGCCCGACGCGCCCGGCCTGCAGATGTTCTGCTGCCTCGAGCGCGACGGCACGGGTGGCGAAAGCATCCTCGTGGACGGCCTCGCCGCCGCCGAGGAGCTGCGCGCCACCGACCCCGCAGCCTTCGCCACGCTCACGCGCGTGGTCGTGCCGGGCCGCTACGTGGAGCAGGGCGTGCACCTGCGCGCCGAGCGCCCCGCCATCCGCCTCGACGCCCGCGGCGAGGTGGTGCAGGTCTCGATCAACAACTACGACCGCGCCCCGTTCCGGCTTCCCGAGCCCGAGATGCGCGAGTTCTACCGCGCGTACGGCGCGCTGCACCGCAGGCTGAACGACCGCAGCCACTGGCTCCTCGTGCGCCTCGACGCGGGCGACGCGCTCATCTTCGACAACTGGCGCACGCTGCACGGCCGCATGGCCTACACGGGCCGACGCGTCTTCATGGGCTGCTACCACAACAGGGAGGACTTCGACTCGCGCCGTCGCGTGCTGTGCGCGTGAGCCGCATCGCCGACGCCCCCCATGCCGGCGAGTGGGTCACGCTCACCGAGACGGACGCGCCGCCCGCCGCCGACGCGAGCAGCACCCGCGTCGGCGACCATGAGGTGCTCGCGAGCCTCGTGCACCTGTCCGACTGCCACGTCTGCGACCCCGAGTCCCCCGCGCGCTGCGAGTACCTCGAGCGCTTCGGCATGCCGGGCTCGCCGTATCGCAACGTGCTCGGCACCATCGGCACCTACCGCCCGCACGAGATCTTCACGACGCAGTTGTTCGCCGCGATGATCGACGCGGTCAATGCGCGCCCGCGCAGCGGACGCACCGGGCGCGCCTGGGACGCCGCGGTGATCACGGGTGACCTCACCGACAACGCCCAGCACAACGAACTCGACTGGTACCTCACGCTGCTGCGCGGCGGCACGCTCACGCCGCATTCGGGCGACGCCGCGCGCAGTGAGTGGGTCGGCTCCCCGCACGCGGCCTGGAGCCCCTGGTACTGGCACCCGGAGGGGGGCGCGCGCGGCGACGAGTTCCGCGATCGCTACTCCTTCCCGAGCGTGCCCGGGCTGCTCGACGCCGCGCGCGCCACCTTCGACTGTGCCGGCCTGCGGATTCCCCACCACTGCGTGCACGGCAACCACGACGGGCTCCTGCAGGGCACGGTCGCAGCGGACCGCGACCTGGACGCCCTCGCCGTGGCGGGCGACCGCATCGTCGGGCTGGATCCCGCCGACACGCCGCTCGTCACGCTGGACGCCGTGCCGGGCACCGGCCCGGCGCGCTACGTGCACACCGCGCGCTCGCCGCGCGAGCCGATCACCCCGAGCGCGCGCCGCGCGCCGCTCGCGCGCGGCGACTTCGCCCGCGCCGTCGGCCGGGCGTGCAACCACTTCGCGGCCGACGTGGGCGACCACGTGCGGCTCCTCGCGATCGACACGGTCAATCCGCACGGCGGCTGGGAGGGCTCCCTGGATCGGCCGCAGATGGACTGGCTGCGCGCGCAACTGGACGCCGCGGGCGATCGCTGGATCGTCGTGGCGTCCCACCATCCCTCCTGGTGCCTCACCAACCGCTGGGGCGGACCCGCGGGCGAGCCCCGTGTCGGTACCGAGGAGCTGCTCGCCGTGCTGCTCGCGCACCCCCGCGTCGTGGCATGGATGGCCGGGCACGTGCACAGCCACGGCATCCTGCGCCACGCACGACCCGGGGGTCGCGAGTGGCTCTGGGAGATCACGGCCGCCGCGGTGGTGGACTGGCCGCAGCAAGGTCGCACGCTCGAGCTGCTGCGGGCGCCCGACGGCGAGATCCACCTCGCGACCGCGTCGTTCGACCACGCCGCCCCCGCGGCCTGGCGCCCGGGGCACCTCGACGGGCACCTCGCCATCGCGTCGGTGGCGCGCACCGTGGCGCGCAACCACCTGCGCATCCGCGCCCGCGGCGACCACGCCCCCGCGGGCGTCGACGTGCACGACGCGGTGCTCGCCACGGGCCGTCGGTAGCGTCGGCGCGTGGCCCCGCGCCTCGACGCAGCCCTCACCGAACTGGGGACGTTGCTCGGCCCCCGCCTGTCGCGCAACGCCACGGTGCTCGAGCACCACTCGCACGACGAGAGCCACCACCTGCCCCACGCGCCCGACGCCGTGGCGTTCGCCGAATCCACCGAGGAGGTGGCCGCGATCGTGCGCACCTGCCACCGTCACGGCGTGCCCGTGGTGCCCTGGGGCGTCGGCACCTCGCTCGAGGGCAACGCCACGCCGCTCCACGGCGGCGTCTCGCTGGACCTCTCGCACATGGACCGCGTGCTGCGCGTCGGCACGGAGGACCTGGACTGCACCGTCCAGCCGGGCATCCGCCGCTCCGTGCTCAACGCGGCGCTCGCCTCGCACGGCCTCTTCTTTCCGGTGGACCCCGGCGCCGACGCGACCCTCGGCGGCATGGCCTCCACGGGGGCGTCGGGTACGACGACGGTCAAGTACGGCGCGATGCGGGATCTCGTGCTCGGCCTCACGGTCGTCACCCCGACCGGCGAGGTCATCACCACGGCCCGCCGCGCCCGCAAGACCTCCGCGGGCTACGACCTCACGCACCTGTTCGTGGGGGCCGAGGGGACGCTCGGGGTCATCACCGAGCTGCACCTGCGCGTCTTTGGCATCCCCGAGGTGATCGCTGCCGCCACGATCGGCTTCCCCTCGGTGCGTGCCGCGGTGGACGGCGTGATCGAGACGATCCAGTTGGCGCTCGGCGTGGCCCGCATCGAGCTCGTCGACGCCGATGCGGTCGTGGCGGTCAACGCCCACTCGGGCGTGGACCTGCCCGTCGCCCACCTGCTGCTCCTCGAGTTCCACGGCTCCGCCGCGGCGGTCGCCCACGACGTGGCCGCCGTGCGCGAGGTGCTGGAGCGCCACGGCGGCACCGACTACCGCGAGACCACCGACGCGGGCGAGCGCGCTCGGCTCTGGCGGGCGCGCCACGAGGCGAGCACGGCGTGCCGCGCGATGCGCCCGGGCGCGGGTCGCTACGCCACGGACGTCTGCGTGCCCATCTCGCGGCTCGCGGACTGCATCGACGCCACCCGCGCCGACCTCGCCGACTCGGGCATCTACGGACCGATCCTCGGCCACGTCGGCGACGGCAACTTCCACGTCCTCATCGCGGTGGACCCGCACGACCCCGACGAGGTGCGCCGCGTGGACGAGTTCCACTCGCGGCTGGTGCGCCGCGCGCTCGCGATGGAGGGCACGTGCACGGGCGAGCACGGCATCGGCGTGGGCAAGATGCCGTACCTCGTGGAAGAACTCGGCGCGGGCGCCGTGGGCGTCATGTCGGCGATCAAGGCCGCGCTGGACCCGGCCGGGATCATGAACCCCGGCAAGGTCGTGCCCACCCGCGTCGGCTGAGGAGCCGGCCGCGCGAGCGTCGGCCCGCCACCCGTGCTACCCGCGCCAGCGGCGCGCGGCGCTCAGGCCTTCTGCGTCCCCACCTTCAGGTCGCGAAACGGCGACGTCGCGTCGATCCCCACGTCCTTGGGCAGCCCGAGCACGCGCTCCCCGACGATGTTGCGCATCACCTCGTCCGACCCGCCTGCGATGCGCATCCCGGGCGCGCCGAGCACGAGCTGGCTCCACGCGTAGGTGCCCCACTCGCCCGTGTCGGCCTGCAGCCGCGGCCCGAGCACGAGCGCGACGAACTCGTTCAGCCGTCGCTGGTTGTCCACGAGCGCCATCTTGGAGATCGACATCTCGGGTCCCGGCGTCTGACCGGCGCGGATCTTGTCCATCGCGCGCTGGTTGTTGTAGCCGGCCACCTTGCCGCGTATCCACACGTCGGCGAGCCGGTCGCGCACGAGCCGGTCGTCCGCCACGCCCAGGTGCCGCGCCATCGCCTGTGCGCGGACGTACATCCCCACGTCCCCACCGCCCATCGTGCCGATCGCGGCCCGCTCGTTCATGAGCGTCGTGAGCGCCACGGCCCAGCCGCCGTTCACGTCGCCGAGGCGCATGTCGTCGGCCACGCGCACCTCGTTGAAGAACACTTCGTTGAAACTCGCGCCGCCCGTCATCTGGCGCAGCGGGCGCACGTCCACGCCCGGCGCCCGCATGTCCACGATGAACGCCGTGATGCCCTTGTGCTTCGGCATCCCCGGATCGGTGCGGCACACGATCTCGCCGATGTCGCTGTAGTGCGCGCCCGAGGTCCACACCTTCTGGCCGCTGATGACCCACTCGTCGCCGTCCCGCTCGGCCTTCGTCTGGAGCGACGCGAGATCGCTGCCCGCCCCCGGCTCGGAGAACAACTGGCACGCCACGATCTCGGCCCGCCAGAGCGCCCGCAGGTAGCGTTCGCGCGCGGCGGGGGACGCGTGGGCCAGGATCGTGGGCGCCACCATCCCGAGCCCGATCTGGAACACGGACTGGTTCGCCACCTTGTACTGCGACTCGAGGCGGTGGTAGGCGCGCTCGTGCGCCGCGCTGAGCCCCGCCCCGCCGTACTCGGTCGGCCCCGAGATCCAGCCGAAGCCCGCGTCGTACTTCGTCGTGCGCCACGCCTTGGCGGCCCCCACGATCTCTTCCTCTGCGGCGCGCGAGCGCTCCTCGAACATCGACACGTTGTCGGAGCCCTCGCCCCAGCGAAACGCCGCCGCGGGCTCCTTGCGCTCGGCGTGCGCGTCGAGGAACGTCCGTGCCGCGGCGCCGAACGCCTCGAGATCGCTCGGCGGCGTCACGACCGGATCGTGCCCCGTGCGCCGCATCGCTCCACGGCCCGACCGTACCGCCGTTCGGCCTCGATGGCTAATCTCGGCGGCGTGGGTCAGCCCGTCGCGGTGAAGCGTCTCGCGTCGGCCGACGCCCGCGTGCGCCGCTTCGAGCTCAACCGCGCCCTCACGGGCCAGGGTCACGAGCGGTTCGCGAGCGTCTCGCAGGCGGTGGGCCCGCGTCCCGCCGCCGAGGTCGCGCGTCGACTCTTTGCCACGGGCGAGGCCGAGACGATCCACGTGTTCTCCAACGTCGTGACCGTGCGGCTCGCACCCGGGGCCTCGGGCGAGGCCCTCGCTCCCGTGCTCGAGCGCCTCTACGAGTACTGGAAGCCGGGCATGATCCCCACCGTCGTCACGGGCTGATCCCCGCTCGGTCGCGCGTCACCGCGGCCGCCCATCTACCTTCTCGGTTCGGTGAAATCCTCGCTCACGCTCCCGGAAGCTGCGCGCGCCCTGGGCGTGCACTACATGACGGCCTACCGCTACGTGCGACAGGGACACCTGCGCGCGTCGCAAGTGGACGGTCAATGGCGCGTCGCGCGCGCCGATCTCACCGCCTTCCGCGCCGCGTCGCGGCCCGCACGTCGCCCCGGCGCGCAGCGTGCCCGCACGGGTACGGGTCGCACCGTGCCGACGCGGCATCGCGGCGCCGACTGGGTTTCGCGCATGGAGGCGTGCCTGCTCGCGGGCGACGAGGCGGGCGCCCTCGGCGTGGTGGAGTCGGCCCTCGCGTCCGGCCACGACCTCTATGGCGCGTATCTCGAGGTGGTGAGCCCCGCGCTCGTGCGCATCGGTGAGCGTTGGGCGCAGGGTCGCCTCGACATCTTCGAGGAACACCGGGCCACGGGCATCGTGATGCGCCTCATCGGCCAGGTGGGTCCGCGCTTCGCGCGCCGCGGCCCGCGCCGCGGCGCCGTGCTGATCGGCGCCCCCGCGGGCGAGCACCACGGCCTGCCCATCGCGATGACCGCCGATCTCGTGCGCCACGAGGGCTGGCGCGTGTCCGACGTCGGGGCCGACGTGCCGGCCGAGGCGTTCGCCGCCGCGGCGCGTCGCACCGAGGACCTCGTCGCGGTGTGCGTGGGTGTCACGATGCGCTCGTCGCTGCCGGCCGCGCGGGACACCATCGCGGCGGTGCGCCGCGAGACGCCCGACGTGTCGTGCTTCGTCGGAGGTGCCGCCGTCGCGAGCGAGCACGACGCACTCGGGCTCGGTGCCCACCGCTGGGCGTCGTCGCCCCGCGACCTCGTCGCCGCCCTGGAGACCCTCGCCCGCTCCTAGCGCCCGGGGCGCCCCCGCCGGAGCGAACATATGTTCGCTACAGTGACGCACATGATCCCCGCGGCGACCGGCGCACCGGCCACGCTCCCGGCGTTCCCCGTGCCCGACGACCTGTGCGACGCCGTCGGCACCGACCACCTGCCGCGGGGTCGCACGCTGCACTGCACGGGGGATGCGTGCCTGTCGCTCGCGCTCGCGCTCGTCGCGCCCGCCACACGGCTCGGGGCCTGGCTCGCCGTCGTGGGCATCCCGTCGCTCGGCGCACAGGCCGCCGCCGAGCAGGGCGTGGCGCTGGAGCGCACGATCTTCGTGCATCCGCCGACCGGCGGCACCGAGTGGGCCGCCAGCCTCGCCGCCCTCGTCGAGGGCTTCGACGTCGCGCTCGTCGGCGCCGCCCCGTCGGTCTCGTCGACGCACGTGCGGCGTCTCCAGGCCCGCGTGCAGGCACGCCGCGCCCTGCTCGTGGTCGTGGACGTCGCGGCGGCCTGGCCCGGTGCGCGCCCCGTCGCCCCGTGGGTGGCGCCCGACCTCGTGCTGCGCGCCACCACCCGCGCATGGGAGGGCCTCGAGCAGGGCGGGGGTCACCTGCGCCGCCGCCAGGTCGCACTGCGCGTCGAGGGTCGCCGCGCCGGGCCGCCGCGGGAGCACCTCCTGTGGCGGCCGGCGTGACGCCTCCACCGCCTCGTGCACCGCGCCTCGTCGTCGTCGAGGCGCACGGCGTGCGCTGGGCGGACGCGCTCGCGACCCTGGGCGACCAGGTGCCGCTCCTCGAGCCCGCGGCCGAGGGTCGCTGCATCTTTGCCGCCCGCGGTCCCTCCCGCGTCATGGGCGGTGACGACGAGATGGCGCGGCGTCTCGTCGCCCTCGTCGCCGCGCACGCGATCCCCGGTGCGAGGGCCCGCGTGGGCGTCGGCGTGGCCGACTCCCGTTTCGCCGCCCTCGTCGCGGCGCACGAGGCCCTCACGGCGAGCATCCCCGTGGTGGTGGCGCCGGGCGACACCCCCGCGTGGCTCGCGCCGCGCACGGTGCGTCTGCTCGCCCGCTGCGCCGAGGTGGAACCCGAGGTGGTGGGCCTGCTCGAGCGGCTCGGCCTCGCGCGCCTCGGCGACCTCGCGGCGCTGGAGGAGTCGCTCGTGGCGGGGCGCTTCGGTGCGCTCGGTCTCGAGATGCACCGGCTCGCGCGCGGCGACGACCGGCATCCCGTGCTCGTCGTCGCGCCGCCACCGGTCGCGTCGTGTCGCGAGGTCTTCGACGGTGCGATCCCCGACGCCGCCACCGTGGTGGCTGCCGCGGCGCGGCTCGCCGGGCCCTTCCTCGCGCACTTCGCAGCCCGGGGCGCCCTCGTCACCCACGTCGCGGTGCGCTGCGAGCACGAGTCCCCCTCGGGCTTCGGTGCCTTCGAGCGCCTCTGGTACCTGCCCGAGGGATGCACGGCCGCGACGCTCGTGGAGCGCGTGGGGTGGATGCTGCGCGACCGACGCGGCGGCGCGGTGACGGCACTCGAGGTGCGCGCCGAGGGCGCGCGGGCCGCCACGGGCCGTCAGCTCGGGCTCTGGGGTGGCCGCAGTCCCGGCGACGACGCGGCGCTGCGCGCGATCGATCGCCTGCACGCCACCCTCGGCGAGGCGGCGCTGCGGGTGGCGGCCCCCTCGGGAGGCCGCGACCCGGCGGAGGCCTACGCGTTCGTCCCGTTGGCCGCGCGCGGCGAGGACGCGGCCGCGCCGTCGCCGTGGCGCGGCGCCATCCCGCGCCCCTCGCCCGCCTTGCTCGCCGCGCCGGGCGCCCCGATCGAGGTGTGCGACGCCGCGGGTGCGCGCGTGCGGGTGAGCGCGCGCCACGAGCCGAGCGGCGAGCCGGCCCGGGTGCGCCTCGGGGCCCGCGACTTCGCCGTCGTCGGGTGGGCCGGCCCCTGGCCCGTGGAGGAGCGCTGGTGGGATCCCTCGCGGCGCCGTCGCCGTGCGCGCATGCAGGTGGTGGTACGCGACGACACGGGCGCACACGTCGCGATGCTCGTGGCGCTCGAGGACGGCGCGTGGCGGGTGGCGGCGCTCTACGCCTGACGACCGGTCGCGGCGTTCGGTACGGTGCCCGCCGTGACGGCCCCCGACGACGCGAGTGTCGCCTTCGTGCGAGACCTGCTGTGCGACCTGGCCGCTCGCGAGCCCTGCGACGACCGCGAGCGCGAGTCCATCGTGCGCTTCGCGGCGCTCGCGCCGCGCCTTGCGCGGCCCTTCGACGAGCTCGCCGACCCGGTGCACGTGACGGCCTCGGCGATCGTCGTCGGCCCGAGGGGCGTGGTGCTGCACCTCCACAAGCGGCTCGGGACGTGGCTGCAGCCCGGCGGCCACGTCGACGCGGGCGAGACGCCGCCCGAGGCGGCGCTGCGCGAGGCGCGGGAGGAGACGGGCCTCGTGGTGCGCCACCCGCCGGACGGGCCCGCGCTCATCCACGTGGACGTGCACCCGGGTCCGCGCGGCCACACGCACCTGGACGTGCGCTACCTGGTCGCCGCCGAGCGCGGGGCGTTCGCACCCGCGGCGGGGGAGTCGACGCAGGTGCGCTGGTTCGACTGGGACGAGGCCCTCGTCGTGGCCGACGAGGGCGTGCGGGGCGGCCTGCGCGTGGCGAACATACGTTCGCTATCGTGGCGCCGTGCCGGGGACTGACGCCCGCCCGCCCTCTCCCGCGCGCCACGCCCCGAGCGCGCCCATTCGCCCGTACGCCGAGCTCCACGCTCGTTCCAACTTCTCGTTCCTCGAGGGCGCGTCACATCCCGAGGAGCTCGTGGACCGCGCGGCCGAGCTCGGCCTCGCGGCGCTCGCACTCACCGACCGCAACGGCCTGTACGGCATCGTGCGCTTCGCGCGCGCCGCCCGCGGGCTGGCGCTGCGCACCGCGTTCGGCGCCGAGCTGGAGTGCGGCGAGGTTCGCGACGGTGCCCGCGACCGGCTCGTCCTGCTCGCCGACGGCCCCGAGGGCTACGTGCGGCTCTCCCGCGCGATCACCGAGGGCCAACTCGCGGGGGCCAAGGACGCGCCGCGCTTCGATCTCGGCGCCCTCGCCGCCCACGGCGCGGGCGCGTGGTGGGTGCTCACCGCGGCCGAGCGCGGGGGTGCGGCCCGGGCGCTCGCCGCGCACGGCCCCGCGGCGGCCGAGCGGCAGGTGCGCCTGCTCGTCGACGCCTTCGGGCGCGACCGCGTGCTCGTGGAACTGTGGCACCACGGCGACCCGATCGACACGGTGCGCAACGATGCCCTCGTGCACGTCGCCGGCCGCGTGGGCGTGGGATGCGTGGCGACCAACGACGTGGCCTACGCCCGGCCCCCCGACCACCGGCTCGCCACCGCGTTTGCCGCGGTGCGCGCCGGGCGCACGCTCGACGAGATGGACCCGCGCCTGCCACCGGCGGGCACGGCCTGCCTGCGCAGCGGCGCCGAGCAGCACCGCCGTTTCGGGCGCTACCCGGGCACCGTCGAGCGGGCGCTGGAGGTCGCCACGGCCGCGGCGTTCGACCTCGCGCTCGTGGCGCCGCGCCTCCCGCCCTTCGAGTGTCCCCCGGGCCACGACGAGTCGTCGTGGTTGCGCGAGCTGGTGCACCAGGGCGCACACCGGCGCTACGGCCCGCCACCCGTCGACCCGCTGGACCGGCTCTCGCTGCGGGCGCGGGCTTGGGCGACGATTCGCCACGAGCTCGAGGTCATCGAGACGCTGGGCTTCGCCGGGTACTTCCTCGTGGTGTGGGACATCGTCGAGTTCTGCCGCCGCCACGACATCCTGTGCCAGGGCCGGGGGAGTGCGGCCAACAGCGCGGTCTGCTTCGCCCTCGGCGTCACCAAGGCCGACGCCGTCTCGCTCGGCCTGCTCTTCGAGCGCTTCCTGTCCCCCGAGCGCGACGGCCCGCCCGACATCGACCTGGACATCGAGAGCGGGCGGCGGGAGGAGGTGATCCAGTACGTGTACGCCCGCCACGGTCGCGGCCGCGCGGCCCAGGTGGCCAACGTCGTCACCTACCGCGAGCGTTCCGCCCTGCGCGACATGGCGCGCGTGGGTGCGTCGGGGGACGCCGCCCTCCTCGCGCTCGACGCCCCCCGCCACCTCGGTCTGCACTCGGGCGGCATGGTGATCTGCGACCGTCCCGTCGGCGACGTCTGTCCCGTGGAGTGGGCCCGCATGGCGGGGCGCAGCGTCCTGCAGTGGGACAAGGACGACTGCGCGGCGATCGGGCTCGTGAAGTTCGACCTGCTCGGCCTCGGCATGCTCTCCGCGCTGCACCGCGCGGTCGACCTCGTCGCCCGACACCGCGGCACGGCCCTCGACCTCGCCACGCTGCCCCAGGAGGACGAGGTTTACGCGATGTTGTGCCGCGCCGACTCGGTCGGCGTCTTCCAGGTCGAGTCGCGCGCGCAGATGGCGACGCTGCCGCGGCTCAAGCCGCGGCGCTTCTACGACCTCGTCGTGGAGATCGCGCTCATCCGCCCCGGTCCGATCCAGGGCGACTCGGTGCACCCCTACATCCGTCGCCGCAACGGCCAGGAGCCGGTCACCTACCTGCACCCGCTCCTCGAGCCGAGCCTCGGCAAGACGCTCGGCGTGCCGCTGTTCCAGGAGCAGCTCATGCAGATGGCGATCGACGTCGCGGGTTTCACCGCCGCCGAGGCCGACGAGTTGCGTCAGGCGATGGGCTCCACGCGCTCGCGCGCACGGATGCGCCGCCTCGAGGGCCGCCTCTATGCGGGCATGGCGCGGCGCGGCATCACCGGCGCGGTGGCCGACGAGATCTACGCCAAGATGGCCGCCTTCGCCACCTACGGCTTCCCCGAGAGCCACTCGGTGAGCTTCGCCTACCTCGTCTATGCGTCGGCATGGATCAAGTACCACGAGCCCGCGGTCTTCTGCGCCGCGCTCCTCGACTCCCAGCCGATGGGCTTCTGGTCCCCGCACTCGTTGGTGCGCGACGCCCGCCGTCACGGCGTGGTGGTGCGCACCCCCGACCTCGTGGCGTCCGAGGCCCGCACCACGCTCGAGCCCTGCGCCGAGTCCACGGGCGGGCTCGCCGTGCGTCTCGGCATCGGCTCGGTGCGCGGCATCGGCGATGCGCTCGCGCGCGAGATCGAGGCGGGCCGTCCCTACCGCGACATGGAGGACCTCGCGCGGCGCGTCCCTGCGCTCACCCGCACGCACCTCGAGGCGCTCGCCACCGCCGGGGCGTTCGTCGAGTGCGTCGGCGCGGGCCGCCGCGACGCGCTCTGGGCCGCGGGCGCGGTCGCCCAGTCGCGACCCGATCGCCTGCACGGGGTCGCCACGGGCACGCGGGCGCCGGTGCTGCCCGGCATGGCGCCGCTGGAGGAGGCCATCGCCGACCTGTGGGCCACGGGCATCGCACCCGACGGTCACCCCACGCAGTTCTTCAGGGAGCGGCTTCGTGCGCTCGGCGTGTGCACCGCCGACGAACTGGGCGGGCTCGGCGACGGCGTGCGCGTGGTGGTGGCGGGCGTCGTCACGCACCGCCAGCGCCCGCCCACCGCGGGCGGCGTCACCTTCGTCAACGTGGAGGACGAGACGGGACACGTCAACGTGATCGTCTCCCGGGGCTGCTGGCGCCGCCACGAGCGCGCGGCCTCGGCCTCGTCCATCCTCGTGCGGGGTCGGCTGCGGTGCGCGGACGGCGCGATCAACCTCGAGGCCGAACGCATCGACGCACTCGGCGTGCCCGCGCGCATCGCCTCACGCGACTACCACTGACGGCCGGTCCCGCCCGGCCGCGGGACCGCTCAGGCCACCTTGGCGCGCGCCGCCACCACGCCGAGCGCCACGAACACCGACCCCGACACCCACCGCTGCACCCACGGCAGCGCGCGGCCCCGCAACAGCACCTCGCGCAGCGACCCGGCGAGCAGGGCATACCCGCCGTCGTTCACGAGCCCGAGCGTCACGAACACCGCCCCGAGCGCCAGGGCCTGCGGCGCCGCCGCGCGGTCGGCGTCGAGGAACTGCGGCAGGAACGACAGGAAGAAGAGCGCCACCTTGGGGTTCAGCGCGTTCACGACGAACCCCTGCCGAAAGGCGCGCACCGCGCGCTCGTCACCCGCCGTCGCACGCGCCGTGCCCGGGCGGCGCGCGAGGGTCGCGATGCCCGTGCCCACGAGGTAGGCCGCCCCCAGCCACTTCACGGCGGAGAAGGCCACCGAGGACGCGGCGATCACCGCGGACAGCCCGACCGTCGCCGCGAGGACGTGCACGAGGCTCCCCAGTTGCAGGCCCACCGCGCTCGCGAGTCCCACGCGCCGACCGCTCGCCACGCTGCGGTTCACGATGAACACCACGGCCGGCCCCGGGATCACGAGCAGCGCGATCGACGCCACGGCGAACGCGCCGAGGGTCGCAAGGGTGGGCATCGCGTCGCTGGGGTCGTGTCGCTGGAGTCGTGTCGCTCAGTCGGACGGCGCGTCACGCAGGCCGTCGTTGGCCGCGCGGTAGAGCCCGTAGATCTCCTTGCAGGCGTCGCACAACGGCAGGCTCCGCGGGTCGCGGGACGGCACCCAGACGTGCCCGCAGAGCGCCTCGACCGACGTGCCGTGGATGCGGGCCTCGAGCACCTTGGCCGCGGCGTCCTCGTCGGGCTCGGTCTTCACGATGTGGGCCACGCTCGGGGCGCCCGTGCGCGGGGTCGCGACCTCGCGCGTCTCGCGCTCGATGACCGGCTGCGCCGCTGCACCCACCGCGACCAACCTAGCCCTCGTGCGCGCGCTCGCCCCCGCGCACGGCATGCTCGCCCCCGCGCATGGCACGCTCGCCCCCGCGCACGGCACCGCACGCGCGATCCCTCCGCGTGACTGCGCGCCTACACTGACGCCGTGCCGACCTACGAGTACCGCTGCCGTGAGTGCGACGCGGTGTTCGAGTTGCGTCGCACCATGTCGGAGGCCAACGCGCCCGCCGCGTGCCCCGACGGCCACCTCGCCTCCGTGCGTCTGCTCTCGGTGTTCGCCTCCGTCGGCGCCGGCGCCAACGGTGCAACCCCGTCGGTCGCGGCCCCCGCGCCGCGCGCGGGCGGCTGCGGCACCGGCTGCGGCTGTCACCCCTAGGCGGCACGCACCTCGCTCACGCCCCCGGGCCCCGCGAGGTACCACGCGACCATCGCGAGGCCCGCTCGGTCGGCGATGCGCCGCGCCGTGCGCCATCGCGCACCGTCCTCGGGCGCCGTGCGCGGCCGCACGGGCCGCACGCTGCACACGAGGCACGCCGTCGCGCCCGGCACCCGCACGGCGTCGCCCACGATGCGGTCGGCGAGCAGGCCGAGGTCGCGCCCGGGCGCGTAGGCGCGCAACCCCACGCCGCGGCGCCGCGCATCCAGGTACACCACGAGCGTCTCGGCACGCCAGGGCCGGCGCACCGCGAGCGCGAACACCGCGAGCGCCTCGTGGGCGCTCGTCACCTCGTCGACGTGCGCGCGCGGCACGCGCAGTCCGGGTGGTACGTCCTCGAGCACGCCCGCACCGTACGGACCCCGTGTTACGCGCCGACCACCGCCATCGCGACGGCCACCGCCGCCGCCGACACGACGAGCGGCGCCACCGCGTCGCCCCCGGGGACGCGCCTCGGCCCGAGCATGACGGCCCCCACCAGCGCCCCCGCGAGCGCCCCGCCGAGGTGACCCCCGACGCTGACGCCGGGGATCGCGAGCGTGAAGACGAGGTTGATCGCGAAGGTGAGCCCGAGTCCCGTGCGCCAGGGATTGACCCCGCGTTCCCGCATGCCGACGACGGCGGCGGCCATCAGGCCGAACACCGCACCCGACGCCCCACCGGTGATCGCGTCGGGGCTCAGCAACAGCGCCCCCGCGGAGCCGCCCAGCAGGGAGGTGCCGTACAGCGCGCCGTAGCGCCAGGCGCCCAGCTGGGGCTCGAGGAGCCCGCCGAGCTGCCACGCGAGGAGCATGTTCATGCCCAGGTGCAGGATCCCGAAGTGCACGAAGCCGCAGGTCACGAGTCGCCACCATTCCCCCGCCACGAGGAATTCCCGCGAGATGACGAGGTCCATCGTGCGCCGCGTCACCTCCGAGGACCCGAACGCCCCGAGGTCGCCGAGCACCATCCACGCAAACAGCCCGAGGTTCGCCGCCACCAGCGCGTTCGTCACGGTCAATGGCGCGTCGCCGCGCCGCCCGCCGGGCCACGGCCCCCCGCGGCGCACGGCGGCGCGCACCACACCCCGCCGCGGCCCCCCGCGCAACGGATCGCCGGGGGTCGGCGGCGGCCACGGCGGCGGTGGCCAGTTGGGCCCCGTGTCGCTCACGATCGGTGCGCGAGGTACCAGTCGATCGTGCGCCGCAGGCCCGTCTCGAAGTCGGTCGTGGCGTGCCAGCCGAGTGCCGCCTCGGCGCGCGATGCGTCGACGCGGCGACGAGGTTGGCCGTCGGGGCGCGTGGCGTCCCACACGAGTGCACCCTCGTAGCCCACGAGCCGCGCGATCGTCTCCACGGTCTCGCGGATCGTGACCTCACGGTCGTTGCCGAGGTTGAGGGGCTCCATGCCCTCGTGCACCTCGGCGGCCAGCACCACCGCCCGGGCCGCGTCCTCCACGTACAGGTAGTCGCGGCTGGCGACGCCCGTGCCCCAGACGACCACCTTGTCGGCCCCCGACTCCTTGGCCTCCACGCAACGGCGGATGAGCGCGGGGATCACGTGCGAGACCGACTCGTCGAAGGTGTCGCCGGGGCCGTACAGGTTGGTGGGGATCACGAACGCGAATCGCTGGCCGTACTGACGCGCGTTGACCTGCGCGTGCACGAGCAACGCCTTCTTGGCGATCCCGTACGGCGCGTTCGTCTCCTCGGGGTAGCCGTCCCAGATGGCCTCCTCGCGGAACGGCACGGGGGTGAACTTGGGATACATGCACACGGTGCCGAGCAGCACGGTCTTCTCCACGCCGCCCGCGCGCGCCGCCTCGATCACGTGCGTGCCCATCATCAGGTTGTCCAGGTACAGCGGCGCGGGTGCGACCTGGTTGTAGCCGATGCCGCCCACGCGCGCCGCGAGGTGCAGCAGGTGCGACGGGCGATGGGTCGCCACGAGTCGCTCGGCCACGCCGGGCAGCGTGAGGTCGGCCTCCGCGTGCGTCGGAGCGCTCACGCGCGCACCCTTGTCGCGCAGCTCGCGCACCACGTTGCGACCGAGGAATCCGTGGCCGCCCGTCACCAGTACGGCGCGCCCGCGCCAGAAGCCTCCCCGCGTCGTGCGTTGCGCGCCCGCGTCCGCGACGGCCATCTCGTGGCCCCAGCGTACGGCGCGGGCACAATGGATGTCGTGCGCGTCGCGTACTCGCTCGAGCAGTGCTGGCACGACGTGCCGGGTGGCACCGCGGTCGCCGCCATCGAGGTGGCGCGCGCGATGCGCGATGCGCGACCCGACGTGCAACTGTGCGCGGTCGCGGGTCGCCACGATATGCCGCCGGGTTCGCGCTGGGCGCCGCCGCTCGAGGTGCACGGTCTTCCGCTCGCGGGTGGGCTGCTGTACGAGGCGATGCTGCGCACGGGCCGGCCGCGCGTCGAGCGCGCGACGGGCGCCGTGGAGGTCGCGCACTCCACGACGATCATCCCCTTCCCCAGCCACGCGCCGCTCGTGGTGACCGTCCACGACCTCGCATTCCTGCGCCACCCCGAGTTCTTCACCGCCCGTGGCAACGACGTGTTTCGCCGCGCCCTCGCCGTCGTGCGCCGCCGTGCCGCGCTCGTGGTCTGCTCCTCGGCCGCGACGATGCGCGACTGCGTGGAGGCCGGCATCCCCCCCTCGCGGTGCCGCGTGGTGCACCTCGGCACGCGCCGCCTCGATGCGCGAGGCACACACGTGCGCGGCCTCGGCGCGGTGCCGCCGAGCGCGGGCGGTGCGTCCCGGGGCGAGGACCTGCTGTTCGTCGGCACGCTCGAGCCCCGCAAGAACCTCGGTCGCCTGCTCACGGCGCTCGACCGGCTGGGTGCCGACGCGCCGCGCCTGCGCGTCGCGGGCGCCCCCGGCTGGGGCCGCGCGCTCGAGGGCCTCGACGAGACGGTGCGCGGCCGTGTGGCCCACCGTGTGGAATGGCTGGGCGAGGTGAGCGAGGCCCGTCTCGCCGAGCTCTACGACGCCGCCGCCGCGGTCTGCGTGCCGTCCGTGCGGGAGGGCTTCGGACTGCCCATCCTCGAGGCGATGGCACACGGCGCCCCCGTCGTCACCAGCCGCGGGTCCAGCACCGAGGAGGTGGCGGCGGGCGCGGCCGTGCTCGTGGACCCGCTGGATCCCGACGCGATCGCCGCCGGCATCCGCGAGGCACTCACCCGTCGGGACGAGTTGTCGCGGGCGGGTCGCGCCCGCGCCGCCGAGATGACGTGGGAGCGTGCGGCCACGCGCACCGCGGCCGTGTACGACGAGGTGGCCACGTGAGGATCGGGGTCAACATGCTCTGGTGCCGCACCGGGCGCGTCGGCGGCTCCGAGGAGTACCTCGTGCGTCAGCTCACCGGCCTCGCCGAGTGTGCGCCGCACGAGGTCGAGGTGACGGTCTTCGCACAGCCGTCGTTCCTCGCCGCCCACCCCGGGTTGGCCTCGGGGGCCGTGCGGGCATCCCGCGAGTGGGGCGATGCGCGCGCCGCGCGCGTCTGGGGGGAGCACGCGTGGCTCGCGCGCGCCGCGCGGGGACTCGATGCGATGCACCACGGTGGCGGCACGCTCCCGCGGCGGGGCGTCGCACCCACGCTGCTCACGCTCCACGACGTGCAGTACCTCACCTACCCGCGCTGGTTCGGGCCGGCACGGCTCGCGTACCTGCACGCCACCGTGCCGTCCTCCGTGCGCCGCGCGACCCGCGTCGCCGTGCCGAGTGCGTACGTGCGCGGGGTGGTCGTCGAGCGTTTCGGCCGCGACGCGCGCGAGGTGCACGTGGTGCGCCACGGACTCGAGCCCGCGTTGGGTGCCGCGGCCACGCCCGACGCGCAGTTGCGTCGGCGCCTCGGGCTCGGGGACCACCCCTACGTCGTGTACCCCGCCATCACGCACCCCCACAAGAACCACGCGCTGCTCGTCGACCTGCTCGCCGGCCCCTGGCGTGCGTCGGGCGTGCGCCTCGTGCTGGCGGGCGGTGCGGGCCGTGCCGACCGCGCACTCACGACGGCGATCGCCGCGCGCGGCGTGGCCGACCGCGTGGTGCGCACGGGCCGCGTCGGGGCCGCCGACCGCGACGGGCTCGTGCGCGGGGCGCGGGCACTCGTGTTTCCGAGCCTCTACGAAGGGTTCGGCGCACCGGTGCTGGAGGCGATGGCGCTCGGCACGCCCGTCGTCACCACCGGCGCCGCCGCGCTCGGGGATCTGGCATCCGGGGCCGCGGTGGTGGCCGAGCCCACCGTCGACGCATGGGCCGGCGCACTGGACGAGGTGGAACGTCGCCGCGACGCGCTGGTGGCCGCGGGGCGTACCCGCGCCGCGGCGTACACGACACGCGCGTCGGGTGACGACCTGCTGGGCGTCTATCGCGCGCTCGGGGTGGGCTGAGCGTGCGCCTCGTCGTCGTCTGTCCGCACTTCGCGCCCGACATCGCGCCCACGGGCGCGGTGATGACGCGCATCGTGCACGAGCTGGCCGCGCGCGGCCACGAGATCCACGTGGTCACCTCGTTGCCCTGGTATCGGAACCATCGCGTGGAGCCCGGCTGGGGTGGGCGGCCGTGGCGGGTCGAGCGCACCGCGTGGGGGAGCGTCATGCGCATCCACCCCATGTCGGCGCGCTCCAAGGCCGACGTGGCGGGTCGGGCGGTCGGGTTCGTCGCGTTCAGCGTGCTCGCGGCCGCGTGCTGCGCGCTGCGCCGCGTGGGGGGCCGCGTGGACGCCGTCGTGGCGATGTCGCCGCCGCTCACCCTCGGCCTCGCGGGCCGTCTCGGCGCCCTCGTGCGGCGCTGCCCGCTGGTGTTCAACGTCCAGGACGTGTTTCCCGACGCGGCCGTCGCCACGGGCGCGGTGCGGTCGCGTGCCGTCGTCGCCGCCGCACGCGCGCTGGAGCGCGCGACCTACGCGACCTCGCACGCCGTGGTGGTGCTGTCCGAGGACCTCGCCCGCAACGTGGCGGCCAAGGTGTCCCCGGCGCGCCGGGGTCGCGTGCACGTGATCCCCAACTTCGTCGACACGGTCGCCGTCGTGCCGGGCCCGCGGCTCACGGCGTACCGCGCGGCCCTCGGCATCGGCGAGGAGCCCGTCGTGATGTATGCGGGCAACGTCGGGTTCTCCCAGAGCCTCGGGCTGCTCGTGGCGGCCGCGCGGGCGATGCCGCACGTCGCGTTCGTCATCCACGGGGCGGGCGCCGCGCGGGAGGCGTTGCGCGACGACGCGCGCGACGTGCCAAACCTGCGCTTCGGCGACTACCAGCCGGCGGAGCGCCTCGCCGAGGTGCTCGCGAGCGCGGACATCCACGTGGTGACGCTGCGGCGCGGGCTCGGCCACGTGAGCGTGCCGTCCAAGACCTACGCCGTGCTCGCCGCGGGGCGTCCCGTGCTGGCCGCGGTCGACGCCGACACCGAGGTGCCGCGCATCTTGGCCGCGAGCGGGGCGGGTCGTCGCGTGGAGCCCGACGACGCCCCGGCGTTCGGCTCCGCGCTGCGCGAGATGCTGGCCGATCCCGCTGCGCTCGCGCGCATGGGTCACGATGCGCGTCGCTGGGTGGAGTCGCACGCGTCCCCGGCGTCGGTCGCGGCGCGTTACGAGGCGCTCATCGCCTCGCTCGCGTCCCGATAGCGTGCGTCGTCCGTGACCGAATCCGCCCGCAAGCTCGCCCGCCTCGCCGCGCAGGGTCGCGGCCGCCGCGTGCGCGTGAGCCAAGGACGCCTGTTCCCCACCGTGCTGCTCTCGGTGCTCGTGGCCGGCGTGGCGCTCATCGCGTACGCGCGCGAGTCGCAACCCAGCGCCACCGCCCTCGACGCGGCCACCACCGACTACGCGCTCGCGGTGGGCGTGTTCGCCTGCGACGCCTTCGTGGACGGCCTGCCCGGGGTCCCGGCCGACCCCGCGACGGTCAAGCCCGGAGCCTCGATCGTCGCACCGGGCCTCGTGCGTTGGACGCCCCAGGTGCTCGCGGGCGAGCGTCGTGCCAACCTCGGCTCCATCGCCGATCTGCTCGGCATCGGGCTCGACGACGACTCGATCACGCTGCCCGCCTCGATGGGCGGTGCGACCTACGTGGAGGGCGACGACGACTGCGACGGCGAGCCCGCCACCGTCCAGGTGACCGCGTGGGCGGACGCCACGGTGGACTCCACCTCGCAGGTCTCGATCGCCTCGCTCGACCAGGTGCGACTCACGGGCGACGCGATGGCGTTCACCATCGCGTTCGTACCGCGCGACACCGAGGTGCCGCTCCCACCCGCCGCCGCAGACCTCGGGACCGCCCTCGCAGACCCGCAGGGGTAGCCCGCGTGCACGCCGTCGTGCTCGTCGGCGGGTTCGGCACGCGCCTTCGGCCGCTCACACGCGTCACGCCCAAGCCGCTGCTGCCGATGGGCAACGTGCCGCTGCTGGAGCGACTCATGGCGTGGCTCGCCCGCGGCGGGGTCACCGACGCGGTGCTGTCGCTCGGGTTCAAGCCCGCGCCGTTCCTCGCGGCATTCCCCGACCACCGGTGCGCGGGCGTGCGCCTCACCTACGCCGTGGAGGACCGACCGCTCGACACCGCGGGGGCCATCGGCTTCGCGGCACGGGAGGCCGGCATCGCGAAGCGCGGCGAGACGTTCCTCGTGGTCAACGGCGACATCCTCACCGACGTGGACGTCGCGGCGCTCGTGGCGCGACACCGCGCGTCGGGCGGCGAGGGCACCATCCACCTCACCCGCGTCGAGGATCCGTCCCAGTACGGCGTGGTGGAGTGCGACGCGTCGTGGCGCGTGGTGCGCTTCCACGAAAAGCCCCCGCCCGGCACGACGCCCGCCTCCCCGTGGGTCAACGCGGGCACCTACGTCTTCGAGGCCGCGGCCCTCGCGCGCATGCCGGGCACCGAGCCTCTCTCGCTGGAGCGCGCGACGTTCCCCGCGATGGTGGCCGACGGTGCCTTGTGCGCCCACGCCACCCGCGACCGGTGGGCCGACGTGGGGCGCCCCGAGACGTATCTCGCGGCCAATCTCGACCTGATCGGCCGCGAGGTCGTCCCTCCGTGCGTGCCCGTGGCGCCGGACGCGCGGGTTGCACCCGACGCCGTTCTGGAGCAGTCGCTCCTCGGCGCGGGTTGCGAGGTGGGCGCGGGCGCACGCGTGTCGCACAGCGTGCTGTTGCCGGGTGCTCGCGTCGGCGCGCACGCCGTCGTCGAGCGCAGCGCGGTGATGGGCGAGGTCGGCCCGCACGCCCGCGTGGAGTCCTGTCTCGTCGGGGCCGGGCACATGGTGGCCTCGGGCGCATCCCTGCGCGGGGCGAGGGTCCCGGAGGACGACGCCACCTAGCCTGAGTCACGCTCCATGAGCGGCCCGGGTGACGTCGTGGTGGTCGGCGGCGCGGGCTTCCTCGGCTCCCACCTCGTCGAGCACCTCGTCGCACGGGGCCGCACGGTGGACGTGGTGGACGACCTCTCCACCGGTGCGTTGGCCAACCTCGCCGGGGTGCGCGAACGGCCCGACCGGGTGCGCGTCGTGCACCTCGACGCCGGATCGTCCGAGTTCGCCGAATTCCTCCAGTTGCGCGCGCCCCGCGTGGTGTACCACCTCGCGCTGCTCACCCCGGCCGCACGGCGCACCTCCGAGATCTTGCGCTCGGCCACGCTGCTCGTGGCGACGCTCGAGGCCGTGCGTCACGCGGGCACGGCCAAGGTCGTCGTGGCGCTCCCTGCGACGCGCTACTACGGCGAGGTGCCGGCCCGGCACCTCCCGGTCAAGGAGGGCCATCGCGCCGAGCCGATCGGCGTCGGCGACGTCGTCGCGCACACGCTCGTGGACCTGCTCGGCGTGTACCGCGAGCGGCACGGCGTGGAGTTCACCGCCGCGGTGCTCGGCCACGCGTACGGGCCGGGCCAGCGCCCCGAGGACGGGGTGGTGGCCGCCTTCGCCGCCGCCACGGCCGAGCGCCGTGATCCCGAGATCCACGGGTCGGGCCGCCAGACCCGCGACTTCGTGTGGGTGCACGACGCGGTGGATGCCCTCGCGGCGTGCGCCGGACGTGGCGACGGCATGGTGATCAACGTCGGCACCGGGGTGCAGACGTCGATCCTCGACCTGTGGGCCCTCTTCGCGCCGCACGCCGCACGCCGCCCGCGCCCCGCACCCGCACGCGCCGCCGACGTGCAGCGGATCGCACTCAGCCCGACGCGCGCACGGATCCAACTCGGCTGGTCGTCGGGGACGCCGCTCGCGGACGGCGTCCGGCGGCTCATCGAAACAGGTCCCCGCCCGCCGGGCGGATGAGCTCGGCCACGGCCGACTCGCGCAGCCACGCGGGGTCCGCCCCGCGCACGACGGCCACGGGTCGGCCCGCGGCCTTGCCCATCACGAGCTCGGCCGCCGACGCGAGCTCGTCGGCGACCGCCACCTCGGTCACCTGCATGATCCGACCCCGCGCGTCGGGCGTGCCGCGCAGGTCCACCACGCCCGCGACGCCCGCCACGCCGATGGCCACGTCGGTGAGGCCGTTGCGCCACGGGCGCCCGAAGGTGTCGCTCACGACCACGCCCACGCCGACGCCGAGGCGTGCCCGCACGGCGTCCCGCACGCGGCGCGCGGAGCGGTCGGCGTCCACGGGCAGCAGCGCCGCCCAGCCGTCCTCCACGTTGGACAGGTCCACCCCGCTGTTGGCGCACACGAAGCCGTGGGTCGTCTCGGTGATCACGAGGTCCTCCCGCCGGCGCAGCACGCGCACCGCCTCCCGCTCCACCAGCGCCTTGTGACTCGTCGGGTCCGCGGGGTCGACCCGTTCCAGGCGGCCCTCCGCCTTGGACACGACCTTCTGCGTCACCACGAGCACGTCGCCGTCCTGCAGCGGGCCGTTCGGCTCGCCGCGGCAGGCCTCCGCGATGATCTCGCCGAGGGCGTCCCCCGGGCGGATCTCGCCGATTCCGTCCACGGCCCAGATCTGCAGGCGGCTCATGCGCGCACCGCCCGCGCCGCGGCCTCGAGCGTCGCGCGTGCAAGGGCCGCGGCCCGCGCGGCGTCGGACATCACCGTGTCGGTGACGACGCAGGCGAGGCCCTCGGCGCGCACCGCGTCGGCCAGCGCCGCGTCCACGGTGTCCACCACGAGCGTCCCGCACACCGGTGCGTACAGCCGTGCGACGCCCACCACGCTCGCCTCGTGGCCCAGCTCCGTGAGCATGCGGTCGGCGGGGCCCTTCAGGGCGCGACCCCCGACGATCGGCGACACCGCCACCACGCGCTCACGCACCGCGCGGAGCGCGTCGTCCACGCCGGACAGCGCGCGGATGGGGCCTATCGACACGATCGGATTCGAGGGGGCGATCACCACCGCCGCGGCCGACGCCACGGCGACCAGCCAGCCCGCCGTCGCCGAGCGCGCCCCGAGGAACTCCACGCGCCGCACCGCCACCCCGTGGCGATGGCGCACGAAGTACTCGTGGAAGTCGATCATCTCGCCCGCGCGTCCCGCCGCGCAGTCCTCGGCGAGTTCCACGCGCGTCGCCACGGGCTCGTCGCACATCGGCACCACCGATTCGGCGAGGCCCCACGCGCGCGCGATCTCGGCCGCCACCGTCGTGGCCGTGGCGCCCTCCGAAAGCCGCGCGGTGCGGTACATGTGCGTCGCAAGATCCGCGTCGCCCAGCCGGAACCAGTCCGCTCCCGCGGCGGATCCACCGGGACGCACCGCGGCGTAGCGACCGAGCCCTTCCATCGCGCGCCAGGTCTCGTCCGCGAGTCCCCACCCACGCCCGGGGTCGATCGCCCCGGCGAGGGTGTAGGTGACCGTGTCGAGGTCGGGCGAGATGCGCAGACCGTGCATCGTGGTGTCGTCACCCGTGTTGACGACCGCCACGACGCGCGCGGGATCGATGGCGAGGCGCAGGCCCCGCAGGAACCGCGCGGCCCCCACGCCGCCCGCGAGCACGATCACGCGAGCGTCCGCCACGCCCGAGAGCGTACGGCTGGTGCTTCGCGTAGCCTGTCGGACGGTCATGCCGCGCGCGCTCGTCACGGGGATCACGGGCCAGGACGGTCGTCATCTCGCCGAGTTCCTCCACGCGAAGGGCTACGAGGTGTTCGGGCTCGTGAAGGGCCAGAACAACCCGAAGGCCGAGTCGATCCGCGAGGAGTTCCCCTTCGTCGACATCGTGCCGGGGGACCTCGCGGACTTCTCCAGCCTCGTCTCGGCGCTCGAGCGCAGCCGACCCGACGAGGTGTACAACCTCGGCGGCGTCTCGTTCGTCGCGATGTCCTTCAACCAGGCCGAGCTCACCGCCAACATCACGGGGTTGGGCGTGCTGCGCATGCTGGAGGCCATCCGCCTCGTGGGCGGCTCCGACCGCAACATTCGCTTCTACCAAGCGTCCTCCTCCGAGATGTTCGGCAAGGTGCGCGAGACGCCCCAGAACGAGCTCACGCCGTTCCATCCGCGATCCCCCTACGGCGTGGCGAAGGTCTTCGGCCACGACATCACGGTCAACTACCGCGAGAGCTACGGGCTGTTCGCGTGCTCGGGCATCCTGTTCAACCACGAGGGCCCCCGTCGCGGGCTCGAGTTCGTCACGCGCAAGATCACCCACGCCGTGGCGCGCATCAAGCTCGGTCTCCAGGGCGAACTCGTGCTGGGCAACCTCGACGCCAAGCGCGACTGGGGCTACGCGGGCGACTACGTGGAGGCGATGTGGCGCATGCTCCAGCAGCCCACGCCCGACGACTTCGTCGTCGCGACCGGCGAAACGCATTCCATCGGGGAGTTCCTCGACCTCGCGTTCCGCGCCGCGGGCCTCGGGGACTGGCATCCGTACGTGCGCCAGGACCCGCGGTTCTTCCGCCCCGCCGAGGTGGACCTGCTCGTGGGTGACGCGACCAAGGCCCGCGCGCGACTGGGCTGGACGCCCCGCGTCGACTTCCCGTCGCTCGTCGAAATGATGGTGCGCAACGACGTGGACCTCGAGTCGCGCCGCGCCGCCGGCCGCTGACGCGCCGCGTCAACGGCGCACACGCCCACACGCGCCACGCGCGTCAGCCCTCGACGGGTCGCTCGCTCACCGCCTGCACGACCGACTCCTCGTCCCACGTCGCGCCCGTGGCGATTTGGGCGCGGAGCGCCGCGGCGAAGGCAACGAGCGCCACCGTGCTGCTCACCACGAGTGCCAACTCGACGCGCAGGTAGAGGTCCTCGCTGGACCAGGCTGCCGAACCGACGAACGACGCGAAGGCGAGCGACCACCCAAGTGCCACCAGTCGGTGGCCGCGCAGGGCGATGAGCGCCTGGGCGATCGCGAGGGCCAGCATGTAGATCGCGCTCGCGAACGCGAGCAGCGTGAGCGTGCGTCGCGACACCCCGCCGTCGTAGACGAGGTCCAGCACCCAGGGGCCTGCGACGAACGCGCCGGCTGTGCCGAGGACCCCCACGCCGACCACGAGCACCATGAGCCGGCGGAAGCCGGCCCGAAACTCGCCGATGTCACCGCGGGCCGCGAGGCGCGCGAGGCGTGGCAGCAGCGCGGCCTGCACCGCCTGGAAGAGGAACAGCGGCACGCGCGACAGCAGCACCGCGTTGCCGAAGCGCGTCACCTCGGCGGCCGGCGCGGTGTCGCCGAGGAGGTCCACCGTGATCGGACCTGCATTCACGAGCGCCGCGGCGAAGACCGAGCCGCCGAGCAGCCAGCCGAGGTTCGGCGCGATCTCGGCCCAGGTCGCGGGTGGTCCGTCGTCGGTGCGCAGGCCGCCGCGCGCCCAGACCACGGCGACGCCGATCACCGGCACGACCGCGACCATCATCGCGTAGGCGCCGACGCGATCCACGCCCATGGCGAGCATCACCGCGCAGGCGGCCACGCGTATCGCGCCGTCCGCGCCGACGATGAATCCGTACGACGCGAAGCCACCGTTGCCGCTGCAGAGCCCCTTGGCGAGGTACAACGCGCCGTAGCTCACGAGCGCGATGGCGAGGCTCGCCGTCACGATGCCGGATCCCTCGAACAAGTCGTCGTTGATCCGCGGTGCGGCCGCGAGCACGGCCGCGACGAGTCCGACCACGACGATCGCGCAGAGCGTGCCCAACTTGCGCACCACGGGGCGCGCGCCCACGCCCGTGGCGCGACGATGCGAGATCGCACGGCTCACCTCCTGCTCGATCGGCAGGTAGAAGCCCGGCGCCAGGGCGAACATGACGAACCACAGCGCGACGATGGGCTTGAAGCCGTCCTGCCCGAGCGCCTCCTGCCCGAGCTTGAAGAACACGTAGATCGTCACGCCCGCGACGAGCAGGCCGATCCCCACGCTGATCGTGCCTTCGGGCAACGGGGCGCGCGTCGCGCGCCCGTCGGTGTCGCGCGGGTTCCGCTCCCGTGCGGACCGTCGGCTCACCGCCGCGAGGCTACTTGGCGTCGCCGCGCTCGATGTGCTGCTTGACCGACTCGCGCACCTTGTCGATGAACGCATGGGCGTGCTCGGCGATCTCGTCCACGAGATCGGGTGCGTGTTGCGCGACGTCCTCGCCGAGCTCGCGACGACGCACCTGCAGCTTCTGCCACGAGAGCACGCCGAAGCCGACGGCGGTGTAGGCCGCGTCGCGCGCGAGCGCGACGAGTGCATCGGTGTCGAGATCCTCGAGCCGTTCCATCGGATGCCAAGGGTACCCGCAAGTAGGGTTGGCACATCGAGACGAAGGCACCGACGCTCGTCACCGTGATGGTGGTGCACGAACCGGGCGACTGGTTCGGTGAATCGCTCGCCGCACTCGCCGCGCAGGACCACCCCAACCTGCGGTCCATCTTCTTCGTCACGTCGCGCGTCGGCGACGCGGGCCCCGACCTCGCGCGCAGCGACGAGGTCCGCGCCCGCATCCTCGAGGTGCTGCCGTCGGCGGTGGTGCGCATCGTCGAGGGCAATCCGGGCTTCGCCCCGCTCGTCAACGAGGCCCTGCACCTCGTGGAGGGTGACGCCGGCCTCGTCTGCCTGCTCCACGACGACGTGGCGCCGCGCCCCGACGCCCTGTCGGCGATGGCCCGCGAGCTCTATCGTTCCAACGCGGGCGTGGTCGGACCCAAGGTGGTGGACTGGGACGACCCGACGCGACTCGTCTCGGTGGGCGGCGAGATCGACCGCTGCGGCGAGGTGGATCCGCTCGTGGAGCCCGGCGAGCGCGACCAGGAGCAGCACGACGCCGTGCGCGACACCTTCTTCGTCGGCACGTCCTGCATGCTCGTGCGACTCGACCTCTTCCGTGAGCTCGGCGGGCTCGCCCCCGAGATCCAGTTGCTCGGCGAGGACGTGGAGTTCTGCTGGCGGGTGCACCTGGCGGGGGCGCGGGTGCTGTTCGTGCCGGCCGCGGTCGTGCGCGAGCGCGAGCGCGTCGCGGAGCGCGACCCCGCCCGGCTCGCCGCCGCGGCGCGCCACAGGGTCCGCACCGTGGCGACCCTGAGTGGCGCGGCCGAACTGCCGCGGCTGGCCGTGCGCCTCGTGGTCACCGCGTTCGCCCAGACCGTCGTCGGGTTCCTCACCGGGCAGTCCCGCGAGGGGCTCGCCGCGTTGCGAGCCACGCTCGCACTGCCCCTCGACCTGCCCCTCGTGCGCCGCCGCCGCGCCGCCGTGCGCCCCCTGCGCCGCGTAGCCGCGGCCGAGATCCGCAAGCTCCAGTTGCGCGGCTCGGCCCGCATCGCGCGCTTCCTGCGCCGTCGCCGGGCGGTCGGGGGCCCGCGCGACCTGGGTGCCGCGCTCGACGTGCGCGACCGCTCGGCCGCGCGCGTGACGCTCGCCGTCGCGCTCGCCGTCGCGGCGCTGTGCGTGCTCGGTGGTCGGGGTCTGATCGCGGGCCGCCCCGGGCTCGTCGGCGACCTCGTGCCGTTCGCGCCCGACGGCAGGACGCCCCGGGATCTGCTCGGCGCGTACCTCTCGGGGTTCTGGCCCGCGGGCTTCGGGGATGCGTCCGCGCAACCCACGCTCGTCGGCCTGCTGGGTCTCGCGGGCGTCGTCGCGTTCGGTCGCCTCGGCGGACTCGCCACCTGGACGCTCGTCTCGGCCCCCTTCGTGGCGTTCCTCGGCATGTGGCGCCTCGGCGCGCTGCACCAGCACCTGCGCGCCCGTCTCGCGGGCGCGGTGGTCTACGCCGCACTGCCGGTCGGTGCGGGCGCGATCGCTGCGGGACGCCTCGGCGCACTCGTGACGTGGGCCTGCCTGCCGTGGGTGCTCGACGCGATGCGTCGGCTCGGCCTCACGGCGCGCACCCCCGACGGCGCGGAGGTCGGTGTGTCGTCGCGCCGGCGCTCGCAGATCCTCGCGGGGCTCATCGTGGCCCTCGCGTGCGTGGCGGCCCTCGCGCCGCCCTTCCTCCTCGTCGTGCTCGCCGCAGCGACGGCTTGGGCACTCGTCGACGCCACCGCGCCCGGCCGCGCCCGTCGCGCGCTGGGTGCGTGGGCGAGCGTGGTGCTCGCCACGCTCGGTGCCGCAGCCGCGCACCTGCCGTGGGCGCTGCACTTCGTGTCCCGCGACGCGTGGACCCTGATCGTCGGTGACGCCGGTGCGACGGCGCGGGGACTGGGCGTCGGGACGCTCGCGCGGCTCGACGGCGGCACGCAGGTGCTCGCGCCGTTGGGCTGGGGTGTGCTCGGCCTGCTGCCGGTAGCCGTGCTGGTCGGACGGGGACCGAGGTTCGTCGCGGCGGCGCAGGGCGCGCTCCTTGCACTCGTCGGTGCAATCGTCGCCGTGCTCGACGACCTCGGGCGCATGCCGCTCGACGTGCCGGAGCCGACCGTCCTGCTCGCCTGCGTGGCATGCGGCGCGGCACTCGCCGCGGGAGCCTGCATCGCGGCGATCGACGACGGGGGCGGCTGGCGCCGCGCCGCAGCCCTGCTCGCGCCGCTCGCGGTTGCGGCGGCCGTCGTGCCGGCGATCGTCGGGGTGGCCGACGGCCGATGGCACCAACCCGCGGCGACGCCGCTCGACCTGCTCACCCAGTTGCCCGACGACGACGCGCTCGGCAACTCCCGCACGCTGCTGCTGGGTCGGGCCGACGACCTGCCGGTCGCGGCAAGGTCCGCGGGCGGCGCGCTCGCCTACGGCGTCGCGATCGACGGACCACTCGACGCGACGATGCGGTTCGCGCCCGAGGGCACGGCGATGGACGACATCGCGCGGCTCTCGGTCGCGGCGCTCGCAGACAACGGCACGACGCGGTTCGGGCGCCTCGTCGCGCCGCTCGCGGTGCGCCACGTCGTCGTGGTGGGTACCGGCGCGCTGCGGGACCGGCTCGTCGCCCTCCTCGGCAACCAGCTCGACCTGCGTCGCGCATACCTCGCGGGGGACCTTGCGATCTTCGAGAACGTCGCGTGGATCCCGCTTGCTTCGCGGCTGGACGACGACTCGGCCGTGCTGTCCCGTCGAGCGGCGCTCGGCGACGCGCCCGACCGCGACGTGCGGGCCAGCGATCCACTCTTCGTCGCCTCTGGTGACCCGACGCGCGGCTCGGCCAGCGCGATACGGGGCGGCGTCGTGCACGTCGCCGTGCCCTACGCCCCCGAGTGGACGCTCCTCGTGGACGGTGTGCGCATCGCCCCGCGCCCCGCATTCGGCGCCACGGTCGGCTTCGACGCGCCCGTCACGGGCGTGGCGCGCCTCGAGTTCACCACCCCGCCGTGGCGCGCCCTCGCCGTGGCGATGCAGGGCCTCGCGTGGCTGGGGCTCGCCGCCGTGGCGTTCGACGCGCGTCGCATCCGCGCGCGGTGGCGCGGAGAGCCCCCGCCCACCGTGCGCGTCCTCGCGGCCCCCGCGACCGACGCGGAACCGAGGTCCGTGTGAGCCGCGACCCGCGCCCCGCACTCGTGCGCCTCGGCCTGCTCGCGATCGCCGCGAGCCTCGTGATGGCCACGCGCCTCTTGCCCGTCGCCCCGCCACCGGTCGGTGCGTCGCTCGACGCGGGAGTGCCGGTGCTCGCGGGGGGCCTCGGGGGATCCGCGTGGTTCTGCCCGGGCGTGCCGGTCCAGGCTGCGGTCAGCTCCGAGATCCTCATCGCCAACCCGTCGGACGAGCCCGTGGCGGGCACGCTGACGATCCTGTCGCTCAACCGCGAGCCCACGACCGCGACACTCGTCGCGCCCCCGCGCTCGCAGGTGCGCTTCGACGCCAGCGGCGGGCGGGGAGCGGGCTTCGCGAGCGCGGTGGTCGAGATGGCCAATGCGCTCGTCGCCGTGGAGCAGCGGCTGCAGCATCCCGCGGGCCGTTCCGTCGCGGCGTGCGCCACCGCGACCTCGGATCGCTGGCTCTTTGCCGACGGGTTCACGGGTGACGACAGTCCGTTCCAGGTGGTGCTGACCAATCCATTCCCGACGCCGACCATCGTGGACCTCTCCTTCGTCACCGCCGAGGCGCGTCGTGCGCCGCGCACGTTGCAGGGCCTCGTGCTCGGACCGCGCAGCGTGCGGGTCATCGACCTGGCCGGTCAGGGCGCGCGCAACGAGACCGTGGTCGCGGTCGAGGTGCGTGCATCCGCGGGGCGGCTCGTGGCCGGCAAGTTGCAGCACTACCTGGGGCGCGGTCGCCTCGGATTCGTCGCGGCGCTCGGCGCGTCGGCCCCCGCGCGCTCGTGGTGGTTCCCCGCGGGGGAGAAGGCCGACGCCGTGGCCGAGCAGCTCGTGGTGTTCAATCCCTCGGAGTCGGATCGCGCCCTCACCGTCGCGTTCTACCCCGCGGACGCGGCCATCGCCCCCGAGCCGTTGCTGGTCACCGCGCCGGCCGGGCGCGTGACGGTGCTCGACACCGCCGCGCTGCCGGCGCTCGCCCCCGGTACCTACGCGATCGCCGTGAGTGCGGACGTAGCCGACGACGCCTCGGGCGTCGTGGTGGAAC
>Ga0233425_10001300_pt1 | contig 57209 bp, 38 predicted proteins | sample Watercolumn_Towu_2_FD_181712 | JGI IMG/M metagenome (GOLD analysis project Ga0233425, IMG submission 181712) | Freshwater microbial communities from Lake Towuti, South Sulawesi, Indonesia - Watercolumn_Towuti2014_140_MG | ecosystem: Environmental > Aquatic > Freshwater > Lake | place... | reverse complement strand
AAATCCGGGGACAGGTTCGGGGCGCGCGTGTGCCACTGGCCGGGTACTCCCGTGCCAGTGCCGACGGCACGAGTGCGGGTTGAATTGTGGCAGGATGTCCCAACGTGCCGGTCGATTGACGAAGTACTTCGAGAACAGATCGCGGGACTTGCTTACGCAGCGCTCTTTGTGATAGGGCCATCTGTGCCGCAGTATACGGGTCTTCGGCGCGCGATCACCTTTGCCGGCGACGTTGCTGGTTCTTATGCGAATCGTCGAACACGGATTCGCGATTTTCGACCCCACCGCGTTGTCGCGAAAAGTCCGGCAGCGTTGCGCCACGTCTCGCCCGGCCCCCTCATCCCCGACCCTTCTCCCCCGGAATACCGGTGGAGAAGGGGGAAAAGTTCTTTGGAGGCTCACCCAGGCCTTCGGCGCCTTCGGTCTGGGCTGACAGTACGACGCCTTCAGCGTCCAAGACGCCTCGCGCGTGTGCCACTGGCCGGGTACTCCCGTGCCAGTGCCGACGGCGCGAGTGCGGGTTGAATTGTGGCAGGATGTCCCAACGTGCCGGTCGATTGACGAAGTACTTCGAGAACAGATCGCGGGACTTGCCTACGCAGCGCTCTTTGTGATAGGGCCATCCGTGCCGCAGTATACGGGTCTTCGGCGCGCGATCACCTTTGCCGGCGACGTTGCTGGTTCTTATGCGAATCGTCGAGCACGGATTCGCGATTTTCGACCCCACCGCGTTGTCGCGAAAACTCCGGCAGCGTTGCGCCACGTCTCGCCCCGCCCCCTCATCCCCGACCCTTCTCCCCCGGAATACCGGTGGAGAAGGGAGAAAAGTTCTTTGGAGCGGCGATGTCGGTTTTGCCCTCATTCATACGTTGTGCTTCCCGCCATGGATGCTCTTTATCAGCACACTCTATACGCTGGCCGGTGGGCCTCGGAGTACCTCGACCCACGCTACGCTTGACGGGCCGGCGACGCACTAGGAGCTTTGCCGCCGCTGGCGTAGAATGCGGCGGGCATGTTTGGGAATTTGTCGAGGGCTACCAATGGTGCGCGCGACCAAAACGCTGGTCCTGTTTGCGTTGGCGGGAACGACGGTGATCGCGGCGGTCAGTTGCGCGGCGTACCTGTCCGGCCAGGGCGCGACGGCGCAGCGCGGTCGCGGTAAAGAGCTGAAGCTGGACGATATCCCGGTCAACGGCGAACGGGCACACCGCTACCTGCGCGAAATCTGTGACATCGGACCGCGCCCGTCGGGCTCCGAAGGTATGAAGCAACAACAGCAGCTTCTGGAAAAGCGATTCCGGGAACTCGGCGGGCAAGTCAGCCTGCAGCCGTTCGTCGCGCGCCATCCGCTGGACGGCTCGGCGGTGAACATGGCCAACATGCTGGTGCAGTGGCACCCGCAGAGCAAGGAACGCGTGTTGCTGGTCGCGCATTACGACACGCGGCCGTTTCCCGATCGCGACCGCCGCAAGCCCAAGGGCCGATTCATCGGCGCGAACGACGGTGCCAGCGGCGTCGCCGTATTGCTGGAACTCGGCCACCACATTCCGACGTCCAAAACGAAACTCGGCGTCGATTTCCTGCTGGTCGACGGCGAGGAATTCGTCTTCAACGACCGCGACCCCTACTTCCTCGGCTCGGACTACTTCGCGCGCACCTATGTCGTCGAGCCGCCACCGTACCGGTATCGTTGGGGAGTCGTGCTGGATATGGTGGGCGACGCACAGTTGCAGATTCTGCAGGAGCAGAACAGCCTGCGTTGGAGCGACACCCGACCGCTCGTCGACCAGATCTGGAAGTTGGCGCGAGAACTTGGCGTCCATGAGTTTATCCACCGTACCGGACATGAGGTGCGTGACGATCATCTGGCGCTGCACGACATCGCCAAGATTCCCACCTGCGACATCATTGACTTCGACTACCCCCGTTCCGGCGCGGCATCGTATTGGCATACCGAGGCCGATCTGCCCGACAAATGTTCCGCCCTCTCGCTGGCCAAAGTCGGTTGGGTGATGCTGGAGTGGATCCGCCGGGTGCAATGACATGGGTGCGTCGATCGCTTTTGGTTTTCTGCTGCTGGTGCTGTCGGCGATCCTGGTCTGGCATCACAAGCACGTCTGGGACCAGGCGCGCGTGTCGAGTCCCAGCGCTCGCGACAAGGATTTCGCCCGCCGACAGTATCGGCGCCGCACGCAGACCAGCGCCATGATCGGATTTGTCGGCGCGGCGATCAGCATCCAGCCCTGGATCAGCAACGCGGTGGTGGCGACGTATTACGTGACGGGCTTGATTCTGGCCGTCCTCTGGATCTTACTGCTGGGAATCGCCGACATGGTCAGCTCGTTTGCTCATTTCCAAAGGGCCCGCCGTCGTCAGCTCGCCGAACAGGCGGCGACCCAGGCACTGCTGCAGCGCGAGATCGATCGGCGCCGGGCACGCGCCGGCGGTACGGCGCCCGCGGACAATGCTGACACAGAGCAAGAGAAACGCCACGGCGGCAAGAACCATGCGGGCGGCTCGGAGAACCTGAGCGGCCAGGACGACAGGCCCGCGCCCCATCCGCCGCCCGACATTGAAAACGACAAGGATCCAACCTGATGCGAGAATTCGCAATTGCTGTTTATCCAGGAGATGGGATCGGGCCGGAGGTCACGGAACAGGCAGTCCGCGTGTTGCGCGAGGTCGAGCGGCTCCGCGGCACGTTCCGCTTTCAGATGACCGAATTCGATTGGGGCTTGCGGCATTTCCAGGCGCACGGCAGCGTGGTGCCGCTCGACTTTCTCGATCTGCTGCGCGGATTCGACGCCATACTGCTCGGTGCCGTCGGCTGGCCCGCGACGTTGCCGGATCATCTCACGTTGGAGCCGCTGGTGCGGATTCGGCAGGCATTTGACCAATACGCCTGCGTTCGACCGGCACGACTCTACCCGGGCGTTCGCAGCCTGCTGGCGGGTCGGGGACCCTCCGACATTGATATGCTTGTGATCCGCGAAAACACCGAGGGCGAGTATGTCGACAACGGCGGCTTCTTCCGCCGCGGCACGCCCGACGAATTCGCCGTGCAAACCGCCGTGCATACGCGCCGCGGCGTCGAGCGGATCCTGCGCTACGGATTCAATATGGCTCGCCGACGCCGCCACAAGCTGACGATGGCTACCAAATCGAATGCGCAGCGCTACGCTTATCTGCTCTGGGATGAAACGCTGGAGCGGCTGGCGCCGGAGTATCCGGATGTGCGTGCCGAACGGCAGCATTGCGACGCGCTGATTATGAACTTTGTCCGCTCGCCCCAGCAGTTCGATGTTGTCGTTGCCTCGAATCTGTTTGGAGACCTGCTGACCGACCTCGGTGGGATCCTCGGCGGCGGACTGGGACTGGCTCCCAGTTGTAATGTCAATCCAGAGCGGACATTCCCGTCGATGTTCGAACCGGTCCACGGCTCGGCACCCGATATTGCCGGTCAAAATATCGCCAACCCTGTCGCCGCGATCCTCAGCGCCGCGATGATGCTCGACCACCTCGGCCTGGATTCCGCCGCAACCCAAGTCCGCTCCGCCGTCGAACGCGCACTGGCGGCCGGCGCACAAACCCGCGACCTCGGCGGGCTCCTTACCACCGACGCCATGGGCAACGCCATCCTGCAGCAGATGTAGCGTGGGTCGATTTGTAGAGTGGGTCGATTTGTAGGGTGGGTCGAGGTACTCCGAGGCCCACCAGAGCACCGTTCACCACAACACCAGGGCGTGATCCGCTGGCCGCGTTCGGTACAAACCGCTTGATGCGGCGTCGTTCCGTTGGGTTCCGGGGAATGGTGGGCCTCGGAGTACCTCGACCCACCCTACAAATCTCGACCCACCCTACACAAGCGGGGATGGTGGGTCTCGGGGTACCTCGACCCACCGTACAAAAGCGATTACCTTACTGGCCTCGTTGAAAACAACACATCACAGTTCGCGGCAGACCGGCGGAGGAGTCCTACCCATGACACGGCGCAGATTCATCGTACCCGACTCGGCTTTTCACCGTCTAATCTTGATCGCCAGCATCGGCGCCGTCGGCGCGACGGCGTCAGTCCGATCCGCTTGGGCCGACGGCCTGAAGTCCGGGGACCGGATCGTGTTCCTCGGCGATTCGATCACGGAGGCGGGCGCCGGTCCTGGCGGGTACGTCACCTTGTTGCGGGAGATGATCGCCGGCAAGTTACCTGACCTGAAGGTTGAGATCCTTGGCGCCGGTATCAGTGGCAACCGGGTCCCCGACCTGGAAAAACGTCTGGAGAAGGACGTTCTGGCCAAGAAACCGACGCGGGTCGTTATCTACATCGGCATCAACGACGTCTGGCATTGGCAGTCGGGTAAGGGCACCACGAAGGAGGACTTTGAACAGGGGTTGCAGCGGATCATTAAGTCGATTCAGGCCAGCGGCGCGACGGTGTCTTTATGCACGGCCAGCGTGATTGGCGAAAAGCATGACGGTTCCAATTCGTCGGACAAGATGTTAGAAGAGTATTGCCAGATCAGTCGGCAAGTGGCTCAGAAGACCGGCGCGCAGCTCATCGATCTGCGAAGGGCGTTTCTTAGCCACCTGAAGAAGCACAATTCGGCGAACGCGGCCAAGGACCAGTTGACGAACGACGGAGTGCATTTGAATCCCGCCGGTAACAAGTTTGTCGCGGAACAGATGCTGGAAGCATTGACCGCTTCCGGAAGGAATTCCGGCGGCCAGCGCCTGTTGCGCCATGTGGTGCTGTTCAAATTCAAGGCCGACGCCTCCGCCGAACAGGTAAACGAAGTCGTCGCCGCCTTCAAAGCTCTGCCTTCCAAGATCGATGCGATCCACAGCTTCGAGTCGGGAACGGACAACAGCGTGGAAAATCTGGCCGACGGGTTTACGCACGGCTTCGTAGTGACATTTCGTGATGAAAAGGGCCGAGCGGAATATCTGCCGCATCCGGCCCACGACGAGTTTGTGAAACTGGCTCGGCCACGCATCGAAAAGGTCCTGGTGTTCGACTATTGGGCCGAGTAACTGCCGCGGACTACTTTCGGCCGCGCAGTTTGTCCTTGACGTGACTGATCATGAAGTCGATGTCGGCGGCCGCGCATCATTCGTAGCGCAGGGCCTGGATTGGATCGAGTCGCGAGGCTTTCCAGGCGGGGTAGAACCCGAACACAATCCCGACCGTAACCGAGACGCTGATCGAGGCGACAATCGCCGGTATCGACGTTTCGGTGGGCCAGGAAAACACGGTGCGCAGAATCAGGGAACTGCCCCGTCCCAGTGCGATCCCGAGCCCGCCTCCGACAAGACAGAGAATGATCGACTCGACCAGAAACTGCCGCAGGATATCGCCCCGTCGCGCACCGACCGCCATCCGCAGTCCGATCTCGCGCGTGCGCTCCGTGACGGACACCAGCATGATATTCATGATCCCCACTCCGCCCACCACCAGCGAGATCGTCGCTACCGCCAGCAACAGGCCGCTCATGACGCGCGACGACGAACTGAGCGCCTCGTTTTGCTCCGTTTGATCACGGATGTTGAAATCGTCCGGTTTGTACGGCCGGATCCGGTGCGAGCGGTGCAGCACGTCCGTGATCGACTTCTTCGCCGCCGGCACGTCGGCCGCGCGGCCCACCCGTAACATGATCACGTCGACGGTGGTCGTCCGTTCAATCTGGGGATTATTCGCCTTCTGCTGCAGCGAAGCCTGCGGATAAAGCGAAGTACGCTGGCTGGGATATCGTGCACTGAGCGTATTGACCTGTTGGGACGGGTCGGCGACCGCCGCGGCGCTCTGATTGACATTCGCCACCGACGTGCCGGAAATCTTGTACTTCATCGTGGTCCAGGGAGTAAGCACGATATCGTCCTGGTCCAGCCCCATCGTGTTGGCGCCTTTGCCGCTGAGCGTGCCGATAATCTTGAACGGCCGGCCGTTGATCCGCAGTTCCTTACCTAACGGTGATTCGGACTCAAACAACTCCCGCACAATCGTCTGGCCGATCAAGCAGACCTGCGAGGCATTGCGCACATCCTGGTCCGTGAAGTTGCCGCCCTCGGGCAGATTCTCCCATTCGCGAACCTGCAGGTATTCCGGTGTCGTGCCATGCAGGTAAAACGGCACCCAGTTCTTGTTGCCGTAGATGATCTGGGTTCGCGAGCGCACCACCGGCGCGACGCTGTCGAGCATCGAACATTCGGTGCGCACTAGCTCGGCATCCATCAGCGTAAGCGTCTGCTGGCTTCCACCGCCGAGGCTGACTCCGCCGCTGGCCGCCGTACCGGGCTGGATCATCAGGTTGTTGGCGCCCATGCGGGCGATCGTTTCCTGGATCGCGCGGGTCGAGCCGCGGCCGATTTCCATCATCGCGATCACCGCGGCCACGCCAATCACGATCCCCAGCGTGGTGAGCGCCGAGCGAAGGAAATTCCGGCGCAAAGCCTTCACCGCTCGCCGCACAACGCGAATCGACGACGCCCAGGTGGATGCCAGACTTTTCATCGATATTCTCGTGCTCCAAAGTCAGGTTGCGAATTGAGCCGTCGCGGTGCCCGCGCCGGAATGCTCGTCATCGACAACCAGCCCGTCTTTCATCCGAATCACTCGCTGCGCGTGGGATGCCACTTGAGCGTCGTGTGTCACCAGCAGAATGGTAATCGCCTGTTCCCTGTTCAAATTCTGGAATAGCTCAATGATCTGCGCGCTGGTGCGGGAATCGAGATTCCCCGTCGGCTCGTCGGCCAGCAACAGTTTCGGGCGGTTGATCAATGCCCGGGCAATCGCCACCCGCTGCTGCTGCCCTCCGGACATCTCGGACGGCTCGTGGTCCATGCGATCGGCAAGCCCGACCCGGTCCAGCAACTCCTCGCCCAGCCTGCGCGCCTGCCGCTCCGATAACTCCAGATCGGCGTACTCCAACGGCATCAGTACGTTGTCCAGGGCATTGGTGCGCGGCAGCAGATTGAAATTCTGGAAGACAAAGCCGATATTCTTGGAGCGAATCCGAGCCAGATCATCGGAAGACAGCTGCGACAGTTGCTGCCCGTCAAACCAGTACTCGCCGCCGCTCGGCGTGTCGAGGCAGCCCAGGATATTCATCAGCGTGGTCTTACCCGAGCCCGACGCGCCGGTCAGCGCCACCAGTTCTCCCGCGCCAATCGTCTCGCTCACCCCGCGCAAAACCTCCACCGCGCCCTCGCCGGTCCCGTAGGTCTTGCGGATGTCCTGCAGGCGTATCAGCTCCATGGCTGCCATCAGTTCGATCAGTTCTTTTTCTTGCCCTGTTGCTGCTGCGGCAGCAACGGGTTGACCACGTTGTTCTTTACGTCCTTGATCGACTCGCCCACAACCAGCTCGTCACCCGGCGACAGACCTTCCGCAGCGATTGCCGTCACGTTCCCGTCCGACTCCAGTACCTGCACGGGCAGCGGGCGCAGTAACTCCTGCTGGCGAATCCATACCGAGTTCTTGCTCCAGGGCTGATCGCGGTAGGCCAACACCACCTGCTCCGCACGCGGCTTGAATCGCAGTGCCGTATTGGGAATCAGCAGAACCTCCTCCAACCTGGAAACCTCGAACTTCACATTCGCGGTCAGGTAGGGGTAGAGCCGGCTGTCAGAATTATCGACGTCCACGACCACGGTATAGGTCACGACGTTTTGTGTCATCGACGCGTTGAGGCGAATCTGGCGGACCTGGCCATGGGAAAGGCGATCGGGCGACGCATCAACGGTGAAGCTCACCGGCTGGCCGACAGCCAGTCGGCCGATATCCGCCTCGTTGACCGACGCCCAGACCTGCAATCGTTTCAGATCTTTGGCGATCAGGAACAGGCTGGGAGCATTCAAACTGGCGACGACGGTCTGTCCGATGTTGACGCGACGATCGATAATCACGCCTTTGATCGGCGATCGGATCGTCGTGTAGTCCAGGTTCTTTTCGGCTCGACGCAGCGTCGCGTCGGCGCTGTCGACGTCGGCCTCGGCTTCCGACTCGGTCGCTTCGGCGGTGGCGACGGCACTGCGGGCCTGTTTCGCCACTGCTTCGCCGACCAGAATGGCGGCCAGCGCCGTTTCCAGGTTCGCCTCGGCGATATCCAATTGCTCCTGGGTAATCGCTTTCGACGGGGCGAGGACCCTGGCCCGCTCCGCCTCGCGCTGCGTCAGCGACTTTCGGACTTTCAACTGCACCAGGTCGGCCTCGGCACGCTCCACCGCCGCGTGCGCCTCGACCGTCTGAGCCTTGCTCTGGCGCCGCCGTGCCTGGGCTTTGGCAAGCTGAGCGGCCGCCAGATGGACCTCCTGCTCGTAAAGGGCCGGATCAATCCGCGCAAGAACGGTGTTCGGCTCGACCTCGGATCCATAATCGATCGGGCCACCCGTGCTCGGATCGATGCCCAGTTCCTGAATCTTGCCGGCAACCTGGGCGCCGACGTCTACGGCCTCCTCGGGTTCCAACGTGCCCGTCGCCGCCACGGTCACAACCAGATCCCCCTTTTCGACCTTGGCGGTGCGAAATGACGTCGAATCCGCCTCCTGCGCTCCACCCAACTGAAATACAACGACCCAGCCGATCGCCGCCAAAATGGCTGCGGTCAGCATGATTCTTGGAAGCCATCGTGCCATGAACAGATTCGATCCTCGGAAGGTGTGCCGCGGCGGAGATGTGCTGAGGGGATACCATTTGAGGATATTCATGGCCGGGGCCGATTGCAATTGGGAACCGGGGCCGCCGTTGGGGGAACCGACTTGGGTGGTTAGAATCGAAGGGCCGCCCGTGCTGGCAAAAAATCGCCAAAGTTGCCGTGAGCTCCATGACCCAACGGATCCTGCTGCTGATACCGTCACTCGATCGGGGCGGTGCGGAGAAACAACTTGTGCTGCTCGCCCAGGGCCTGCGGCAAGCGGGTGTCGACGTGCATGTCACCGCTTTGACGCGTGGCGGACCGCGCGCCGCCGAGTTGCAGGAGGCCCAAATCCCGCTGACCGTCATCGGTAAACAATGGAAGGTCGACCCGGCTGCCTGGTACCGATTGCGGCGCTATCTGCGTGAATTGCAGCCGGATTTGGTGCATACCTGGATCTTCGCCGCCAACTGTTACGGTCGCCACGCCGCCCGCAGCGCAGGCATCCGTCACCTGGTGGCCGGCGAACGGTGTGTCGACCTCTGGAAACGGTGGCACGAACTGGCGATCGACCGCTATCTGGCACGCTTCACCGACCGAATTGTTACCAACAGCAGCGGGGTCGTCGATTTCTACGTCGGCAAGGGGCTGCCCGCCGACAAGTTCACGGTGATTCCTAATGGTATTCCGCCGCTGCCGGACCGGTCTCCGCAGGACGCCGTACCTGCGGCGGGCAACGATCTGCGAGCCGAGCTTGGGCTGCCGGCGCAAGCCCGCCTGATCGGCACCGTGGGACGACTCTGGCCGCAGAAAAGGCACAAGGACCTGGTCTGGGCCGCCGAACTGCTGAAGTCCGCGCGCGACGACGTTCACTTGCTGATCGTCGGCGAGGGCCCCCAACGCTGGCGGCTGGAACGCTATATCCGACAAGTCCAGATCACCGACCGCGTTCACCTGCTGGGCGAGCGGACCGACATTCCCGCGATCCTCGCGCAGCTCGAATGCTTCTGGCTCGCTAGCAGCTACGAAGGCCAGTCGAATGCCCTGCTGGAAGCGATGCAGATGGGAATTCCCGTCATTGCAACGGATATCCCGGGAAACCGCGATCTGGTCGTCGAAAACCAGACCGGACACCTCGTCCCGGTCGGCGACCGGGCCGAATTCGCGCGTTGGACGCATTACCTGCTGGATGAGCCATCCGAACGGCAGCGGTTGGGCCAGGCGGCCCGCAATCGCGTGGCAACGGAGTTCAGCGTTCGGCGGATGGTGGATCGGCACCTGCAGCTCTATCGCACACTGATTCAATAATTGATCTTTCTCAACCTCCCAATTTGTGGTAACTACCCGATTGGCGTTGCATCTCGAGACACATGCCGGAAGAACTCCTTGCGTCGCGGACGGATCCTGCGGCGATAATCGAGTCGTTTATGAGCAAGAAGGAATGGATTCTGCGAGCGGGGCTCTGGACGCTTCGCGCGGCGAGTCGCCCCTTTGTCACCGGCAGTTGGCGCAAACGATTGATCTGCGCCACGGCCGCGATGTCCGGCATCGGCGGCGGCGGTTACGCGGTCAAGAGGGTCTATCACGATCGCTGGGCGTCCCCAACGGCGGCCGTTTCTCCACAGAAATCCAGCCTGGCGGCACTCGAACCCCGCAACGGCAGCCAGCGCGAAGCCGATCCGCTCCGCGTCGATGACGCCGAGGTTGACGACGCCCAAAGCTCCTCGAACCTGCACCCGCTCGCGCGCTCGGCGCCGACCGGCCGCGGCGAAACGTCGATCAGCCGCAGCGGACCGTTCGTGCCTGACTCCGACTCTGGATCGCGCCGGAACCCGGCCGCCTTGGCCAACAGCGCCAATCGTAGCCTGAACCACGACGACGACTCCGGCGGCCGCATGCGGTTCGGCGGAATATCGAGTCGCCCAATCCGACCGGCAAGCGATGAACAGCCGACCGGTCCCGCATCGACCGAAACAAATGACCTGACCGCACCGACCGAAGAAGAATCACCCGCCGAGCCGACAGCGCAACTCGCCCCGGCTCTGCGTAACGCAACGGGTCGAGGAACGGCACGCGGCAGGTGGAACGACCGATTCGACGAGCAAAACGCCACGGGGGAAAACCCCGAACGGAACGCGCCCAACCGCGAACATGACGGCTTGGACGCCGGTACCGACACCACGTCGGACAGCAGTGCCGAAGGCAGCGCAGGGGACAGCGCCGAAGCCAGCGACGATTCCGAAGCAACAACGGACAACGCGGCCGATCCAGAAAACAGCGCCGAACCAAACCGGCTGAACACCGGCCGCCAGGGCAGCCGCTTCGGTTCCGGCAGTTCCCATCTTCGCGCGACGGACTCACCATCTGACGCATCGCACTCCCCCGCCATCCCTCATGCCAACCCGGACAACGATCCACCCGCAGCCGACTCCATGCGCAGTCTCCGCGATCTGCCGCGGCGTAACCCCAGCGCCCCCACACTCAACGAGCGGCGAGCAGACGAGCGGCGAGCGGACGAGCGGCGAGCAGACGAGCGGCGAGCAGACGAGCGGCGAGCAGACCGCGCGATCGGCCCTGGGGCGCAAGCTACGGATCCAAAGCGTCGTGATTTCGTGCCGGATGGCCCGGCAGCACCCGCGCCCCTTGCTTCCGGCCGCGACCGCGTACCGCGCGCGGCCCTTGAGGTGCCCTCGGCGCTGGTCAGCGAATCTCCCGGTGCGAAGCAGATCGACGGTCTGCAAACGCCATCCCTGGCGATCGAAAAGACGGCGCCGCCCGAAGTCCAGGTCGGTCGACCCACGGCCGTGCAGATCAAGGTCCGGAACCTGGGGAAGGTCACGGCCTATGATGTGGTCGTGCACGACATGCTGCCCGCGGGCATGGAGCTGCAGGAGATGCAGCCGCACATCGAGCCGGGCGCGGATGGTTCGTTGGAATGGGCGATCGGCACGATGAACCCTGGCGCGGAAGCGTCCCTGGTGATGAAGCTGATCCCGCGCGTCGAAGGCGAATTGGGCAGCGTGGCCCAGGTCAGTTTTCGCACGCCGGCTTCGGTGCGCACGGTCAGCACGCGTCCGCAGGTAGCCGTCCAGGTCGATTTTCCCAGCAGTATCATGATCGGAGAGACCGCCACGGCGACGATCACGGTTTCGAATTCGGGAAGCGGCGCCGCGAACAATCTGTTTCTGGATGCGGTTCTTCCGGAAGGGTTGGCCCATCCGGCCGGCCGCGAACTGCAGTCACCGCTGGGAAACCTGATGCCCGGCGCAAAAAAGACCATCTCGCTGCCGCTGAAAGCCGTGAAGGCCGGGCCGCAATCGCTGACGTTTGCCGCCACGAACGAGGTCAATGTTTCCGCCGAGCAATCGATGCCGCTGGACGTGATCGCGCCGGAACTCGAAGTCCGTCTGCAGGGCCCGAAGACCCGATTCCTCGATCGGCAAGGATCCTATGTCATCTCGCTGAACAATCCCGGTACCGCCCCGGCGGAGGATATTGAGCTGATACTGTTTCTTTCCAAGGGGATGAAGTTTGTCGCGGCTAATAACCAGGGTGAGTACGATCGGCAAAGCCATGCCGTGTATTGGAATCTGGCGCGTCTGCCGGCGGGCGAGCAAGGCGAAGCGCAGGTAACACTGTTGCCGTCCGAATTGGGGCAGCAGAAGGTGCGAGCGGAAGCGCGCGCGGCTCGATCGCTGCGGCAGACCGATGAGCGACAGATCCAGGTGGAAGGTTTTCCGGAACTGCAATTCAGCGTCAGCGACACCGAGGATCCGATCGACGTGGGCGGCGAAACAACCTACGAAATACTGATCACGAATAAGGGCTCCCAAGCCGCGTCCAATATCGAACTGTCGGTCGACTTCCCGGTCGAACTCGAGCCGCAACGAGGCACCGGCCCGGTCGCCGTACGCGTCACGGGACCGCAGGCGGTTTCCGATCCGATCCCGCAGCTCGCGCCCGGCGAAAAAGCGGTGTTCAAAGTCACCGCGCGCGGGATACGCAGCGGCGATTCGCGCGTCCGCGTCCACATCGTCAGCGACGACCTGCGCAACCCGGTGACCAAAGAAGAACGGACCGTCGTCCACGAGGACGATCGCTGAATGCGTCTGCATCCAGGAAGCCACCGAGGACACAGAGTCCACAGAGGAAAGGCTCCCAGCTGAAAGCGACTGATGCCGTGCCTCTTAGATTTTCTTTGGATTCTTCTTCTACCTCTGTGTCCTCTGTGCCCTCTGTGGCTCAGTGGCTCAGTGGCACAAGCGTTAACCGGTGACGGCCGGGTCCGCCGCGGCGATGATTTCCACAACCTCTTCCGCCGATCCGGCGCGCGCCAGCCGCTCCCGCACGAATTCGCTTTCCGCGACGCGGGCCAGTTGCGTCAGGAAAAACACCTGCGTCTGCGGGCGTTCGGCGGGGGTCACCAGCAGAAAGATCAGTCGTACCAGGTCGCCGGTTCGTTCGTTGAAGACGATTCCCTGGTCCGAGCGTCCCAGCACGAGAATGGATCGCGGAATACCTGGACATCGGGCGTGGGGAATCGCCACGCCGTGCCCGACATCGGTCGGCATCTGGCTTTCTCTCGCCAGCGCCATGGCTGCCGGGTCGGCGCCGGGCGGAATCTGCGCCTGGGGAATCGTCGCGGCCAGTTCGCGGATCGCATCGCGGGGGGTCGTGGCGGCCAGTTCCAGAATCACGCCGCCGGCGGCCAGCGCGTCTTTGAGGTACAGGCGCGGCAACCGGGGATACTCGTCCTCGATCCGGCCGACGACTTCCTCCAGAATATCTTCCAGCGTAATGATCCCGACCGGCCGGTTGTTATCGACCACCACGGCCATATTCGCTCCGTCGCCCTGCAGTCTCTGCATGGTGATTTCCAGGTTCTCGTCGGGTCGCACCGCCGGCAGCGGGCGCAGCACGCGCGTCCACTCGTGGTTCCCTGACGGCTGCAGGATCAAGTCCTTCATCAACAGATAATGCCGCGGCAGGCCGCCGGCATCGACGACCGGATAGCGTGAAAATCGCGTTTCCGCCAAGGTACGCTGGATTTGCGCGTACGACGCCGAGGCCGAGACATAATGCACGTTGGCCCAGGGAATCATCGCTTCCCGGACCGTCTGCGTGCCCAGATCAAAGATATTTTCCAGGATCAACAACCGGTTCAGAGTGAATCCGCCCGATGTCTGCGCGGTCGTCAACAGCACGCGCAATTCCTGCTCGCTGTGCGTCATCTCGGCGTGCCCCGCTTCAATCCCCAGCCAGCGCAGAATCCGGCTCGAAGCACCATTCAAAACCACCATCGGCAGGTAGAAGATCCGGTAGACCCATTTCAGCGGCCAGGCCAATGCCAGCGTATATGTTTCCGGCCGGCGAATCGCCATACTCTTCGGCGCGACTTCACCGATCAGGATATGCAGGAAAGTGATCGTGGCGAACGCCGCTACCGCCGACAACGTGTGGCTCGTGCGCGCTGACCAGCCGACCCGCCCCACCACCGCCGAAACCAGGCTGGCGAACGCAGGTTCACCCACCCAGCCCAGCCCCAGACTGGCCATCGTAATGCCCAGCTGAGTCGCGGAAAGATACGCATCCAGGTGCAACAAGATATGCTTGGCCAGCGCAGCCCGCGGGTGACCCTGCCGCGAAAGTTCCTCGATGCGGGAAGCGCGAACCTTGACGATCGCGAATTCGGCCAGCACGAAAAAACCGTTGATTACGACCAGCCCAATCGCGATCAGCAGGTAAACCGGCGTCATCCAGTCGACTACCAGATCGTCCGTCGAAGCCAGCAGCACCTTATGCGGAAACAGCGGTTCTAGCATCGCGTGGATTGGGCATCGAGGTAGTTGGGGAGAACTCGTGGATGACGCTGGAGTGGATGCAGAATGAACCGGCAGCGGAGGATTGTCAAGCGAGGGAGCCTATTCCGCCCCCCAGCGCCGTTTCAACTTGCCGATCTGGGCCTGGCGAACCACCGGATCCGCATCGATCATCACGGGCGCGGATAATCTGCCCAGCCGCACCAATTGCCGGTTGGCCAGTTCGCGGCGCGCGGGGTCGATTGAGTCGAGCGAATCGAGCCAGAAACCATGGTCGGTCGACAGCCAGCTGACGACACGCTCCGCTCCGTCGGAAACCGGTTGGTTCAAGGCCTCGCGCATCACACGGATGCGTGCCCGCTGCTCCTTATCCAGGTCACTTGCCTCCACCGCGCGCAAATACGGAATCGCCGCCGGCCCTAACTCGCGAAGCTCGCGATCGGCCGCCTGCCGTTCACGATACTCGCGGCGCGAAAGCCGCTCCACCAGACGCTCGATCGCCACCCGATCGGGAATCGGCTGACGTTCGACCTGCCGCTCAAAATCGGTCTCGATTTCCCTGAGCAGTTCCGCCAGCCGCCAGCTGGGCGCGATGATGGTCAGCGCATCGACGATCCGGTCCCGGTCCGATCTCGGCAGAATCAGCAGCAGGTGCCAGATCGAATCGGCACTGCATTCGCTCGATGCTCCGGTGTCTGCCGAGGGAGTATTCACGACCACCGGTCCATGATTTTGCTGTCGCAGCGCGAGCAGCAGCTTGCCATCGGCATCACCCGCCCGATGGACAATGGTTGCCTGCTCGTGGGAAATATCGCAGCTCAGCCGGTTGCGACTATCGGTCATTTCATAATGCACCGTCGGCAGCGCCGTGGCGGCGGTGATCGACAATCGTTCGACGCGATCACCATGACTGCGCTCCGTGCAGACGTTGCGATTCGCACCCAATCGCAGATTGGTGACGTGCAATCGGCCCAGCGAGAGTTGAACGCGGACCGCCGGAGACTGATCGAGCAGCGAACTGGCCGGGACTGCTCCGGAAGTCGCGGCCTGGGCCGCAAGAACCGCCGGTATGGCGGCGGCAACTGCAAACATTATCACGGCGATCGATCGTCGATGCATGGCGCCTCTCCCGTCCTTGGGAAGGTGGCGAGCATGGTCGGTCAATGTTCCCGACCAAAATTCGCCGGGTGAGCCATCGTCAGTATATCGGTCGTCGCAACTTGCAACGATAGCGGATTCTGTCGCGGATTTCCTGAAATGCCGCGATGCTAGCAGCCGGTCCGCAGGCCGCTATGCCTGCTAGCACGCCGTGGTACCGCACCCTTCATCGGTCAAGCAGGGTACTGGTTTCGAACGAGTGGTACGCGGTAACCGTCCGCAGGTCGCTTGACGATCCAGGGGTCTACCTTGACAATGTCACTCGACCCATCATGTCCAAATCCATCACCGCAATTGACTATCGTCTCCGCGACCAGTTCGAGGTCCTGCGCGCGCGCTTGCTGGGTGCCACCAGCATTCCTCATAACAAGCCGCTGGCGTATTGGGCGCTGCCGGCCGATCGACGGCTGCCTCTGGCTCTGCTCGGCAAGTCGCTCGACGAATTGCTGGCGATGCCTTACGCCGATATTGCGGCAACGCCTGGCATCGGCCACAAAAAGCTGGGGATGTTGATTACTTTGCTGGGCCGCGTCTTCGACGCCGCCAAGGCAGCTACGCCGGTTGCGACCCCGGCTCCGGACCGAACTGCGATGCAGGCTGCGATGCCTGTTGTGACCGACGGTGCATTACCGCCGCATGGTGCGCCGCTGGCGACGCCGACCGGTCCGGGCTCGTTGCCGAACGGGCTGCCAAACGCGGGTCCGGACGCCAACTGCCGCTCGCTGGCGAATGACTCCTCGGTACCCGCCACGACGGTTGGAGCGTTGCCGCCCCATCCACTGCCCTGGTCGGAGGGGATCGACGTTGCCGCGGAAAGGCCGGTGGTGAATGCGGCTTCGGGCAGCAGTTCGCGAGCAACGTTCGACGCTGCCCGGGTTTCCGAGACGCAGTGGGAGAAATGGCGCGAGACGGTGCGCAGGCACGAGCTGGAGCAGGAGATGTTGGGCAGTGTCGCCCAGTCGCTTCGGTCGCTGCCCACGGTAATCTGGCATAACTCGCTCGCTGCCTATCTCGACTTGTCTCTGACCGAGCTTCGCGCTTTGCGAACGCACGGAGAGAAGCGGGTTCGGGCCATCCTGCGAGTGTTCTGGGAAATCGAATCCGTGTTCGGTTCGATGCCGCGCAATCCTGACTTCGCGGTGCGTCTGATTCCGCGCAATTTGCTGCAGGTCGAGTCCTGGCTGGCGGCCGTTCTGGCGGCGGACAGGGCGCCCTATTCCGCAGCGGCTTCCGCGGCAGTGCCGCATCCTGACGGCGCCGAGATTCGGCAGAACCTGATTTCTCCGATCTTGAATCAGCTCCAAACCGACGCGGGCGATGTCGTCGCTGGACTGGCGGAGAGGAGGTTGGCGATCGATTCCCCCGCGTTGTGCGTCAGTCAGGAATCGAATCGCATGGGTGTGACGAGAGCCCGCATCTACCAGTTGCTGGACGGTTGTGCCAGAATCATGGCAATCCGCTGGCCGCGCGGCCGGTGGATGCTGGACGATTTTTCGCATCGCCTCGCGCGAGGTCCGGAGCGGTCTCCATACGCCGCGGTTCAGGCTCTGCAATCACTCTGTTTTCCTGCCACGGAGCGAGCGGGTCTGGAGCAGGCCCAGCAGGATCGTCGGATGTCCGTCGACGATAACGTGAGCATCCTCGACGGCGGAATCACCAGCGAACTGTAGTCCTGACCGGCGTTTTCGCCCGATCCAGGTTCTGGGCAAGTCATGCCCGCGTACGTTAGGATGAAGGCTGGTGGACGGGTCTCTGGAATGCCGTAGCTAATCCGGAAAGGATCGCTGTGTTTCCCAGTGGTGACGCGATCGAGGCTTTGCGGGCCGCTTTGCAACTATCCCCTGATAATCTGCCGTTGCGGCAGCACCTGGCCCAATCGTTGATGGGCGTGGGGCGGTTCGAGGAAGCAGAGCGCGAATACCGCGAGGCATTGGCATTGGCGCCGCAAAATGCCGATCTCAAGATCGGACTGGCAGTCTCCTATTTGCAGCAGAACAAGATCAGTCAGTCGTTGGTCGTGGTCGAGGATCTCGTCAAGCGGCAGGACGCTCCCGCGGCGGCGCGGGTGCTGTACGCTCGGCTGCTGATCCGCACGGGCGACATCGCCAATGCGGTAGCGCAGTACAAGCTGGCTTTGGAGATCGATCCACAGACCGCCGATCCGGCGCTGTCTGACCAGTTGGGCGTCGGCGATTCGGCTCAGGGTGAAGTCGACGACGGCCGGTTGCGCGAATATGCGCAGCCCGTGGGGGAAGAGCTGCCGGCCGAGTTGGAGCGACCGAAGTTGACGTTCGCCGACGTGGGAGGCATGCAGGTGCTGAAGGAAGAGATCGGGATGAAGATCATCTACCCGATGCAGCATCCCGAAATGTACAAGGCATACGGCAAGGCGATCGGCGGCGGGATCCTGATGTACGGTCCGCCCGGCTGCGGCAAGACCTATCTGGCGCGGGCCACGGCCGGCGAGATCAAAGCCAGTTTCCTGGCGGTTGGGATCAACGATGTACTGGAGATGTGGATCGGCAACAGCGAGCGGAATCTGCACGTGATCTTCGAGCAGGCGAGGCGAAACCGGCCCTGCGTGCTGTTCTTCGACGAAGTCGATGCTCTGGGTGGCCGGCGATCGGACATGCATGGCGGCGCGGGGCGCAACGTGATCAATTTGTTCCTCTCCGAACTGGACGGCGTGGAGGGGAACAATGACGGCGTGCTGGTTCTGGCGGCGACGAATGCTCCATGGCATGTCGATCCGGCATTCCGCCGTCCAGGCCGTTTCGACCGTGTGTTGTTCGTGCCTCCGCCCGACCAGGCCGGCCGCGCGGCAGTCCTGCAACTGCACTGTAAGGGCAAACCCGCGGAAACGCTCGATTTCGACCAGGTCGCCCGCAAGACAGACGGTTTCTCCGGCGCCGACCTGAAAGCAATTGTCGATCAGGCGGTCGAGGCAAAGCTGCGCGAGGCATTCAAAGCGGGGCAACCGCTGCCACTGACCACCAAAGATCTGCTGAATGCCGCGAAGGATCTCCGCCCGACGACGCGCGAATGGTTCTCGACGGCGCGCAACTACGCGCTGTACTCGAACCAAGGCGGCGCCTACGACGATGTGCTCAAATACCTCAAGCTCTGACGCCGCACTGTCGCCGCCGCGCAATTCCGAAAAACCTCAGTAAACTCCTCTTCATCAATGAACTCCTCTTCATCATTGGCTCGTGCCCACCTCCTGATTGAGCAGCATCGCTGGGAACTTGCCGAACAGGAACTGCGGCTCAGCCTGGCCGAGGAACCGAATCGCTTCGAGGCACACGCGCTGCTGGCGCTCTGCCTGTTGGAGCGGGAGCGTTTCGATGAGGCAACTCGGGAAGCGGAGGCGGGAGTGCATCTGGCGCCGGAGAACCCCTTTGCGCATTACGTATTGTCACGGGTGTTCTTCGCACGAAACCGTTTTGACGATGCGGAACGCGCAGCGCGGGAAGCACTGCGGCTCGACCCGTTCGACGCCGACTATTTTGGCTGGCTGGCGCAGGTCTGCTATACCCAGCGCCGCTGGCAGGAGGCACTCGACGCCGCCGACCAGGGACTGTCAGTCGACGGGCAGCATGTGATGTGCGTCAATCTGCGTGCCATGGCGCTGGTGAAGCTGGGACGCAAAATGGACGCCGGCCAGGCGATCGGATCGGCACTGGAGCGTGACCCGGAAAACGCCTATTCCCACGCCAACCTGGGCTGGACCCTGCTCGAACAACGCCAACCCGACAAGGCCCTGGAACATTTCCGCGAAGCCCTGCGGCTCGAGCCCAACCTGGAATGGGCACGCCGCGGGATCATCGAGGCGATGAAGTCCCGGTTTCTGGTCTACCGGCTGATGCTGATGTTCTTTCTCTGGATGATGAAATTGAGTCGCCGGGCGCAGTGGTGGGTGATGCTGGGCGGTTACTTCGGATACCAATTGTTGAAACAGGTAGGCCAGCAGAACCCGCAGCTCGAACCGTGGCTGCGCCCGCTGCTGATCGCCTATATCATCTTCGCGGTGATGACCTGGCTGGCGGTGCCGCTGTTCAATTTAATCTTGCGCGTGAGCCGCTTCGGGCGTCTGGCGTTGTCGCGCGAGGAAATCCGCACATCGGACTGGGTCGCTGGAGCCCTGCTGATCGGCATCGTGACCTTGGCGCTCTCTTACTATTACGGCTACGCCAGCCTGCTGCTCGTCGCCTTGATGTGCGGCCTGATGTCGTTCCCGTTGTCGCGAATCTACGACTGCGACCGAGGCTGGCCTCGAACCACTCTGGTCCTCTGTACGCTGGCGATGGGACTGCTGCTGCTGGCGTCGGCCGGGCTGATGCTGACAGGCGAGTACTTCGAATCTCGATGGGAACGGCGCCACGTGGCGTTGCTGGTCGGCCTGGGACTGCAAGGCTTCTACGTCTACTGCGGCGCGGTATTCCTGTTGCAGTTCGTGATCCCCGTCCTGGTCCAGGCCACGCCGAAAAAATAGCGTCCCTAACGTTTTCCTCGCAGCCCGTGCCAGAGCGACTCCACGTCCGATACCGGCTTCGGCAGGCAGATCGTCAACAGCAGCGACTCGATATTCGTGACCATCAACGCCACGCAGGTAACGCGCAGCGGCACGATCCATTCCGCCCAGAGTTCGGCGACGGCGCTGAGCGCGATCAGCATCCAGGAGATCTTCGCCATCCGCGTGTGATGGCTGGGCCAGACCCGAAACTTGATCCCGCTCGCGATCACCGCCGCCGCGTAACTGCTCAATGGCAACGCGATCCAGGCGTATTCGGCCAGCAACCGCTCCGCGTCCAACAGGATGCTGCCAAACAGCAGCGCCGCGTACAGGCTGACGTCGGCAAACGTGTCGAGTCGCGGACCGATCCGCGAACGCTGGTCCAGCCAGACGGCCAGTTTTCCATCGATCCAGTCACTGGCGGCCAGCACGACATACAGGATCACAAACGGGCTGCGGTATCCCAGGTGCGCGACCAGCAATAAGACGACCGAGCCGAACAACCGCAGCGAGCAGAGCAGATTCGGGATCGTCCAGAATCCTCGGCGATACTCATATTGCCCGCGATTTTCACTGTTCATCCGCCGCGACTCACCCAATCGCCGATCGCACCCAACCCCACCAGATAATAGTAGTAGGCCGGCGCGGCGAATGTCAGACTGTCGATGCGATCGATCATACCACCCATCCCCGGCAACAGGCCGCTGCTGTCCTTGATCCCCGCGTCACGCTTCACGGCCGACATATTGATGTCGCCCACGAACCCGCTGACGCAAATCACCAGACCGGCCGCCGCCGCTTGTAGCCATCCAGGAACGGCGATCATGGCGATCGCCATCGGCGGTTTGCCGGCGATCGGAGCCAGGTATTGCCCCAGGATGCCGGCGAAGACGGTCGTGGTCACCAATCCGCCCACGAATCCCTCCCAGGTCTTGCGCGGTGATATCCGCGGCGTAATCGGGTGCCGGCCGTGACCGCCGAATCGCCGGCCGAGGATCGCCTGCGAGATATCGCTGACCTGGGTTGTAATCACCAGAAAAAGAAACGACTCGATGCCTTGCTGAACTGTTGGATTGCCGGGATGCAGCAGCAGCAGCGGCGCGTGTGCGAATGCGTAACCAAACACCATCAGTCCGAAGTACGAACCGCCCGTGATCCGGACATAGCCTGCCGTCAAGCCTTGAAACAGGCTGATCATCGCGCAAGTCGCCAGCGCGATCAGAGGAAAACCCCAGCGAAAGAGCTGCTCCTGGCCGCCCAGCACAGCCAGCATTCCGGCAAATAACAAGAATTGCACGGCCGCCTGATCGAGCTTCCGGGAAGCGCTCTGAGCGACCATCCGCGAGTATTCGCGGAAAGCCACGACGCCGGCAATACCGCTCAACAGGCAGACACCAAGCCTGCCGAGCGACAGGCTGACAAGAAAAAGCACGAAGAGCAACCACCATGTCCGCAGACTCGACTGCCGCTGGCGGCGCTGCTCGTCGCTCGCGTAGCTCGCCAGCAGGAATCGCCAGACCGTGGCGACGATCAGCAGGGCGAACATTGTGGCAAACACCACGATCGACTGCGCCGATAGCGGACCGAGGTTCATTCGGCGTCCTCGCCGATGAAATCGGGAATCGCCGCGGGAAAATCGCCGATGGCCACTCGCAGCGCCCGGGGTATCAATTCAAACGCGGCGTTCTGACATTGATACAATTCGCCGTCAACGCTGAACGGCATCCCGGGCGACGACCGCAGTTCAATCCGTCTGGCGCGATGGCTTTGTATTCCGATATCCGGCGGATCGAACCCGAGAGTGAAGCCGATCCCCGCGGTCAGCAGCTCGAACGGTGCCAGCACGGGAACCAGGATCACGTCGAGCAGTCCATCGTCGAGCACCGCGTTCGGAGCGATCGGGAACCCGCCGCCCACGAAACGCCCGTTGGCAATCGCCAGTCCAAGAGCCGCACCACATGCGTGCCGTTGACCGTCCAGAACCACCTCCAGGTCAAAGGGAGTCAATTGCGTCAATTCGAGCACCGAGGTCATCCAGTAGGCCATCGCCCCCCAGCGCTGCTTGTCGTCCAGACGCAGATCGGCGGCGACGCGACCTCCAAAACCGCCGTTGGCGACGTTGACACAGTAAGTGTTCACATCGCCGGAGATACGAATCAGGTCGATCGGCGCGGTGCGCCGGCCGAGCGCATACGTGGCCGCCAGTCCGAGCAGATCGGGCGCCAGGCCCAGCGACCGGGCAAAATCGTTGCCGGTGCCGAACGGAAGGATGGCGATCTCCAAGGCCGAAAAATCGGGCGCCAACGCCTGCACGACCTGGGAAATCGTCCCGTCCCCGCCGGCGATGACGATGCGGTCGACCTTCTCGCGCACCGAGTTGCGAACGTCGCGCTGGAGAGTACTCACATCGGACGAGGGGTGAAGTTCGAATGCCCAATTCCCGGCCCCGTCCGCCTCCGCCAGCAGCGCGCGAATACGATCCGCACTAACCGAATGCGGGTTGTGGATCACGTGAATTCGCATCGATGCCCTGCTCGCCCCGTCTTCACCTGAACGGGAAGTTCTTTTTATGATAGAGGTAAATGCTGACTCTGTTGCACGTCTCCGATCTGCACTTTGGCCCACCCTACGTTCCGCGCGTGGGACAGGCACTGCTGGACATCGTACCGTCGCTGCACGCGGACGCAATCGTCGTCAGCGGTGATTTGACCCAACGCGCGAAGCCCCAGCAGTTCCTCGATGCACGCGCGTTCCTCGACCGAATGTCCGACGTGCCGCGGATCGTCATCCCCGGCAACCACGACGTGCCATTGTACCGCGTCGCCGAACGGCTGTTGAACCCACTGGGCCTGTTTCGAAAACTGATCTGTGATGAACCCGACCAGGTTTTGCGACTGAAAGATGCGGTAATCGTCGGACTCGATTCCACCGCGCCGCGTCGAGCGATCACCAACGGGCGCTTGCACAGCGGGCAACTCGACTTCTGCACCACCGCATTTGCCGAGGCTCCCGACCACGCCGTGCGAATTATCGTCGCCCACCACCATTTCGTCCCAGCGCCTGACGCGATGCACGACCGCACCATGCAGCGATCGGAACGGGCGATCGAGCGATTCGTGGAATTGGGAGTCGATATGATACTCGGCGGCCACTTGCATCGGGCCTATATCGGTAACTCGCTCGACTTCTACCCCGGCAGCCACCGCGAGCGGGGAATCATCGTCGTGCAGTGCGGCACCACCACTTCGCGACGAGGGCGCGGTCGCGAAAAAGAAAAAAATTCGTTCAACCTGATTCAGATCCACGCCGACCGATTTGAAATCACCCATTACATGTACTTCGACGACCTGCACGGATTCGGACCCACCAGCCTGCACACCTTCCCGCGCCGCCAAAGCTGTCTCTCGGCACGACAACATTGAGGCGGCGGGCTCGATCGTAGCCGGGCGTTTCAACGCCCGGTTGCGACACGATTTTGTGGTCGAGTTGCTCCGCAACTCGACGCCGAGTCGCGGGGCGACTCGGCCACGTTGTGACTCGGCCACGTTGTGACTCGGCCACGTTGCGACTCAGCCACGTTGCGACTCGGCCAGACAGCGGTTCGGCCACGCTACGGGCTACTCGCCTGATCGTCGGGCGCAGCACTTCTTGAACGTCTTGCCGCTGCCACAGGGGCAGGGCTCGTTGCGGCCGACGTGGTAGTTCGGAACAGTGGGGAACGGGGCGCTTCCGCGCCCAACCAGACCGCGATTGAAGTCCGCCATGAGCGTGTCCATTCCCTCTTGGGACCCCATGTCGTAGCCGGCGTCCATCCCCATCATGACAATCGACTTGGCCATGCCGAAATTCGCGGGGTTCGACATTTTCGCTTTCAACTCGTCGACAAGGCCGCCCGTTCCCAGCCATTGCACAATCGCGTTCGCCTCAGGCAGCTTGTAAACGCGGTCCAGGTACTGCCAGAACAGCCTGAGCTCACCGACGATCGCTTTCGCCGCTTCGGGTTTTGCCGAGACCTTTCGCGGCACGTAGTCCCTGACGAATTCCTGCAGGCTCCTTACGGTCATTGAGTCCACGATCTCACCGAGGTAGTCCAAACCGAAGCCGAGGAGTGATTCAAACCATCCCAGGCTGCCATAACGTTCGATTGCCTGCCGCGCCTCGCTGGACTTGGAGAACGTGTCATTAGCCCGCTTAAAATACGCCTGCTTGGCCTCGTCGTCGACTTCATTCCCCGGTTTGAAGATGCATTGATCGGAGAAGATCCCTTCACCCATCCGCCGTTGAAATTACGTGATTGAATTTTGAGGATGGTCGGGCATCTTCAGTCCCAGGCCCTCGACGCCGAGGATGCGCCGGACTTCCTCCCAGTCACCGATCACGCCCACATCCAGAAGGTCAGCCGCGAACGCCCGCTCGATCGGCTCGGCCGCTTCAACGGCATGAAGCTCGGTGAGCTCCACCATCAGATCGGTGTTGAAGTCCCGATGACCGCTGCCGGCGCGCGCCATCCAATCCACCAGAATCGGGACGATGCGATCGCGAGTGTACGGGTGATAATCGACGACTTGGCGCAGCCCGCGTACCGCATTCGACCGTATGACATCCGGAAAACTCTCCTCAGAAATGACACCGAACAGCGGCTCAATCGTGCTTTCCCCGATCTTGCCGAATACGTGCGGTAACTCCTCGGAGGCCCATTCGCCGCACTCATCATTCAACGCGCACAATATGTCGACCAGCGGCTTGACCGCCGCGTCGTTCTTCAGTTCAGCCAAAGTCCGCCAGGCCGTAACCGGAAGCAACTCGGCATCCTCCCGGCCGACCCGCGACACGCACTCGTTGGTCCAGTCCGGATCCATCCACTTTTCCGCAATCGCAATCAGGCCTGGAACATCGTCCGCCGAAACGCGACATTTCGCCACGTAATAGCCATCTTGATTTCGCCAATCGGGAAAATCGCGGGGGTCCCCCGCGCCAATCAAACGCTCGAAAAGCGGCGCCGCTGTGTTGGTCATATAGAGTCCTTCCTTGAGTCTTGATGGCGAGCCGAAAAATTGCCTGCAATGGAATGGCTATGTCCTAGTCCAGTCGCCCCATTTTTAGAAAGGCCAATTGCCGATTCCCCAGGGTGAGGGAACGGAGGGTTGCCGGTAATCCGGCTACCCTGGGTACACCCGGCACCATCCGAGTTCCTCGGTCGAGCGCACCGGCCCACGGACACCAACCGACTTCGCCGAGACCGAAGCCGAAACGGCGAGGAATCGTGGCGATCGAGTCAGCGTTCGTGCTATGTGCCACTGGCAGTCCATGCGGCGCGGTGAAGTTTCCACGATTCAGCGCTCCATCGGTTGCGCTCTCGGCGGGCCCATGAGTGTCGATGGACCGATCCGCTCGACCACCGGCGCGTCGCGTGGGACGGTAACCGGGGGTAGCCGGAGTACCGGCAACCCCCGGCTGCGCGGCAGAAAAACCCCTTCGGGGTACATAGCGCGATGCGTTTCCCAATTCACTGAAAACTGGTGGGCCTCGGAGTACCTCGACCCACCCTACAGACTCGATCCATCCGGCGGATTGCGGTATCATGAGGCGTCGTGTGATGAAAGGCAGACCATGAGTCGGTTCGAATTTCGGAGACGAATCAAACCGCCGGCGACGGGGCCGCGCTCGAAAGGACTCCGATCGAATTGCCGGGCCACGATCAGGCGAAGTCCGTTCGGTGCGGGGTTCGAGTCGCTGGAAGGCCGATCGCTGCTCGACGCCGCCGGTGTCGTCCCTGTCGCCGATGCCTACACCGTACGCACCAACGGCCCCAGCCAGCTCCTGGCCGTTCTGAACAACGACCGATTTGACAGCGATTATCAAGGCGCACGACGCATTACCGCCGTCAGCAACGGTTCCGAAGGCGGTTCGATCGAAATCGGCTCGGACAGGTCCGCCATCCATTACGCTCCTCCCGTCGGCTTCGCCGGAACGGAACGGTTTTCCTACTTCGTCGATGACCAAGCGCTGGGAATGGTGACGATTACCGTCGAATCGCCTGCCGTCGACGACGCGGTCGGAGCATTTCCGGACGGTAGTTCCATCGCGATCGATGTCCTGGCCAACGATCGATTCCTGCCAACCGAACGCGGCCCCATTCGCATTACGGCCGTCGGACATACCAGCCTCGGCGGCGAGGCCACCGTCAGCGCCGATGGAAAATCGATTCTCTATCAAGCTCCCGCGGAACTTCCGGTCACCTACGTTCCGCAAAAGGGCGAGTTGGAGGACCGTTTTGTCTACGTCGTCGATGATGCATTTGTCGCCAATGTCCGCGTCGCGCTGCCACTCCCCGTACGCAACGACGCGTTCGCCGATCTCGTGCAGAACTCCGACGTTGTCCCGCTGAACCTGCTGAGCAACGATCCCTTCTGGGCGGCCTACCCGTTTCCCCGCAGGATCACGTCCGTCGATCGTGAATCGCTGCGAGGTACTCTAACACTGGAACCGGACGGACAGTTTGTCAGCTACCAGCCGGCAGTTGACTTCTACGGGCAAGAGTCGTTTACCTACGTCGTCGACGATCGTTATGAAGCCCGCGCGAGGATGACGGTGCATCGGCCGGTGGTCGACGACCATTTCGGTCAGATCGACACCGGCAGCGATTTCGTCGCCCTCGACCTGCTGGGAAATGACGTCTACTACGTCGCCTATGACGCTCGACGCGACGTCGTCGACGGCATCACCGCCGTCGGTCCATCAACAAACGGAGCAACGATTTTCATCAGTGACGATCTGCAAGGCGTGCGTTATCGACCGCCTGCCGACTTCATCGGCGTGGATACTTTCGAATATCTGGCGGACCATCGCTACAAAGCCACTGTCTCCGTATCCGTGACCCGACCCGTGCGGGACGACAGCCTGCAGGTGATCCAGGATATCCCCAGCGAATTCGACCCGTTGACCAACGACTTCAGCGGGCCGGGCTATGCGGGCCCGCGGCGAATCACGGCGGTGGGAGGCTCCACAGCCGGAGGCCGCGCGCGGATCGTCGGAGACGGCACGCGCGTTTACTACGAACCACCCGAAGCTTTTGTCGGTACCGAACAATTCAGCTACACCGTGGACGACACTCTGGATGCCCAAGTGTCCGTCCAGGTGCTGCCACGGGCACGGGACGACTATTTTGAGTTCTCCTGTATCACGGGCCCCGGTTTTACCACGATTCTGGATCCGCTGGCCAATGACAAGCACCAGTCGCCGACCGGCAACCGACCGAAAATCACCAGCTTGACGCCCGACGCCGATCCGGGCCTGGCGGGTGGGCGGATCTCGATCGTCTCCAGCGGCGGCGGCAACGACGATCGCGTCCACTATCAGATGTCGAAACTGGGCGCCGATCGCTTCGAGTACCAGGTCGATGGCAAGTACAGCGGCACCGCCAGAATCTGGCTCGCGCCCGCCAGTTCCCCCTCGGCCGACCAGCTGGTTGTCGACCAGAACAGCTCGGCGGAACTCGACCTGGCCGTTAACGATTTTTCTTATCGCAATTCGGTCTGGCGCAACGGTGCCATCGTGAGCTGCGATCCGTATCGCGGGCCACGCCATATCGACGCGATCACTCCGCCCGCGCACGGCACCGTGCATCGATTGCCGGACGGACACAGCATCCGCTACGAGCCCGACCCCGATTTTGTCGGCACCGATTCGTTTTCCTATTCCGTCGACGGAATATTCGAGACTCCTGTCTCGGTGCAGGTCGTCCGTTGGGTGCACGACGATGCGTATCGCGTTCCGGTCGGTTCGCAAGACAATTCGCTTCCCGTGCTGGTCAACGATCTGTTCGGCAACTACTCGGGCGCCAAGAAAATTACTTCCGTGTCGGGGCAGACTCGCGGCAAGCTCGCCGTCACGGCCGACGGTCAGTCGATCGTCTATACACCGGCGAGCGGCTTCGCCGGGCAGGAAGAGTTCACTTACCTGGTCGACGGTCGCCTGAAAGCCAACGTACGCGTCGATGTGCGCGGCGGAACGAGCGGCGAGACGAGCGGTGGGACGAGCGGCGAGACTTCAACCAATTTCGGACGGTTCAAGTCGTCGGAGGCACTGCGCGCCTATTTGCTTGAGCAATCCCTGAGTCGATACGCGGGACTGTTTGGGCAGCCAGTCTATCCACCTTACTTTGACACGCTCTATGCGGCCGCGGACGGCGGGCCGGTAACTGCAACCGAAACGCGCTCCCATTCCTCCACCAACGTACAGGTCGCCGGAATTGACGAAGGCGACCTGATCGAAGTTGATGACACGTACCTTTATTCGATCCATGGCGGCGACGTGGCGATCACGCGAGCCTGGCCGGCGGACGAGATCGAGGTCATCTCCACGAGTACGGTCGAAGGAGCGCCTTTCGCGCTCTACCTGCGCGGCAACCGATTGACCGTGCTATCGACGGTTTGGGAGGCCGAACCGCCAGCGCCGGAGCCGGCATCGGAGCCGGCAAGCACCATGATCGCCGATGTTGCGCGACCGGCTTTCTTTCCGATGCCGCAGCGCAAATCGACCACGCTCGTCACCGTATTGGATGTCGCCGATCGTGCAGCTCCCGTGGTCGTGCAGCGGACACGGCTGGAAGGCGAATACGCCGGATCGCGCGGGCTGGGCGACTTCGTCTACCTGGTCCTGCGCCACGATGGAGTCCTGCCGCTACCCAAGACCAGGTGTGATGCCCGTCCAGCACGAACAGGGATCGTCGCCGATTGGTTCGCTCCCCCGGCGCGCTGCGTTTACGAATCCAAGGAGGAATACCTCGCCCGCTGGCACAACACCCCGTCGGAAACAATCCAGTCCGCATTGCCGCGCTACGCCAGCAGCGGTCCTGACGGCGAACTGGTTCGATCTGGATTACTCGTCGCAGCCACGGACGTCTACCTTCCGCAATTCCCGGACGCCGATCAACTGATCGCGGTGGTGTCGATCCATGTGATGGGCAACGATCCGGGGATTGCATCCAGCAACGCCCTGTTTGCCGGTTCCGCCAGTCAGATTTATGGGGCGGCGGAGCACCTCTATGTCTTTGACAACTCCGGAAGCGAGTCGCGTTGGACGAATATCCTGCGGTTCGACTGGGACGCCATATCGGGCGGCATCGAGTTGTCGGCTAAGGGCGCGGTCCCCGGCGTGATGCTGAACCAGTTTTCCGCCGACGAATACCGCGGCGATCTGCGGATCGTCACCGCCGCCCATAACGACGATCGAAGGTCCCCCGCCGGACAGGAGGAAAACGAACTGTTCGTGCTGCGAGCCGACGACGGCCTACTGGAGTTTCGCGGCAGCTTGCAGCGCTTCGCCCTGGGGGAACGAATTCAATCCGTGCGATTCGACGGCGACCGAGCACTGGTGACGACCTTTCGCAATATCGATCCGCTCGTGATCATCGACGTCGCCGACCCTGAGGCACCCAGGCTGGCAGGGCAGGTAACGCTGCCAGGATTTTCCAGTTACATGCAGTGGATCGACCGTGACCATGTGCTGACGGCCGGTCGAAATACGTCGGCTGGCTGGTCGGGACCGACGCAAGTCGCGTTGTTCGACGTCTCGGACCTGACTCATCCGTTTCTCGTCGATTCGCTGACACTGCCGCGCTGGGTGACGTCCGAAGCGGAGCAGGACCATCATGCATTCAGCTGGTTTGCGGAACACGCCGTTCTTGCATTGCCGACCGCCAGGATGCGGCGCGTCCGCGTCGACCGCGACGGCGATGGCGTCCGCGAGTCATCCGAAGTCCGGCGCGAGGACGATCTGGTGCTGGTAGGCGTTGATGCGTCGCTGCACGAGCGATCCGACCGCGGTCTGTTGCTCGCCGGATCCGTGCCCAACGATTCCGCGGTGCGGCGTTCGGCCTTCATCGACCAGGTGCTGTATGCGGTGGCGGAGGAAGGCATCGTTGCCGTCGACGTCGCGATGCCCGATCGGATCCTGGGCCATGTGACCATCGAGCCACGCGTTCCCAACCCCGAAACGACACCGCCTCCGGATGGTGATCCGATCCCCCTGTTTGCCGATCTGATTAGCGCAATCGCCGCCAGCCGTGGCACGACGCGCGGAAACATCTCGCTGATTACCAGCGAGCGATCTGCGAATGGCCCGGCGTCCCAGCACGTCATCGAGGTCGACGGTACCCAGATGCTGTACGAATTCCAGCCGGATGGAACGACTCGGCTGGCCGATTCCAATTTTCAGTTCGGGCGAAAGGCAACCGCGACCCAACCCGAAGACACGAACGGCGACGGGATCCTGGCCCCGCTGGATGCGCTGCTGGTCATCAACGACCTGAACGCCAACGGATCGCGGCGGCTGGCTCAGCAGGCTGTCGTTCGGCAAGTCCAGGCTGTGAAAAATTATGCCAACGACGTTAATGGCGACGGCTTTCTCAGCGCTCTGGACGCTGTGCGTGTGATCAATCGACTGAATCATGACCTCCTGCCACAGCCCAGCCTACCCGCGTCGACGGCGCCGGCCGGTTCCGGCGGGGAAGGGGAGTCCTCCCCGCTCCGGTTCGACTCGAACTGGCACCTGTCGGTGGACCAGGTGATGGCGGAGTTCGCTCGCTTACCGATGGCACGCCGACGGTGAGACGTGATTTGTTACCCGAGGAGATTCGGATGGGATCGAGGATCGGTCGTGCGACGGTGATGTTCTGCCTGACACTTTCCGGATGCGCTGCGTCGACGGTTCTCGGCCAACCGTTGGGTCAACCCGATCGCGACGCACCGGGCGACGAGCGGATCCAGGCGTACCTGAGCCAGGAAGCGGCTCGGCTGGAATCCACCTTCCAGGACGATCTGGCCTTCGCTGGCGATGTCGCGGCGCGGCGGCAGGAGTGGAAGCAGCAGTACTTGGAGATGCTGGGGCTTTGGCCGCTGCCCGAGAAAACGGCGCTCCAGGCCACGATCACCGGCAGCTTCGAAGGCGACGGGTTCGCCGTGGACAATCTGCATTATCAGAGTATGCCCGGATTGTACGTGACGGCCAACCTTTATCGGCCGACAACGGCGGCGAGAGCGGCGGCGGCGACGGCGAGGGCGGCGGCGGACAAGCGCGAGCGACTGCCCGCCATCCTTTACGTCTGCGGGCATTCGGGACGAGGCAGAAACGGCAACAAGACCGCTTTTCAGTCCCACGGTATCTGGTTCGCAAAGCATGGTTATGTCTGTCTGGTCGTCGACACGCTGCAACTGGGCGAGATCGCGGCGACACACCACGGAACATATAATCTTCAGCGATGGTGGTGGCATTCCCGTGGTTACACGCCCGCCGGAGTCGAATGCTGGAACGGCGTGCGCGGCGTCGACTACCTGATCAGCCGCGACGACGTGGATCCGGAACGAATTGCAGTGACGGGTATCAGCGGCGGCGGCGCCGCGACGATCTGGATCGCCGCAGCCGATGAACGGATCCGGGCCGCGGCGCCCGTAAGCGGCATGGCCGACCTGGCATCCTATGTTACGAATCGCGTGATCAACGGCCATTGCGACTGTATGTTCCTGTACAACACCCATCGCTGGCCCTGGACCCGCATCGCGGCGCTGATCGCGCCTCGACCGCTGCTGTTTGTCAACAGCGATCAGGATCCGATTTTTCCAATGGACGCAAATGATCGTATCGCCAACCGTCTGGAGCGTGTCTACAGCCGTTACGGAGCGGGCGAATTCGTCGATGCCCAGGTCAGCGTGGGAGGCCACGATTATCGCGCGGACATTCGCCGCGGCGTCTACCGATTCATGAACCTGGCGCTGCGCAACGATGCCTCGCCGATCGTCGATTCGGAACACGACCTGGAGACGGGCAAGGGCGATAGCCTTCGCCAGCCGATTCCCGCGGAGAAACTCCGCGTCTTTCCCACCGACGCCGATCTGCCTCGGGATCAACGCAATACCACGATCGATCAGAGCTTCGTACCGTTGGCGCCGAGCGAGATTCCCGGCCCCGGGAAATTCGCGGAATGGAAAGCCGATCGGTTGCGGCAGCTGCGCACGTTGTCCTTCGACTACTTTCCGTCCTCGATTCCCCCCGCCACACCTTGCGACGAGCCGCTGAGCGAGAAGAACCGCGGCGCCGCCTATTCCACGGAGTCTCCGCTGCGGGTCTCCTGCCAGTTACTCGCCGGCAGCCTCGACACAGCGAAGCGCATGGTACTGGTGGTTTCCGAAAAGCCCCTGGCCGAAGTTCCGTCGGAACTGCGAAGCCTCGAACCAGGAACGGCCGTCGTGGGAATGCAGCCGCGCGGGTTGGGCGATGAGCGATGGACGTCGAAAAATCCGCCCAACTACGTGGAGCGATCGCTGTTGTTGCTTGGTCGCACCGTGGATACCGGCCGCGTCTGGGACGTAATCGCCGTTGCCCGATCGCTGAGCCAGACGGGAAACAGTGCCGAAAACTCGAGATCCCGCCCGGTGCGGCTGCTGGGGCGAGGGAACGCTGCCGTCTGGTGCCTCTACGCCGGACTGCTCGACGACTCGATCGAAACCGTCACGCCCATCGACCCGCCTCGCTCCCACGCCGACCCGCAGGCGCCTCAGTTTCTGAATGTGCTGCGGATCGTCGATATTCCCCAGGCGATGCGACTGCTGGAAGACCGGCTCAGCCACTGACCGGCTCAGCCACGGATCGGCTCAGGGCACGTTCATCAGCTTGCGCACAAATTCGTGAGCTGGGGCACCGCCGCCGGCGCCGTCCGGTTTGCCGGTGAGAAACTCCGCAACGTATCGTTGCGGCTTCTTTTTCTCTGGCACCGTGAAGTTATCTCCCTTTTGCAACACCGGGCGGAATTCCGGCATGTTGCCGAAATCACGCGTGCCGGCAGCCTGACAAGGGATCCAGTGCCCCTGTCCCTCGTTATCAACCAGATAGAATTCGGGATAACAATGGTCGGGAATCCAGACGGTGCGCGCCGGAATCTTGTGGATACGGCACATCGCGATGAACAGCGACGTCATTTCCTCGCAGTCCCCGGTCTTGTCGCGCAATGCGGCCGCGGCGCCCTTCAGCTCCCCGTTTTGGTATTTGACGTGGTCGCGTACCCAGTCGTAGATCGCCTCGACCTGATCCCAGGCCGACTCCTTCCCCTCGACCGCCTCTTTCGCCGCCTTGATGATGTCCGGATGGCGAGTCTCGATGTAAGGACTTGCGGCCAGGTACTTGCTGAGTTCCCGGGGCAGCCGCTTGGGAATCGAAAACAGACTGGGATCGACCGGCGCCAGAATCTGACTTCGCTCGACCTCGAACGTCACCAGCACCCTGGCAACCTGTCCAGCCGGCAAATGAGGAATACTGACCACCATCTGCTTGACGCCATTATCCAGCATCCGGTAGTCGACATGCGCGAATGCCGAGATCTCCTCGTCGACAATCCGCGCTTTCTGTTCCGGCCAGTCGGTCGGAACAGGAATGGTGCTGATCAACTCGCGGCAGCCTCCATTCCTGGCGCTGAGGATCACGCCGACCTGCCAGCGCTGCGTGGTGACTTTGCCGAACTTGACGCCGTTATTGTTCGGCGCCTGCAGCTTGTTCGGCTTCTTGTCCGCCGCATGCAGCGCGGGCCGGCTGCAAAAAACCGCCAGACCGGCTAAGAGAAAGATGAATCGCCTGACCACGGGAGCAACTCCAACGAGAACAGAATCGACCAACCGCCGCGGACCCGCTTGGGCACACCAGCTATCAGTCTAATTCCTGTTGGAGTCGAGCGCAACCAAAAAAACAGCGCATCTCAAAAAGCGCGAATGCCGTCGCGGCGCGTGTCAGGATTTCACGCAACAACGACGGCACCCTCGATTTTGCGACCGTGCTGCCGAAAAGGCGACTACGGATTGGGCAACGCTTCCAGCCGGCCGGAACTCACCGGACCCGATGGCAACGCCGGCAGGACATGGCCGCCCTGCATCACACCACCGCAAGAATCGGCACAGGCATCACAGGAATCGCCGCGATGCATCCAGTTCCAAAGCCGGCAGCCGCTGGACGAGCTGATCACTACGACCGACAGCAAAGTCAGGAACAACAATTTTCTCATGGCAAGTACCTCCGCTACGAACCGTACGAACGCAATCTGCATGGGTTTGAGCCAAGGAACTCTACACCACGGAAACGGGGGTGCAAGTAAAATTGCTGCTTTTTTTCAACGCCTGCCGTTTCCCGTTTTCAACCTCACCGAATTTGATGTGGTAGAGTTGCCACAGCACAGGAAGGGCCGCCGCTTCGCACTCAGGCCACCCCATGCCCGAGCATGTTCCGGTGGTAACGGTGCGGCGGATTGCATCGGCGGCTCCGAGAGAACTCCTCCACCGCCCGGAAGCACAACGGCCCACCACAGTCCGGCGAAAGTCATGTCACGGTTCGAACAGTCCGATCAGACGACAACATCGACGCGTGGTACTCCGATCGTCGATCGGGGCGCTGATCGGCGCGCCGATGCGAACCGAACCCGACGCCGCAGTATCAGCGTCGTCCTGCGGTCGGCGATATGCATGGCGATCGGCATCGCAAATTGGATGCTGCCACCGTTGCTCTCGGCAATCGACGATGCCGACGTCATTGCCGGATCAACAGCCCCATGCCAGGGCCGAGTCGGCCTGCTGCGAACCCAGGACGAATTCTGGCTGGCAAGCACTCGCAGCCTGCCGTCGTCCGTTGCCTGTACCAGTTCGATCACCAGCTCGACGCCGGATCCAGCTACGGACGGGCCGGCGGGAGCAGAGCCCGACACACAAGCAGGCTCGCAGCCCGATGCACAGCCCGCGCCGTTGTCCATCGTCGATGCCATTAGCTGGAAACGCTGGTCGGCGGAATCGGGCTGGCAGGATGCGTCACTCGTCGAGTTCCTGCGCAACGCGGCCGGCGGCATCAATGCGTTCTATGTGCCCGGCAACCGGGTCGCGAACCTGGAGGCGGAGCGGCGCGCCTGGCAACTTTATCAACTTCTTGCGGACGCGTCGGACGAGGAGCCGATACGCATGGTGGTCTGGTCGTGGCCCAGCGACAAGATCACCGGGCCGCGACTCGATGTCCGAGTCAAAGCGGAGCGCACGTACGCCGAAAGCGTCTACTTGGGTTCCGTGCTGGCCCAGTTTGGACCCGCCGATCGGGTCAGCCTGATCGGATATAGCTACGGAGCTCGGACGATTTCCGGCGCGCTGCACCTGGCTTCCGGCGGCGCCATCGACGGGGCCAGTCTCCCCCAGGCCAGCCCGCCTCGCATGCGCACCGTGCTGCTGGCCTCGGCAACGCCCGGCAACTGGCTGCTGCCCCATTCGTTCCACGCACGGGCCGTCGAACGCGTCGACCAGATGCTGATCCTGTACAATTCGCAAGACGCAGCGCTGAAACACTTCCATCTGGTCGAACCGTGCGGCCGACAACGGGCGCTCGGCTACTGTGGACTAAGCGACACGACACTCGCCCAGGATCCATTCGCCGAACGGGTTCGACAACGCGACGTCTGCCGTGAAATCGGCATGGCACACGACGAACTCCGCTACTACGCCTCGTCCCGCATCGTCGACGAGATCCGCCGCTACACACTCTTCGGTCCAGTTACCGGGAATGGGGAACGGGGAACAGGGAACGGGGAACCGGGAACGGGGAACGGGGAACAGGGAACGGGGAACAGGGAACGGTAACCACTCTTTGCTCGTGATCGTTCGGCGGACCTCCCCGTTCCCGGGTGAGGACGGAGTGGACGTTGCGCTACGCGACCGGACTTTTGGCGAAGATCGACAAGCTCAAACGCAGCCCGCCAGAGTGCATGTATATTTCGGGAACGCTTCGCCCGCAGGACGATTTCGAAGTGGCCCAGAGCGAAGGCGTTCGCGACAGATCGATTCTGGTGGGCCTCGGAGTACCTCGACCCACCCTACAGACCCCGTTCCCCGTTCCCCGTTCCCCGTTTCCCGTTCCCCGTTTCCCGTTCCCCGTTTCCCGTTCCCCGTTTCCCGTTCCCCGTTTCCCGTTCCCCGTTCCCCGTTCCCCGTTCCCTACGCCACCAGTTCCGGGATCACCTTCGCCGGGTAGACGTCGGTCAATCGTTCATCGCGGCTGTTGTGAAAGAAGGTCAGGGATTGGTGGTCGAGTCCCAGCAGGTGCAGGATGGTGGCGTGCAGGTCGGCGGTCTGGGTCCGTTGTGCTACGGCTCGGTAGCCGAAATCGTCGGTAGCGCCGTACGCTTGTCCGCCTCGGATTCCACCGCCGGCCAGCCAGACGCTGAAGCCGTACGGATGATGGTCCCGGCCTTCATTTCCTCGGGCCGCATTGCCGTCGCGCTGCTCGGCGCCGGGGGTGCGTCCGAATTCGCCGCCCCACAGCACGAGCGTCGATTCGAGCAGTCCGCGCTGGCGGAGGTCGGTGAGCAGTCCGGCGATTGGCAGATCGGTTTGCTCGCAGCAGCTGCGGGTGCCGGCTGTGTTCCCGGTATGCGTATCCCAAGGTTGTCCCTTCATGAAAATCTGCACGAAGCGCACGCCGCGTTCGACGAGCCGCCGCGCCATCAGGCAGCGTTTGCCGTACGAGCGCGTTACGTCGCGGTCGAGTCCATATAGTGCGTGCGTCGCCGGGCTTTCGGACTGGATATCGAGGGCGTCGGTGGCGCTGAGCTGCATGCGGGCGGCGAGTTCAAAGCTGGCGATCCGCGCATCCAGCTCCAATTCCCCTGGTCGGCTGTGGAGGTGGCGAGCGTTCCATCGGCGCAGGAATTCCTGGCGGCCTCGCTCCAGCTCATCGCCGCGCGGCTGCGACGGCTGCAGGTGCAGCACCGGCACGCCTTCGGAACGCACTGCGGTGCCCTGGTACAGCGGCGGCAGCCAACCGCTCGACCAGTTCCTTGTCCCGTCGGTTGGCAACCCGGTCGGCTCGGGAAGCGCCACGTAGGCCGGCAGATTCTGGTTCTCCGTGCCCAGCCCGAACGCCACCCAGGATCCGATGTTTGGCCGCCCCGAGACGATCATTCCGGTATTGGCCATCCAGATCGCCTGTTCATGATTCCGATGTTCGGTGAACATCGATCGAACGACGGCGATTTCGTCTGCGTGCCGTGCGATCTGCGGCATCAATTCGGAAAACTCCAGGCCGCTGGACCCATGCCGGGCAAACTTGAACGGGGAACCGAGCAGATAGGTGGTGCGTTTCTCATCGTCGGCAACCTCGGCCGGCGCCGGCTGGCCGTCGCGGCTCGTCAGCTCCGGTTTCGGATCGAGCAGGTCGACATGACTGGGTCCTCCATGCATGAAGAGCTGGATTACGGCTTTAGCCCGAGCGGCATGGGCGGGCGACTTGGGAGACAGATCGAACCGCGATTCCGCGGCCTGAGCCGCGCTGCCGCCCCGCCGTTCGCTCCCCATCATCGCGGCCATCGCCAGTCCGCCAAAACCGGCGCCCAGTTGCTGCAGCAGTTCCCGGCGCGTTGTCTTCGGCATCGATCGCGAATGCGGGATAGGCATGGTCCTGACCTTTCGATCAATCCTGGTAAGCAAACTCGTTCGAAGCCAGCAGCAGCTGGCAGAGGTCGGCCAGCGCATTGCGACTCGCGACATCGGCCACGTCGCCTCGCGCCGCGTAGCGCTCGCGCTGGGCAGTCAGAAACTGCTCGCCGTCGATGACTTCGTCCGGCTGCGGATCGCGTCCGAACGCGATCTGGATCGCCCGCTCCACAGCCTTCTGCTCGCCGCCAAGCATCAATCGATCGGCGAATCCTCGCGCGTATTCCAGCACCGTGTCGCTGTTAAGCAACGTCAGCGCCTGCGTGGAAACGGTGGACACACCGCGGCGCACGCAATTGGTCTCCATGACCGGTTGATCGTGTGCGTGCAACAAGGTCAACGGATTGCCCCGCAGCACTTGAATGTAAATCGACCTGCGCCGACCGTGTGGCCCTGGCACCGTCGTGACTTCGCCGTTGGGATGGCTCATCACCGCGGTGGGCGCTCCGAACATGCGACGATCGAGCATTCCAGCGGCGGCCAGCATCGAATCGCGCAACGGCTCGGCCTCGAGTCGCCGCAATCGTTGCCTCCAAAGCAATCGGTTTTCGGGATCGACCGCGTTTGCCCGCTCCCGGGTAGCGGCATCGACGCTGGACGATTGACGGTAGGTACTGGAGAGCACGATCCGCCGCTGCAAGCGTTTGACACTCCAGCTCTGATTGACGAAGCTGCTGGCCAGCTCGTCCAGCAGTCGCGAGTGGCTGGGCGGAGCGCCCAGAACGCCGAAATCGTCGGGAGTGGCCACAATCCCCAAGCCGAACTGTTGCAGCCAGACCCGGTTGACCAAAACCCGTGCGGGAAGCGGATGGCCCGGCTGAGTCAGCCAGCGCGCGAACGCCAGTCTGCGTCCGCTTGTCCGAGCGCCCTCGGGCGGACTTTGCCAGTCGAAGGAGGCCGGCGCGGCGATCGCAGCCGGCACGCCCGGCTCGACCGGCGGACCCGGCATCAGGGCATCGCCGCGGCGGAGCAGCGGCGTGGTCACCGGTCCGGGCAAGTCGTATAGCGCGCGAATCTCATCGAAGTGGCGGCGCTGCCTCTGCCGTTCTTCGATGCTCGCCTTGCGCTTCGCCGCCTCGTTCCGGTAATCGGCAAAAGTCTCTTCCAGTGCCTTCTCCAGCGCCGCGTCCGCTGGTTCCAGCAGCGACTTGAACTTCTCGAACAGATACTTGTCGATCTCGCCACGCTCCTCCTTGGACCGAGCGAACGCTTGCCGCACATCGGCGCGGATCGGTTCCGGCAACGTTTCCAGACGCTGATCGAACAGTTGCTTCTTGAACGAAGCCCGCAGTTCGGCTAACTCCGCATTCCACTTCGCCACGTCGGCATCGATCGCCGCATTGACTTCGTCGGCCGCTTTCTTCTGGCTGGCCGTGGCCACCAGGATGCGGCGCTCCATCTGCGGTACCCACTGACGCGGTCGATATGCCGCCATGAAGATCGCCTGCAACCGATAATACTCGGTCTGCGAAATCGGATCGTACTTGTGGCTGTGGCAGCGAGCACATTGCAGGGTCGTTCCCAGGATCGACGATGATACGATCTGCAACGTGTCGTTGATGGTGGGGTAGAAATACTGGGCGTCGGCGTTCTTGATGGTGGAAAAGTCGGGACGGCTCGCGTCGGGCGCACAACGCAGATACCCCGTCGCCGTTACCGCTTCGATCACGTGAGCGGGAAGTTGATCCAGCGTTTCGTAGGCGGTCCAGTAGTCCGACAACTCGTCGCCGGCAATCTGCTCTTGCAGAAATCGATCGTACGGCTTGTCGTCGTTGAACGCGCGGATCACGTAGTCGCGATAGCGAAACGACGTCTGCAGCGGTCGATCCTCCGCCAGGACACCGGCCGAATCGGCATACCCGGCGATGTCGAGCCAGTGGCGGCCCCAGCGTTCGCCGTATTCCGGACTGGCGAGCAGCCGATCGACGAGCCGCTCCGAAGCGTCGGCCGAATCGTCCGCAAGATACTCCTCGACTTCGTCCCAGGCGGGCTGAATTCCACGCAGGCTGAGCGAATACCGCCGCAACAGCACCGCACGCGACGCTTCCTCCGCCAGCGAGAGGCCTTTGCCCTCCAGAGCGCTCAGGACCCAGCCATCGATCGGATCGCGCATGCGATCCGCGCGGATCACCGCCGGCGGGATCGAGCGCTGCACCGGCTGCAGCGACCAATGATCGCCGGGACCGGCTTGAGCTTCGTCTGTCTTTTCGCCCCCGGCACCCCCGGCACCACCCGCGGCACCCGCGGCACCCGCCGCGCTTTCGTCCGAATCCGCGCTGAGCGCTCCTTCATTGATCCAGGCACGAATGACGCCCTTTTCCTCGGTCGTCAACGGCGGCCCGTCCTTGGGCATCTGATTGCCAGCCAGCTTCTCCCAGATCAGGCTCGACTCCGCAGCCGCGACACGAATCGCCGGTCCCGACTTTCCTCCAACCAGAATTTCCCGGCGCGACGTGAGTTTCAATCCGTTGGCCGGTTCGGCGCCGGCGTGGCAGCTGAAACAGCGTGCTTTGAGGATCGGCAAAACGCGGCTCTCGAAGTCCAGTCTGGCAGCGGGCTCCGGCGCTGGGTCGGCGGCAGGAAGCGGTATGGCGGGCAGCGCGACGAGCAACCAGGGAATGAAACGGACGCGGAGTGATTTGCGCTCGACCATGACTTCAGGTTAACTCGGCGATCGGTGGAGCGAAATAGATGTGGTTGGGCCGGCCACTGTCGTCCTGCCATGTCGCGGACTCGGGGATACCAAGCGCTCGGTAGATCGTGGCGGCCATGTTTTCTGGCTTTTGCGGGCTGTTGGCCGGATAGGCGCCCAGCTTATCCGAGGCGCCGACAACCCGGCCTCCGCACACTCCGCCGCCGGCGAAAAATACGCTCTGCACCGCGCCCCAGTGGTCGCGCCCGGCCATCGGATACGATTCGGCCAGCGTCGACAACTTCGGCGTGCGGCCGAATTCGCTACCCATCACCACCAGCGTGCTGTCCAGCAGGCCACTGCCCTGCAAGTCGTCCAGCAAAGCGCAAAGCGCTCGGTCGGTAGGAGGAAAGAGCCGGTCCTTGAGCCGATGGAAAATGTCGCCGTGCGTGTCCCAGGTTTCATTGTTCCCCAGGTTGACCTGGACCATGTTGACGCCGCATTCCACCAGCCGATAGGCCATCAGCAGCGACCAGCCAAAACTGTTGCGGCCGTAGCGCTCCTGCGTTCGCTCGTCCGCACGCGTCACGTCCAGAGCATGGCGAACCTTGGGCGAAGCCAGCAACGAAATCGCCGATTGACGATGCTCGTCGTAACGCTGCACCACCGCCGAACGCTCCAACTCCGCCCGCTGCTCGTCCAGCGACCGCAATAGGTCCGTGCGCGACGCGATGCGCGGCGCCGTCAGATCGCTCGACAACGAAATGCTGGGCGCTTGATACACCCGCTGGTCCGGCTGCTTGGGCGGCTTCTTGGTTTCGTTGGCAAACGTGTATTCCGGATAAGCGCCACGCCAGAACGGATCGCCATAGGGCGACGCTTCGATAAAGAACGGGTCACGGCGCGTCCCCATCAATCCACCGTATGCGCCCGGAATCACGCCTCCCGACCAATGCACCAGCCGCTCCGGTAACACGATCGCCGGCGGCAGATTATTGTTGCGAGCCGGCAGGGCGTCCCCCACGATCGAAGCGATCGACGGCCAGTCGGAAGGCCGCGGCTGCCTGTCCCCGCGGAATCCGGGAGAAGGGATGCTGCGCCCCGTAAGCATTAAGTAGTGACCGAGCGTATGATCGTTGGTGGGATGCGTCAAAGAGCGGACCACCGACCAGTTGCCACTCCGCTGCGCCAGCCCCGGTAAGTGCTCGCAGATCCGCAGTCCGGGCGTGCGCGTCTCGATCGGCTGGAATTCGCCCCGCACGTCCTCGGGAGCCTCGGGCTTCGGATCAAAGCTCTCGTGCTGCGAAAGGCCACCTGACAAGAAGATGTATATGCAGGACTTTGCCGTCGCTCGGATCGCGGCGCCGTCTTCGCTGGCCCGCAACGCCGCCAGGTGATTCATGCCCAATCCCAACAGTCCGATCCCGCCGGCCTGGATCGCCAACCGGCGCGAAAACTGCGGGTGAACCAGTCGGTCCATAGGTGTCGCCCGTCCCGTTGGATCTCGGAATCCGTGCATTGCCATGCTCCAATCCAAGCGCATCGGGCATTATGATACATCGCCGTTCGTCGATGGATCAAGCAACATCGCGCCCCGTGCCCCGACTGTTTATCGGAGATTTCGCAAGCTCATCCGAGCGTTGTTCGGTGCGGCAAACCGGCACAGGAGACCACTGATGATAAGACTCGCGGCCTCGGAATTGATTCGGTGCGTTGCCATGTTGCCGGTATGCCTGTTGGTCACCGCCATCGGATCGTCGTCCGCTCCGGCGCGCGCGGAGGAGGCGACCTGGCAAGCCGGCCTGGCGAAAGCGGTCATTACTCCGGACACGCCGGTCTGGCTCGCCGGCTACGGATCCAAACGACCACCCGACGGAAAAATCCACGAACTCTGGATGAAGGCACTGGCGCTGGAGGATTCCGCGGGGCGTCGCGTCGTGCTGGTCACCAGCGATTTCCAGGGCGTACCCAAGAGCATGAGCGATCGCGTCTTTTCGCGGCTGCAGATTCAGTATGGGCTCGAACGCCACCAGGTGATGGTTACGTTCTCGCATAATCACTGCGGGCCGCGACTCGGCGACGACCTGATCGATTACTATCCGGTGGAAGCCGAGCAGGAGCAGCTGGTCAACGAATATACGAATCAGATGGTCGATCGGATGGTGGCGATGGTCGGGCGGTCGCTGGAAAACCTGGCACCCGCCGAACTGCGGATGGGGGAGGGGAAAGCGACATTTGCGGTCAACCGTCGCAACAACAAGGAAGCCGAGGTCGCCGAGAAGATTGCTCAGGGCCAACCACTGAACGGTCCCGTCGATCACAGCGTGCCGATCCTCACGGTGACTCGCCCAGACGGCAAGCTGGCGGCGGTGCTGTTTGGTTACGCCTGTCACCCCACGACGTTGAGCTTCTTCACCTGGTGCGGCGACTACCCTGGTTTCGCTCAAGTGGAAATCGAGGCGAATCATCCCGGGACGATGGCGATGTTCGTCAATACCTGCGGCGGCGACCAGAATCCATTGCCTCGCCGCTCGGTCGAGCTGTGCCAGAAATATGGGCATCAGCTTGCCGTCGCGGTCGAGGAAGCGCTGAAGCCTGAACTGCAGCGGATTGAACCCGAGCTGAACACGGCGTTCGAGCTGATCGATTTGCCGTACCTGCAAGTGATTTCGCGCGAGGAGCTGCACCAGGCGATGCAGGGCGACAACGCGATCCGTGCACGCTGGGCGGCGCGGCTGCTGCAGAAGCTCGACAAAGGCGAAAAGTTCTCCGCTGCCTATCCCTATCCGATTCATGCCTGGCGGCTGGGCAAACAGATGCTGATGATCGGCATGGGTGCCGAGACGGTCGTGGACTACGCGTTGCGTTTTAAGCGTGAGTTCGGGCCGGGAACATGGGTCTGCGGCTACGCGGACGATATGATCGCCTACATTCCTTCGCGGCGCGTCTGGGAGGAAGGCGGTTACGAAGGCGGATCGAATCTGTACGAGTACGGCAGGCCGGCCTATCGCTGGGCGGGAGATATCGAGGACCGGATTGCGGCAGCCGTGCATCGCCTCGTCGAACGCGCGCGCAAGCCACGCGTCGCGTTGCCATCCCCAGGTAAACGACAGCATCGCCGCGTGCTCTACAATTTCGACGGCGACTCCTGCATGGTGACACGCGCCGGCGGTAAGGGACCGGTGCCGATCAACGTGGAAGACGTGCGGAAGCTGGTCACCGAAATCACCTATCCCGATAGCCAGGTGGATACGATCCTGCTGTGTGTCAACGCGCAGGTCATGTACTACCCCACTCGTGTCGGCACACAACGCGGACATAACTCCACGGCCGAAGAAAAGGCCAAGTGGCCCGCATCCCAGCAGCAGCACTTCGAGAACTTGAAACGTTTCTACGACGCAGGAGTGGATCCCTACGCCCTGCTGATCGCCGAAGCGCGGCGGCAGGGCCGCGAAACCTTGTTGACCTTTCGCATGAATGACGATCATGGCAACGACTTTTTGCGGACGCAGTTCTGGGGCGAACACCCGAATTATCGGCTGGGCAAAGGTGCGCTCGACTTCAAGCACGACGCCGTGCGCGATTACGTCGTTCGGCTGATCGAAGAAGCGGTCCGCCGCTACGATACCGACGGTATCGAGCTCGATTTCAATCGCTTCCCGGCATTCTTTCAGGACGGGACCACGGAGGAGCGGATCGCGAAGATGAATGGACTGGTGGAGCGTGTCAGGACGCTCGTCGATCAGGTCGGCAAGGAACGAGGTCGGCCGATGGTGCTCGCCGCCCGCGTTCCGTCGAATTTCGGCCGGACACCACCGACTCCCGAGACGGCCAAGGCGCTCGGCTGCGACGTGCCTCACTGGGTGGAACGAGGCTGGATCGACTTTGTCACCGTATCTGAGTTCCTGTTTACCCGTTACGATCTGTCGCTGTTGGAGTGGAAATCGGCCATTCGCCGCGTGCCGGTCTACGGCGGGATCGAGTGCACCGAGGGTGGTTCGAAGGAACAGTATCTGACGGTGTCCAAGTATCGCGAAGCGGCCGGGAACCTGGAACGGCAACAGGCGGACGGAATTTACCTGTTCAATTTTTTCACGACGCGCGAATACGGCGCCGAGTCCTGGGAGCCGCCGTTCGAGGTGCTGCGGGAGCTGACGACGCGAACAGCTCCCCCGGCCGACCTGCCAGGCGCAAGCGCGAGGCAATAGGCATTCGCCACTCCATCGCTAACACGGAGCTCTACGACATTCGGTCTCATGCGCGGTCACAGAACAGAATAACAAAGAATGATTGGAATTCGATCGGCGACAGGATTACCTTTTTAGGCTGACAATGTACCAGGCACTATGGCCGAGGGAAGGAGCGTAGACAATGAACGACAACCCGAATCTCGTGGAGTTGAAGACCCGATACGATCGCGACGGCTTCGTGGTCGTGCGAAATTTCCTCGCGCCCCACGAGCTCGAGACCTTGATGCGAAATCTCGATCGCTACATTGGCGAAGTCGTTCCAGGACTCCCCCCGACAGCCGCCTTCTACCAGGATCGCAGCCGTCCCGAAACACTGAAGCAGATGCAGCATATGCAGGGCGATCCGTTCTTCCGCGACTACGTCCGCGATCCGAATTGGACGAGGCTCGCCGAGGCGCTGGTGGGTGAACCGGTGAAGTGCGAATCGCCGGAGTGGTTCAACAAGCCGCCGGGCACAGAACATCCGACACCGCCGCACCAGGACAACTACTATTTCTGCCTGGTTCCGCCCAACGTCGTGACGATCTGGCTGGCATTGGACCGGGTCGATGAAGAGAACGGCTGTCTCCGCTATGTCGTCGGTTCCCACCGCCGCGGTATCCGCCCTCATGGCCCTTCCCATGTGCTCGGCTTCTCCCAAGCCATTGCCGATTTCACGGACGAAGATGAATCCCAGGCAATCAGCGTCCACTTACAGCCCGGCGACGCGGTCGCCCACCATGGCGAGACGATCCACCTGGCCGCGGCGAACCGGTCGGCGACACGTAATCGTCGCGCTTTCGCCATGGTCTTTGAGGGAGCGAGCGTGCGGCGAGATCCCAACGCGTTCCAGCGTTACAAACAGTCGTTGCAGCAGCAGCACCAGCAATTGGGAATCAACTGAAAGCCGAGGTCTCGATGCGATTCTGGGATTGGGGGGTCGTTGCGATCTATGCGCTGGCGATGCTGGCGGTGGGACGCTATTACAAGTTGCGGATCACGACGACCGACGACTACCTGCTGGGTGGTCGGCGGATGAGCCCGTTCATGATCGGGCTGTCGTTGTTCGCCACATTGACCAGCACCCTGTCGTACCTGGCTTATCCCGGCGAGATGATCAAGAACGGGCCGATGATGTTCGCGCAGCTGGCAGCATATCCGCTGATCATGTTGACCGTCGGTTGGGGACTGATCCCCAGGATCATGAGCCAGGACGCGACCAGCGGCTACGAACTTCTGGAGAAACGCCTGGGCCTGCAAGGCCGCCTGCTCGGCTCGGCCATGTTCATGGCATTGCGCACGATCTGGATGGCGGGAATTCTCTACGCCACTTCCAGCAAGGTCCTGGTCCCGATGCTGGGACTCGATCCGTCGTGGGCGCCAATGATCTCGGCGATCATGGGCCTGGTGACTTTGGTCTATTCCGCAGAGGGCGGGATTCGCGCCGTTGTGGTCACCGATGCGATGCAGTCAATCATCATGTTCGCCGGCGCGATCGTCGTCATCGGCGTCGTCACCGCGCACATGGGAGGTGTGGGCGAATGGTGGCCCGATGGCTGGCAGTCGCAGTGGGAAAAGCCCGTTTTCTGGTTCGATACCGAGTCGCGTGTGACATTCATGGGCGCCGCGCTGAACATGTACGTCTGGATGGTCTGTACGGCGGGCGCGGATCAGATGGCGATCCAGCGCTATTTGTCGACGCGCGACGCCAAGTCCGCGCGACGATCTTTCGGCGTGCACCTGGCGGCGGAAGTCCTGATCTCCGCCCTGCTGGCACTTACTGGCCTGGCTGTACTCCGCTATTTCGTGATCCACCCGGAATTCCTGGCCGAAGGGACGTCGGTCCACGAAAATGCGGATGAACTGCTGCCGCGATTCGTCGTGACCGTTTTGCCGCCTGGACTGGCAGGTCTGGTTATCGCCGCCATGTTGTCGGCGGCCATGTCGAGCCTGTCCTCCGGAATGAACTCCGCCAGCGCCGTGATCACCAGCGACTTCCTGGGCCGGTTCCGCAAAGTGCCCTGGTCACAACACGAGAATATTCGCGTCGCGCGGCTGGCGTCGATCGGTATCGGGGTGGCGGCCGTGCTGTTGAGCATGGTTGTCGGCCACCTCGCGTCGAACTTGCTCGAACTCTGTATCAAGGTCGTGAATCTGCTGACCGCGCCCCTGTTCGTGCTCTTCTTTCTGGCGCTGTTCGTGCCCTGGTCGAAGCCGCGCGGCGCCGTGGTCGCAACCATCGTCAGCGTTACCACCGCGGTGGCCTTCGGGTTATTTGAGCTGTTCGGACTGAAGATGCTCTGGTTCAGCCCGCTCTCGTTTGTCACCGGGGTCCTGGCCGGCATGATCGCCAGCCTCGGACCAGGCGGAGTACAACCGCGAACAAGCATCAATACGCCTTGATTACCATGCATTGCGTCGTCGGTTGTTCGATGATCCGCTCCGGCTTATCCGCGAAGAACTCCTGGAACGCTTTCTCCACGCCACTCAATAACCCGTAGTCGTGAGATAACAGGATCCCGCCGGGAATCATCCGCGGATAGAAATACTTCAGGCAAGCCAGCGTGCCGTCGTACAGGTCGACGTCAAAATGAGCGAACGCGTAGGTCTGCTCGGGTAGCTCGCGCGTCGACTCGGGAAACACGCCCGCATGAAAGTGCAGGTTCGGATACGCGCCCAAGTACTCCCGCACCGATTCCAGACTGGCCGCATATTGGTTCTCGCGGTGCACGCCTCGATCATGTTCGGACGATTCGGGCAATCCGGAAAAGGTATCGAACAGATGGAATGGCTTGTCGCCCTTCGCATGGCAGATCAGTTTTGCGGAAGCGCCTTTGAAAACTCCGACTTCCGCAAACGCGCCGGGACGGCCACTTTGCGCGCGAGCCAGTGAGTAAACCAGGTACGATTCGAACGCGGTCATCAGCGAACGGCCTTCCTGGTGGATCTGCCAGAGCAGTTTGACGATTGCGGGGTCCTTGCGACCATTCAGCGCCGTAAACTGCAGCCGCGACCAGCTCCGCAGCCCAAAACGCTCAAGCCGGCCACCGCCCAACTTCTGAAACCAACGATTCTTCATCCACATCGATTTGTAACCTAAAGCTGCAAGATCGATTCCCAATGCTGACCATGCCACGCACGCTCGGTCGCCACCCGTCGTGGAACGAGCATATCGGTTATGGCCCAATTCGGCTATTGAAAACCTGGAGTCGGACCAGCAATGATATACTCAAGCGAAACCATGGCGAAGCCGATTCGTCAACTAAAGAACGGCAAGCAGGCGGCGAGCAGGTGGCGAGCAACAGGGGCGTCATCAATGATGATTGAACATGGCGATGAGCGGCGATCGGCCGCATCGAGTCGGATTGGCGTTTCGCGGCGGGAATTGCTGCAGGTCGGATACTCCGGACTGATGGGGTTAGGCTTGACCCACTTGCTGTCCGGGCAGAGCCCGGCAGCTCCAGGACCCGCGACGGTGAACGGCGGCGGCAAGTCGTTGATCATTGTCTTCCTGACGGGAGCCGCCAGTCATCATGACACATTTGATATGAAACCGGACGCGCCCGTCGAAGTGCGCGGCGAGTTCAAGCCGATCGCGACTTCGCTGCCGGGCCTGGTGGTTTGCGAGCATCTGCCGCAGCTCGCGGAGCGAGCGCACAAGTACGCCCTGGTGCGGTCGCTGTCCCACGGCGACAACAACCATCTGATGTCAACTCACCACGTGTTGACCGGCGAGAAGCAGCCGGGTGGATTTTTCGATAAGATCGCCTCGCGCGACGATTGGCCCAACTACGCCGCCGCACTGCAATATTCCAATCCGCGTCACGACGGTGTTCCCAGCGGCGTCAATCTGCCGACGTTTCTGGTCGAAGGACCCCTGACATGGCCGGGCCAGCACGCCGGATTCCTGGGCCCGAATTACGATCCCTGGCAGATTAAAGCCGATCCGAACGCTGCCGATTTCAAGGTGAACTCGCTGACCTTGTCGCCGGGGATCGACGTCGATCGGCTGGGCAACCGTAAGACGCTGCTGGAGTCGCTGAATCGGCAACAAACGCGCCTCGAGAATGCCGCCGCTTCACAGCGCCTGCAAGGCGAACAGGATCTGGCGTATTCGCTGCTGGTGTCAAGCCGCCTGTCGCAGGCATTTGAAATGCAGCGCGAACCCGATGCGATGCGCGATCGCTATGGTCGCACGACCACCGGTCAATCGCTGTTGCTGGCGCGGCGCCTGGTGGAAGCGGGTGTGCGTGTGGTGCAGGTCAATATCGGGCGAGTTCAGAACTGGGACAACCACAGCGAAATTTTCCCCACTCTGAAAAAACGGCTGCTGCCACCGCTGGATCAAGGTGTCGCGGCGCTGTTGGATGACCTCGATTCGAGCGGCTTACTGCAGTCCACGATGGTGATGATGCTGGGCGAGTTCGGGCGAACTCCCAAAATTAATCCCCAGAAGGGGCGCGATCATTGGGGTCCCTGTTTCTTCGGCCTATTCGCCGGAGCTGGTGTACGGCCCGGTCAAGTCATCGGTCGATCGGACGAGATGGGCGCTTATCCGACAACCCGTCCCTATTCGCCGAACGACGTCGGCGCGACCGTCTATCGCACGCTCGGCATACCGCTCGATCTCGAAGTTCGCGACCGCCTTAATCGTCCCATCCGCTTGAATCGGGGCGAAGTCATTGAGCCATTATTTACGGGAGCGGAAGCGTGATCGACCGAGCGCACGTCCGCCCTCGATTGGCGCGAGGCGGTGTTCCGATGCTTTGTTTTTTTGGTCTGCTGTCGTTGGTGACCGCCGGCCCGATGCAGGCGGATGCCGCCGAGCCGGCACCGCGACCGCGCGCGGAAGAACCGCTCGACCAATGGCCGCAATGGCGCGGCCCTTTAGGAACCGGAACCAGCCCCCGCGCCGACCCGCCAGCACGCTGGGACGGCAAGACGGGCGAAAACGTGCGCTGGAAAGTCCCCGTCCCCGGCCGAGGCCATTCCGCGCCGATCATCTGGGGCGATCGTGTCTTTCTCTCCACCGCGATCCCTTTCGGCGAGCCACTGCCACCTCGGTACAGCTCGGCACCAGGAACGCACGACGGCGTACCCGTCACGCACTGGCACAAGTTCGTCGCGTTGGCGTACCGCCGATCGGACGGCCAATTGTTGTGGAGCCGCGTGCTGCGCGAAGCACTGCCGCACGAGGGTGGCCATCATACGGCCAGCCTGGCGTCCAACTCGGCGGTAACCGATGGAGAGCGCGTCTATTACTCGTTCGGATCGTACGGACTCTATTGCCTCGACGTCGACGGTAACCTGCTGTGGGAACAGGACCTCGGGCAGATGCAGACGCTGCATGGTCACGGCGAAGGCAGTTCGCCGGTCATCTGCGATCAGCAGTTGATCGTGAACTGGGATCATGAGGCCGGATCGTTTATCGCCGCGTTTGATCTGCGGTCAGGCAAGGAACGCTGGCGGACTCCTCGCGACGAAGTTACCTCTTGGGCCACCCCGATTGTCGTCGAGCACGAAGGGCAGCGGCAGTTGGTCGTCAGCGGCACCAAGCGGATTCGCTCCTACGACCCGACAACAGGCACCGAGTTGTGGCAATGCGGCGGTCTGTCGACCAACGTTGTTGCTTCGCCCGTCGCTGGCCACGGGATGGTCTTCGCCGGAAGCAGCTACGACACCAAGGCACTGCTGGCAATACGGCTCGATGGAGCGCGCGGCGACATTACCGGCAGTGATCGGATCGCCTGGAGCCGCACGCGCGGCACCCCTTACGTGCCCTCACCGCTGCTCATCGACGACGCCCTGTACTACCTTGCGCATTATCAGGGTATCCTCACCCGTCTGCACGCCCCATCCGGTGCTGATCGACCGGGTGCCATGCGTCTGGAACGGATCGGCAACGTCTATGCGTCGCCGATCGCCGCGTCGGGACGGATCTATATCACCGACCTGGACGGGACGACCAATGTCCTGTACCACGCGGAGGTCCCTCGCCCGCTGGCGATCAACAAGCTCGACGACGAAATCAGCGCCTCCGCCGCCACGGCGGGCCGCGAATTGTACCTCCGCGGCCTCTCCACGCTCTACTGCCTGGCTGAACCGGAAATGCGTTGACGCTACAGCTTTCCCAGCCTGCACGGCCAATCCCCGTCCGGCATTTTTTTCGCATAAATCGCCGGAGGGTGATTCTCGCCGCCGTCGCGCTCCCGGATAATTTTCCCGTTGGGGACAGCGCCGAAAAAAACACGACCAAGTGCCGTGAAAACCTGGTGGAGGTCAAACCATGGATCGTTGGATGTGTACATTGGTGGCGATGGTCGTCGTGGCGACGGCATGGCGTGATGCGGCGCCGGAGGCGCGTACCAGCCGAGTGGATCTGTCAGGCAACGCAGTTTGTGATGCGCCCGTCCGACCAGACGCCGGGCAGCGAGAATGCCTGCCGCGCCAACGCGCGATCGAGGGCGTCGATCCGGCCACGTTTGACGATGCACAGTTATTGCAGCGTCTGACCGATGAAGGTGGCAGCCTGATCGAAACCCATCGAACTGTCGATGCCAGGATCCTGGCGAAGCAACTGGAAATCGACACCTGCGAACTCAAGCTGCCTGAAGCAGCCACGGCCGGCAGCGCCGACAACAGCGCCAATAGCGCCACCGCCAGCAAGTCGCTGGCGGAAACGATTCAGGTCGCCCGGGAAGGCGTCGTGATCGTCGCGTCGATTTACAAATGTCCACGCTGCGATAAGTGGCATGCCGCTCCAGCCTCCGGTTTTGTACTCACCGCCGACGGTGTCATCGTTACTTCGTATCACGTGATCGCCGAACAGGACAAAGCAACCTATGTCGTGATGACCGCCTCGGGACACGTCTACCCCGTGACAAAAGTGCTGGCGGGCAATGAGCACCACGACCTGGCGTTATTGAAAATCGAGGCCGAAAATCTCCGGCCGCTGCCGCTCGGCAAGTCGCCCGAGATCGGCGACTCGATCGGCGTATTGAGCCATCCCGCGGGCCACTTCTATTCGTTCAGTTCGGGAGTCGTCTCGCGCAAGACGCGCGTTCGCGTCACCTCGCAGCCTGTCGACGCGATTCAGGTGACGGCCGATTTCGCGCGGGGGTCGAGCGGCGCACCGGTGCTCAACGCCCAGGGCCAGGTCATCGGCATCGTCCGCAGCACGGAATCGGTCTATTATCACTTCGAGCAAGGCCAGCAACGCGACCTGCAGATGGTGTTCAAGGTCTGCATTCCCGCGTCAAGTCTGCGACGGCTGACGAGGTCTTGACCGGCAACGGATTCTGCGACGGCTTATCGCTGCGCGATATACTCATTGACGTTGCTTTCGAGCAGGTCGAGCGGCACGGCTCCGCTGCGCAGTACAACGTCATGGAACTCGCGCAGATCGAACTTTGCGCCTAATGCCGCTTCGGCGCGTGCGCGCAGTTCGCGGATCTTGATCTCTCCCATTTTGTAGCCGAGCGCCTGTCCGGGCCAGGCAATGTAACGGTCGACTTCGGCCACGATATTGTGACGGGATAAGGCTGTATTATCGGCCATGAATTCGATCGAACGCTCGCGCGGCCAGTCGAGGTAGTGCATGCCGGTGTCGACGACCAGCCGGCAGGCCCGCCACATTTCGAAGCCCAGGCGTCCGAAGTCACTGTAGGGGTCTTGATAAAAATCGACTTCCAGTCCTAAACGCTCGGAATACAGCGCCCAGCCTTCGACATAGGCCGTGAAGCTGGTGAAGCGACGGAATTGGGGCAGGTCGGCGAGTTCCTGTTGCAGCGCGATCTGCAGATGATGTCCGGGAACCGCTTCGTGCAGCGACAGCGCTTCCATTTCATACAGCGGGCGACTTTTCAGATTGTAGGTATTGAGAAAGTAAAACCCGGCTCGCGAACCATCCCCGGCGGGCGGTGAGTAATAGGCGCTGGTGGTCCGCGGCGCGATGTAGGCAGGAATCTCGCGAATCCCGTACGGCGTGCGCGGCAACGTCTTGAACAGTCGCGGCAACTCGCCGTCCATCCGCTTCAAGATCAGCGCCACCGCTTGCTTCAATTCGTCGGGAGACTTGGCGTAGAACTTCGGATCGTTGCGGAGGTGTTCCAGAAACTGGGCGAAGTCGCCCTGGAAGTTCACTTTCTTCACGATCGCTTCCATCTCCGCTCGAATCCGCGCCACTTCCTTCAGACCGATGGCGTGCACTTCCTCGGGAGACACGTCCAGCGTCGTGAACAGTCGCGTGCGATGCTGGTAGAAAGGGCGTCCTTCAGGCAGTGCCGACGCGCCGATCGAGGGCCGCGCCGACGGAACGTACTCGCGCTCCATGAATTCCAGGAACTTTCGGTAGGCGGGGACGACGCAGGTCGTGATCGCCTCGCGACCCTCCTGCGTCAGCCGCTGCCGCTGGGCCGCGTCAACGCTGGCCGGAAATCGCGTGAAGGGCGCATAGAACAGACTACGGGCCGGATCGTCGACAATATGCGTCACAATCGGATCGCGATAGGCCTCCAGCACAATGCCCGGCAACACGGCCTTGTGGCGAATCCCCTCGCGCATTAACTCCACATGGTCATCCACATAGGTCGGGAAAGCGCGGAGCCGCGACAGATAGTTGTCGTAATCGGCGACTGTGTTCAGCGGCACTTCTTTGGGCAAATCGGGGAACGCAATGTGAAACCCTTCCCGATTCGTGATCGGAATCAGGTAGGCCTGGAAGCGGGCTTCGCCCAGTTCGTCGGTTAACTTCCGCTCGGCAACGTCGTAATTTGTCTGCTCGCCGCGCGGCAACTGAGCCCGGTCGATTGCGCGGAGCGTCTTCAGCAATTCGGCTCTTTGGGCAGCGCGGCGTCGCTGATCCTGCAACGACTCGCGCGGCAGCCGATCGTTGTAGCGATGGTCGCCGGCTTTCGTGGCAAATAGTGGGTCTTCGCGCAGGTCAAACTCCCAGGCATTCTGCAAAAAGCGGGCAAATTCCTCGGCCGGGGTCGCGGCCCACGCCTCGGAAATGGTGCCGCTCAACACCAGCGCCAGACCGGCGAAACCGACCATGCCGCAACGCGGTTTGGCATGAATACTGGCGGAATGCCTGCGGGGAGATTTTCCCTGGGGAACGATGCGGCGTTCTTGACGTCGAGCAAACAAGCAGGTAAGGATGGCACTCATCAGTTGATCCCGAATTCGGTTCCGCCACGGTTGTTGAATCGGCCAGTCGCGGCCCGCAACGCCGGGCGATGACCCGGCCCACGGCCTCCCAAGTTACCGTTTACCCTCGGAACCGCACAACCATGCCTGATCAATTCCCGCGATCGAAGCGTCCACTGGCGATTGCCGCGACACTGCTGCTGCTCGCCGCTCCGACGCCATGCACCGCGGCCGATCCGCCGCGGATCGTCGTCAGCGATCGAGCTTTGGAAGTCCACCGCGGCAGTTTCGTTTTCGACGGACACAACGACCTGCCCTGGGCCCTGCGCTCCGAGGCCGATTCGTCCTTTGATCGCGTCGACATCGCCCGGCCTGCACCCCAGTTCAATACCGATATCCCGCGGCTCCGGCAGGCCAACGTCGGCGCTCAGTTCTGGAGCGTATTCGTTCCGATGGAGACCGCCGCGGAACGCAAAGCGTTTCTGACCACCCTGGAACAGATCGAACTTGTGGAAGAGATGACCAGGCGGTACGCCGACACCTTCGAGATGGCCTATACCGTCGCCGACGTGGAACGGATTCGCCGTGCCGGTAAGATCGCTTCACTGATCGGCGTGGAAGGCGGCCATTCCATCGAAGACTCGCTGGAAAATCTGCGGCAGCTTTATCGACGTGGCGCTCGCTATATGACCTTGAGCCACTCCGATACGCTCGGCTGGGTCGACGCTGCCACCGATGACGCGCGCCATGGCGGGCTCACACCGTTCGGCGAGGACGTTGTCAAGGAGATGAACAGGCTGGGAATGATGGTCGACTTGTCCCACGTTTCCGCGGAGACGATGCGGGCCGCGCTGCGGATCAGCCAGGCACCGATCATCTTTTCGCATTCCTCCGCGCGGGCGATCGCCGATCATCCGCGAAATGTTCCCGATGACGTGCTTCGCCTCACCCGAGAAAATGCTGGGGTCGTGATGGTCAATTTCTTCTCCGGTTTCGTGGTGCCCGAGTCGGCCGCGCGACGCAAGGACTCGTTCCGCATCATTCGCGATCTGCGAACCCGATTCCCCGATCCCAACGAGTTCCGCAAGGCGAGGAAAGAATGGGAAACAGCCAACCCGATTGAAGCCGGGACCGTTCACGATGTGATCGCGCATATCGACCATATCGCCAAGACGGCGGGAATCGATCACGTCGGACTCGGTTCCGACTACGACGGCGTCACGCTGCTGCCCAGACAACTGGAGGATGTCACCGGCTATCTGGTCATCACGCAAGGATTGCTCGACAAGGGCTACACCGCTCCGCAGATCCATAAGATCATGAGCGGCAACATCATGCGGGTGATGGCTCGGGTCGAGCAGGTCGCCAGTCAACTTCGTTAATTCCACGCGTTCGCCGCGTTCCTCGCCTTCGTCCCGGCAACGATGGTTGATTTCCGTGCCGGACCTTCCTCCGACAAACCTGGACCGACACGAAATGTCCCGATCCCCTACGGATTACAACACTCTTGAAGACCTCGCGCCGGCCGCGCCGTCGCGGATTCCCAGTGTCTGGCTCAAGTCGTCGACCTGGAATCCGATCATCTATCGCAAACGGATCGAAAAAGTGGACAACGGCATCGAGCCCGGTTCACTGGTGCGCGTCCGCGACGCCGCCTCCGCGACGATCGGATTCGGCTTCTACAATCCGAAAGCCGAGGTGACCGTCCGCATGTTGAGTTTTGGCGCCGATCCGCCCGACGCAGGTTGGTGGCGGGAGCGACTAGCGTCGGCCGTGGCCCTGCGGCGCGACCAGCTGCGACTGGATGACGTTACGACGGCCTATCGCGTGGTTCACGCCGAGGGCGACTACTTGTCGGGCCTGGTCGTCGATCGGTACGCCGATGTGCTCTCCGCGGAAGCCTACTCGCTGGCGATGCATCGCCGGGCCGTCCCGATCCTGGAACAACTCGGAGAGCTGCTCGGCACGCGGCACTGGATCCTGCGCGGGTCGCCGCACCTGCTCGCGCAAGAGGGCTACGACGCGGAGCCGACGGCTTCGCCGGATTGCCCGCCGCAAACGCTGATCGAGGAAGCCGGCACCAAGTACCGCGTTCGCTTTCGCGGCGGGCACAAGACCGGCTTCTTCTGCGATCAGCGCGATAATCGGGCGCGGCTGGCCGAACTGTGTCGCGGCCGAACGCTGCTCGACCTCTGCTGCTATACCGGCGGTTTCGCGGTCCATGCCAAACGGATCGGCGCCGCCGAAGTGACCGCGGTCGATATCGACGAGGAGCCACTGCGACTGGCTAAGGAAAACGCCAACCAGAATCAGGTGCGCGTGCAATTCGCGCAGTCGGACGCCTTCGCCTATATGCGCGACATGCTGCGCAACGGCCGCAGTTACGACGTTGTCGTGCTGGATCCGCCCAAACTGATCCATGGACGACTGGAGCTGGAAGAAGGCACGCGCAAGCACTTCGACCTGAACCGGCTCGCCATGCAGCTCGTGCGCCCCGGCGGCTTGCTGCTTACCTGTAGTTGCTCCGGATTATTGACTTGGAGCGAGTTCCAGAAACTGCTGGTGTCGGCTTCCTTGCAATCCGGCAGTCCGTACACGCTGCCTGACGGTCGAGTACGCCACGCATCGCGGCCGCTGCAGTTTCTCGCGACGTCCGGCGCCGCCGACGACCATCCCACCGCCGCGAATTGCCCGGAGTCTGAATATCTTCGCGCGTACTGGCTGCGACTGGGCTGAGAAAAAAGGGCGGCGAACTTTCGGAATTGAGGCGCAAACGATGAGAGTTGCCGTTGCGCGCAATGAACCTGTACTCCCCTTGCCACCGGTATGCCCGGGGGAGAGTTGTCGGTGGTGAGGGGGGTTAGGGGGACTGATAAAAAGTCGAGTTCTTGACCAGACCATATCTGTTGCGCACCCCAATCTGAATCCCTCGGCTCCCCTCGCCCCATGCGACCGTGTATTCCACGGTTGCATGGGGAGAGGGGCGGGGGGGTGAGGGGAAGACAGCCGAAATCGCGCAACACAAGTCGACGTGGTGATCGACTCCCAAATGCCTGTTTTCGACTGACTTTTTATCAGCCCTCCCTACGGGCCTACGCTCCCGGCTCCGTTCGCTCCGCGGACGGGTTGCTCCGCACCCGCTTGGCTCACCGGAACTCGGGCCAGACGGAAGCCCAGGTCGCTGCTGCGCCGCGACGGCCCGCTCCCGCTGCGGTACGCCGCCCAGCAGTACCTGGCGGGGGAGCCCCAGCTTCCGCCCCGGTACACCCGGAGCGAGCCCTTTGCAGGACCGATCGGATTGCCCACCGATGCGCCGTCAGCGTATTCAGCGAACCAGTCGTGGCACCATTCATACAAGTTGCCATGGATGTCGAACAGCCCCCGCAGACCCGGTCGAAGCAATCCCACGCTGTGCGACCATTGGTTCGAAGTCTCCTGATACCAACCGTACTGACCCAGCAGTTGCACATCGTTCCCAAACGAATAAGCCGTCGTCGTGCCGCTCCGGCAGATCACTTCCCATTCCGCCTCCGTAGGCAGCCGAAATCCGTCTCGATGCAGGTAGATTTGCTCGAACTGC
>Ga0233425_10001299_pt1 | contig 57251 bp, 61 predicted proteins | sample Watercolumn_Towu_2_FD_181712 | JGI IMG/M metagenome (GOLD analysis project Ga0233425, IMG submission 181712) | Freshwater microbial communities from Lake Towuti, South Sulawesi, Indonesia - Watercolumn_Towuti2014_140_MG | ecosystem: Environmental > Aquatic > Freshwater > Lake | place... | reverse complement strand
GCCGCCGCGGCCTGCCGCTAGACGCCGATCCAGCATCTAGGGCCTGATCCTGCGAACTTGTGGTTAGGCCTGCAACTTTTCAGACCGGCCGGCATAGCTCAGTGGTAGAGCAGCTGATTCGTAATCACGTTAGACAGTGTCTGATTTTAATTACTTGGAAGCCTCTGGGCGCATATTGGTCGCAAAACCCAGTTTGGTGAGGGCTTGGTCCAGGTGGGCGGAAGAGAGGTGGGCATAAATCATGGTGGTCTTGATTTCGTGGTGCCCAAGGAGTTCCTTGATAGTGTAGAGGTCAACGCCTGCCATGGCCAGGTGGCTGGCAAAAGTATGGCGCAAGTCGTGCAATCTTACCTTACTTAATCCTGCCTTTTTCGCCGTTCTCAGAAAATGATGACTGACCGCGTCGGGGGTCCACGGAAAGAGGGGCCCTATCCGGTCCGATACTTCCCGCAAAACCATCTCCAGGTCCTGGCTTATCCTGACTACCTTGGGGTGTCGGTTTTTTGTCCTGGGAATAGTGATCTGCCTGAGATCCCAATCTATGTCCCGGCGGGTGACCTGCAAGGCCTCACTGCGCCGACATCCGGTCAGTAGGAGGAAGAGCCAGAGATTGCGGAAGTGATGGTCGGCCTCCGCCTCCAAAAGCTTTTGGCTTTCCTCCAGGGTAAGGAATCTGGGAGGGGTTTTCTGAATGGCTGGCATCTTAATCCCTTTGAAGGGATTGGTCTTGATATATCCCCACTCCACCGCCTTGGTGAAGGCGGCTTTTAAGTGACGAAACCAAATGTGCAAGGAAGTTCGGCTGACGGCGTGGGATAGATCGGCCAAGAACCGATCCAGGGTTTGCCGGTTGATCTGTTCTATGGAGATGTTCTTTTGCAGGTGCTCTGTTAACTTTCTTAAGGCCAGTTCATCAGTGCGCCAAGTGGACCGGGCCTTGACCTTCTCGGAAAATTCTAGGTATTCCTCAGTAAACTCAGCCAGAGTCTTTTGAGACGACTTTCCTTCAACGATCTCGATGCGGCGGTGAAGATATTCCTTCTTGATTTTCCGGAAAAGCTGCTGGGCCAGGGCCGCGTCTTTGGTCTTGAGGGACAGCTTCTTATCCCTCTCCAACTCCACATACCAGGTGCCATTGTCTCGCTTGAACAACCTCATATGGATGTTCATAGCCCGGCTCGCTTCCGAATGTCAAGCATCAAAAAGGCTTCTTCCGATGAATCAGGATTGGTCAAGCTTTCGGAGATAATCCTCCAAGTGGGGCGCCTGGCTCCCGGCCGAAGATTAATCGCCTTGACTCGCCCATCCCGGATCATAGTCCTCAAAGTATTTCTGCAAACCTTGAGACTGGCGCAGGCTTCAGCAATCGTCATGAAGGAGGAGTAGAAGGACATATGGTATCTATCTGATTCCATGATGATAGCTTTATATAGGACACTATATCCTCTTTGTCAATATAAAAGAGACCATCCGTCCTTCTCTCAGGAACCAGTTGATATTCTTGAAAAGCTCCTTTATGATCAAACCGCCTGCTGGCGATCTAAATATCCACATAATATCTGGCATTTTTCTCTCTCCACCGATAACTTTTTGAAGTGGCAAGTGTCCTGAGATTTATGGCGATCCAAAATACAATTTTTCAACGAAATTATGCTATCATGCCTATCATTTTGGCCACAAGGAGTTGAACCTGCTCGTGGTTAAACTTCGGGAGAGAAAATCCCAAAAAACATTTTTATGAGATTAAGAATTATGAATTTTACAGAATCTCGGGCAATCCGAAACAGGACATGACAGTGGAAGAAAATATCGCTATGTTCCTCTACCGTTTTAGCAGGCTTAAGAAGGAGATCAACTATTCTCCTAGTACCCTCTCCTGGGTTTCGAAGGAGCGGGAAGATTTACAAGACCTTTGCTTCGAATTAGAAGAAAGTTATAAATCTATCGCAAAATTTCTAACAATTAAAAACGATAAACATACATTTATCATAGTTCCATTTGAGCAAGATTTTAATGAATACAAACTCAATTATGAAAGTTTTGTTTCGAAGGCAGGAGAACCAGCCAAGGTGCGCTATTACAAGGCATTTGAGGAGCTGCTTCACAAAGAAGAGGAGAATTGGTTAAAATCTGGGAAAACAAAGGAGGAATACTACGAATACATACAAAGCCTTATTGACGGGATTAAATCTACTGAGATAACTTTCGACCCCTTCAATCCTCTTGAGGATGATCCGCAATCGTTGATTGAGGAGGCCCTTGATTGGGGGAGTCTTATTAAGGATACTGTAATGGAAGGTGATGAGCCAGAACAGTATGAAAAGGCTTGGGGTGCTTGGAGATTCTTCAAAAATATAATTAACCTAAACTTTTCAAACATAAATAAGAGATGGCTTGCTGCTCCAGAGCTTTTCATCCGCACTCACGTTGCCCAATCTGATGAAACTCCTATTGTTCAACTGTATAGAGAAGCAGTGAGAGCATACACATTTGGCTGTAATATTGCATCTATTGCAATGTGTCGAGCGCTCATGGAATACATTCTTGTTTACCACTATAATGTTCAGGCAAAAGATCTTGAGAAGATAATCGTCTTAGCTGAAGAACGATTTCCAAACCTTAAAAAGCTAAGGATGCAAGAAAAAAGGAAGATTTCTAATAAAGTCCTTCATAACTACGAAAGTGGTACAGATATTGAGGAGCGAGCAGTAATCGACTACCTTCGCGCAATAAAAATGTTAGTTCGGGATGTCCCAAAGAAAAATACCTAACCTTTAATTACCATTTTATGGTGCCCCACAATAAAAGTTGAAGCAAAATGACCAGGCCACACATAGAAGATTACTTCTATATTTCTACATCTAAGCCCTCTACAAATGTCTACATAATATCTTCAGCATAGCTGCATCTTGCCTTCAGTGCAAAGTAACTGCTACAAATAACTCTTCTATCTCACCCAGCTGGTCCAGGACCAGATCACCCGGCCGATGATGGGATTGGGGTTTTCCTTCTTGTTTAGGACGATGGGTTCAACTTCGGGGTTATCCGATAAAAAAAACCAAAACTCGCGGCTCTCTTTCACCCTTTTGATGGCACAGGCCCCTTCAATATCATCAAGCCTCGCCGCATAAATGGCCTTTTTGGTAATGGATTTTTCGACAGGATCGATGATGACGATGGAACCGCGACGGATGGTGGGCTCCATGGAGGTGGCGTCTTTGGCCAGCTTGACGGCCCTCAGGTTGTGGTGCTGGCGCCGGCCGATTTCGGGCTTATAGACCCAGACCATGGAGGTGACGTAATCCCCTGGGATTACTCCGGCATGTCCGGCAGCGATATTGCCGTCCACCATGGGCACGGCAAAATATTCATCGATTTTCAATCCTTCAGGGGGCTTGGAGTACTCGCCCACTACCGTGATAACCGGCTGTAACACCTCCGGCTGGGGCTTGGGCCCGGTAAGGAGCTCCTCCAGGGACATCCCGAATCCCTCGGCCACCTTTTCCAGGTAGTCTATGCGCCAGCGCCGTTTCCCCTTCAAGAACCGGCGAAAGAGGGCCGGATCGATCCCCAGGCCGCGGGCAAAAGGGGCCAGCTTAACTTTGCGTTCTTTAAGAAGAATCAGGACTCGCCGGGAGATAAAATCCGGCGCCGATTCTTCGCTCTCTTCATGCCATTCCCGCATCGCCTTCCCCCCTTGAATATGCATGCGGCCTAACCTGGCAAGGCTCTCTTCAACTTAACCCTCATGCCATCACCTCTAACCAGGTGAATTCATTTTAGGACTTAATGTCCCTCATAGTCAATAAAAAAATGTATTGGTTTGCAAAATTGTCCTATAGGCCATTATAGCAGAGCCCTTGAATTTTTAGCCTTGACAGACGAGGACAATATGGCCTATATAATCTAGCCATGAAGATAAAAATCCCCGTGAAATTGGCCGACCGCATCGGGGTCGACCGCAGCTATATCAAGAAAATCAACCGCGGCATCCGCCGTCCCAGCCTGAAAACCGCCAGGAAGATCATCGAGGCCATGGAGGGCGTAATCAGCCTGGAGGACCTCCGGCCGGATATCGTTAACCAGGTTTATGAACTTACCACTGCGCACAGGGATACGGCCTGATCAACTGTTGGAGTCCTTAACCGGTACAAGAAACCCGAATTCCGGCTGCAGAGAAGTCACTGAGCACTCAGTTAGTAATCGCTGAGTGCTCAAAGTGTGTAGGGAAGGTGGAAATGGTGGTCAACGGAGTCTCTGATCATGGCCGACGGCCGCATGCTTAAGAAAAAAATCAGCCTGAACGAAGCGGTGGCTGACCTGGAAAACGATACGCATCGGCTGCTTTTTACCTGGGGGATTGCGCACCTGGATGTGGAAGGGAGAATCACCGGCAACCTCAGAGGGTTCAAAGGTCTGGTGGCCCCGTTGCTGGAACATATCAGCCAGGAGATGGTGCTGGCTTTTTTTCAGGACGCGGAAAGTCATGGGTTGATCCAACGGTACCAGGCCGACGGCGAGTGGCACGTGCAATATCCCAAGTTCGGAAACAACCAGAAACTCACCAAGTCCAGAGAGGCAGCTTCCAAGAGGCCGCCGCCCCCCGATGCTCCGGAGAAACCACTCGATGAGGACTCAGTGAGTAGTCAGCGAGGACCCAAGGAGGACGCAGAGAGTACTCCGCCTGAAGTTAAGTTAAGAGAAGTTAAGGGAAGGGAAGTAAATAAACAGGCTAGCGCCTGTGTCCTCGACGATGCCGATGGCACCCCGCCAATTTCTTCTGCATCTCAGTTGAAACCTTCGGATTTGCTGAAGCTCTGGAACGAGATGGGCTGTCGGCCCATGGTCTCTGAACTCACCGAGGAACGCCGGAAAAAGGCTGGGGTCCGTATCCGCAAACAGGGTGAGCTCGACTGGTGGCAAAGGCTATTCGGGAAAGTCAAGGCGCTGAACAAGCCCTGGCTGACCTTCGATTTCCTGATGAGAAGCGACACCAACTGTTTGAAAGTGCTGGAGGGCAATTATGACCACGACTTCGGCTCAAGAAATAACGGAGGCAGAAGGCAGGCCGGGCCTGGAGCCTATCAAAAACCGCATCCAGCGGATCATGGCAAGTTTGCCTCCCGGTCAAAAATACTCTCCACCGACCCGGGAGGAGGAGGAACGGACCCTGAAACAGATTCTCCTGGCCAAGGGAGTGTACCCGGTGCACCTGAACGCCCGGCTGTCTGATTTCCTTAGGCCACCCGAGACCCCGCCGGTCTTTATCTCGGGTCCGGTGGGGACGGGCAAAACCCACCTGGCCGTGGCTTACTTGGCTCGGGAGATCCAGAAGTGGGGGGAGAACAGCAGGGTCTTTATCCGGAGCGTGGATCTGTTCAACAAGCTGCGGGACTCGTTTCGCAATAATTTCGGGACGCCAGCCAGCGAGATCACCGAGAGTTTTTCCCGGTACCGCTTCCTGGTGATCGACGATCTGGGCACCGAGCGGGACACCCCGCTGGTTCAAGAGGGTTTGTACGCGATCATCGACCACCGGGCCGGCCACCGCCTCCCCACCGTTATTACCTCCAATTTCACCCTGGACCGGGTGGCAGAGCACTACGGGGAGTTTGGGGAAAGGCTGGCCTCCCGGATCGCCGGCATGGGCGAAACCCTGACGTTGCTCGGCAAGGATCGCCGGTGGCAAAAATAATCTAACCGCAGGAGGAAGCAAGTGAAAGAAATCGGCAAGGTCAAATGGTTCAACGAAACCAAAGGATATGGCTTTATCGGCCGGGAGAACGGCCCCGATGTTTTCGTGCACTTCAGTGCCATCCAGGGAAACGGCTTCAAAACCCTGCAGGAAGGCCAACAGGTGGAGTTCGAGGCGGGCCAGGGACCCAAGGGCCTGCAGGCGCTCAACGTTGTGGCCAGGTGAGGTTTGAACGATGTTTGAAGCCTTCAAGCTCGGGTACGCCGCCGGGCTGGGAGTGATCGCCGCGGCGATCACCGGTCTGGCTGTCCTGGGGTTTTGGGATTGGCTGGGGGGAGTCGTCGCCCGGCTAAGAGTCGCCTGGAACTACTGGAACCAAGAACGGAGGCCGAACTCATGAAATTTACCATCATCCTGGAACCCAAAGGCCAGAAGCGGGCCCGGGGCCGGGCTTTTTTGGTGGGCGGTAAAGCCATTGCCGGGAAACCCCGCAAGGACGAGGGGCAGCTCCTGGAGGAGGAAAAGCTGCTGGCACTCATGTATGCTCACCGGCCGCCAGAGCCCCTGCAGGGTCCTTTAGTGCTGGGGATCAAGGCATTTTTGCCCATCCCAAGGAGCAAGTCCAAGAAATGGCAGGCCGCGGCCCTGGCCGGGGAAATCCGGCCCACCACCAAGCCGGACCTGGACAACTGCATCAAGAACCTCAAGGACGTGTGCAAAGGCGTTTTTTGGCAGGATGACAAGCAGGTGGTGGAATATCTCCCGGGGACCGGCAAATATTACGGCGATCCGGCCCGGTGGGAGATCGAGATCGAGACAATGGATCGGGCCTTCTCCAGGGGGCTGTTGTAATGGATTCCTCCACCGGCCCGCAGCCGACCATCACCGTGCCCATCGAGTTTTACCGGGGGGTCAAGGCCATCGCCAAATTCCTGGATATGAACGAGCGCACAGTGAAGCGGTTGTTAATGGAGCGCCGGATTCCGGCCAAGAAGGATGACACCGGGCGGTGGGTGCTGACCAACCTCGATTATTACCAGAGTCTGCAGGGGTGACATGGAAGAACCCAGAGTATACGTCGGCATCAAGTGGGGCATGGAAAACCCCACGGTCATGGTGGCCGGGAAATACACCCCGGCCCCCAGGGACCATCTCCACATCTTCCGGGAGATCTATGAGGAGGGCTTTTACTTCGACGACCTGTTGCCCATTGCCATGGCTTGGGCCCAGGAATTGAAGATCAAGAAGTTCTACTGCGACCCTAAGGAACCGGAGTTCATCAAGCGGCTGCGGAAGCAACGGCTGTGGGCGGTGGCGGCACCGCAAGAGTTAGGCCTGGCCCGGAACCTTTTGGGGAAAAGGCTGGGCAATCATGCCCAAGGACTGCCCGGGGCCATAACCCTGTCCCGGGACTGTCCTAGGACAATAAAGGAGTTTTCCAAATACCGGATGCCGGAGCGGGACCCCCGCCTGCCGTTTAAAGACAAACCCCTGGACATGGACAATTACGGGATCGGGGCTCTGCATTTTCTGATCCTGGGGTTGGCTACAGAAGTGACACCGCGGGTGAGGTGGCTATGAAAGGGACAGTAATCTATGAACCCCGGGGCAAGGCCCGGGAATATGCGCCCCTGGCCCTGAACCTTTACCGGGGCTGCCTGCATGGTTGCCTTTATTGCTATGCGCCCAAAGCCACGTTTACGGACCGGGCCGCATTCCATAATCCCTCCTATATCCAGCCCCGGCCGGGAATCCTGGAGGACCTGGAAGAGCAGGCTCGCCAGATGGCGGGGGATAAGCGGGAGATTTTGCTATCCTTCACCAGCGATCCCTACCAGCCCTTGGAAAGGGAGACCCGGGTAACGCGCCGGGCACTCAAAATCCTTATGGACCACGACCTCACGGCCACCATTTTAACCAAGGGAGGATTCTGGGGGCTGGAGAGAGACCAGGACCTTTTGACCACGAATCCCGCCAATACCTGGAGCGTGACTTTGACGCTGCATGACCAGGGGCTGAGCGATAAATGGGAGCCTTACGCAGCCCTGCCCCAAGACCGGATAGATTCCCTGCAATTGGCCAAGCGGTTGAGGCTCAGAACCTGGGTCTCATTCGAGCCGGTGATCTCCCCTGAGGCGGTTTATAGCCTGCTGGAGGTAACCCATGAATTCGTTGACTTCTATAAGGTCGGCAAACTCAATTACCACCCCCAGGCCAGGGAGATCGACTGGCGGCGCTTCAAGGGGGAGATGGAGGAAAGGCTCACCAAATTGGGCAAACCATATTACTTGAAGAAGGATTTGGTGCAGGCCGCGGCATGATTTTCACTTCCAATTTCAAAATCGCCGGCCATCTCCCCCAGGCGGTGGCCATCTCCCAGGGGGTGCCCCGGGGTTGGCAGGGAGTTCAGTGTACTGCATTAGCCCCGCCCCGGCCGCTAATAAAAATCATGGCCCCCGGGACCTTCATTCCCCTCTATCGGGGGCAGGTCCTGGACAAGCTGGACCCTTACCGGATCATCCGGGATCTAGGCGGTGACGATTTTGTGATGCTCTGCTGGGAAGCCCCCGGGGAGTTCTGTCATCGTCGGGTGGTGGCCGCCTGGCTCAGGAAGCATACCGGCGTCCTGGTGGAGGAGTTGAATCCGAAACTCCGGCGCCATGCAGATTGGCTCAGAAATTTAGTAGCGGGAACCACGGTTGGGGCATCAGGGCCCACCTGATCGCCGGTGGTTCGACTCCACCTACCCGCTCCAAGGCAAAGGATTATCGATGTCCTTCATCGGTTCGATAAACGCCGAAACTCGAAAGTGGCTCGGGAACAACGGCGCGGCTTTCGACGGCCGGCAGGTTTATGTCGGCTGCTCCGGCAATTTTACGGTGGAGCAGATTCTCTCAAGATACGCTCCTAAGGCCAGGATTTGGGGGAACGACGTTTCCCTTTACTCCGGCGTGTTGGGCGCGTATTTGGCGGACCAGCCCTTTGATCTCTCCATCCGGGAAGAAGAGTACCAGTGGCTCGAAGCCCACATGGAGGGGATTGAGGGCAAAGCCGCAACCGTGATGGTGCTCCTGGAGGCCCTGAAATACGAGAAGGCGAACAATGCCTTCAAGGCCCGCCATTGGAACCACTACCGCCACAACTTTGCCAAATTCCACCAGGCCACCATTGAAAAGCTGAGGGAGAGGAAGCTTGGAATCCGGCTGGAAGGTTACAGCAGCAAGGATATTTTCGACCTGTTGGACGAAATCCCGAAAGAGGCCGTGGTCATCGCTTTTCTACCCACCTACGCCGGGGGTTACGAGCGGATGTTCAAGCGCTTGGGCGAGATTTTCAAGTGGGAGGAGCCCAGCTATCAGATCATCGACGAAGAGCGGAAAAATAGAACACTCCTGAAGATGATGGAGCGGGACTATCTTTACCTGGACGACCGGGTGTACCCAGGCCTGCCCATGGTGGCCGTGGTGCGCAAAGCCAGGATGAAGCCCGTTTATATCTATTCCAATATGGCTGCCCTCAGGCTGGCGGTTCTGAAACAGCAACGCCGTTCCCAGTTCGTGCCCTTCGCCCGGCTCTCGGATCAAGACGAGATCACCGTGGCATCCCAGCTCACCGTCACCGCCACCACCAACGCGGTGGTGAATTACTATCGGGACGTTTACCTGTCCAAGGGGGTGGGGATTCCGGCAGACGGCGAGGCTCCCTTTGCAGTGGCCGTGGACGGCAAGGTCTTCGGTTTCCTGATCTTTGCCAGGATGCAGGGCCGGGGCGACGTCTACCTCCTGGCCGACTTCGTGGTTAATTCCACCCGCTACAAGCGGCTGGCGAAGCTGCTGCTTCTGGTGATTCAAACCAGGGAAATTCGCCGGATGATGGAGGAAAAGCTCCTGGCGGAACTACCGTCTTGCACCACCATGGTCTTCACCGACAAGCCGGTGTCTATGAAATACCGGGGCTTATTTAAACTGGCCCGGCGAGACGAAGGCAAGCTGGTTTACCAGACCGAGATGGGGGTCAGAAATTTAATGGAGGTCATCCCGCTGTGGCTGAAGAAATACGAGAAGTCTTAGACCTGCTCAACACGAAGTTGGCGGGCCTTTTCCCCTACCGCCTGGAGCTGGTGAACCCGGGAGAGCTGAATCTCCTGGACAAGAACGCCAGGTACATGAAGGCCGAGCAGTTTCAGGCGTTGGTGGAGAACGTCAAGAAGGACGGAAATCTCTCTTCCTTGCCGCTTTGCTACCGGGAGAACGGCGGCAAACTTCTGGTGCTCTCCGGCAACCACCGTACCATGGCGGCCCGGCAGGCTGGCCTGGAGCAAATCCTGGTAATGGTGGTGGCTGAGGAGAAGACTAACGATGAGAAGGTGGGGATTCAGCTCTCCCACAACGCCATCTGCGGCCAGGACGACCTGGTGATTTTAAAAGATCTCTGGGAGAGCATCAAGGACGTCCAATCCAGGCTCTACGCCGGGCTGGATTCGGAGACGATCAAGAGCTTGGAAGGAATCAAGTTCGCCGCCATCTCCGAGCAGAGGCTCCAGTATAAGCTGGCGAACTTCATGTTCCTGCCGGAAGAGATCGAGGACCTGGACCAACTCCTTAAAGAGACGGCCGTTGCCTTCGCAGGGGACGCGGTTTACCTGGCCCATCTGAACACCTTCGACCCCTTTTTCGACTTGGTGGTCAAGATCAAGAAACGCTGCCAGATCAAAAACAGCGCCGCGGCTTTCCTGAAACTCCTGGAACTGGCCCGGGTCGGCCTAGAGGAGATGATAAAGGAGGAGGGGGCGGATGGAAGCCCAGACAAGCAATAGAGAGGTTGTGCTTTATCGCGGCCATGGCTGCGACTATTTTGCTCCGGCCCTGGTTTTGGGCTGGATTTTGACGCTGGCGCTTTTCACTATTGAGCATGAAACCAGGTGGGGGAGGATGGTTCTTCCTTACTGGATAGGCTGGGATTGGCTGGCGGGTAAAATCTTGGAGAAGATTCGATGAACTGGCAAGACGCCCTTCTGATTCACCGGGCCGCCGAAAACTACGAGGGCGCCGCGATCCTGGCCCAGGACCCGGTGCTGATGCGCCTGGCCGCGGCCTGGCCCAAAGTAAAACGGCTGCTTCCGGAGTTCCCATCTCATGGCCAGGAAGTGGACCTGGAGGCCCTCTGGGAGAACACCAAAGTGGATTTCCAGGGGTGGGCGGAATTGGCCCAGGTGCAACCCCCGCAAGTCATGGACGGCTGGCAGGTTTTAAAGGGAAATCAAATCATTTTGCCGGACGGCAGCCTGAACCACCTCGCGGAGACGCTTTTAAGGAAAGAGGCGGCCGGCCAGCTCTTGAACCAGTTGGGGATCAAGCCCGGGGAGATGAAGAAGTGAGCTCCGACCGGTTTTATAATCCGGACCTGGACCTTTACCTGGGGCTGGACAAAGGCTTTCGGAACCCGAACGTCACGATTTGGCTGCAGCCCGACCGGAAGTGGGAGCGGGTTCTGGTTCTCTACGCCCATTACCAGTGGCTTAGGACGCCGGATGAAAATGCCCGTATCGCCCTGGCCATTCATCGAGAGAGGGGATACGGACCCTTGACTTCCGGCTGGGGCGACCCCTCCGCTCCCGATATGCTCCGGGCTTATTCCCTGGCTTTCGGCAGAGAGGGACTGATCTCCGGTCCCCGGCGCCCGGTGGAATGGGGAGAGGAAGTTCTTAATCAGTGGCTCAAGACCTCACGTGTGACCCAGGGCCGGATGGGACTGGTGTTTGCCCCGGACTGCACCAGGAAATTCTATGCTCCCAATGACCGCAGACGAGAGCAACCCGTCAGCCTGGTGATGGAGATCCAGCACAAGGAAAAGCATGAGCCCGGGAAGGGCATGCACCACGGCCCGGATGGGCTCAGGTATTTCTACGGCGGCTGGGAAGGGGCTTGACCCTGAACCGTTTCGTTCAGGTAATGGGGTATGAACCGAGCCGGAAATGGGCAAACGGGACGAGCACAATGAGAAAGCTATGCTGGCCATGTCGCTCCGCCGGCAAGGCATGACGATTGCCCAAATCGCCCGTTATTTCAATGAGACAGAGCGAAACGTCTATAAACTTCTGGCCCGGGCCCGGAAGCTCTGGAGGTTGCTGGTTGACGCCAGCGACTCCAAGACCAGGATCGGGGAGAACCTGAACGCTTTTGAGGAAATGGAGCGGGCAGCCCTGGAGAAATTTGCCAAATGCAAGAACCCCGAAAGCACCGTGGCCGTGGCTTATCTGAATGCAGCCCGGGATGCCCGGAAAGAGATCAAGCGCCTCCAGCAGGAAGCCGGTTTAATGGTCAAGGTGGCTGAAGAAATCAAGATAACCGGACTCCCCCTGGAGCAGCCGGAGGCAAGGTTGGCGGCCCTGGAGTTCCTGAAAACGATCAATAAATTGGGCGAGAAAAAAGAAGACGTATGAATATCCAGGTGGGAGATTTGGACCCAGCCATGGTGCGGCGGGAACTGTTGGACTATTACCTGCGGTATTCGTTCGAGAGTGCTAAAGAGCTGCTGGAATTCATCGAGGCTTTCTGGAAACTCCGGGTCCCCCGGGCGAACGTCTGCCCCGAGCACACCCCGCCGGCCCAATACATCATCGACAGCTTCTTCGAGCAGGTCCAGGACTCGGTATGCTGGGCCAACAGAGGCGGCGGCAAAACCCTCCTGGGAGCCCTGGCCACCTGGCTGGATACCGTTTTCAAGCCGGAGTGCGCCACCAAGATATTGGGCGGGTCCCTGGAACAGAGCAAGAAAATGTACCAGCACCTTACCGGGGAAGGTGACGGCTGGGGGTTGGTGACCGAGGATTTTCAGTATTTGATCGAAGGGGAAATGCTGGCTGCAAAAACGGTGACACTGAACGGCTCCAACATCAACATCCTGACCGCGTCCATGAAATCCGTCCGGGGGCCCCACCCCCAAAAACTCAAGCTCGATGAAGTCGATGAGTGCGATGACCGGATATACGAGGCAGCCCTCTTAATACCCAAAACCAAGCGGGGTATCAGGGCCAGCACGCAAATCTATTCCACCATGCACAAGGCTTACGGCTTGATGAACCGGGTGATCGAGGAGGCGGCGTTAAGCGGCTACAAAATCTACAAGTGGTGCGTCTTCGATGTGATGGAGAAGTGCCCGGAGTGGCGGGAGTGTGAAAAGTGCGAACTCTGGGAGGACTGCCAGGGCAAGGCTCGAAACGCTGACGGCTTCTATAGCATCGAGGACGCCATTTCCGAAAAGCGCAAAGTCTCCCGGGACACCTGGCTGTCGGAGATGTTGTGCCATAAGCCCTCCCAGGAAGGATTGATTTATAAAGAATTCGACATCAATGTGCACGTGGTCTGGGACCCGTTTGATGCTGAGCCGGAGGGTGCGGGCTGATTTATTAGGAATTTGACCGGGCGATGTACGTTATTTAATCTGCGCAACCGACACTATTAGTATCCTCTAAATAACGTCGCAGGAAATCCCAATAGTAATTGGCGAGGGTGGAGCTTTGCCTTGTGACCATAATAACAGTTGGGATTAATTAAGTAACAGACAAGGAGTTGCGATTGTACTGATTGTTTGGCCTGTTCAAAATATTGTATGTAGATCGACATAACTGTCTAATTATTTTAACCGTGTAATTATTATTACGCATTACAAAAAAGACGAGGCGGTTTTGGTGAGATTGGTAGAGTATAATTATTTGTCATTAGAAGCAATTGCCACAATATAATATTTAATTAAAAGGATGAAACAATCGTAACTACCTAATCACCTATGTTTCTATTAAGTATATTGTGAGTGTTATTGAGTACTTAGGCATGTTGCGTGCATCTACTATTATTAACAATCAAACCATCCCTTAAAAAAGGAGGCAATCTTAACGAATAAAGTCACGGCTCTTAAGCCAAAACCAAATATCCCTCTGGGACGGACCAGGGGAGTCACCGGTCCATAAAAAATCTCCCCCCACCCAAAATTAGAAGGCAGGCCAGAGGGAGCCCGAAGCTGAAGGGCAACCTGGGATAGCAACCAGGGGAAAAAGAACGGCAAATTCCCGGCAGCCAGCCAATTGGGGCGGTGAGAGGGTCCTGGGCCACCTGGAGCGGTAACTCAAACCAGGTGAGACGCAGGTAGGCGGCGCCACCGAAAGCGACCAGTGATTGAGCGGCTTGGTGATGAACCTGACGGCTCACAGTTTTTTGAGTTTGCTGCAAAGAACTCTGGGGTCCTGGCCCCTTATCCAGGGCGAAGCTAAGAACCGGGAAAGAGGCGAAACCGGGAGCGAACTGAACCTAACTGAGGCGAAGGCCAGCCGGCCCGTGGTGCGTGTGACGGGAGGGACGGAAGGAAGGAATGGTGAGGCAAGCGAGCGGGAATAGCAACCGGGAAGGGCGACGTGAGACTGATAACTCTTATGGTGTGGCTCTGAATGGGGGCGCGAATTCCAAGGGATTCGCAGCCCTCCTTGAGCGCCATGCTCAGACCGGGAGCAACCAGGAATGGTAAAAAATCTTGGAGGAATGGCGATGAAAGAAAAAGAAATTACCTGGAACGGTGAGAAGAATCGGCTTTTGCAAGTGTGCCGTCCTTGTTCCTGCGGCTGCGATGACCGTGGTGGCCGCCCTGGAGTCGGGTATCTTACCGGCTCTGATGAAGAAGGCAATGGCGTTACCGTCTGGATCGAATCGGAGGAAGTCTACCGGAGGCTGGAACGACTGCTAATTAAGCGCCAAGGGGGAACGAATTGAAATAATGAAAGCAAAAGGATAAAATCGGCATTATGTCGGTCACAGGAGCCAAGAGCCTGGATATGCCTGACAAGGAGCTTGATGCATTGAGGGCCAAAGAAGCGGAGGATCGCATCGAGGCTTATGACCGAGGGAAGATCAAGGCCATCGCCTTAGAAAAGGTTCTTGAGAAGTTCATCTCGTTCTACCGAAAAGTGGCCGAAGAGGGAATCGCTTTATGAATTTCTCTCCTGAGGTGGAATTGTGAAACCAAAAATGGTAGAATTAATGGTATCTTGAGGATTGAGGAAGGAAATCATGAAGAAAGCCTTTACCGTCATCATCGAGAGAGACCCGGAAAGCGGGTGGCTGGTAGGAGAGGTGTTGGAACTCCCTGGTTGTTATTCTCAGGCACCTGATCTACCTACCTTAGAGGCCAATATGAAGGAGGCCATCTCTGCTTATCTTCAGACCACGGTTCTGGAGGAACCTCTATCATCGTTTGTGGGAACCTGGCAAGTGGAGGTAACTGCATGACCAGACTCCGCCTGGTTTCTTACCGAGATCTAAAGAAGGTAGTCCAGGCGGCAGGTTTTCGATGGATCAGATGTGAGGGCAGCCATAATGTCTTCCGGCATGATAGCGGAAAAATTGTGGTGATTCCTGATCATGGAACACAGGTTATTGTTAGACCACTCCTGCGAAAAATTCTGCGTGACCTGGGATTGAAACCGGAAGAATATCACCGTCTCTTAGATGAATTATAGACTTTAAAGAAATCAGATAGGACTGGAAAGGCCGCCTTTGGGCGGCTTTTTTAATTTCTGGAGGTGAAAGATGATTCAAGACTATCTGAAGGCCGGTTACCCGGCCTTAATGGTTCGGACATACGAGCCGGAGCGTTTCATCGGCGCCGCCCTCAAGGAGGCCAATGGCCGCACCCCCTATCAATGGGACGTGGTCCGGGGTTTCCGGGAGTTGGGCAACGGGGCCGAGTGGGAAGAGGCCGATCCCTTCGATCTTCCCAACGTGGCGGCCCGGGGCAAAGAGAAAGCGGTCTGGTTCCTGAGAAACTATCACTTCTGGCTGAACGAGCCGCCAGTGATTCAAGCCCTTCAGAACAACTTGCCGGTGTATAAGACCAAGGGCATTACCCTGGTCATCGTCTCCGCGGATGCCAAGCTTCCCCTGGAACTGGAGCGGGAGGTGGTCGTCCTTGACTTCCCTCTCCCCAGGCGGGAGGAGTTGAAGACTATCTTGGGAGGGCTGGTGGAGAGCACCGGCATCGAGCCGGAAAACGAAGAGGCGGTCCTGGATGCGGCCCAGGGGTTGACCTGGGAAGAGGCGGAAAACGCCCTGGCCCTGGCTTTGGTGCGGCAGAAGAAATTCGATCCCCACACCATCTGCACCTTAAAAGCACAGATGGTGGAAAAATCGGCGGCGTTGCAGTTCTCGCAATTCACCGAGACCTTCGCCACCCTGGGCGGTCTGGAGAATTTAAAGGAGTGGACCTTGAACCGGTTTCAGAATCGGAGACCGGGGTTGCCTTTCCGGGGTATCTTACTCCTGGGTGTCCCCGGAACCGGCAAGAGTCATTTTGCCAAGGCCCTGGGGAACGAGGTAGGTTGGCCGGTGCTATCGCTCGATATGGGCCGGGTCTTCGGCTCGCTGGTGGGGGAAAGCGAAGCCAAGATGCGGGAGGCTTTGAAGGTAGTTGATGCCATGGCGCCTTGTGTGCTCTTCATCGATGAAATCGAGAAGGGCCTGGCCGGGGTAAGCGGCTCTGCCACCGATGGCGGCACGACCCAAAGGGTGGGGGGCACCTTCTTAACCTGGCTGAATGATCACACCTCTGAGGTCTTCGTCATTGCCACCTGCAACGACTACTCGAAGCTTCCCCCGGAATATACCCGCATGGGTCGCTGGGACAGCATTTGGTTCGTCGATAACCCGGCAGTCAAAGAGCAACTGGACATCCTGGACATCTACCTCAAGCAATTCCTGGGCAAGACCATTGGCACCCTGATGGCCGAAAGCGACGGGCGGGTCAAAATCCCGGCCCTGGACGGTTACAGCGGCGCCGAAATCAGGCAGGTGGCCATCGAGGCGGCTTATAACGGCAGTGACCTGGAGGCCGCGGCAAATTTCGTGATTCCCATTTCCAAGTCCCAGAAAGCCCAGATGGACGCGCTCCGGGAATGGGCGAGATTTCGGACCATCCCGGCCAGCCGGGCGGTGGTGGAAGAGGCCCGGGGGCCCAGGAGGGTGCAGCTATGATGATGGTGGAGATCAACAACGAGACCAGGGAGATTGTGGAGGTGCCCATTCCCATAAGGCTGCCCAAGTGGCTCTGGACGGTTCTTTATGGCCGGGCGAAAGCTCTCCATGGCGGCGACCTGGAAGCCTGCATCCGGCAACTGTTGGATGTGGGGATCGGAGTGGAGATCAAACCTCTGGCCGGCATCCAAGTTATGAATCCAGAAATGTAGGAGGCGACGATGTCTCATTACAGCGAAGTCGCAATCGAGTTGACCGATGAGGGCTGCCTGGTGGCGGCCCTCTCTCGTTTGGGGTTCAAGGGCAAGGTGGAGGTGCACCAGGAAGCCCAGCCCCTTTACGGCTACCAGGGAGACACACGGGCGCAGAAAGCCCACATCATCATCCGGCGGCAGCATGTGGGCCGGGCCGCCAATGACCTGGGGTTCGAACGGCAGGCGGATGGCAAGTACCGGGTCTGGGTCTCCGACTATGACCAGAAGTACAACAAGTATAATGACGCCTGGATGGGGAGGCTCAAGCAGGCTTATGGGGTGGAAAAAGCCCGGGCCGAAGCCAGGAAGAAGGGCTACCGGGTTAGCGAAAAAAAAATGGACGACGGCCGCATCCAGTTGGTGTTGAGGAGGTAGGTATGAGCACAGAGATCGTGCTGGAATTTTGGGAAGACGGCCAGGTCAACCTGGAAGGCAAGGGCTTCAAGGGCCAGGCGTGCTTCAAGGAGATGCAGTTCCTGAAAGACGCCTTGGGGGTGGAAACCTCTTCCACCAAGAAGCAGGAGTTCTATCAAGCGGAGGTCAAAAGAGATGGCAAGATCAAAGCAAGGTAAGGGGCCGGTTCGGGAAGAACACACCCTGGTGTTCACGGCAGACGGGAAGGCTGCTTCCTGGTGGTGGACACCGGAGGTGCAAAAGCTGCTCCTGGTCCTGGGCTCCCCCATCCCGGAGATGGATAACCTGATTCATAACCCCTGGTGCGGGTAAGGAGGTGAGATTATGGCGCGAGTGGTGATCACCATGGAAGGCGGCCTGATCCAGCATATCATGGCTGATCGGGAGGGTATCGAGGTCATGGTCCTGGACTTCGACACCGAAGGCGGAGACGACGAGCGCATCAAGGAATTCGAGGGCAACCCGGTGTATGTTTTCCAAGGGGTGGACGACGTGGACCCGGCCCGGGTCGGGGAAATCGAAACAGCCCTCTTTAAGTAAAACCCTCTGGTCTGTTGAATTTCCTAAAAAAGCGACTTGACATTACACCATAAAGGTGTAACAATTGGGTGTAAGTTATGACAGAAAAGCGCCAACCTACCTACGACTTGAAGGCATTTAAGGCTGCATTTAGCAGCGTGGAGAAGCTGGCCGTTACCGGCACCGCATTAAGAAGTGCCGTTGCTCTGGGATTTGGGCGCGCTGAGATCGTGGAAACGATCCAGACCATACAACGAGAGCATTTTTATAAGTCCATGACAGCCTATGCCGATCACCGGCTCTGGCAGGATGTATATCATGTCCCCTCGGCGGTTGGAGTCCTTTATATCAAGTTTACCGCCGATGTTTTAACCAAGTTTTTGTTGCTCTCGTTTAAGGAGAAAGATGATGACCGCTAATCCTGTATGTCCGAAAACGGGTGCGCCGCTGCACCGCGACGTTCGCCCCATGACGTTGACCTATAAGGGAGAGTCGATCACCTCCGACATGCCCGGCTGGTATTGCGACGATTGTGAGGAGAGCATTCACACCGGCAAGGATATGAAGGTTTCCGACCGCATGTTGAATCGGCTTAAGGCCCGTAGCGAGGGTCTGCTCGGGCCGGAGGAGATTCGGCGCATCCGCAAGAAACTTCGTCTTTCCCAGGAGGCTGCCGGACTGCTGATCGGCGGTGGCCCCCGGGCCTTCCAGAAATACGAAAGCGGGGAGCTGTTGCCGAGCCGGGCGGTAGGCAGCGCCCTGGTTTTACTCGATCATGACCCCGACGCATTGGCAGTTCTGAAGAGGCGGCATGATGCCCACCAAGCCTCTGTCCCGGCTGAAGCCTTGGAACACCCTTGATGTAGTAAGGTTTCCAGTGGAGGTGCAGCCCAGATTCTAAAATAGCCCTCTTTAAGTAAAACCCCACTCTTTCACCCAGCCCGGGGCGGTGCGCCCTGGTTTGGGATGAGGGAGCGATGGTCCCCCCAAAAAGGCCGGCATTGTCCGGCCTTTAATTTTTTGAGAGGAGGCGAGGTAATGAAAAGTAACGGTAACGGTTTTGAGGAGATGGTGGCCATTCAGTTGGCCGTGCGCTCCTGGCCGGGGCAGGCCAAGCTGAGCGCCGAGGACCTGGGACTCAAAGACGGTGAAGTCCCGGAGATTTTTTACCTGGGGAATAAAAAACTCTATCCCCAGGAGTGGCGGCAACTCTTTTCCCAGCTTTCCAGCCGGGCCCGGAACTACCTGAACGACAATTCCTATCCGTTTGTAGTGGAGTACGTCCGGGCTATTCCCAAGAGGAACCTGGCCCGGGTGGTGGAGCGACTGGAAGAGCTGAAGGCCGAGTATCTGGCCCGGGCCGAGGAGTTCATGGCCCACTACGAGGCCATCCAGGAGAAGTGGCGGGAGAAATACCCGGACATCTGGCCGCGGCTTCAGCCCCACTATCCCACCAAAAACCAGCTGAAGAGAAAGTTCGACTTTTTCTGGAGCGTCTTTGACATCAAGGGCGCGGAGATCAAGGAAGGAAGCGCCCCGGAGGTCATCGAGGCTTATGAGCGGGCCAAAGAGGAGCTTCAGGCCAGGTACGAGGAGATGGTGGAAGAGGCGGTGATCTATCTCCGCAAGAAGGTCCTGGAAGTGGTGACCAATCTCTCCAGCCGTCTGAAGGAAGGGCGGATCGTCCGGAACGACACCCTGGAGAGCGTGCGCCGGGTGGAGGACTGGTTCAAAGACCTCAATATCTTCGGCGACAGGAAAGTCGAAGAGGCTCTGACCGGGCTGCGTTCCGCCTTGAATGGCACCGACTACGAGGCGCTCAAAGACAACGAGACCATGAAACAGCAATTGGCAGGCCTGGCGGACCAGGTGGCCGCGGTGGCGGGTAAGCTGGACGATGTGAGTGTCATCTCCGGCAACTATAAACGGCTTATTGATTTGAGCTGAGGGGCCGGTCATGACCAGGGAAGAGTTGCTGGCTATGTCCGAGGAAGACTTGGATGAACTGGTGCACGACCTCAAAGGAGAGGAGGCTGCGGCCATAAAAAACCAGGGCCGGGACGCCCAGATTGCCTATATCCTGGGCGAATAGGAGGCTCTCCATGGAGAGAAAAACGGTTTTTTTCAATGCCGATGAGGGGGCGAACGGCCGGCGCACCACTGTGAACGGCGGCATAGAGATCATTAAATACGGGACTGGCTTGACCGACCTGTTCATCCGGGGCCCCAAAGGCGGCCTGCGTCACGTGGTGGTGCTCCCCGACACTGAGGCTCTGCTCTTGGGTCAGGAGCTCATCGCTTTTTATTCCCAAGGGTAAATACTCCATTAATCCTGGAGCATTTCAATCAATCGAGAAAGGAGGTGAAAACGGTATGAGCGAAGCGCATGGGCTGAACATCCGGTTTCTCTGTCAGGGAATGATGAAGCTGGGAGCAGATCAATTGCCCCCGGACTTCTTTGCCTGGCCCCGGGAAGACCAGATCAGGTGGGCACAAAGCTACTGGGAGGAACGCACCCGGGAAGACATCTTGGGCGCGGTGGCTTATCTCACCGTGGAGGAAGACTCCGTGCCCGATTGCCTGGAAGTGGACGGGGACGATTATCTCGTACTAGCCGAAACCCCGGCATGGAAAGCCTTCAATGCCCCGGACAGCCAGGTGCTGAATCCAATTGATACGGAGGATTGATGTTCACCAGTTATTTCTGGCGATTTCATTTTCACCACTATCCCTGCCTGGTCTCCATCGCCTGGAAAACCCCGGAGTGGTTTAGAGGCCGGCGTTACTCGGCCCTGGCTCCCAAAAGCAAGATGCTCAAAATGGGCGAGGAGGAATACCGGAAGAAATACCAGATGATTCTGGACCGGCTGAATCCGGGAAAGGTTTACGAAGACCTGGGGCAGGATGCAGTGTTGCTCTGTTGGGAGCAGCCCGGGGAATTTTGCCACCGGCGCCTGGTGGCCGCCTGGCTGGAGGAGGCCCTGGGTGTAACGGTACCGGAGTTACCCTTTAACTATAACCCCAATCAAAAGGACCTTTTTGAATGAGGAGGTGTTTATGGCTAAGAAACCCACAGGCGATTGCGCCACCTGCTCCTACTGGCGCAGGAGAAACAACCCCATTAAGGGAAGGGCCATTCCCGGCGGCACCGGGAAGTGCACCCGGAAAGAGGGGCTGTGCGAAAACCCGAAACCCAAAGACCCCCATCCGGGGTGGAAAGGAGAAGCAAAAAAAGAAGGAGGCCTGCGCGAACAGGCCCCCCAAATTCAAAAATCTGGAACGGGATCGGTAACGTTGGATTCAATATACCCTAATCCCGACCAGCCGCGCAAGGTTTTTCCTAAGGAAGCCCTGGAAGAGCTGGCCCTGTCCATCAAGGAACAGGGTTTGATCGAACCCCTGGTGGTGGTGCCCAAGGGTGAGAAGTTCATGCTCATCGCCGGGGAGAGGCGCTGGCGGGCCTGCCAGATGGCCGGGCTCACTTTTGCTCCGGTGCGTATTTTGGAAGCAGAAGACCGGCAAATTGCGGAAATGGCCCTGGTAGAGAACATTCAGCGCCAGGACCTCTCTCCCTTGGAAGAGGCCCGGGCCTTCCAGAAAATGTTGGAAAAGAACGGCTACACCAAGGAGGAATTGGCCCAGAAGCTGGGGTTCAAACAGGTGTGGCGGGTGGATGAGCGTCTGGCTCTGTTAAACCTGGCTCCGAAATTCCAGGATGCCCTGACCTTCGGGCTCATCACTCCTTCCCAGGCCTTTGAGATCAGCCGCTTGCAAGAGGTTGAGGATCAGGAGTTGGTGTTCAGAAAGATCAAGGCCGGGGAGCTCCCCACCTATAACCATCTCAGGCGTTTCGTCAACGCCATGGTGGACTCGAAGAAGGATAAGGTCCTGTTTGCCATGCCCAAAAAGCAGGACCTGGAGATCGTCAACCGCTGGGAGAAGACCCTGGACGCGGTCACCGGCTTGATCGTGAAGTCATTTTCGCCTGAAGACTGCAAAGTGCTGGCCCGGGTCTGCCAGGGGAACGCCCAGGTAAACCTGATAAAAATCGATCTCATCGTCAAGCACTTGAACCAGGTGAAAAAAGCCATGCTGGAGAATACCAGCAGGCAGGAAGTCTACGGGATCATTAATGGTGGGGCGAACCTGGTCTCGGTGGAGAACGTGAGTCCGGCATAAAAAGAGGCCTCAAGACTTAATGGGAATGGCGAGTGATCATTGGTCACCCGCCGTTGTGTTTCTGGAGGATATCAATCTTTTGGCCTGCTTTGGCAGGTCGTTTTCAATTCTTAAGGAGGAAACAAAGATGCAGGTCAATATCGAGCGTGAAACTTTGTTAAAGGGAATCGGCCATGCCCTGGGTGTGGTGGATAAACGGGGTAGCCTCCCCATCTTGAGTCATTGCCTGCTACAGACCAATGGCAACGGGGTCTTCATTTCGGCCACCGACCTGGAGATCAGCTTCCGGGGGTTTTATCCCGCGGAGGTGGCGGAGCCCGGGGCCTTGACGGTGCAGGCCGGCTTCTTCAACAATCTCATCAAGGACCTGCCCAAGGGCCCGCTGGCCCTGGTGGGGACGGATAAGGCCGCCATGGAGATCCGGACGGGTGATTCTCATTATCAACTTTACGGTTTGGCCGCGGCGGAGTTTCCGAGCATCCCGGAGGCTGCGGAAGAAAACCTGGTGGAGGTGGAAAGCCGCGTGCTGAAGGAAATGATCAATAAGACCATCTTTTCGGTATCAGGGGAGGACCTGCAATTTAACCTCTCCGGCATCTTCTGGGAGAAAGTGGAGACCGAGAAGGGCATCTTCCTCCGCCTGGTCTCCACCGATGGCCACCGCCTCACCCTGGTGGAACGGGTTATCTCTGAGAGTGAACAACTGGACCTGGGCGAAGGCATCCTGGTGCCTTTCAAGGCCATGCGGGAAATCGGCCGCTTCCTGGACGGCCAGGAGAAGGTGACTTTAGGCCTGAGCAAGAAAACCCTGGCCCTGCAGGCGGCCGATAAGCATCTCTTTGTCCGTCTTCTGGACCGCAAGTTCCCCGAGTACCGCCGCATCATCCCGGAAGGGTTCGCCTATCGCTTCTCGGTCAACCGCAAGGAAATTACCGACACCCTGAAGCGCATCGCTCAGCTTTCCTCAGACCGTTTCAAGGGGGTGATCTTCAACCTGGCCGCGGACTCCGCCGAGGTCACCTTCGCCAACCCGGACGTGGGGGAAGGCCGGGAACTGCTCACCGTGAACCTGGAAGCGGGGGATGCGGACCAGCTTCCCCTGGAAGTGGGCTTCAATGCCCGGTATCTCCTGGAGCCTCTCCAGGTCATGACCAGCGACACAATCTTCCTGGAGATCAATGACCGAGATCACCCCTGCCGGATCATGGGACCGGGAGATACCCACTATTTCAGCCTCGTCATGCCCATGAGTCTCTAAGGGTAAAAACCAAATCTTATTAACCGGGGGAGGTGATCAAGGTCGCCTCCCCCATTTTTTTAAGGAGGAATCAATGGCTATCAAGAACCTGGTGCCCCGGCTGGCAGAGCGGGGAAAGATCAAAATCGGCGAAAAGGGCGAGGTCAAGACTTCCCAGCAGGGAAAACAATTCGCCCAGCCCAAGAAGTTGGATCACTTTCTGGTGACCACCATGCAACGGGACGCTGCCGGCCGGATGCTCCCGGACCTGGAGCTGATGCGCAAATTGGCCCCGCAGGGCGGTAAGTTGAAGGAACTGCCGGTGATGCTGCTCTATAACGACCCGGACATTAATTTCCAGACCCGGTATTCCTGCTATACCGGCAACCGCCTGTGGTGCTGCGGGGACGGGGAAGGGGCCCAGAGACTGGGGGAAGACGGCAAATATCAGGCCGTCCCCTGTCCCTGCCTGCGCCTGGAGGCCAACTATACCGGCAAGGACAAGTGCAAACCCAATGGCACCTTGCAGGTGCTCCTCCAGGGAGTGGACCGGATCGGGGGTGTCTGGAAGTTCAGGACCACTTCCTGGAACAGTGTTCATTCCATCATGTCTTCCTTGAAGCTGATCCAGGCCATCACCGGTGGCGTCCTGGCGGGCATCCCCCTGAAGCTGGTTCTTAGCCCCAAGACGGTCACCATCCCGGGGACCGGCCAGAACATGATCGTCTACGTTGTCAGTCTGGAATTCCCCGGCACCGAGCAAGAGCTGGCCAAGATCGGCTACGACATCGCCAAACGGCGGGCCGACCACCGGGCCAAGATGGACCAGATCGAGGCCGAGGCTCGGAAGGCTCTGGAGCACCTGGAGGAGACCCCGGAGGAAATGCGGGAGGTGCAGGAAGAATTCTATCCGGAAGGAGTGACCATCGAGGTGCAGCCCGAAGCGGCACCGGAGTCCGAACCGGGAGCGGGGCAAGAGCCCCTGGCTGAGTCGACCGCAGAAAATGGCCCTCCGGTGGCGGGTGAGAAACCGGAAACACCTACAGAAAATTCTTCTTCACCCGAGGTGGTACCCGGAGAGGAGCCGGTACCGTTGTCCTGGGATTCTCCGCCTCCTCAACCCCAGCCTGGCCCGAATTCCAAAAACAACAAGGGCAATAAGGTCCCGGCCCCGCCCCCTCCGCCAGCCGAAAAGACGGAAGAAGGCAAACCCTCTCTCTTTTAATCCGAACAAACCGGATACGAGTCCTGGGGCGATCAGGGATTGTATTAATAAATTCCTGTCGCCCCTTAATCGTGTCGGCGTGTGCCTTACCTGAAACACCTTGATTTAAAAGACTTTCCGGGGCATACTTGTAAAAGAATGAGCAGGTTAAAATAATGAGAGGTGCGAAACAGAGGTTATGGCCGGATATACGAAACTGATCCGGGAAGCTCGCAATCTGACGGCCTCTCGGGGACATAAATTAGGGGAATTTCTTCTAACTCGCATTCAGACAGGCAATCCGCCCGTCTCCACGAGAGGGGCTATGGTGGCCGTCTGCGAATATTGCGGGGCTTCTGCGGCAGTGGATAGCGATCCGCCAGCAGGCGCCTCGGAAGTCTGGGGGGAAGCCCTGGAAAGCGATTGTCCTGGAAAGGTATTGGCGGATTACCAGGAATCGGAAACAGGTGGTGAGGCCACGATGCAAGACGATGATCTTTTGACTTCCTTGCAGGCCAAATTGGACCCGCGGCGCTTTCCCAACATGAGCCCCCAGTTTGCCGCAGTTGTAGGATGTCTCTTAAAAATCCGGATTACTGAGCCCCACCTGGTCCAAGTGGTGGTAACTTCTGACGGTTTCCTATTGGGACGCAATGAGGGGGAACCGACTTGTCAGCATTTTCTGGGTACCAGAGAGTGGCTTGAGGAAAATTGGGAAAAACTGATCAGCTTGCCTGACGTGGCTTTAACCGGCGATGAATACCAGGCCGCACGCGGTCTGATAACTCACCTGGAGAAAGAAGAACGTATTTATAACGGATGAAACGAGGCCATGTTAGCCCACCAGCCGAGCTGCGGTATTTGGGAGGGTGAGAATATGGTTGAAATTTAAGACCAAAAAATTACAGGAAGTCTGGGAAAAGGGGTTATGGGTTGACCGTAACCCTTTTTCTTTTGGAAGGAAGACGATACTCGGATTCTCGGGAATTTAAACTATCACCTGAGAACCTATTACCCGTTTAAAGGAGAAGAACCAATGGCGCCAAAAAAGATGAAACAATATTCCTTTTCGCGTATCGACCTTTATGATAAATGCCCCTGGGCCTACAAAAAGGTCATCCTGGAAGGGGTCCCCCGGGTTTCCAACGAGGCCATGGTCACCGGGAAGACGGTCCATGCCCTGATCGCCGATTATCTGCTGCGGCTTATCAATCAGAAGCTTCAAACCGACTGGGAATGGGCGGAAAGGGCAGCCCCCAACGATGCTTCACCCGATGTCCTGCAAATCTGGCAGAGATTTTATAACTCATTCATCCTCCCCCCCGCCCTGGAGGTCTATGGAGTTGAGCACCAGCTGGCCTTTGACCGCAATTGGCAGCCCTGCGAGTTCTCTGCCGATGAAGCTTACTTCCGTATGGTAGTCGATTTTCACTTTCTTCAGGGAGAGCTGGCGGTGGTGCTGGACTGGAAGAGCAACCGGGCAGTGCCCGAAACGGTGGAGAAGGACCTGCAGTTGCGCACCTATGGCTGGGGGCTCAAGCAAGTAGTTTATCCTGTTGCCCAGGAGATTCTCTTGCGTCTTCATTTCCTCCGCTATGGCAAAGAGCGTGAAGTGCTCCTGGAACCTCAGGACCTTGAGGGTGTGCCTGAAGTCCTGGAAAGCAAAATCAAGACCATCGAACAAGACCAGGACTACGACCCCACCCCAGGGTCTTTTTGCGGCTTGTGTGGTATCACGGCCCATTGCCCAGTAATGTCCAAAACCCTGGCTCCAATCGAAGTCATCGCTCCAGCCACCCGGGAACAGGCCGAAAAAGCCGCCTCTTTACTTCTAACCCTGCAGAAGATGGAAAAGGAGCTAACCACCCGATTGAAAGATTGGGTCAAAGAATTCGGCCCCATCCAGGTAGGTGATATGGTCTATGGCGGTTCCCCAGTCGTATCTTACGACCTCGACCCCCAAAAAATCGCAACAATTCTTCTGAACGCCGGCCTTTCCCGCGAGGAGGTATGGCCTCTGCTCTCGATGACCAAAACCAATTTGGAGAAAGGGCTGCGGAAACTCAAACGGAGGGACCTTCTTGAGCAGGCGTTATCTAGCGCTACGGCCAAGGGTACGGAAAAGATCGACTTCCGAAAAGCGAATTCTTAATCTCATGAAAGAGGCATCCGCTTGAGATGCCTCTTTCGATATAGATTTTCTACTTTGCACCTTCGCAAAGCTCGAAAGGGAAAATGCTTGACAGCAACTGTCATTAACTGGTAATGGCATGTAATTATGAGTAAATCTGGCTATAAATATTTCCTTGCAGCGAAGGGGTGCTTTTAATGGGCGAAAATTCTGGCGGAGTCCTGACTATCGATGAGTTATCCGCCTACCTGAAAATTCCAAAATCCACACTATATAAGCTTGTGCGGGAGGGCAAGATTCCTTCTCAAAAGGTGGGCCGACACTGGCGATTTCGAAAACTGGCCATTGACCGGTGGCTGGACGAAACGAGACCGGGGAATCTGCATTCGGAGGGTAATCTCTAATGCATGTCTTTGACCTTCGCGACCGATTGATTGAGGATTATTCGCGCTTTGTACGCAGCTTTATTAACATCCGCGATGAACGGATTGGAGGATACGTTAATCGTGAACTCCAGGATGGAGCGCTGTGGCCGGAACCACTGGTCCAATTGAACCCGGCATTCGAACCTGGAGAAGCAGTCGATGAGCTTGTAGCATCTGGTGTCATCCACCCTGAATGTGGGAAAATATTTCGGATTAAGGAAGCTCCTGATGAACAGGGACGACCGCTTCGGCTTTACCGACATCAGGCTGATGCGGTCAAGATTGCAGTGCAAGGCCATGACTATGTGCTGACGACCGGTACGGGATCCGGGAAAAGCCTGGCGTATCTCATTCCTGTTGTTGACTACGTTCTAAAAAAAGGGCCAGGGAAAGGCATTCAGGCAGTCATTGTTTACCCGATGAATGCTTTGGCTAATAGTCAAATTGGCGAATTGGAGAAATACATCAACTATGGCTATCCAGATCAACGAGGTCCTATCTCATTCAGAAGATATACAGGACAGGAATCCGATGAAGAAAAAAACGAAATCGTAGCCAAACCGCCGGATATCTTACTCACGAACTACGTGATGCTCGAACTCATTCTCACTCGACCCCAGGAAACAAATCTTGTGAGGGCCGCCCGAGGACTGAAGTTTCTTATTCTGGATGAGTTACATACATATCGCGGGCGACAGGGGGCAGATGTTGCCTTGCTCGTTCGGCGTACCCGCGAAGCCTTGGGAGCCCATAACCTGCAGTGCGTTGGGACCTCGGCGACACTGGCGGGTACTGGATCATGGAAAGATCAACGGAATGAGGTTAGCAAAGCTGCATCCCTTCTTTTCGGTTCGGCATTACCACCTGAGAATGTCATTGGCGAGAGCCTTCGACGCATAACGACCGAAACAAACATTGAGGCACCTGAATTCATTAATAGATTGCGAATCCGCCTTGGTGTGAACCCACCAAGAGATTTTGATGGTTTCACAAACGACCCACTCGCTATTTGGATAGAAACCACCTTTGGCGTTAAACGTGAATATTCAAACGCGCGGCTGGTGCGTCAAACTCCCGATAGCATCAAGGGAACTAACGGCGCAGCGGCTTTATTGGCTGGGAAGACTGATATCGATCTGGAACGCTGTATAAATGCTATACAAGACACCCTTATTGCAGGATTTAAGCTCCTCCATCCTGATACAGGTTTGCCAGTGTTTGCATTCCGCATTCACCAGTTCGTTAGCCGCGGTGACACCGTCTATGCCTCCCCTGAATCGGAATCTTCGCGATATGTTACGTTACAAGGACAGCAATTTGTTCCTGACAACCGAAAAAAGGTTTTGTTACCTTTAGTTTTTTGTCGCGAATGTGGCCAGGAGTACTACTCAGTCTGGAGGTGTAACCCTCCGAAGGGAGGTGCGACTTTTTTTACCTCAAGGGACTTTAGTGAGATAACCGCCGGAGATGATTCTGACGCGGGATTTATCTTTATCAGCGAAACAAGTCCATGGCCGGCAGAGGGATCGGAAGAGTTCGTCCGACGCTTGCCTGATGATTGGATAGAGGAATCAGGCCGGGTAGTACAAAGTAGAAGAAAGTACCTTCCTCAATTAATTCAAGTGCAATCCAATGGTGAAGAGGGAGAAACCGGGATAACTGCCTGGTATATTCCTGCACCATTTCGTTTCTGCCTGCAGTGTGGTGTATCTTATGGATTTAGGCAGCGTAGCGACTTCCAGAAGTTGTCTGCCCTGGGGAGTGAAGGCCGTAGTACAGCTACCACGATACTCTCTTTATCCACTATTCTTCACCTCAAGGAATTTCCTGTTCAAGAAACAGCCAAGAAATTGTTGAGTTTCACTGACAACCGGCAGGATGCATCCCTACAAGCAGGGCATTTTAACGATTTTATCGAGGTGGGGCTGCTCCGTTCCGCACTGTATCGTGCCGTTCAGGGTTCAGGAGATTCCGGCCTTTCTCATGATCAAATCTCTCAGAGAGTCTTTGACGCTTTGGCATTGCCTTTCGATAGATACGCTCAGGAAATAACATTAAGGGGAATTGCAAGAGAGGAAACGCATCGCGTCTTGAGAGATGTTCTTGGATACCGGCTCTATCGCGATCTCAAACGTGGATGGCGAATAATGGCTCCAAATCTGGAGCAAGTCGGCTTGCTCCAGATCGAGTACCCCTATCTTTTTGAAGCTTGTAGAGATTCCGAAATCTGGTCTGACTGCCATCCCGCTCTTGCGAATGCAACTCCAGAAAACCTATGTGAAGTTGCTTCTGTGTTGCTTGATTTCATGCGTCGTGAACTCGCTGTAAAGGTTGACTATCTAACTCAGTCGTATCAAGAAGGTTTGCTTCAGCGCAGCCGTCAACGGCTCCAGCCTCCGTGGGGTTTGGATGAAAACGAGCAAGTGCGTGACATGGTTCACTCTTCAATCCTGTTCCCCAGAGCACGACGGCAGAATGACTATGGCGGCGACATCTTTCTTTCACCACAGAGTGGATATGGGCAATACTTACGGCGCTCTCCCGTCGCCCGGCAGCATGGTCATCGCCTTACATTGATGGAAACCGAGAGAATGCTTCGCGAGTTACTGGACCGGCTGCGTCTCCATGGCCTAATTGAGATCATTCAAGAAGCCCAGCCAGACACAAACGATCCCCCGGGCTACCAAATCAACGCAGCTGCAATGGTTTGGAAAGCGGGTGATGGCACTTGCGGATACCATGACCCCATTCGCCGCCCCACTAGGTCAGACCGAGGTACGAAGACAAACGAGTTTTTCGTCGATTATTACAGATCTCTCGCCAAAAAAACTCTGGGGATTGAGGCGCGTGAGCATACGGCCCAAGTCCCTTATGAGCAGAGAGAGGACCGCGAGACCAAGTTTCGACAGGGGTCACTGCCCATTCTATTCTGCTCTCCGACAATGGAACTTGGCATAGATATCGCTCAGCTCAACACGGTGAATATGCGCAATGTGCCTCCAACGCCAGCAAATTACGCTCAACGAAGCGGACGGGCTGGGCGAAGTGGTCAACCTGCATTGGTTTTCACATATTGTTCAGCAGGCAGTCCCCACGATCAGTATTTCTTTAAGCGTCCTCAGCAAATGGTATCAGGGGCTGTCTCTCCGCCACAAGTAGACTTGACCAATGAAGATCTTATTCGTGCCCACGTTCAAGCAGTTTGGCTTTCGGAGGTGGGACTGAGCCTTGGCACATCTCTCAAAGATCTACTGGATGTCAGAGGGGATAATCCGCCAATGACCCTCCTCGATCATGTGCGCGATGCAGTCAACGCCGATTCTCCGAAACTTCGAGCAAAGGAGCGGGCTTCAAACATTTTGCAATCAATCGAAGATCAGCTCGCGCAATCTGATTGGTACACCCCGGATTGGTTACATGAGGTGATGTCGCATATTCCGATCAGTTTCGAGCAAGCATGTGAACGGTGGCGTAACCTTTACTTGTCCGCATTGCGACAGGCCCAAAAGCAAGATAAGGTCATCCGCGACGCCTCCCGACCAGCAACAGACCGCGCCCAAGCCGAACAGCTTCGTAGGAATGCTGAAGCCCAACTGCGCTTGCTAACTGAAAGCCAAAACCTCATCCAGTCCGATTTTTACTCATATAGATATTTCGCCAGCGAGGGCTTCCTTCCGGGTTATAATTTCCCGCGCCTTCCGCTATCTGCTTACGTCCCTGGTCGTAGAGTCAGACGAGGTCGAGATGAGTTTCTTTCACGGCCCAGGTTTCTTGCGATTTCCGAATTTGGCCCTCGCTCGATCATTTATCATGAAGGATCGCGCTATATTATCAACCAGGTAATCCTACCTGCTCGTGATACTGACGAACTTCAGACATCTTCTGCCAAAGTCTGCCGAATCTGCGGCTACCTTCATCCCAATGCTGACAGCCAACCACGAGACTTGTGTGAGCGCTGCGGCACACATCTCCAGGACCCCATTCGTCAACTCTTCCGCCTTCAGAATGTGGTGACCAAACGACGAGATCAGATCAACTGCGACGAAGAAGAACGTCTCAGACTTGGGTACGAAATCAAGACGACTGTGAGGTTTGCCGAACGGAGTGGGCAACCTTCCTATCGGATTGCCAAAGTCAAATGCCAGGAGCAAGACATAGCATCACTTTATTTTGGAAACGCTGCGACCCTGTGGCGGATCAACCTTGGATGGACGCGGCGCAGAGATCGTGACAAGCTAGGTTTCATTCTTGATATTGAGCGGGGGTACTGGCAGCGCCACCAAGCTGACTTGGACGATGACGGCGATCCCATGACTCCCAGAACGGCCAGGGTTATCCCATACGTCGAGGATCGCAAGAATTGCTTGATCATTGAGTTCTCGCGTCGGCTAAATGAAAGCGAAATGGCTACGCTCCAGGCAGCGATCAAAAACGCGATCCAGGCCTGTTATGAGCTGGAAAGCAGCGAGTTGGCCGCTGAACCCCTCCCTGATCGTGGAAACCGCCGTGCGATCCTTCTATATGAAGCTGCCGAAGGCGGAGCAGGTGTTCTCCGTAGAATCGTTGACGACCTGACCGCCGTACCACGCATTGCCCGTGCAGCTTTGGACCTCTGCCATTTTAATCCCGACACAGGAGAAGACCTCGGTCACGCACCGAAAGCAAAAGAAAACTGCGAAGCTGCTTGTTACGATTGTTTAATGTCCTACACGAACCAGATGGATCACCAACTTTTAGATCGCAAGTTGATTAGGGACCTGCTAATGGAGCTTTCTTCTTGTAGCTTGGAAATATCGCCTTCAGCACAGCCTCGTACAGCTCATCTCGAAAGTATGCTCAACTTGACCGCCTCTCAACTTGAGCGGGACTGGCTTCTTTTTCTTGAGGACCGCAACTTACGATTACCTTCGCATGCCCAGACCTTGGTCGCGGAATGCCGGACTCGCCCTGATTTTCTTTACCGAGAGCAACAGGTGGCGGTTTATATAGATGGGCCTCCACACGATTACCCAGATAGGCAAGAGCGTGATCGGCAGCAGACAAATTGCATGGAAGATGTCGGCTGGACGGTCATCAGATTTGATCACCGAGATGATTGGGGTTCTCTTGTGAGACGCTTTCCGGGTATCTTTGGGGATGGCTCATGAATTTTGCAGTTGGTTCACTCATCTCAGCAAGAGGGCGAGAATGGGTTGTCCTGCCCGATTCGACGGAGCAACTGGTTATCGCGCGTCCTCTGGGCGGCACTGATGACGAAATCACGGGAATTTGCACTGCCCTTGAGGAGGTCAAGCCGGCATGCTTTTCTTTGCCTGACCCTGAAAGTATCGGAGATTACCGTTCCTGTCGAATGCTTCGCAATGCCCTTCGATTGGGGTTCCGTTCAAGCGCCGGGCCGTTCCGCAGTTTCGGCAAGATCGCTGTTGAACCCAGGCCATACCAACTTGTCCCTCTTTTGATGGCCCTCAAGCTTGACCCGATTCGGCTGCTGATCGCAGATGACGTCGGCGTTGGTAAAACAATTGAGGCATTGCTGATAGCCCGCGAGTTGATCGACCGAGGCGAATGCCAGAGGTTGACCGTTCTCTGCCCGCCACATCTGGCTGAACAATGGCAAAGAGAGCTGAACGACAAATTCCATATACGGGCCGAATTGGTGCTGTCCGGAACGGTCCGGCGGCTGGAGCGCCAATGCGGTATCGGGCAGTCTTTGTATGAGGTTTATCCTTTCACTGTCACTTCCATTGACTATATTAAGTCCGACCGGCGGAGAAGCGAATTTATCCGCACATGCCCAGAGTTTGTTATCGTTGATGAGGCGCACGGATGCGCTTATGAAGAACGCCAGCACCGCAGTCGACATCAACGGTATGAGCTTGTCCGAGAGCTGGTCTCAAGCGCCACTCGGCACATAATCTTTGTGACGGCCACCCCTCACAGCGGCAAGGAGGCCGCCTTCAGATCGTTGCTTACTTTCCTCGATCCGGCGTTCGCACAGCTTCCGGAGGATCTTGCCGGGAAAGGGAACGAGCCGATTCGACGAAAGGTCGCGGCCCTTTTTGTTCAGCGGCGACGTGCAGACATCAGACATTTCCTTGATAAAGAGACCATCTTCCCAGTACGTGAAGACAAAGAAGACACCTACAATCTTTCGCCCGAGTATAAAAGACTATTCGCCCGGGTCTTGAGTTATGCACGCGAAATTGTCTGCGACAAATCTGGAGGGCGCCATAAGATGCGGGTGCGCTGGTGGTCAGCCCTGGCATTGCTTCGTGCACTAGCCTCCAGCCCGGCTGCAGCTGCAGCAACGCTTCGAAGTCGAAGCGCCACGGTCGATACGGATTCCGCCGAAGAAGCTGACGAAGTAGGCCGTCGACAGGTCATGGATCAGGATGATACAGATTCTCCGGATGCCACCGATATAACTCCAGGGGCCAGCTTCGCCGACGATGAGAGCGGGAAAACGGATTTTAGCCGGCGGCAGCTTCTCGACCTGGCTCGCGAAGCGGACAAGCTCCGGGGAGAAGGCGACTCTAAGCTGCAAAAGACCGCAACCCTCCTAAAAACACTTCTCAAGGATAGATATCGGCCCATCGTATTTTGTCGTTTTATCCAGACTGCCGAGTACGTGGCCGAACATCTCCGAGAGATGCTTCCCAATAGAATAGCCGTAACCGCAGTTACAGGTACGCTCCCGCCAGAGGAACGCGAAAATCGGGTGCTCGAACTCGTACAATCCGATCCACGAGTTCTTGTCTGTACCGACTGTTTGAGTGAAGGCATTAACCTCCAGGATCATTTTGATGCGGTATTTCATTATGATCTTAGTTGGAATCCCACCCGTCACGAACAGAGAGAGGGCCGGGTAGACCGCTTCGGCCAACCCAGGCCAACTGTCCGCTGTCTGACATTCTACGGAATCGATAACCAAATAGATGGGATTGTGCTGGATGTGCTTCTCAGAAAGCATCGCAAGATACGTAGTTCCCTGGGCATCTCCGTACCGGTGCCGGCTGACAGCAATGCGGTCGTTGAAGCCATCTTTGAGGGGCTCCTGTTACGTGAACAAACGGGGACGCCTCAGCAATTGCTACTTCCGGGATTCGATGAGTTAATGCAGCGGAATGAGGCTAACAAGCGATTGCAGTCTGAGTGGGAAAATGCCACTTTGCGGGAAAAACGGTCTCGAACGATGTTTGCACAGGAAGCTATGCAATCCCGGGTGGAGGAGGTGGCTCGTGAAGTAGCAGCCGTTAAGGAGGCTATTGGCACAGGTAGCGATGTCGAGACTTTCACCCGGACGGTGTTGACCAACTTTGGCGCTTCAATCGCTGATCAGAGGAAGTATACCCTCTTCGAATTATTAGAGGTCCCACAATCGCTACGGGAACTCTGTGACAATCTTGCCAAATTCAAGGCCCGCTTTGAGCTGCCAGTGGACAACGGAGTTCTCTATCTCACGCGTACCCATCCGATTGTGGAAGGCCTGGCTACATACATTCTTAACACCGCCCTTGATAAAAACGAAAATGCCATCGCTCGTCGTTGCGGTGCGATCTACACCGATGCAGTACAGCTCAGAACAACCCTTCTTCTTTTGCGGTATCGGTATCACATCATCATACGGGAAGGCGATCAAGAGAAGCAACTTTTGGCTGAGGACAGCCAGGTGGTGGGCTTTGCCGGAGCTCCGACGGAAGCGGAGTGGATCGACGCTCGCAAAGTCGATGGCTTATTGGATGCCATGCCCACACGGAACATCGATCGCGAGCGGGCCGTTTTGTTTGTTCAGCGTGTGATCGAAGGCATTCAAGCATTGTCACCACAATTGGAACGGTTCGCTGCAGAACGCGGTGACCAACTTCTCCATGCCCATCGCCGGGTCCGTTTTGCTGCTAGATGGCGCGATGTTCGTTATGAGATTCGGCCAGAACTGCCGCCAGATATTCTTGGTATCTACGTCTACCTGCCAGATAAGGTAGATGCCGAATGAAACGCCCACTGAATATCTTTCAGACCGTAAAAACAGAAGGGGCTATCCTTCCAGTCGAGTTACTGCGTCGCATCCTCGATGGCGACCGTGATATCCCGGGGCTTCGTCCTGAAGATTATCATTTAGCCAAATCCGAACGCCTCAATGAGGCGGCCACCCGGGCTTGGAATCGCCTCCAGGGTGCATGGCAGGGGTTTAAGGATGCCATGGAGACCTTGCCCGAATCAGACACGGGCACCAGGCTCACCCGGGAGCGTTGGATTCTCATCCTTTTCCAGGAACTTGGTTACGGTCGTCTCACCACCCGCAAAGCTCATGAGGTCGAGGGCAGGTCCTATGCCATCAGTCACGAATGGCAAAATACCCCGATCCACCTGGTCAGTTTTCGTCAAGACCTTGACAGGAGAACACCAGGTCGGGCCGGCGCCGCGCGCGTCAGCCCCCACAGCCTTGTCCAGGAACTGATCAACCGCTCGGACGACCATCTATGGGGGTTCGTTTCCAACGGTCTAAGCCTGCGCCTCTTGCGTGACAATGTCTCTCTCACCCGTCAGGCTTATGTCGAGTTCGACCTCCAGGCAATGATGGACTCTGAGGCTTACAGCGATTTCCTTCTGCTTTTTCTGCTCTGCCATCAATCCCGCGTCGAAGTCCCGGAAGACAAGACCCCTGAACATTGCTGGTTGGAAAAATGGTACAATACCGCCGCTCAACAAGGGGTTCGCGCACTCGACCAGCTGCGCGATGGCGTCCAGAGAGCTATCGAGGCCCTGGGCGGAGGTTTTTTGGCTTATCCTGGTAATGCGGTACTGCGCGAAAAGCTCCGCTCTGGAGAACTCAGCACCCAGGATTGCTATCGCCAGGTCTTGCGCCAAGTTTATCGGCTTCTTTTCCTTTTTGTTGCTGAAGATCGGGAATTGCTATCCGATCCCTCCGCCCCAGCCAGTGCAGCCAAGCTCTATCTTGAGCACTACTCTACTTTGCGGCTGCGATCTCTTGCCGGCAAAACCCGTGGGACACGGCATCCTGACCTATGGCGGACCTTGCGGCTTGTGCTCGATAGACTTCATGGGGGCTGTCCAGAACTATCTTTGCCTGCCTTGGGCAGCTACCTGTTTTCGTCCGACTCGACCGCGGACCTGAATGGCCAGGACATCGCTAACTCGGACCTGCTTAAGGCCTTTCGCGCCTTGACCTTCACCGTAGCTCGCAACGTCTTGCGTCCTATCAACTATCGCAATCTTGGTCCCGAGGAACTCGGCAGTGTCTACGAGTCATTGCTGGAAATGCAACCCACAATCCATATGAAGGCCTCCAACCCGGAGGATAGATTCAGGCTTTCCACTGCCATAGGATCAGAACGAAAGACCACGGGCTCTTATTACACTCCTTCTAGTTTGGTCAATTGCCTGCTGGATTCAGCTCTTGAGCCGGTCTTGAATGAGGCCAGTAGAAAGCCTGAACCGGAAAAGGCCCTTCTTGACCTGAAAATCTGCGACCCAGCCTGCGGTTCCGGTCATTTCCTTATCGCCGCTGCCCACCGTATCGCCAAGAGATTGGCCGCCATTCGCTCCGGAGAGGATGAACCCGCGCCCGAACATTACCAGCACGCTTTGCGCGATGTAATCGGCCGTTGCATTTACGGCGTGGACATCAATCCCATGTCCGTCGAACTCTGCAAGGTCAGTCTATGGATGGAGGCCATGGAGCCGGGTAAGCCTCTGGCCTTTCTCGACCATCACATCAAGTGTGGCAACAGCTTGATGGGGTCCACTCCTGCCTTGCTCAAGAGGGGAATCCCTGACAATGCCTTTAAGCCCATTGAAGGAGATGACCCCGATTTCTGCAAAGAATACAAACAGAGAAACCGGCAGGAAAGACAAGGCAATCATTCATTTTTTACACCGGATGGGATGCCTTGGGAACAATTGGGCGACTTGGGCCCTGCTCTGCTGGAGATCGACAGTTTTGATGATTCCACGCTGGACGGCTTGCAGCACAAGGAGGAGGCCTATTCCCGGTTCGTGCGATCGAACGGTTATCTGTTCGGAAAACTCCTTTATGACGCTTGGTGCGCCGCTTTCGTCTGGAAGAAGTGCCGTACCGATGAACTGCCTTACCCCATCACTCAGGAAATCCTCGACCGGATCAGGCGGAATCCGCACGGCTGTCCGCCCTGGATGCGCCAGGAAATCATCCGCCTGGCCCAGGAATACCGGTTCTTCCATTGGCACTTGGAATTCCCGGACGTGTTCCAGCCCAAACCGGGGGCTGAGTTACATGAAGAAGAGGTGACCGGTTGGACCGGCGGGTTTGATTGCGTGCTGGGAAATCCGCCATGGGAGCGGATCAAACTCCAAGAAAAAGAATTTTTCGCAACACACGACCCCGAAATCGCCAATGCCCCCAACGCCGCCGCACGTCGGCGCCTTATTGCCAAGCTAAAGGAAACCAATATAGTCCTTTATCTGGCATTTCAGGATGCATTACGTCAAGCCGACGGTGAGAGCCGTCTTGTCCGGGATACTGGGAGATACCCGCTGTGTGGCAGGGGTGACGTGAACACTTATTCCATTTTCGCTGAAATGAAGCGGAGCCTTCTGAACCCGTCCGGGCGGGTTGGTTGCATCGTTCCTTCCGGTATCGCGACGGATGACACAACTAAATTCTTTTTCCAGAGCTTGATGGACTCAAGGTCGTTGGTAAGTCTTCATAGCTTTGAGAACGAAGAATTTATCTTCCCGGCAGTTCACCACGCGACCAAGTTCTGTTTGCTCACTATGGCTGCACCCGGATCAGAATTGAATAGGGTTGTAGACTTTATTTTTTTCGCACGGCAAGTCGAACACCTGGCCGAAAAGGAACGACATTTCACGCTTACACCTGAAGACATTGCCTTACTCAACCCCAATACCCGCACCTGTCCGATCTTTCGGTATAAGCAGGACACAGAGTTAACCAAGTACATTTACCGGCGGATTCCCGTTCTCATACGCGAGCCACGCAGTAAGAAGCCTGAAGAGAACCCATGGGGCATTTCTTTTCTGCGCATGATAGATATGGCCAACGACTCCCATATGTTCCTCTCCCGGGAGCAGCTTGAGGCGGAAGGCTTTACCCTCCAAGGGAACGCCTTCAGGCGAGGCGAGGATGCCTATTTGCCACTCTACGAGGGCAAAATGTTCTGGCACTTCGACCATCGCTTCGGCACCTACGAGGGCCAGACCCAAGCGCAAGCCAACCAAGGTAAATTGCCGGAACTTACCCCGGAGCAGCACCGCAATCCTCACTTTCTCTCATTGCCCCGTTACTGGGTGGCTGAGGAAGAGGTGAAGGTGCGTGTCCCTAAACGGCCGGAGTTGCTGGTATCGGCCCTGGAGTTGCCGGAACGGTGGCGCCACGAGGCCATCCGGAAAGCCTTCGGCTATTGGGCCGCCGGATTCTGGCGAAAGGCAGGAAAAGAGAAAAAGGCGGAAGAGCTCCTGGCCATGGCCTTGCGCCCTTCTGTCACAGATACCGAGGTCGATGCTTTCAACAGGTGGTTCCTGGACCAAGAATGCGAGCGCCTTCAAGAGCGATTTCCCCTAACCGAATCAGACGTGAATCGCATGGCAACTTGCATGGCCGACCCTGTGTCGTTGGCCGAGGATCTGGTGGAGAGATTCTCACCTCACTGGTTCGCGGCCTTCCGGGATGTGACCAGTGCGGTTGTGCTTCGGACGGCGGTGTTTAGCATCTTGCCTTTTTTCGGTGTCGGCCACACAGGTCCACTGGTATTCTTCGATACCGCACGAGCAACCAACGCTTCGGTCTTTATTGCCTGTCTTAATTCTTTTGCCTTGGACTATTGCGCACGCCAAAGCGTTGGTGGAAGCCATCTCACATACTCATATCTTAAACAGTTTCCAGTACCGATTCCGTCAGTTTTGGGCTCAGTCGCCCTATGGAACAGTAAGCTTTCCATTGAGGAATGGTGTTTTGTAAGGGTTGCCGAATTGGTCTTCACAGCATGGGACCACGAGCGTTTTTCGCTTGATGGAGGGAGCTCTTGGCCGCCTTTCGTTTGGGACGAGGAAAGAAGATTTATCATTCGTGCCGAATTGGACGCCGCTTTCTTCCACCTCTACCTTGGTGAGGAACAGGAATGGCAGGAAACGGGATCAAAAGAATTGCTGGCCTATTTCCCTACGCCCCGCCACGCAGTTGAATACATTATGGACACTTTCCGTATCGTACGCGATCGGGACGAAGCGACATATGGGCATTTCAAGACCGAGGCAGCAATCCTTGAAATCTATGACGAGATGGCCCGCGTGATCGCGGAAAATGCCGCTGCCCAAAATGCCGGAAGACAACCAAAAGCCCGTTACGAGACCCGACTCAACCCAATGCCCGGTCCCCCCATGGACGCTGCGGGAAACTTTATCTCCATGGACCAATGGGACCGCGCCAATTGGCCTTCCCATATTCATCCGCCCAAGGAGGTAGCAGTCAAGAAGCCAGAAGAGGTACCACTGAAAGAGTTCGCGGTTACGCCCTATCCGGCGACCGCCAGGGACAAGGCCATTTGCGCTGCGGCCCTGGCCATCGTGGAGCAGTCCCATGATCTTTCCAGTGCGGACCATCTCGACGCCCTGTTGCTGGCCACCCATCCGGAATGGTGCAAGGCGTTCCTGGATCAAAAAGACCATACCGCTTTTGAAACCGCCCGTAAATCCGCGCCACAGACCTTAATTTCAGCTGTGGATCAATCCATTCAGTGGAAAGAGTGCAGAGATTACCTTGAGAGACAACAGGCTATTACAGTCAACCGCAGGGATAAGAGACAGGCAATCAGCCCGGGAACTAATTTGACTTCTGTTCGTAAGGGGTTGCCTGGTGGAGTTGATGAAATTGTCCGGTTCGCTCTCCAGGCTATAAGTCGCGTGGCCGAACTGCGTAAAGACCTGGCATCGGCCCCACAGGAGCAGGTAAAGATTATCCAGGCATTCGAAGAACAGCATAAGATTAATCAGGTTGCCGCCTGAGGAGACGGGCGAAATGGACTTGTATAAAGAACTGAATTTAGAGCCCGTTCGATCGGAGCCGGACGTCTGGGTGAGCCGAATCATGATCTTTGAACGGATCACCCCCGATCCCGTTGTCATTCGAGATATCCCCCTGTTCCGCGGGCTGAATATCATTTGGGCGGAAGAATCAGAAAACGACGACCCAACGGCAATTACAGGCCACAGCGCCGGTAAGACGTTATTCTGCCGACTATTGCGATATGCCCTGGGCGAACGGACATTTGGGACTAAGGCCGTAATGGAGCTTATCCGCAAAGCGTTTCCGTTTGGCTACGTAGCCGCAGAGCTCTACGTCCGGGGCCAAAAATGGGCAATTCGTCGTCCATTCGGTGGCGGACGAACACGTGTCGAAAAGGACTCTTCTATTGAGGAACTGCTTAAAAATGGCGGACGGATCGTAAGTCAGGAATCATACCCTAAAGAAATAGGACTGGATAGTTTATTGAATGACCTTGAAACCGGGCAAATTGTTCAGACGGGGGAACCGATTCAGTGGGATCATATCCTTGCCTGGTCACTCGGGATCAGGAAGCACGCTTCCAAAACATTCATGAATGGCGCTCTCCACGAAGCGGAGCAGAAACGCCGTCCTTTAGGCTTCCCAAAGCCGGCCCGCTTTTTGTAATGCGCACTGTGCTTGGCCTCTTCTTGCCGGATGAGCTGAAAGGTGAAGAAAGGCTGGCGAAATTATATAGAAATAAAGACAAGTTAACCAAGGAAATTGAGGATAAGAAGAGAGAACCACAATTCCGCGTAAACCTTTATGATCAGCAGCTTCGTCAATCACTCAAATCGATCTTGTCGGATGAATCCGATATCGACTCGCGGCCCTTCCGATCAAACGAATTATTTCCTGGAGATTTGAGGGGCTTGACTATAAAAGCGCGAGAGATGGTAGAAAAGTCGATCGAAACTTGCGAACAAGAGCTTCTGAGTCTTCAGGCCCAGATCGATGAACTTGGAGCGGAAATTGGTCGGCACGAAAAATCGCTTGATCCTCTGGAGGCCCTCTTAAATCTGAGTGGTTCCGCCAGCCAGGAGATTGGCGCTGATATCACCAAACGCCTGGGGCAACGTAAGCAGATAGAGGAATACAAAGATCGGGAATGTTCTATTACCGGCATTTTATTCCGTGAATGCATCCACGTTCAAAACCGCCTAAATGTTCTGCAAATAACCGAACTCCAGGATGCCTATGCATTGAATCAGCAGAAGGTTAGACGAGCCGAAGAACGCCAGAAGATCGAGACAAAGAAAAGTAGTATTCAAAAGAAGATCAATCAGATTAAAGGAGAACGTCAAAACGCTCTCGAAAAGCGTGGCACCTTAATGGCTCAAATCCACGAACAGCAAGAACTGAGGCGTGCTATTGATCGTTCACATGATGAGCTTTTGGTTTGGAAGCAGCGTTTAGACGGACTTATCCCCTATGAAGAACTCGACCAGCTACGCCGAAAACTTGACTCGACGGAGAAAGAAATCTCCAGATTTGAAGAGGAGCTGGCCACACTGCTCCAGCAGCATAACGAGAATCGTCGGAGGCTGGCTGCCATTTTCTCTGGGGCCGTCCGGTCAGTGTTGTCATCCGAGAGGTACGATGGGCGTGTAAGTCTTACGAATCGCGAGCTGGCTTTTCATATCACCCAAGGACCGACCATGAGTGGGGAGGCCGTGGAAACCCTGTCGGTTCTTCTCGCTGATGTTGCGGCCCTTATCTATAATACTGTCTCCGATAAAGCTCATCTCCCCGGCTTCCTTTTGCATGACAGCCCCCGTGAGGCGGACCTTGGCATCAGAATTTATAGAAGCTTTCTCCGGTTTAGCGCTTCTCTTCAGGAGCACTTTGAGGAAGCAGAGCGCTGCCCCTTCCAGTATTTCATCACGACAACGACCGCCCCCCCGGAAGAGATGCGGGATAAGTATGTGAAGCTGCAACTGAATGCTTCTGACGCTGATGGCCTTCTCCTTCGTCGCAATATCGCCGCCGAAGCCGAGTCATCGATAGAAAGAAAGCTCTTTGGATAATCAAGGTAAAATGACATGGAAAGAGATACGCGAGTCTCTGCCGAACATCCACCACTCACTCATATAGACTCTTGGTTGGTGTTGCAGGAAACTTTTAATAGAGCCTCTCCAAGCTATTGTCATATGCTCATCCACCAAAGAGATGATGTCGACCCAGAGGTTTGGGATGAGCTATACGCATACATTGACCACGCTCATGCAGGCGCTCGACAAGCACTACGGGCACCACTTGAAGACTCCTTGCACCCATTACACCACGGTACTCGCGTTGATCCGGCATTCGGATATCCACAAAGTTTAGGTGATACAGCTCTTCAAGGATTTTTCGGGGAACTTCTTTCCGGAATTGTTGCGGAATACTACGCGGGGGATGACGAGCACGAGTGGGAGGTTCCGGTTTATCTCTTTCGCACTCATATTGTCGCCTTTCAGCAGCTTGAATTCATGAGGCAAACCGACCGCTGGGGAAGGCAGATCGTGGGGCGCACGGGGGATGATGGGCTGGCTTTTGCGAGAGATGAGGATGGACACATCATTGCATGGCTGGCCTGCGAGGCCAAATGCACGAGAACGCATTCGTCGGCCTTGATAACAGACAATCACGAAAAGCTCAGCCACCCCGTAGGCCGGCCAATTGATTTGCTTCGACTAATCGATGCGTTGAAAGATTATCGTGAAGATGACTACAGTAGGCGTTGGATAACGGCATTACAACGTTATTATTTTGAGGACGATAGAAACCCAGCGGTCAACCGTTGTGACCTCAGCATGTATGTATGTGGGACTTCCCCGCAGAGGAGGCGCACGTGGATTCCAACTGATGCGCCGCATGAGGCATACATAGGCAGACGCAATCTAACATCCGCCGAGTTTCACTTGCCTGGCGTTGATGGGCTTATCCGTTCACTTTATGAGAGGATGGACGATCCCGTATGAGGTACATGGCTGAAGATAATCTTCACCTAATCCAGGAATTCGGAGAGCGAATGGCTGGCCCATCGCTCAGCCGGGGAATTGCACGCCTTTATAGCCAGCATACTCGACTCCGGGCAGGGGCTAGAGGATTGTTGACATGGAATACCGACGAACTCCTTGCTCGTTTATATGAGGGTGAAAAACTTTTAGTAGCCGGGATGGCCACTGCGGATGAGTTAGGTTCTCGGCGCTACTTACGACGAGCAGGTGAGATCTTCGAGTGGGCTGCTACCAGTTCACCCGCAGAGATACCGGTTCCAATTGTTCTTTTAGCCGCTTCTGCCTATCAACTCGCAGGATACCCAGCGAGGGCTTCCGGAATATTATCAGAGCACCCTCTCCCGGATGCGACATCACAAATCCTTGCCAATCTTCTTCGCGCAAATTTTCCTGAAGCACAGCGCCTTCTGGTGGAAACTTGGCGAATAGATGGCCGGGAAGAAGTATTAGGTAATCGTTATGATTTCGCCCTTCTTAACCATCTTCTGTGTGCAATCGGTGTTTTAACGGCCTGGCTTCGTTGGGGAGAAGACTCACGTATCGAGACGGCGTTAACAACTTTAAAGAAGGTGTCACATGCCTTGCGTTACGACTCTGACCGGTTCTCCTGGTTGTTAGCAGTGGTCTTCGCAGCAATCGGTCAGACATATCAGAAGGAGGCACTTTGGACAGTGCTATCCCCATTAATGGCGACTGTGACTGAAGAAGGTCGCCTTGCCTTCAACCAATATTCGCGTGTGGCATTCCTTGAGAAAAAAATGCTTACGTGGCCGTCTCAACAAGCGGGCATCACTGGAATCACTTCAGAGGGATCTTTTGCTCTATGCACACCTACTGGTTCAGGCAAGACCCGAGTGGCGGAACTAGTGATCCTTCGGCATGTATTTGGGCAAACTGATACCCATGGCGGCAGCGACATGCCCCTCATTCTTTACCTTGCCCCATCTAGAGCCCTATCTGCCGAAGTCGAGGCAAACTTGTCACGATCCCTCCGCAACATCAAGGCAACCAATGTTACTGTTACTTCGCTTTATGGTGGCAACGATTTCGGTCCGTCTGACCTGACGAGTACCGGTGAACAGCCAACCGTCTTGATCTCGACTCATGAGAAGGCGGATGCACTTCTCCGTTTCCTGGGTCCGAATATGTTGGAAAAGTTATCTTGTGTAATTATTGATGAAGCTCATACTGTAGCATTTACGGGAAAGTTCGAAGAACTGGCCGAAGCCCAGAGTCGCTCGCTAAGGCTCGAGAGTCTTGTTAGTCGTCTCAGAACCTTATGCTCTCCAGGCACCATGTTTGTCGCTCTATCCGCTGTTGCTGCGGATATCCGGGATGTTTTATCGGCATGGATAACTGGCACAGACGAAAGACACGCCATTGCACCAGATTATCGGAGTACCCGCCAGTTGTTTGGGAAACTCGTTTGTTTTGTAAACGGTGCGATCAGAATCGAATACGATGTACTCGATGGGCAACGCCTTTTGGTCGATGATCAGGATAGCGCCCCTTATATCCCGGACCCGTTTCCTCGGCACCCGCCTGTAACTCACGCCTTTGGTACTGGTGACAGCATCGAGAAAAAGATGCGGGCTCATCTTTTGTGGGCTGCAATGCACTTCGCACAAGCGACGGACGGGAAGAGACACTCAGTACTTATTTCGGTAACCGAGCATCCAGAGCACTACGCTAAGACATTCCTTGAATTGCTCACTGATGATTGGGTAGAAACTGAACTCCCGGAATTTTTTGCTCCACCAGAAGATGGCCGGAAGCAAGCTCTCTTTGCTCGTTGCCTGGCTTCGTGTGCCGACTATTTTGGTCCTGATTCGCGTGAGCATCGCCTGCTGGAAAAGGGGATCGTCCTTCATCACGGGAAAATGCCCCCTGTGATGTCGCGCCTTCTTATCGAGCTTATCCAGTCAAATGTGATCACCATTGTAATAGCCACCTCTACTTTATCCGAGGGTGTGAATCTTCCGTTTGAGACGGTTCTAATTCCTTCTCTCTTACGCTCAAACTCGCAAGTCGATGTCAAGGAGATTATCAACGCAGCTGGACGAGCAGGAAGGCCAGGTATATCAACAGAGGGCAAAACGCTCGTGCTTCTTTCTCCACCTCCTCACAAAACGGTGCAGGAAAAGAATCGATCAGCATATCAGAAGGTCATTCGCTCCATGACAAGCGAGCCACAAATAGAAGATGAAAACCTTAGCTCGCCAATTTATGCTTTGATGTCTCTCATTAGAGAGCAATGGACCAGGGTGTCAGGCAGTCACGATCCTGATGAGTTCATCACCTGGCTTGAAACAACTGCGTTTTCTCCTGAGGAAGGGCAAGCCGGTAAGCTTCTGGTTTCCTTAGATACCTTTGACCAACAACTAATAACTGGAATAGAAGAGGTCGAGAGCCTGAGACCGGGAGTGAGGATTGAAGAATTTCTTCAATCACTATGGCGTAATACGCTAGCTAACCACGAGGGCATAAGTCGCGACGACGGAATTGCACAGGAAATGTTTGCACGCCGGGGTTTGGCATTGGCTAGATCTATTTATCCTGCAAGAGAGCAACGTCGAGCTCTTTATAATACCGGGTTGCCGCCAAGGGACGGCAATGTGCTGGTAGAGCAACTTACAGAAATCAAAGATATTTTACAGGAGGCGGTAGAATACGCCACCTGGGGTATTCCGGAACGGCTCGGCCACTTCAATCGATTGATCGAGACCACCAGCCGAATTGCGGCTTTTAGGGTGCCTGACCTAAGTGCAAATGTTGCCCGGTCGGATGTGCTATCTTGGTGGATGGCTCCAGATTCAGCCAATCGCACTCCCTCGGCAACAAGTGTCTCTCGGTGGTATGTTTTTGCATCAAAATACTTCATTTATGGGCTTAATTGGGCTATAGGAGCGGTCATTAGCTCTATTCTTGAACGTGACGGCGGTGAAGGGCAATTTTTGGAACGATGGCAGAATTGTGAGTTGCCCTGGTCTGTCCTGTGGTATAAGGACATGATCAGTTGGGGAACCCTCGATCCGATTGCTTCCTTCATACTATCGAGGAAAGAAGCTTACACTCGCCCAGTTGCTGTCGACATTGCTCAGGAGTATTGGGAGGAAATTGAGGAGATAGATGATGCTGCTTTGGAGCCTACGCGCGTGGTTGAATGGCTGCGTAGAAGGCAAGATTTAAGATCTACTCCAGAAGAGGAACAAAATCTTCCTCAAAGCGAGATCCCAGCAACTCTCGTCGAAGATTTCTCGGGGTATACGGGGACAAAGTTACGCGTTCTTCCTGCCACAGGCGAAGAACTTATTCAATGGTATGACCCAGCTGGTTTTTTGCTTGCACAATCAGTGATTCCGACTAATTGGCAGAGACTGAAGACCAGCGAGACTGACTTCATTCTTGATCACTTATCGTCTACTGTGACTTGGCAGCATTATGTTTAGTTTGTGAATACAAGAGCAATAAGGAACCGAAACTAGGCAGTAAAGTGACGACCGTAGCAATGTAATTAATGTCATACTTAAACATGGTTGGACAGCAGCACATTAATGAATTTTGTGTCGATCAAAGAGCTGCTGGAAAAACTCCTTAGTAACACTCTGAGCTACATGCTTATCGAGTAATTCTGTTGCTCCAAATCTAAAGACTTCATAACCACGTAAACGAAGTTCCCGGTCCGCACGTACCATCGCGGCATATCTCGTCGGGCTTGCCAACTCTCCTTCTGCAAAGTGATGCTTCCCATCAATTTCAAAGACTATTCGGATGCGGTGGGGTAGAAGCATGAGGAAATCCATGCGCTGACGAAGGAGTCTCCGCATACCGCCAAGTTGCCGTGCGGTGAACGGGTCATAGTGCAAATAGACCTGTGGTAACAGGGCGGGTAAGGACCTTTTCAAGGTTTTGAGGTAAGAATAATATGCGTGGAAGAAGTTTTGCTCAGGGGGAGTTGCCAGTGACTGATATAATCTCTTGTATAACGCTCGGTCAGCCGGCTCGCCATTCAAGACCGCGAATGCTTCCCACCAATCTACCAACTGCGACCATGTGAGACCTTCCGTCTGGATGGGTCTATCATAGACAAGGACATGTCCAGCATGGCGGATTATCTCGATGGTGTTGTTTATGGCGTCGCTAATAACGATCTCGGGCTTGGGTCCTGTCGATGCAAAGATCAAGTTCTTTGGGTGCCCATCGACGCCACTCGCAATTGATTGAAGAGCATACACAGGATAACCTGAAAATTCATCGACAGCCAAGAGTTCGAAACCGTCCCTTAGCAGGTACCCGTTAATAAAGCCCACATATCCTTCTTGCTCTTGTTCACGGCGCACAAGCGGATGAACAAGAAGCTCAACAAAACGAGCAAACTGCTCATCTGAACACTCGAGTACCCTTACACGGTCAAGCAAGTCTTCATCGTTGTAGTCATCGTTTAAAGACGTGTGCTGCAGGATATCGCGAAAAAGCGTGTCGAAGCGAAAGTCTGTTGAGGGCAGCAAGTCGAGTGGCCACAGGCGTGCGAGGAACTCTGTCACCTCAAGTGTCCTGAATTAGACTTGACTTGACAGTATCCCCTTAGCCGGGTTTTTATTCGTAATCTCTTGCCGTTAACCCGCCGCCATCCCCGCCGCCTCCGACGAGCTAATTGGCGGCCCATTCTCGGCGGCGGCGCTGGCGGCTAGCCGCTTCTCATAGGCCAATTCCCGGGCGTCAAGAAAGGTCTGCATCGGCGTTCTCCCTTGACACCGTTTCCCCTGGTGGGTCCTCTCCTTGTTGTAATGCTTCAGGAAAGCGTCCAAATCGGCCTGCAACGTATCCAACTCCCGGTAAATCTTTTTCCGGAAGGCGATCTTATAAAACTCGTTGATACAGGTTTGATGAAAGCGTTCGCAAATGCCATTCGTCTGTGGATGTTTAGCCTTGGTCCGGGTATGATCGATCTCGTTGAGGCCTAAAAAGATCTGGTAAGAATGGCGGTCATCCCGGCCGCAATACTCCGTGCCCCGGTCCGTCAGCACCCGCAATACGGGAATGTCATATTCCTCGAAAAACGGCAGCACCTGGTCATTCAAAGTGTCCGCCGCGGTGACCGGCGTCTTGGTATCATACACTTTTGCAAAGGCCACAGACGAGAAAGTATCGATCGCCGTTTGTTGATAAATCCGCCCCACTCCTTTCAGATAGCCCACGTACAGGGTGTCCTGGGAGACCAGATAACCGGGGTGATGGGTCTCGATCTCCTCCGGATCGGTTTCTTTCTCCCGTTTAGCCTGCTCCAGGGCGACTAACTGCGCCTCAGTAAAGACAATCCCTTCTTTAGCTGACCTTTCTTCCAAGCGCATCAGACGCTTTTTGAAGGTCTCCAGGCCATGCCGCAACCAGATACTCCGAACCCCACAAGGGGAAATCAGCACGCCGCTTTTGCGTAACTCGTTAGCGGCCCGCAGTTGTCCATAGGCAGGGTACTCCTCGGCGGCCCTGACTACCGTATCTTCAATCTCCGGCGCCACCCGGTTCTTGAAGTTGGGCTTCCGTCGGGATTTTTCCTGAAGGGCAGGCAGGCCGCCATCTTCATAGGCCTTTTTGATATCATAGAAATGTTGTCGGGACACTCCCATAACGCGGCAGGCCTCTGAGACATTCTTCAGATATTCCGCCAGTTCAATCAAACTCATTTTCGCTTTTGCGAGCTTCTCTCGCGGGGTCATGGTCTTTCCTCCATTTCTTTATTCCCCAGGGGGATACCTTGACCCTTTTCTCAGTCAGTGTCAACTCAAGTCTAAACTAACCCACCTCAAGCTGGCCGGAAAAGGGGCCCCGTTGGAAGAGATCATGCAATAAGTCACGACGGGTTAACTCGGTAATTCGCAACTGCCAGCCCGCCTTGGCTTTACGAAAAACCTCCAAGAGATCAAAATCTTCATATAGCTCTAGTATATGTGAAGCGAGTGTGATTAGGTCATTTTCGGTGTACTTGTCGATCCGCCTTTTCACATAGCGTGACTTGCTCTGAAAAGCTTCTGACTCTTCGCCTGGTTCGAGTCCTAGCTTCCCACAAACGCGCGGCAAATCATAAGATTTGACGTTTTTTGCTAAACAATCAGCAATGCTGCTGCGTAGCATACCTTCTTGGAGTCGGTTGTCTGCCATGCAAACATCCCCTCTCTAAAACAGGTCCATTGCCGAAATTAACATCAAAGGCCAGCATACGTCGCCAGTTATTTATCTAAAGCGCCACCATATAAGCTCGCCTTACCAGCCTTTCCAGCAACCTCGCTTGGTTGCTTGTCGTTGAAGCCTGCGGTCTCAATCCCTTTCATAAAGCATAATACCCTGGCTTGGTCCAAAATGCCCCTATTTTGCCCCCATTTTGCCACCTTGTTGGAATTTTCAGCCCCCCAGATAATAAGCCCGGATAGCTTAACACTTTATAACCGGGTGGCGATTTGGGACTCATCAGCAGGGGGATCAATTACGCATTTCGATTAGGCGGCTTGGGGGCAAGGCGTCAGGCTCCCGATGCCTCGTTGCCCGCCCTGCCCACCTTTCCTGAGACGGACCGCCTCTTCTTCCTTTCCCCCCACCTGCTTATGGCCCAGTTGCGCGGGGGTGGATTGACCCACCCTTACAAAGACCACGTTTGGGTCTATTCCTGCGTCAACGCCATCGCCCAGAACCTCATGGGCATCCCCCTGCTCTTTTTCACCGGCAGCCGCAAGGACAAGAAGCTTGTGGAAGCGGGCCCCTTAGTTCAGCTTTTCGAAACCCCCAACCCCATGATGTCCGGCGCCCAGCTTATTGAGGCTACGTTCATCTACCTCGGGCTGGGCGGCGAGGCTTTTTATATAGCCGAGCGGAAGAATCTCCGGGAGGTCCCCAAGGAACTCTGGACCTTTCATCCCAATCGCTTCAAGGAAGTGGTGGACAAGGATACCGGCCTGATTGCCGGCTGGACTTACGAGAAGGGCGGAAAAAAGATTCCCTTCGAGGCCCACGAGATCATCTTCTTCCGCTACTTCAACCCCTACCACGACTACCGGGGCCTGGCGCCATTGCAGGCGGCCCAGGCCGGGATCGATCAGGATTTCTGGGCCAGCAGGTACAACGCCGCGTTCTTTAAGAACAACGCCCAGCCGGGCGGAATCCTGGAGACCTCGGCCAACCTGGGTGACGAGGAGTTCAAGCGTCTTTTGGCCCAGTGGAACGACCGCCACCAGGGGGCGAGCAAGGCCCACGCCATCGCTCTCCTTGAAGGCGGGGTCACCTACAAGCAGACGGGCCTCTCCCAAAAGGACATGGACTTCCTGGAGCAGCGCAAGTTTAACCGGGAAGAGATCATGGCCGCGTTCAAGGTGCCCAAGAGTGAGTTGGGTATCTACGAGGACCTCAACTTTGCCACCGCCAAGACCCAGGACCGGGTCTTCTGGACCAAGACGCTCCTTCCCAAGATGGCCCTCTTCGAGTTCGTCGTCTGGCACCAGCTTCTCTCCAAACTATCCGGCCCGGAGACCTGGGCCGAGTTCGACCGCACCGCGGTGGACGCCCTCAAGGAAGACCTGAAGGAAATGCTGGACGCCGGCCAGAAGGTCTGGCAGATGGGGGTACCCTTCAACGTGGTGAACGAAACCCTGAACCTGGGCTTCCCTAAGGTTGAAGGCGGCGACGTGGGGTATCTGCCGTTCAACCTGATGCCGGTGGGCAGCCAGGGGCTTCCCAATTCCTCTCCTTCCGCAGCCGTTTCCCCCTCCCAGCCGGAGAAGGCGGCCGGTCTCCCCCCCTTGCCGGCCGCCTCTCTCCACCTTCCCGGACCTGCGGTCATCATGCGCAGGAAGATGGACCCCAGGGCCTCCTGGCAGCAGTACCACCACCTGTGGGCAGCCCTGATGGGGAAGTTCAAAGGGAAGATGGAACAGTTCTTCTCCTGGCAGAAGGATCTCCAGATCAAGCTGCTGGAGGAGCGCTTGGCCAAGGCCCGGCTCCGGGAATATATGGCGGAGGACCTGCTTTTTAATCTTTCAGAATCCAATGAAATTTTAAAAAAGCTGGCCTGGCCCATGTACTTAACCATCGGCACCGAATCCGGCAAAGCCCTGTTTGTGGAACTGGGGGCTAACCCTGACGGTTTCGTTCTGGCCGACACCGCGGCCATGCAGGTCTTGAAGGACAAGCTCATCAAGGTCACCCGGATCAACGATTACACCCGGGAAAAGCTCCGGGAGACGTTGCTTGAAGGCCTGGCCAAAACGGAAACGGTCAATGAGCTGCAACAGCGGGTGAAGGACCTCTTTGGATTTTCGGAGGCCCGGAGCCTCAAGATCGCCCGCACGGAGACGGGCCAGGCCGCCGCGCCGGCCCGGGATGCGGCGATGGATGAGTTGGGGGTAGAGAAGATTCAGTGGTGGACTGCCGGGGATATTGACGTCCGGGAGACCCACCAGTTCCTGGAGGGCATGGTGGTGCCCCGGGGGATGCTCTTCCCCAACGGTTGTCTTTATCCGTGCGACCCCGGCGGCCCGGCGGAGCAGATCATCAACTGCCGCTGCGTGGCCGTGCCCGTCATCGATTAGGAGGAAGAACATGGCTGAAGCCGCCCTTAACCGGGAAAAGAGTCCGACTTTCCACAAGGCTCTCGACATCCAGGTTCGCCAGGTGGGGGACCCTGCCGAGCGAGTTCTGGAGTTCATCGCCTCCACCGCCCAGGTGGACCGATACGGCGACATCATCGAGGTGGAGGGCTGGGAGCTGGACAATTGGCTGAAGGTGCCGGTGATCCTCTACGGCCACGATTACGGCGGATTCCCTATCGGCCAGGGGATCAGCGCCATCAAGGACCCGCTTAGGGGTTTGGTGATCCAGGCCAAGTTTGCCACCGCCCAGGAGAACCCGGAGGCCGATATCGCCTACCGGCTTGCCCTGGGCGGCTATATCCGGGCGGTCTCGGTGGGGTTCATGGACCTGGAGAGGGAGCCCATCCTGGACAACGAGGGTAACCGCACGGGCTGGCGCTTCAAGCGGGCGGAGTTGCTGGAGGTGTCGCTGGTGGCCGTACCCGCCAACCCAGGAGCGCTGATCGTGCCGGTGCAAAAGGGCCTCCTGACCCTGGAAGAGGCCGAGGCCTTCCAGGCCAAGATGCAGGAAGCGGCTGAGGAAGGTCAGGAGAAGCCGGGCGCCGATGACCCCGAAAATGAGCAGCATGACGACCTGAACCAGCGCCTCGTTGCCCTGGGCCTGCCGCCCACCGAGGCCAACTGTGACTGCTCCGGCACCCTCGTGGCGCTATGCGATTTGGCGGAGGCACAACGCCGGAAAATCGAAGAACTCCGGTCCAAGGCTACCCTCAAGGTCGATGTGGCCCTGTCTGAAGAACAACTGGCGGAGATAAGGGGGCAATGGGAAGCCTTATTCCAGGGCTTTAAAGCCGATATCCCCATTCTCCAGGTGAAGGCCGGGGCGGTGCTGAGCGCCAAGAACAAGGCGGCCCTGGCGGAAGCCCGGGACCGCATCCAGGCGGTGCTGGACGCCGCCGAGGTTTTGAACCAGGAAGAGGGGAAAAGCAAAATCACCGATTATTACTCCCTGGCCATGGACCCGGAGAGCGAAGTTCCTGGAAGCTCTGTTGGGGATAATCCGGACTTGGTCAAAATCTTCGAGCTGACCCAAGAAGTGGCTAAAAATTTCAAGCTGCCCGTTACTGCGGGCTAAAGGAGGAGGGATATGGGCGAGCCTGCCATCAACCTGCAAATCAAGGAGTTGCTGGAAGACATCAATAAAAACCTCAAGACCACGGACAATGAGGGCCGGGTGATCACCATCGCCGAGGCCTTCAAGACCATCCAGGGCCTCTCCGAAAAATACGCCGACCTGGAAAAAAGGTTTGCGGAGCTGGACGAAAAATACCGCTCCCGTAAGTGGGCCAACCTCCCCGGCCTGGAGGACGAGCAGAAGAAGTTTTCCTTGTTCAAGGCGGTCAACGCCATCATGAACAAGAACTGGAAAGGCGCAGAGCTGGAAGAGGAAGTCTTTCGGCAGACCAGGGCCATGTCCGCCGGCGATGACGCCGCGGGTGGTTACCTGGTGCCGGCCCAGGCCGTGCCCGAGCTCATCGAGCTCTTAAGGGCCGAGGCGGTGTGCATTCGCATGGGGGCCCGGGTGATTGATAACCTGATGGGCTCGCCCGTGGAATTCCCCAAACAAACGGGCGGGGCCGTGGCCTACTGGGTGGGGGAAAACGCGGCCATCCCTCCCAGTCAGGCCACTCTCGGCCAGTTGCAGATGACCCCCAAGTCGGTGACCGCCCTGGTGCAACTCTCGAACCGCCTGATCCGCATGTCCAACCCCTCGGCGGAACAGATGGTCAGGCAAGACGTGGCCATCGCCCTGGGTTTGGCCATCGACATGGCGGCTCTTCGGGGCACCGGCACGGACGACCAGCCCTTAGGCATTGCCAACACCCCGGGCATCAATAACGTGATCCTGGGGCCGAACGGCGGCCTCGCCGACTTCGATACTTTCACGGACATGGAATACGAGCTCAGCGTGGACAATGCGCTCCGGGGGAAACTCGGGTTCGTATTTCACCCGGCTATCCGCAGGCGGCTCAAGAAGCTCAAAATCGCCCAGTTCAGCGGCGACCTCTCCGGCGAGTACATCCTGGCGCCCTTCAGCGACGCCCAGCTGGAAGCCTATCTCGGTTACCGCTTCGGCATGACCACTCAGGTACCGGTAAATCTGGTGAAGGGGACCGCCACCAACTGTACCGAACTCTTCTTCGCTAACTGGGCGGAGCTTTTGATCGGCCAGTGGGCGGGCTTCCAGATCCTGGCCTCGGACCAGGCGGGCACCGCGTTCGCGGCCAACCAGACCTGGATCCGGATCATCGCCGACGTGGATGTCGGCCTCAGGCATACCGAGAGTTTTTGTCTGTGCAGCGACGCCAAGATCGCCTAACTACCAGGGAGCCGGCGGCCCCGGCTCCCCCTCAACATACAGGAGTCGAGCATGCAATACCGGGTTAGAGACGCATATGTGGTGCACCTGGGGAAGGGGAACGTCTTGAAGGCAGGCGTAGTGTTCGAACCCACCCCCAAGGTCCTTCAGGAGCAGGGTTGGAAGATCGAGCCGGTCAATGGGGAGCCGAAGCTGGACAAGGCCAAAGGGCCTGATCCGGCCCCTGCCCCCGAAACCAAGGAAGTTCCGGAGCCCCCGAAGGACCGGGCCATGAATAAGATTGAGGCCCAGACTAAGTGAGCGTGTCATGGACTTGACTACCCTGGCCAACGTCAAGGCCCTGCTGCAAGGAGATACCCCCTTGGGGCCCGAGACGGACGATCTGCTTTCCCGGCTGATCACCGCGGTCTCCAAACGGGCCGAGACTTTCTGCAACCGGGAGTTCGAGAAGAAGGAGCGGCTGGAGTTCCACGACGGCGGCGGGAAGTACCTATATCTCCGCGCCCTGCCGGTGGCGGAGATCGCCTCCATCATCTGCTCGGACACCTGGGACTGGGCCGGGGCGTCGCCTTTGAGCATCAGCAGCTACGCTTTTGAGGCGGCCACCGGCATGGTGCTCTACCGGGGTGGGGAGTGGCCTTATGGAGAAGGCGCCGTCCGGGTGACTTATACCGGTGGGTTCGACTCTTTCTTGGAGGAAGGTACTGAACCGCCTGAAGGATACACTCCCATTCCGGAGGACCTGCAACAGGTGGTGTGCACCCAGGCGGCCTACGAGTATCGTCGCCGCAACGACCAGGGGTTGCAGGCCGTGAGCTTCCCGGACGGCTCCATCCAGAAGATGGACGTGGGGGAGTTTTTATCGATGGTGAAAACCGCCCTGCTGCGTTACCGCCGGAGGGCCGGCTGATGGCCAAGGACCCCATTGCCTCTCTCACAGCCCTGGAGAAGAACCTGGTGAAGCAGGTGGAGAGCGTGCTGAATAAGACCCTGGCGAGCGTGGTGCGGAAGCTCCAGACCCAACATTTGACCGGCGGCACCACGGATAACGCCCTGGGAAAGCGCTCGGGCACTTTAAGCCGGGAGATCATTCCCACTCCGGCCCATGCGGAGGCGGCCACGCCGACCTTGATCACCGCGTCTGTACACGCCGGCGTGAAGTATGCCGGCGTGCATTTCGGGCCCCGGGGCACGACGGTGACGATTAGGCCCAAGAACAAGCAGTTTTTGGCCATCCCCACGGACTTCGCCAAGACGCCGGCAAGGGTGGCCAAGGGCGGGCCGCTGGACCCCATTTGGGGCCCGACCTTCATTAATAAAGGCGTGATCTTCGGCTACCACGGCGGGCAAAAGGGAGTGACGGAAGGCGTCAGGCAGAGAAACGCGGCGGGGCAGGCGGTGAAGAAAGGCGAAATCATTCCGCTCTTCATCCTGAAGAAATCGGTGGTGGTGAAACGCCGCATCGACCCGCACATCGACCTGGTCCTCTGGGCCAGGCCGAAATTCCTGGCGGACCTGAAGAAAGAGGCTTTGAAGGTTGGCTGATGGCGGACACCGTCAAGACCCAGGTTTTGCGCACCCTGGAGGCCATGCTCGCAGAAATCGAGGAGCTGGGCTCGGTGCACCGCCGCCCGCCCCTGAACGTGGACCTGGAGAAGGTGAAGACCCCGGCCCTCTTTTTCTGGGACGAAGAGGAGCGCAAACCCCGGAACCGATTGGTGCTGGGGGTGCTGCGCCTGACCATGGCCGTATTTATCAGGCTGACTCCGGGACCTGACCACGGCTTCACGGCCTTTTCGGACTTAGCGGACAACCTTGCCGGAAAGATTCATGAAGTTATGGCCAATCCCACAGCCTTGTCTGGCAGAGTGATTAACGTCCGGGAACTTACCAGCCGGAAAGCCCTGGCCAACGAGCTCTTCGGGGAGTTGGTCCTGATCTACCAGGTCACTTACGGGCACTCCTTAGGGAATGCCTTCAGTCAGCAAATTTAAAGGAGGGATTAGCGTGCAACCGCCCAATATCGAAAATCTCTTCATGGCCGGGGGGATCGCCTTTTTCTTCGACCCGGGAACCGGGGAAAAGGATTTGGGGTTGATGGAAGACCCCCCGGAGGTGGAGCCGAAGACCACGGAGGTCAAGGTTTATAGCAGCCGGTCCGGGAAAAGGCGGCTGGCCAAGACCTTTGCCACCGAGGAAGAGGTGATCTGGAATATGAAGCTCCAGGAACTGGTGGCTTCCTCCATGCAAGCCTTCTTCAAGGGCGGCCCCCTGGAGGTGGTCAACCCCGGAACCGGCACGGTCACCGACCAGCTTCTCACCCTGTCCGGCGCGATGCTGGCTTCCGTCAATAAATACGGACTCACCAACGTCACGGTGCGCCAGTTCCTGGACAAGTGCCTGGTTTATAGCGACGGGGCTTATGTGGATCGGAGTGCTGAGGCCGACACCCTGGCGGGCACGGCCTTTTCCCTGCTCGCCAATGCCGCAGATTACGCCTATTTCGGGAAACTCACCAAATTTAAGGAAGTCTACCTGGACCTGAACACCCTGGGGAGCTACACCGGCGTTTCCTGGGAATATTGGAACGGGGCTACCTGGTCGGCCCTGGTCACCAATGGGGCCGGGAAGAACCTGGACGCCGACGGTAAGGTAAATTTTACGCCCCCGGCGGATTGGGCGGCCTCTGCCGTCAATGCTTCCGACCCCCTCTTCTGGATCAGGGTTAAATGCACCACGGTTACCACCCCGGCTACCTGCGCCTGCGTGCGGCAAAACGCAGTTTTAAACACCGATTATATTCTCGATCCCGGCCAGGTGGCACCTAACATGCTGGTGGGCCGGATCGGCCGGCTGGCGGGCGGCTTCCTTAATGACGGAGAAGAAGTAAAGGTGAGCTATACCCACGAAACCTGGGGCTCCATCCGGTTCCCGGTGGCCGCGGACAATTATCAGACCGGCACGGCCCGGCTGCAGTTCCAGCCCCTGAAGGGATTTAGATGGACCTACATCGTCCCCAAATGCCAGCTTAAACCCGGCGGCAAGCTCACTTTTGACGACAAGAAAACCATGGAGCTGCCCATGATCCTGGAGGTTCTGGACGGCTCGGAAACTTCTCCCAATGCCCCTTACGGATATTGGGAGTGCTTGAACGAAT